>Ga0136621_1000420_pt1 | contig 16746 bp, 19 predicted proteins | sample AntDryUQ445A2306_FD_104673 | JGI IMG/M metagenome (GOLD analysis project Ga0136621, IMG submission 104673) | Polar desert sand microbial communities from Dry Valleys, Antarctica - metaG UQ445A (23.06) | ecosystem: Environmental > Terrestrial > Soil > Desert | place: Antarctica: Dry Valley...
CCGGGCGGGCGCGCGCGGAGTGGAGGTCGACGCGCACCTCCGCACCAGCGTTCCTTCGATCTACGCCGTCGGTGACGTCGCCGGCCGCTACCTGTTTACGCACTCGGCGGCGGCGGAAGCAGGCGTCGCGCTGCGGAACATGTTCTTTCCCGGCAAGGACAAGCCGGCCGAGCTCGTCCCCTGGTGCACCTTCACGGACCCGGAGCTCGCGCACGCGGGCCTCACGGTCTCTGAGGCCCGGGAGCGCTACGGCAAGGACGCGGAGGCTGCCACGATCGAGCTCACTCGCTCGGACCGGGCGCGGGCGGAGGCGGAGACCGAAGGCCGGATCGTGCTCGCCCTCCGGAAGGACAAGATCGTTGGAGCGCACATACTTGCACCCTCCGCCGGCGAGCTGATCCACGAGCTCGTGCTCGCGATCCGCAAGGGCATTCGGCTCCGCAAGCTGTTCGAGCTCGTCCACGTCTACCCGACGATCTCGACGTCGATCAGCATGCTGGCCGGGGAGGCGGCCGTCGAGAACGCGCTACGCTACCGCCGGCTCGTGAGGAAAGAGAGCGCATGACCGTTCCGGCCAAAGTCGATCGCGACGAGGTCTTCCTCGAGTACACCAAGTCGATCTGTCCGGTCTGCAAGGTGGTCATCGACGCCGAGGTCAACATCCGCGACAACCGGGTCGTGATGCGTAAGCGCTGTCCGGAGCACGGCCCGTTCGAGGCGCTCATCTACTCCGACGCGGAGCTGTACATGGCGCAGCTTCGCTACAACAAGCCGGGAACGATCCCGCTCGAGTTCCAAACCGAGGTGCGCGACGGCTGCCCGCTCGACTGCGGACTCTGCCCCGAGCACAAGCAGCACGCGTGCCTCGGGATCATCGAGGTCAACTCGGGCTGCAACCTCGATTGCCCGATCTGCTTTGCTGACTCGGGCCACCAGCCGGACGGCTATGCCCTCACGCAAGAGCAGGTCTCGCTCATGCTCGACACCTTCGTCCGGTCCGAGGGCGAGCCAGAGGTTGTGATGTTCTCCGGCGGTGAGCCGACGATCCACCCGGAGATCGTCACGTTCATCGCGATGGCGCAGGAGCGCGGGATTCGCTCGGTGATGCTGAACACGAACGGGATCCGCCTCGCCCGCGACCCGCGCTTCGTCGACGAGCTCGCGGAGCTCGGCCCGCATGTGTACCTGCAGTTCGACGGCTTCGAGCGTGAGACCCACCTGGCGATGCGCGGCAAGGACCTCCGCGCCGACAAGGAGCGCGCCCTCGAGGCCTGCGAGCGGGCCGGTCTCCACGTCACGCTCGTCGCCGCTCTCGAGAAGGGAGTGAACGAGCACGAAGCGGGCGCGATCGTGCGCTTCGGCGTCGGCCATCCGGCCGTCATGAGCGTCGCCTTCCAGCCGGTGACGCACTCGGGGAGGCACGCGGTCTTCGACCCGCTCGAACGCCTGACGAACGCGGACGTGATGAAGCTCGTCGCCGAGCAGGTGCCGGAGTGGTACCGGGTCTCCGACTTCGTCCCGGTGCCCTGCTGCTTCCCGACCTGCCGCAGCATGAGCTACGCGCTCGTGGGTGAGGACGGAGTCGTCCCGTTCACGCGCATCCTCGACATTGAGCAATACCTCGACTACGTCTCCAACCGATTCTTCCCGGACGCCTCGGTGCGAGGTGCGTTCGAGAAGATGTTCTCGTCGTCGGCCGCGCCGGGAGCGGACAGCCTGCTACAGGCCTGCCGGAGCTGCGGCCTCGACCCGGGCGCCTTCGCCGACATGCTCGACGATCCCTGGCGGAAGCTCTTTGTCGTCGTGATCCAGGACTTCCAGGATCCGTACACCCTGAACGTGCGCCAGCTGATGAAGTGCTGCGTCGAGGAGATCACGCCCGACGGTCGCCTGATCCCCTTCTGCGCCTACAACTCGGTCGGCTACCGCGAGCAGGTGCGCGCGCAGCTTTCCGGAGTTCAAGTCGCTCCAGTCGTGCCGAATGCGCTCCCGCTGCAGCCCATCCTCGAGCCGACGCGGTACGGCTCCCGTACGGTCGCCGGCAACGGCTCTGAGCGCGCCCGAAACGCGACCAACGTCGGCCGCAGACTGAGCTCGTGACGCTCGCCCCCGAGGAGCTCAAGTCGTGCTGCACCGCGGCCTACGCCGCGCCGGCCGCGCGCTGGCTCCTCGGCGACAGCTTCCATCCCGGCGGTGCCGAGCTCACCTCCCGGCTCGGCGCCAGTCTCCAAGTCTGCGCCGAGAAGACGATTGTCGACGTCGCGAGCGGTCCGGGAACCAGCGCGCTCCAGGTCGCCCACGAAACCGGCTGCAGCGTGATCGGGATCGACCTCTCGCCCGAGAGCATCAATGCGGCGAACGTGCGCGCAGCGGAGGAGGGCCTCGACGCACGAGTGCGCTTCGTGCGCGGCGACGCGGAGGCGCTGCCGCTTGATGACTGCAGTGTCGACGGCGCCCTGTGTGAGTGCTCCCTCTGCACATTTCCGGACAAGGCCGCGGCTGCGTCCGAGCTCGCTCGGGTGCTCCGGCCGTCCGCGCGACTCGCGCTGTCCGACGTAACTGCCGCTCCTGGCCGGCTTCCGCCGGGGCTCGCTTCGCTCGAGGCGTGGGTGGCATGCCTCGCCGGCGCCCAGCCGCTCGAGGAAACCGCCGATCTGCTCGAGCGCGCAGGCTTTCTCCTCGAGACGGTGGAGCGGTGGGACGACGCCCTCGGCGAGATGATCGACCGCGTCGAAGCCAGGTTGCGCACTGCCCGCTTCTTCGTGGGAGACGTCGTCTCGCGCGGGCTCGAGCTCACGGCCGCAGCGAGGGATGCCCTCGATGACGGGGCGCTCGGCTACGGTGTCGTCGTCGCACGCCGCCGATGATCGAAGCGGAACGGTGGGCGCGCGAGCTGCTCGGGGAGTTGCGCGCTGCGCGGTTCACACCGCGCGCCTGGCTCCGGTTTCTCCGCCACTCCTTCGAGCGGGCCGACAAACGCCGACTCGAGCGTCGACGCGAGCACCGGCAGGCGATCGGGCTTGGCGCGGTCGGCCTCGCGGCTTGGTGTGCGGTCGCTCTTGCGGGCGAGGTCGGGCTTGCGGCGGTAGGAGCGGCCTGGTGGGGCCTGGCGATTCTCATGGTCGACTGGCATCTCGGAATGCTCGAGCGGCCGGACGGCCGCCCGATTCGGAGCATCGGCGCGTCGAACACCCTCTCACTCATCCGCCTCGGAGCGGTACCCGCTCTACCGCTCCTGGGGCCGGAAGCCCTCGCGGGTGTCCTGCTCGGGCTTGGTGCGACGAACGCGCTCGACGGATGGCTCGCGCGGCGGCGCGGGGAGGTCACCCGGCTCGGCTTCTGGCTCGACGGCGTCGCCGACACACTCGTTCTCGGAACCGCTGCGGTCGTGTGCGGTGCGGACGGACGTATCGCCGGCTGGGCGGCGGCCCTGGTGCTGCTTCGGTTCCTAGTGCCGGCGATCAGCCTCGCCGCCTCGTACTTCTGGTTCCTCGAGCCGGCGCCCGAGAACGTCTTTCGCGGACGGATCGCGGGGGTCGTCCTCTGGCTCGGCCTCGTTCTTGCCGCGCTCGAGGAGGGCCCGGCGACCGAGCTGGTCGCGGCAGGCGCGCTTGGCGGGCTCGCGGCGGCGGTGGCGTCGGCGGCGCGGGCGAACCGCTCGAGGCAGCCTGCGACATGAAGCGACCCAGCGGCCCGGTCCCTTCATCGACCCGGTGGTGTTGAAGTACTCGAGCTTCAGCGACCACCCCAGCAAACCTCACAGCGCAAGGCCGGTGAAGCGCGCAAGATCGGTCGTCAGCCGCACCAGCTGACCGGTAGCGAGCAGCACGCCGAAGACGACGAGGATCGTTCCCGAGGCGAGCGAGAGCCCGTGGGCGTGTCGGCGCAGGAAGGCGGTCACCGCCAGCGCTCGTGCGAACCCCAGCGCAAAGAGCACGAACGGAATTCCGAGGCCGAGCGCGTACACGCCAAGAAGCACCGCGCCCTCCCCGGGGGACGAACCGGCGGCCGACAACGCGAGGATGGCCGCAAGCGTAGGCCCGACGCAGGGCGTCCATCCGATCGCGAACGCGGCCCCGCTGAGCAGCGGGACACCACGCCGGAAGCCAAGGCGGCGCTAGCGGAGCATCGTCAGCGGCAGCGGCATGCGCGCGTATACGAGCCCGGCGAACACAATGAATACACCCGCGACGATCTCGAGCGGACGCCGGTTCGCGAGCAGGACGTCGCCGAACCATGCCACGCCGGCCCCGAAGATGCGATCGACATCTGGATGGTCACCCTGCCAGCGCCGCCCCGCTAACACACTCCTGTCACTCGCGGCATACGCACCCTTATCTGACCGAAACGAGGGGCTAGCCCGGAACGGGCCCAAAGAAGTACCGGGGGCAGCCCCGTGCTTCGACTTCGTGCTCGAAGGTGCATACCCAGCAGGGTTTGGGACGCTGTCTACTCACGCTCGGCTAGCCGGCGGACGGGCCCCTTCGAGCCGCCCGTCAGCTCTTCGGTTCGCTGCGGGCGCGGCCAGGACTCGAGGAGACGAATCGGTTGCTTACGCGTGCGTCAGCCGCAACTTCGTAGAACTGCGCCTTGATGCTGCTCGCGCTCACCGACGCGCGAGCTCCTCGCCGCGAAGCGCGACCCGAGGCTGCGATGGAATAAAGTCAGCTCTGCGGTTCCGGTCGGTTCGCGCTACTGCTTCTTCGCGTAGGCCGGCGAGGGTCCGAAGTCGACCGCGATGCACGGCTGGTCACCGACGACCCAGGCGTCGTGCCCTGGCTCGATCCGAGCCACGTCGCCGGGGCCAATCTCGACCTCGGTCCCGTCGTTCATCACCACGGCCATCCGACCCGACAGGGCGTACAGGAAGTGAGGAGACTGGCAGCTCTCCGTTCCCGCGAGCGGCTTCACGTGCTCAGACCAGCGCCACCCGGGCTCGAACGTTCCTCGCAGCACCGTCCCGCCTCCAATGTTGATGACCTCGGCCTGTCCCTTGTCAGCAAACGGCCTCGTCTCATCCGGCGAGTCCAGGCTCTTGACCTCAATCGCGGCCATATCGGCTCCTTTCGCTAAGAGATCCGGAGTGGCCTTTCTCTCATGCCGGGCGTCGATAGTCAAATCGCAGGGCGACGGGCGCGGGTTCGCGGCCCGAACCACTACGGGGCCGCTTGAGCTCCCCCAAGGTCGCGCGCAGCGCCGCGAGCCAGGCGACGGCAATCACTGCGCGTCGCTGGGTGGAGCGGCACGTGCTGCGAACCCGGCCCGATCGAAGGTGGGCCAGAGCGCCGCCCTGCGCCAGCGGCGGGGAATCTCCCCGGCGATGCGGCCTAGACTGCCGGCTTCTCCCAGACCGAGACGTGCTTGCGGCTGTTGCTCGTGAACGGCTCCCGCTTCCATCCGCTCCAGCGCTCGCGCAGCCTCATCCCGGCGAGCTGTGCCATCAGATCGAGCTCCGAGGGCCACGCGTACCTGAAGGGAGCCGAGAAGCGCTCGAGTCTTCCGTCGACGATCTCGAAGTGATGGGACCTAAGGCCTTGTATCGCGACGTCGTACTCGTCGATCCCCCATCTGGTCTCGCTCACGTGGAAGGCTTGGATGGTCTCGCCAGGTGGGAGCCGCTGGAGCCCGGGGACGCCTACCTCGATCACGAAGCAGCCGCGGGGCTCGAGGTGCGCCGCGACGTTGCGGAAGCACGCCACCTGCGCCGCCTGCGTCGTCAGGTTCATGATCGTGTTGAAGACCAGGTAGGCGACGGAGAACGTCCCCTCCGCAGTCGTCGTCGCGAAGTCGCCGATCGCGACGCCGATGTCTTCGCCGCCCGGCTTCGCGCGCAGCCTCGCGACCATCGCCTTCGACAACTCGATCCCGTGCACCGGCACTCCCCGCTGCGCGAGTGGTAGCGCGATTCGGCCCGTCCCGATCCCGAGCTCGAGCGCGCGTCCGCTCCCGGCGAGCTCGGCGAGGAGATCGATGACCGGGTCGACGACCGCCGGGTCGAACATGTCCGCAGCGGACTCGTCGTACCTCGCGGCGACGCGCTCGTCGAAGTAGCCGTCGTCCTCGTGCACCGCCGGAATCTAGCGCACGCAACCGCAGCGACGCGACGCCGGCCCCTCGCCTCCGCGCGCCTCGACCGCGTACTCCACGAGCGCCCGGCGGACGGACTCGGCACCGGTTAGGCAAAGCGAGAAGATCTACCGTCCGCCAAGGCCGATGAGGGCTTGGCTTTTCCCGCTCCGGGTGCCACACTACGGCTGTGACCGCTGTCGTCGACGCGAGCCAGATCGACGAGGCCGCACTCCGTGGGCACGTCGTTCGTCCCGGGGATCCGGACTACGACCTGCATCGCAAGATCTGGAACGGCTCGTTCGACAAGCACCCGGCGCTGATCGTCCGCTGCGCGGGCGTCTCGGACGTGATCGCCGCCGTGAAGTTCGGGCGGGCGAGCGGCCTGCCGGTTGCGGTGCGGAGCGGTGGGCACTCGTTCCCGGGGCTGTCGGTCGCAGACGACGCGTTGATGATCGACCTCTCGCCCATGAAGGGCGTACGCGTCGATCCAGAAAGGTGCACGGCGCGCGTGCAAGCGGGCGTCTTGCTCGGGGAGCTCGACAAGGAAACGCAGGCGTTCGGGCTCGCGGTGCCGTCCGGCATCGTCACGCATACCGGCGTGGCAGGGCTCACGCTTGGCGGCGGGATCGGCTGGATCATGCGCAAGCACGGACTCTCGGTCGACCAGCTCGTCTCGGTGGATCTCGTGACGGCCGGCGGAGAGTTGGTCAAGGCGAGCGCGGATGAGAACGCCGATCTCTTCTGGGGCGTGCGCGGGGGCGGCGGCAACTTCGGGATCGTCACGGAGTTCGAGTTCCGCTGCGTGCCGCTGGGAACGCAGGTGCTGGCGGGGCCGGTGTTCTGGCCGATGGAGCAGTCCGGGGAGGTCCTGCGCTTCTATCGCGACTGGGTCGCCGAGGCGCCGGACGAGCTGATGACGATCGTCGTCCACCGCAAGGCGCCGCCGCTGCCGTTCGTCCCGGAGGAGCTGCACGGGAAGCCGGTCGTGATGGTCATCTGCTGCTGGGCCGGCGACGTGGAGGAGGGGGAGGAGTTCATCCGTCCGCTGAGGGAGTTCGGCTCGCCGGTCGCAGACGTCTGCATGCCGAAGCCGTATTTGACGCACCAGGCGATGTTCGACCCCAGCTTCGTGCCGGGCCGTCGGTACTACTTCAAGAGCTGCGACGTCGCGGAGCTGAGCGACGAGATCATCGACATCACGGTCGAGCGCTCGCTTCAGATCTCCTCGCCGCTGACGTCGTTCCCCATCTGGCAGATGGGCGGAGCGGTCGCGAGGGTGGGCGACGACGAGACCGCGTTCAACGGCCGGACAGCGGGCTTCACGTACAACATCGGCGCGAGCACGGAGACGAGCGAGGGCTTCGACGAGGAGCGCGAGTGGGTGCGGAGCTTCTGGTCGTCCCTGGAGCCGTGGCACGAGGGCGTGTACGTGAACTTCCTGGGCGACGAGGGGCCCGAGCGGGTTCGCCAGTCTTACGGGCCGGAGAAGTACGACCGGCTGCGAGCCTTGAAGCAAAAGTACGACCCCGACAACTTCTTCCGGATCAACCAGAACATCTCGCCGAGCTAGCCAGAGCAGCCCAGTTGGGCCGCTCCGTTTGGCGGCGGGCGCTTGGTCGTTCGGGGTCGCAGGCTCTGGCTCGAGCGCGGTAATCGCGTGATCGTCTTTCCGCGACTGACGCTCGCGTACTATCGGATCCTGTCCGACTAGGAGGACGAGATGCCTGCACAGACGCCGAATTTCTTTCCGTTCATGCGCTTCGCCGACGCGGAGGATTGAATGGCTCTCGCGGGCGTTCGGATTGACGAGCGCGTCGTCTACCGCGGCGGTGAGGGCAAGGTCCACAACGCCGAGATGTCCCTCGGTCCGGGCATCGTCATGTTCGGCGAGGGCGATGCGTGGCGCGGGGGTCTATGTCGCCGTCGAAGATGTGGAGGCCCACTATGAGCGTGCGAAGGCCGCGGGTGCCGAGATCGGGCGGGAGATCGAAGGCACGCCCTACGACTCCCGTGAGTACACGGCGCGCGACCTCTTAGGGCATTTTGTGGAGCTTGGGGACCTACCGCCCGGAAGTGACGTGACCGGTCTGTGACCGGTCCGAGGCACCACTGACGGTTTCCCGCGAACAGGCGCGACAACTCGCGCTCGCTTTGCCCGAGACGGTCGAGCAAGATCATCACGGCCGGCCTTCTTTCCGCGTCGCCGGCAGGATCTTCGCCACCCAGTGGGACGAGGGCCACCTGAACGTGATGCTCGACGAGGGCGGCATCCTCACCGCTGTCCACAGCGAGCCCGAGATCTGTGGTGAGGTTTGGTGGGGAAAGCGCCTTGCGGCCGTCCGCGTGGATCTCCGTCGCGTCGGCCCTCAGATGCTCGCGAACCTCCTCACCGAGGCTTGGGAGACCAAGGCGCCGAAGCGTCTCCTCCGCAACTGATACGAGCCGACCAGCCGGGCCGTCCGAAGGGCCGAATGCCGCCGAGCCGACGCCGGCGGAGCAGGCATCGGCGGCTGCTGCTGGATAACGAAGCCTCCCGAGACGTCGCGCCCTGTGGAGCGGCCCCGCGTCTTCGTTACGATCGTGGACGCGGGACGTCGTTCCGCCCCTACGTATGGACCAGACTTCTTCCGCCTTCGCACGGTACCGCCACGGCCTGCCTTCGAACGATGCGAGGCAGGCGTGATTCGGCTGCCGTTCGACGACCCCGGGACGCCCGACACGCGATCGCCGCTGCGGCTGCTCGTCTGGGTCGGACGCCATCAGGTTCGCACGCTCGTCGCAGGCGTGCTCTTCGGCATCTTCTGGATGCTCGCGCAGGCCTTGATGCCCTTCGCGATCGGTCGCGCGATCGAGAACGGGATCGTCGAGCGTGACGACCGCGCGCTCGTGCTCTGGACGCTGATCCTGCTGACGCTTGGCGCGACGCAGGCCTTCGCCGGCGTGATGCGGCACCGGTACGCCGTCTCCAACTGGCTGCAGGCCTCGTTCCGGCTCATGCAGATCATCGGGCATCACGTCGCCCGCTCGGGCCCCGCGGTCCGCAACCGTCTTTCGACGGGCGAGGTCGTCGCGACCATCTCCAACGATGCCCTCCGTGCCGGCGGAGCGTTCGACATCACTGCGCGGTTGTCGGGCGCGCTTGTCGCATACGTGGTGGTCGCGTTCATCCTGCTCTCGTCGTCGGCCGTGCTCGGGCTCCTCGTGCTCGTCGGCGTGCCGGTGCTCGTGCTCCTGCTTGGCGGCGTGGTCAAGCCGTTGCAGGCGCGGCAGCGGGAGCAGCGAGAGGAGGTCGGCGCGCTGACGGCTCTCGGCGCCGATACTGCCGCGGGGCTCCGCGTGCTGCGTGGCATCGGCGGCGAGCAGGCTTTCTTCGATCGCTACCGGGCGCAGTCGCAGGGCGTGCGCCGCGCGGGCGTGCGCGTTGCGGTGCCGCAGTCGACGCTCGATGCGGCGCAGGTCCTCCTGCCCGGCGTCTTCGTCGTCCTCGTGACGTGGCTCGGCGCGCGGTTCGCCCTTTCGGGGCAGATCGGAGTCGGCGAGCTGGTCGCGTTCTACGGGTACGCCGCGTTCCTGGTTCTTCCGTTGAGGACGGCGGCCGAGGCGGTCGACAAGGTTACGCGCGCGCTCGTCGGTGCTCGGCGGATGCTGGACGTGATCACCGTACAGCGCGCGGTGAGGGAGCCGGCGCATCCTGCAGCCGAGCCACCCGCCGGCGTGCCTCTCGTGGACGCGCGCTCTGGCCTCGTCGTCCAGTCCGGGCTCTTCACGTGTGTCGTGTCCGCACAGCCCGACGAGTCCGCTGCAGTTGCCGACCGGCTCGGTCGCCTGGTGGATGACGACGGCGTCGACCTCGGCGGAGTGCCTCTCGCCGACCTGCCGCTCCAAGCCGTTCGCCGGCGCATCGTCGTGAGCGAATCCGATCCTGTGCTCTTCGCCGGCGTCCTTCGCCGGACGCTCGACCCCTGGGCGCGGGCGGACGAGGCGGCGCTCGAGACGGCGGTCGCCGTCGCGGACGCGCAAGACGTCGTCGAGGCGCTGCCCGCCGGGCTGGAGACGACTATCGACGAGCGCGGCCGCTCGTTCTCCGGAGGACAGCGGCAGCGGCTCGCGTTGGTTCGCGCGCTGCTGACCGACCCCGAGACGCTGATCCTGGTCGAGCCGACGAGCGCCGTCGATGCACACACGGAGGCGCGCATCGCGCGGCGTCTGCGCGAGGCACGCGCCGGCCGGACGACCGTCGTCGTGACCACGAGCCCGCTCGTGCTCGATCAGGCGGACCGGGTGGTGCTGGTTGACGACAGCCGCGTCGTCGTCGAGGGCACGCATCGCGAGCTTCTTCAGGGGCGTCCCGACTACCGCGCCACGGTCACGCGCGAGGAGGAACAGTGAGCGAGCTGCTGCCCATCGCCGACGGGCAGGATCTGCGCGCCCAGGCCCGGCTCCTGGGGAGGCGGCACCGTCGTGGGCTCGCCCGCGTCCTCGTCCTGCACGCGGGAGCGGCGGGCGCTGGCCTCGCAGGCCCGGCCCTCCTCGGCGAGCTCGTCGAGTCCGTCGAGGGCGGGACGACGCGCAGCCACATCGACATGATCGTGCTCACCCTGGCGGCGTTCTTCGTCGCCCAGACGCTGCTGACGTGGCTGGCGAGGCGGGCGTCGTTCGTCCTCTCCGAGCGGATCTTCGCCGAGCTGCGCGAGGACTTCATGCGACGTGTGCTGGCTCTGCCCCTGTCGACGGTGGAGCGCGCTGGAACAGGCGACCTCGTCTCACGAACGACCGCGGACATCGATGCGCTCGCGCGCACGATCCGCTTCGCCGTCCCGGAGACGGTGATCGCCACGGTGACGACGATCCTCACCGTGGCAGCCGCCTTCTGGGTCAACCCGCTCGCCGGCGTGGTGTGTGTCGCGGGCGTCCCGTCGCTCTGGATCGGCACGCGCTGGTACCTGCGCCGCGCGCCCGCCGGCTATCTGGCAGAGCGCGCCGCCTACGCGACCCTCGCCGGCACGGTCGGCGAGACCGTCGAAGGCAGCCGTACCGTCGAGGCGCTCGGTCTCGGCGAGGAGCGCGTCAAGCGCATCGACGCCGACCTGGCGGAGGCGAACAGATGGGAGCGGCGCACCCTCTACCTGCGCACAATCTGGTTTCCGACGGCGGAATTCGCGTACGTGCTTCCCGTCGCCGCGGCGCTCGCGTGGGGCGGGTGGCTCGTTTCTCGCGATCTTGCGTCGATCGGCGAGGTCACGGCGATCGCGCTCTACGTCGTGCAACTGGCCGATCCCGTCGATCGGCTGATCTCCTGGCTCGACGAAATTCAGGTCGGCGCGACGTCGTTCGCACGGCTCGTCGGGATCGCGCGCGTGCCGCCCGACCGCTCCGCCAAGGAGGACGAGCCTGCGGACGATCGCCTCCGCGCGAGCGAGGTGCGGTACGCGTACGTCGAGAACCGCGACGTCCTGCACGGTGTCGATCTCGACCTCGAGCCGGGCGAGCGCGTCGCCGTCGTCGGCCCGTCGGGCGCGGGCAAGTCGACGCTCGGCCGCCTGCTCGCCGGTATCCATCCTCCCCGCGCGGGGAGGGTGGAGGTCGGCGGCGTTCGCCTCGTCGATCTGCCGCTCGAGACGCTCCGCCGCGAGGTCGCGCTCGTGACGCAAGAGCAGCACGTCTTCGTCGGCACGCTGGCCGATAACCTGCGGCTGGGACGGCCGGGAGCTTCCGGCGAGCAGCTGACCGCGGCATTGCGGGCTGTCGACGCGCTCGAATGGGTGGACGGGCTGCCGCAGGCGCTGGAGACGGTCGTCGGCGCTGGCGGCTCTCCGCTCACGCCTGCGCAGGCGCAGCAGCTCGCGCTCGCCCGCCTGCTCCTCGCCGATCCTCACACGCTCGTCCTCGACGAGGCAACCTCACTTCTCGACCCGCGTGCGGCGCGCCACCTCGAGCGCTCGCTCGCCTCTGTCCTCCACGGGCGGACAGTCGTCGCGATCGCGCACCGCCTGCACACCGCCCATGACGCCGACCGGGTCGCCGTGATCGAAGAGGGGCGCCTCCGCGAGCTCGGCACACACGACGAGCTCGTCGAGCGCGCCGGTTCCTATGCGGCGCTCTGGCAGTCGTGGCACGGCGACCGAACCTGAGGTTCGGACGGCGGACCCTCGAACGGCGATTCGTTTCGGTCCGATTTCGGCGGGCGCCTGCTCGCTCGAGGTTTGGTGGGGGCATTGACGAGTGGCGTGCGCCGCCACAACGCATTGCACCCATCGGTTATAAGAACAGCTCTAGCCACGAGCGAGGGGAACCCATGACGCAAGCGAAGAAGCCGGTCGCCATCGCGCTCGTCGCGCTCGGCGCGGCAGCGGCATTCATGCTCGGCAGTCGCGCGGACGCCGACTCGTCGACCTCGGCCGGACACGCAATCCTCGTCGACACGGCGGGGTCCGCGGTCGGGAAGGTCAAACTCATCTCAGCGGGCACTCGAGTCGAGGCCTTCGTGGAGGCATCTGGGCTCACGCCGGGCTTCCACGGTTTCCACGTGCACACGGTCGGTCGCTGCGAAGCACCCTTCACGAGCGCGGGCGGCCACTACAACCCAGGGTCGGCCGGCCATCGCGAGCATGCCGGGGATCTTCCGATCCTCCTCGTGAACCGCGACGGCACGGCGAAGGCGTCGTTCACGACCGACAGGCTCACGGTGGCCCAGCTCTTCGACGCGGACGGAAGCGCGATCGTCGTCCATGCTGATCCCGACAACTATGCCCATATCCCGGCCCGCTACTCCGCGACGGGCCCTGACGCCACGACCCTCGCGACCGGTGACGCCGGCGGCCGAGTCGCCTGCGGGGTCGTGCTTCCAGGCTCGGCGGGCGACGAGGAACGGGGTAGAGGACGGTGACATCGCCCTGCGGTGCGCGCCAAGGGCGAGCCTGAGCGGCGAGCTCGTCGCTCAGCCACCTCGAGCGCTCGCCCGCGTCGGTCCATCCAGGGGCGGACAGTCGTTGCGATCGCGCACCGCCTGCACTCCACCCATGACGGCGACCCGGTCGCTGTGATCGAAGCGGGCGCGCGCGACGCCGCGCTCTGGCAGTGCTTGCGAGCTGGAGGTCGCTCATGACCCAGTCGCTCGCACGGCCCCCGCCGTCACACCTCGGCTGCGTACAACGGCCATTCGCCCGGAACGCCTTTCAACGTTCGATGTCCTCTCGCGTCGAAGCGGAGGCCGGAGCCCGCGACAAGGTCCTTGACGATGCCGGAAACGAGCACCTCGCCGGGCTCGGTCTCGGCGGCTATGCGGGCTCCGATGTGGACGGCGATCCCGCTCAGATCGTCGCCAGAGCGCTCGCACTCGCCCGTGTGGACCCCGGAGCGCACTTGCAGCCCGAGCGTCCGAACGGCGTCCTTCACAGCGTGTGCACACCGGATAGCGCGTGCCGGGCCGTCAAACGACGCGAGAAAGCCGTCACCGGTCGTGTTGATCTCGTGGCCGCGCCAGCGCGCGAGCTCGCGCCGGACGAGTGCGTGGTGTTGCTCGAGCAGGCCTCGCCAGGCACGGTCGCCGAGCTCAGACGCGCGCTGCGTCGAGCCGACGATGTCGGTGAACAGCACCGTCGCGAGGACGCGGTCGGGATCCGGTCCTCGCCGAACCCCCGTCAAGAACTCCTCGAGCTCGTCGAGCAGCCGGTCCTGGTCGCCGACCCACGGGAGATGATCGTCGCCTTGCAGCTCCACGTATTCGGCAGAAGGAATCTGCGAGGCGATCCAGCGCGCTTCCTCGACCTTGGCATCACGGTCTCCCAGGCGGTGAAGGACGAGCGTCGGCACGCGTACCGTCGGTAGCACTGCGCGGATGTCGATCTCCGTGTTCATCCTGGCGAGCGCGAGCGCCGCTCCGGGGCTGGCCGCTCTACGCAGGAAGCGCGCCAGCCTCTCCGTGAAGGCCTCGTCGCCGGCGGCGGAGGGGGGCGATGTCGCCGATGTCCATCGTCCCGCCCCAGTCCCGGCGGATCACGTCGAGGAACTCGGATCGTTCGGCAGGCGTCGGCGCCCACGGGTAGTCCGGGCTCCAGCTGCGCTTAGCGAAGATGCCGAACGTCGCCAGGGCGACAGTGCGCTCGGGGTAGGTCGCCGCGAAGACGACGGCCATGCTGCCGCCCTCGGAAGCTCCGAAAATCGCCGCTCGCTCCGAGCCCGCGGCGTCGAGAACCGCACGCATGTCGTCCATCCGATCCTCGAGCGTCGGAAGAGCAGCCTCGGGAACTCGATCGGACATTCCCGTGCCGCGCTTGTCGAAGATGATCAGGCGCGAGAAAGACGCGAGCCTCGCAAGGAACCGCGCCAGCGTCGGCTCCTCCCACGCCTCCTCGACGTGCGACACCCAGGGCGGAGCCCAGATCAGGTCCAGCGCTGCCTCCCCGACCACCTGGTAGGCGATGTTGACGCCACCGCTGACGGCGTAGCGCGTCTTCGGCATCTCCATCCGCTCAGTTTGCCGGGTGCAAGGCGTGGCGGGGCCCCAAGCGCGCGTGGCTGGCTCTGCTCGACCGCTCCGCGGGCAAGGCGTTGCGACGCACCGAATAGAGTTGCCGGGTGCGACCGCTCTTTGCCGGCGCCTCGTTCGTCGTGGCCCTCGTGACAGGTGCGATCGCCGCGGCCTGGGCTTACGTCAAGGCTGTGGGGACTGAGTGGGACTACTGCTCGGGCGGCGAGTGCTACAGCGCCTGGTACTTCGTTGCTGTACTTGCAACGGTCTCGGTCGCCTCAGCAACCGCCGGCTTCTTCCTCTTGCGCCTTGGCCGTAACGGCACGCGCTCTCGCCAGAGCGGCTGAGTCCTAGTTGAGGGAGAACCCCATCGTCGTGGCCGGGAGGAGGAGCATGGAGGTGATTCCGCAGGCGCATGCCGTCAGTCGGAAGAGTCGCTCCCGACGCCGCATACCTGCATAGACGAGCAGAGCCGCGCAGAGGGTCATGAGAGCGACGGAGAGCACGAACATGGGGCCAAGCGCCCCGCCGGGAGAGCGGTATGCCTCCCAACGGCTGGTTCCATTCGCCCGGTAGCTGTCTTCACCAAAGACGTAGATCGCGAGCAGAACGGCCGCCGAGAGCGGTAGGGCAGCGAGCACCACCGATCCGCGTGAGAGGAACCCCGCCAGCCGAGCGTGGGTCGCGACCACAAGGAGACTCGCGCCTACGAAGAAGCTCGCGAGAAGAACGACCGAGGCCGGCACGCACGGCATCGTATTCGCCCGTGGGGCGTATAATTTTGCTGGCGATCTCGTCTGCGCCGCTTCGCGCGAGAGCGGAGCGCTAGCCGTCCACACCGACCTGCTTGTCCGCGTGCTGATCGAGCGGCGTGGCTTCCCTGCTTCCTACTTGCAGCGTGGAGCTCGGCGTGTACGCGGCAGCTGCCAGCTGGGGCTGAGGTCGGCACCGGGATGCTTCGTCAGTCGGCGCTCGTTCCCGCCCGAGGCGTCCATCAGGTAGAGCTCGTCGTTCCCAGTCGCGCTCGTCGATCATCGGAAGCGGGGAAGCACTCCTGCTTGCCTCCGGAGAGGGCCCGCTCGTCGCCCTCAACGGCGGCTACCACGTCGCCTTCCTCTTCGGTGCCGCGTTCACGCTCGCGGCCGCCGTCTTGGGGGCGATGCTCCTCCGCACCGGCACTTCGGCGGCCACGCCTGAAGTTGTCGGCTCTTCGCCGGCCGAAGCTGTGAACTAGAGGATCCGCATGGGAAGAGTTCTTGTGGACATAACGATGTCACTGGACGGCTTTATCGCTAGCGCCCATGCTCCTCGGCGGAGGGATCCGATTGTTCGAGCAACTCGGTGCCGACCAAATCGAGCTGGAAGGGACAAGAGTCACAGCGTCCCTCGGGGTAACATCTTCGATTTCGCGTGGTAAAGAGCAACGAAAGCGCGTCAGCCCTGCCGTCGGCTGATTCGCAGGACGGGTGACGGCATGTTCCACGTCATCAGGCGAGACGAGCTCCCGCGCAGCCCCAACCGGACTGTGCAGTTCGAGGGCGAGCCCTACAGGGCGGGGATTTCGTTCTTCCTCGTGGACAACGAGCCCGGTGAAGGCCCGGGGCTGCATCTCCACCCCTGCATACACGCCGCCGGCCGCATGGTCACCGAGTGGCTGGCCGACGAGGACGTGTCTTGACAAAGCACCAGCGGTCGTAGTATCTCTAGCCAGACCCGTATCCACGCGGCTGGAGGTTGCTATGAGCACCGGCGAAGAGTCGCCGACCGACTCCACCGAGGCATTGGTCGAGCGCCTGTTCGCGGCGGCGATCGACACGCTCGAGATCGCGTCCGTCCACGTCGGGGGCCGGCTCGGCCTCTACCGCGCCCTCGCCGACGGCGGGGATGCGACACCGGCCGAGCTCGCTGAGCGCACCGGCACCGCCGAGCGTTACGTGCGCGAGTGGCTCGAGCAGCAGGCCGTCGCCGGTTTCCTGTCGGTCGACGATTGCGATGCCCAGGCCGGCGAGCGCCGCTACCGGCTGCCCGCCGCCCACCGGCCAGTCTTCGCAGACGATGAGAGTCTCAGTTACCTCACCCCTCTAGCCACACTCGCCGTCGGCGTACTCGGGCCGATGGAGGCGCTGCTCGAGGCCTACCGCGGCGGCGGGGGCGTGCCGTACGAAGCCTACGGTGCCGACGTGCGGGAGGGGATCGGCGCTATCAAC
>Ga0136621_1000421_pt1 | contig 16692 bp, 14 predicted proteins | sample AntDryUQ445A2306_FD_104673 | JGI IMG/M metagenome (GOLD analysis project Ga0136621, IMG submission 104673) | Polar desert sand microbial communities from Dry Valleys, Antarctica - metaG UQ445A (23.06) | ecosystem: Environmental > Terrestrial > Soil > Desert | place: Antarctica: Dry Valley...
CACGAGGTCGAAGAAGAGCTCGAAAAACGTGACACGCTGCTCGCTTCCGTCTCGCGGCCGCAGCAGTCGCTCCCGATTGACACCTGGCATCGGCATGGCTCCCTTGAGCACCCGGAAGTAACCTGGCAGCGACAGGAGACCTGTCACCATTCAACGTAGTGACCCGGGGACGCCGGTGTCCACTCCGGAACCGGGCAGGCAGCCCTGCCCATCCGGTCGGGGATGCGGCAACCTGGTGACCGTCGTGATCGGGCAACGTAAGCCGCTGCGTTCCCCGCAACACTACGGCGATCAGGCGGTATCGAACAACGAGTGAATCAGCGTCTGGCTGCCAGCCAGGTGACGACCGTTTCAGCGTGCGTATCAGGAGGAAACACCGGGTAGAAGACATGCTCGATCGCGCCTTCACGCACGACGAGGGTCAGGCGTTTGAGCAGTGTCTGTCCGGCGACGGTAAACGTCGGCAGGTCGAGCGCCCGGGTAAGCAGCAGGTCCGCGTCGCTGAGCAGCGGGAAGGGCAGGTGCAGGCGATTGGCGGTCTCACGCTGATGCTCGAGCTGCTCGGTCGAGACGCCGGCGACAGCGGCTCCGGAGTCCCGGAGATCGGCCGCGTGGTCGCGGAAGCCACACGACTCCGGCGTGCAGCCGCGCGCCCCGGGGATGAGATCCCAGTCCGGCGCGAGCGGCTCCTAGCCAGGCCGGCCGGTGCGCGGGTAGGCGTAGAGAACGAGCCGCCGAGCTACCGCGGGCGCGACGTCCACGCGCACGGCATCACCATCCGTCGAGGCGAGTGCGAGCGGCGGCATGAGCATGCCCGGGAGGTGAGACGCGCCGCCGTCGTCCTCGGGAACCGGAAGACCGGCCGGCAGGATGCTCGGGTCATGGCTCAACCGGCTCCCCCACGATCTGAGCGAGCACGGCGGAGTAATCCTCCCGGCCGGACTCGATCACTCATGCGGCCGGGGTGCGACTGCGTCGCTGCCGGGGTCGAGGAGCGCGTGGCCATGCGGGTTGAGCCTATCGCCGGAGCGGGCACTAGGACTACCATCCGAGGCATGAGCGCGTTCGCCGAGCTCGCCGAGATCCCGGCCCAGCAGATCTGGGAGCGGATCGCCGCCCGCTCGATCCACGGTGCGCGGATCACGATGAGTGTGGTCGAGCTCGATTCGGGCGCGGTCGTCGCCGATCACCGGCACGAGCACGAGCAGCTCGGCATCGTGCTGCAGGGGTCGATTCGCTTCCGCGTCGGTGACGAGACGCTGGAGCTCGGGCCGGGCGGCACGTGGTGCATCCCGTCGAATACCCCGCACGAGGCGACCGCCGGACCGGCGGGAGCGGTCGTCCTCGACGTCTTCTCACCGCCGCGCTCCGATTTCAAGGACCTCGAGCCGCTCGAGGGGCGCAAGCCGCGCTGGCCTGAACCTCTAGAAGTCTGAATCAGACTGCTCGGCGCGCGCGCGCCAGAGTAGCGACCGCTATCCCGACGATGACGACGGCCATGCCGCCCAGCTGCCAGGCAGAGGGCGCCTCGTCCACGAGCACCATTGCGAGGACGACCGACATCACTGGCTGCAGGGTGAGCGCGACCGAGCTGAGCGCGGCGGTGAGACGGGGAAGCGCGGCTGCGATCAGGAGCCACCCGATCACCTGCGACGTCAGCGCGAGCACGGCGAGCCAGCCGTGCTCCGGCCAGGAGGGGCGCAGCTCGAGCTCGCCGAGCGCCCACCCGATCGGGAGCGTCGCAATCGCCGCGGCAAGCGTCGCGTGGAAGAGCGCGCCGCCCGAGCGCCGAAGGTCGGCCGAGCCCGCACGGAGGACGAGGAGGAAGCCCGCGTAGGCGACCGCGGTGGCGAGGCCGAAGAGGACTCCCAGCGGCGGGTCGTCGCCGTATGCATCCGCGCCGACCACGCCGGAGATCAGAACGACGCCCGCGAGCACGATCGGAACTGCGACGACCACGCGCGCCGCCGGCCGCTCGCGCAGGATGAGCCAGGCGGCGATCGGGACGAGCACCACCTGGACGTTCCCGAGCACGGTGGCCAGACCCGCGCCGACGGCGGCGATCGAGTGGTGCCACAACACGAGATCGGCCGCGAAGAAGACGCCCGCAACCCAGGCAAGCGACCTGGCGCGCCTGCCGCGGGCCCCGTACCGCCGTCGCTCCCACAGGGCGAGGGCAGCCAGGGGCGGTAAGGCGTACGCGCAGCGGTAGAACGCTGCCGTCGAGGGGGTTACGTCGGCGAGCCGGACGAGGATGCCGGAGAAGGCGATGCACACCGTTCCCGCGATGACGAGCAGGAGTGGTCGGGCGGTCATGCGGCGAAGCGCACCGCCGCCGGCCGCGTACGTGCTGCCGCCACGCCCCAGGCGGCGGACGACTCTGGCAAGCGCGCTGTCCATGAAATTTCCTTCGGGGTGCTCGACGGTGCGCTCGGGAATCGAGCTGCGCTTGCTCCGAGGGAGCGGAGGGACGAGCGCACGCGCAGCGTCATGACCGTAGCAATCGAGGCTCGGTGTCCGCGAGGGCCACTCGCCGGTGGTTGCGTAAGCTGGGCGGGTGACCCGAGCACGAGCGCTCGAGGGGCGAGGGCCGTGCCGGCCTGAAGCCTCGCGCAGCCTGAATCCGTTCCGCCGGTAGACGCTGCTCGTGCGGCGCCTGCTCGTCCTCCACTCGAACGACATCCACGGACGGGTCGAAGGGCTCGCGCGGATCGCGACCCAGGTCGAGCGTGAGCGGGAGCGAGCCGGTGACGCCGCGGTTCTGTATGTCGACGTGGGCGATGTCGAGGACACGACCAGCCGCCTGAGCAACCTGACGAAAGGGATCGCCCTCCACCGGCTGCTGCGGGTGGCCGGGTGCGGGGCGGTCGCCGTCGGCAACGGGACCGTGATCCGGTACGGCGTCGAGCCGCTCGCCGAGCAGGCGGCCGCCGGCGGCTACCCCCTGCTGGCGGCCAACCTCTGGCGAGATGGAAGCGTTGTCCCCGGCGTGTGCGCTTCGGCCGTCGTCGATGCCGACGGACTGCGAGTGGGGCTGATCGGGCTCACGCCGGCGAACTGGCGCGAGCTGTACGAGCAGGCGTTCGGCGTCGAGTTGCCGCCCGAGCTGCCCCTCGTGCAGGCCGAGCTCGCGGCGCTCGAGAAGCAGAACGCCGACGTCGTGATCCTGCTCTCGCATCTCGGCCACGATCGTGACCGTGAGCTCGCCCAGGAGCTGGCGGACGAGCTCCCGCTGATCGTCGGCTCGCACTCGCACACGCTGCTGCGCTCCGGCGAGCGGATCGGCGGCGTCACGATCGTCCAGGCCGGCAGCCATGCGGAGTATCTCGGCCGGGTCGAGCTCGAGCTCGAGGGAGGCATCGCTCGCGTCGCCGATGCCTCGGTGGTGGCGGTCACCGAGGAGACGCCGCTCCACCCAGGCGTGCTCGCCGAGATCGAGCGGATCGACGCAGAGCTCGCCTCCTGGCTCGGAGAGGTGGTCGGCGACCTGGCCGACCCGCTCGAGCTGGCCGACGACCGCGAGTGCTCCGCCGCCGCCTTCATGGCGGACGTCGTGCGCGAGCGAATGAGTGCAGAGGTGGCGCTCGTGACGGCGGCGACGGCCTTCGACGCCTCGCTGCCGGCGGGCCCGCTGACGCGCGGCGCGCTCTACGAGGCCTGCTCGAGTCCTGGAGTTTCGGCCGCCGCCGAGATGACGGGCGCTCAGCTTCTCGACGTCGTTCGACGCGGTCTCGACCCCGAGCTGGCGGCCGAGGTTCCACAGTCCTTTCGCGGCAGGCCGCGCGGCCTGATGCACCTGAGCGGCGCCGAGGTGCGCGGCGGCAAGCTCCTCGTCGGCGCCGACGAGGTCGATCCCGAGTGCGGCTACCGCGTCGCGGGCACCGACTGGGAGCTCTGGGATTACGGCGGCTACGCGCCGGCGGAGTGGGGGCTCGACATCGAGTTCGACGGTACGACGATCATGCGGGAGGCAGTCGAGCAGCACCTACTCCGGCATCCGGGCGTGACCGCGCCGGGAGCGCGGATCAACGGCCGCCTCGATCCGGCGTGAAGACGTTCCCCGCGCGTAGGCTCCCTCCATGCGCTACCGGCAACTCGGAGAGGACGGCCCGCAGGTCTCGGTCGTCGGTCTCGGCTGCAACAACTTCGGCGGCCGCATCGACAGGGACGGCACCCGCGCGGTCGTCGCCGCGGCGTTCGACGTCGGCGTCAACCTCTTCGACACGGCCGACGTGTACGGCAACCGCGGCGGCAGCGAGACGCTCCTCGGCGAGGCGCTCGTCGGCCGTCGTGACCGGATCGTGCTCGCCACGAAGTTCGGCAATCCGATGTCGGGCGACGACGAAGGTGGGCGGCGCGGCTCGCGGGCGTACATCCGCAGTGCGATCGAGGCCTCGTTGCGGCGGTTGCAGACGGACTGGATCGATCTCTACCAGTACCACCGCCCGGACGGCGTCACGCCGGTGGAGGAGACGCTCGCTGCGCTCAACGAGCTCGTCGACGAGGGCAAGGTGCGCTTCATCGGCTCGTCCAACTTCTCGGCCGAGCAGGTGGAGGAGGCGCACCGGATCGCCCGCGAGCGAGGGTGGGCTCGCTTCGTGAGCGCCCAGAACGAGTATTCGTTCCTCGAGCGCGAAGCCGAGAACGAGCTCCTCCCGGTGTGCGAGCGGCTCGCGATCGGCGTGCTGCCGTACTTCCCGCTCGCGGACGGCCTGCTGACCGGCAAGTACCGGCGCGGGAAGGAGGCTCCGGAGGGCTCGCGCCTCTCCGGCCAGCCGGAGCGCCTGAAAGATCAGGCTTTCGACCGGATCGAGGCGCTGGAGCGCTACGCCGAGGAACGCGGCCGCAGGCTGCTGGACGTCGCGATCGGCGGCCTGGCCGCCCAGCCGGCGATCAGCTCGGTGATCGCAGGTGCGACGAAGCCCGAACAGGTGCGCGAGAACGCCGCCGCGGGCGAGTGGGAGCCGAGCGAGGAGGACGTCGCGGCGCTGCGTGCGACGTTGAACGGGGCCGGCGGGTGAGGATCGGGGTACTCGGAACGGGCGTCGTGGGGACGACGCTCGCCGCCAAGTTGGGTGAGCTCGGCCACGAGGTACGCGTCGGCTCGCGGGACGGATCGAAGGGAGACGGCACCTTCGCGGAGGCGGCTGCACACGGCGAGCTCGTCTTCAACTGAAGCGCGCTGAGCCACGTCGGGGCTAGGCGGGCCCTCCCGCGATATCGTGCCCGCGATGCAGGTCGTCTTCGCGGTTTCCGATCTCGAGCGGTCACTCGACTTCTACGACCGCGTCTTCGGCTGGCCCCGCAACGAGCGATCGACTATTCGAACTACGTCGAGCTACTGCCACTCGACGGTGGCGCGCTCGGCCTCTACGAGCGTGAAGGATTCGCGCAGACGGTTGGCGCCGGCGCGATCGAAGTTGCGAACGGCCGCGTCCCACCGGCGTACGTGTACGTTCGCGTCGAGGATGTGGACGCGACGGCTGCCCAGCTCGAGGAGGCCGGCGGCCGCGCGTTGAGCCCGCTTGAGGAGCGCGCCTGGGGCGAGCGGGCAGCCTGGTTCGCGGACCCCGACGGCAACGTCGTCGCGGTTGCTCAGGCTGCGCCAGCCTGAGGTTTGTGGCTCTGAGCCACTAAGTCTGCCGGCCGTTGCGCTCTGAGCGTACGACGCGACGGCAACGTCACCCCGATCGCTCAGACCGCTCCAAGCCTGAGCTTGTGGCTCTGAGCCACTAAGTCTGCCCGCCGTCGGCGCTAGTAGGGGCGTAAACGGCTACAGCAGGCGGAGCGCGTCCCCGACGGCGCGACGGAACGAGGGTGGGTCGAGAGCCGGGAAGCGGTAGAGCGCCGGCTCGATTTCGTCGAAGAGGGCACGAAGCCGCTCGGGCTCGACGAGACCTCGGTCGAGCATGGATCGGACGTCCTCCCTGTCCTGCGCGTGGCCGCGCTCCAGCTTCGCGAGGGCCTGCGAATAGGGATCGAAGTGGCGAAATGTCAGGCGCCCCTCGCGGCCTGCGATGGGGCTGCGTTCCACCCAACCGGCAGGCAGAGGGATGAAGTCCGCCGGCGAGGCGAGCTCGACGTTGACGCGAAGCCGTTCCTTCAGGCTGGGAACGGCGCGGAGTACCTCGTCCTGCTCGGGCTCGAGCCGGATGTCGACGTCTACGGTGCTCGCGCGCCAGCCGAGCAGGACGGCGGTCGCGCCACCCGTCAGGTAGCAGACACCTTCAGCCGCCGCCGCCTGACCGAGGGCGCGCATGAGCCGGCGAATGCGATCGGCGTCCGCGCGGTCACGCACGACTTTCGGCGCCGACCGCCGCCGCTGCGCGCTCGAAGCTGACGAGCCGCCGAATGAGGGCGTTATACCGCGTATGCGCCGCGTCGCCGTGCGCCGCGCGTAGCCGCTCATAGAGACGATGCTCAGGAGACGGGAACGGGTTCTCAACGGGCCAGCCCAGGTCGCGGAGTCGCGGCGCCCCGATCGAGACGAGCAGCGACTCGATCGACTCGACGCCGCGATCCAGATCCCTCAGCCCTCGTGCGACGAGCTGCGCTCCCGGGAGGTCGCTCACCGGCGGTTGCATGTCCACACGCTCACCGTATCGACCTAGGAGCCGGTCGTGGTCGCGCAGGCGGCGGGAGCGGGATTCACGCGGGTTGATGCAGTCTGGAGCAAAGGAAGATACTCGTCGCGGGCGTGTACTCGACGAAACCGGCGATCCTGGCAGTGGGAGATCACGGGGTGAACGACTCGCGGGCGGGCGAGGTTCCCGTCGCGATCCTTGGGATCGTCCCGACGAAGGTCTCCGCCGAGAACGGCCGCGTTCAGGCGGGCGACCTCCTCACCACGGCGAGCACGCCGGGCTACGCGATGAAGGCCTCGCCCGCCGTCGTGAGCGGGATCGAGATCTACGCGACGGGCGCGATACTCGGCAAGGCGTTGCAGCCGCTCGAGGGTCGCAGAGGCATCATCAAGGTGCTGGTGACATTGCGGTAGGGGAAGACGAGCCGCCCGAGCTCGAGCTCGGGCGGCTCTCTCGGTCGCCGTTTCCAGCGAGTCCTCGTCCGGCTGCCTGTCTACGAAAAGTCGATGACGCTCCGGATCCCGTCCTGGGCTTCCATCAGCTCGAAGCCGCGGTTGACGTCGTCGAGCGTGAGCTTGTGCGAGACGAACGGGTCGACGTCGATCTCGCCTGCGAGCCAGCGCTCCACGAGCTCCGGCACCTGGTCTCGCCCCTTGACGCCGCCGAACGAGGAGCCGGCGACGCGGCGGCCTGTGATCAGGTAGCGCGGGATCACGTCGAGCGTCTCGCCCTTGCCCGCGACGCCGCAGACGGTCGCGAGCCCCCAGCCCATGCGCGCCGACTCGACGGCCTGGCGCATCACGTCCACGTTCCCGGTCGCCTCGAACGTGTAGTCGGCGCCGAAGCCGCCGGTCAGCTCCAGGATCTGCTCCACGGTGTCGGCTCCGCCGAGGAGGGTGTCCGTCGCGCCCTGCCCGCGCGCGAGCTCGAGCCTTTCTTCCGAGAGGTCCACGCAGACGATCCGATCCGCGCCCTGCAGGCGCGAGCCCGCGACCGCCCCGAGGCCGACCATCCCCGCGCCGAAGACGACGCACGTGGAGCCGGGCTGCACGTTCGCCGTGTTCATCGCCGCTCCGAGACCGGTCGAGAGTCCGCAGGCGAAGAGGCAGGCGCGGTCGAGTGGGGCTTCGCGGGCGATCTTCGCGAGCGCGATCTCGGGCATGACCGTGTACTCGGCGAAGGTCGAGGTGCCCATGAAGTGCCTGATCGGCTCGCCGTCGCGTGAGAAGCGGGTCGTCCCGTCCGGAAGCAAACCCTGCCCCTGCTGGTCGCGGATCGCGAGGCAGAGGTTGGTGCGCTCGTCACGGCAGTGCGCGCACCCCCCGCACTGAGGCGAGAAGAGCGTGACGACATGATCGCCGGGCACGAGCGACGTGACGCCCTCTCCGACGCGCTCGACGACGCCGGCGCCCTCGTGCCCGAGCACGGCGGGCGCGTAACCCGACGGGTCGGCGCCCGAAGCCGTGTAGAGGTCGGTGTGACAAACGCCGCAAGCGACGAGCCGGACGAGAGCCTCGCCGGCCTTCGGCTCGGCGAGCTCGAGCTCGGCAACGGCCAGCGGCTGCCCGAACTCCTCAAGCACCGCGGCGCGAACCTTCACGCGGGCGATCCTACGCGGCTCGCGGCGCAAGAAGCACGGCGAGCCTCAGAGCTCGACTCCCTCGAGCGCGAGGAGCCGCCGCTTGTACTCGGTGCCGAGCGACCCGTATGACCCGAGCCCTGTGGATGCGACCACTCGGTGGCACGGGATGATCACGCCGAACCGGTTTCCGGCGCAGAAGCTCCCGACTGCCCGCTGGGCGTTCGGATGCCCCGCAAGAGACGCCAGCTCGCCGTAGGTGACGACCTCTCCGGCGGGGACGCTCCACAGCGTCCGGGTGATCGCGCGCTGGAACGGCGTTGCCCAGGAGAGATCGAGCTCGACGTCGTCGAAGGACACGCGCTCGCCGTCGAAGTAGGCGCGCAGGCGGTCGACCAACGGCAGCACGGCCGGTGGCCGCGCAGGGACGCGGACGCGCGGCAGCTCGTGGTAGACGAGCGTGCTTCCCGAGAAGAGGAGCTCGCCGATGCCCCAGCCGTCCACCGAGTAGGTGATGAGCTTCTTGCGCAGGCTATGAGCGTAGCGCGGGCGTTCGGGGAATCGGCCTCGAAGCGGCCTTGCCTGGGATTGGGTGCTCGAGAGCGGCGCTAGGCCGCTTCGAAGCGGCCGAACCGAACGGCGAGCAGTTCGGGGTCGGGCCGCCAGCTGCGCCGCTGTGGGAGCTCGATCGCGGACCCGTGCGCGCCGTTGAGCAAGGCCAGCATCGGACCATCCTCGTCTTCGAGGAGGCGGTGTGCGACGTGCACCTTGTACTCGGGGCTGATCCCGACGAGGTTCTGGTTGAACGCGCGGTGATGGATGCTGCAGAGGCTCAGGCCGTTGCTGACGGCCGGCTCGCCGCTTCGGGCATCCGGGATGATGTGGGCCGCGTCGAGCAGCCGGATCTCCTTGAGGCGGCAGATCGTGCAGCGGCGGTACGCCGGAAGTACACGGCCTCGGAAACGAGCCTGGTGTACGCGCACGCGCATCTCGCGGACGGCGTAGCGGCGCTCGATCGGATCCTCGGTGAGCAGGGGGATAGGCTCGTCTATCGAGCCGGCCATCTCCCCCTTGGTGACGAGGACTCGTCGTTCGGAGGTCGTCTTCCGTCACGAAGCACGGGTAAAACGGGCGGTACCAGCCGGGGCGCGTGCCGACGAAGTACACGAGCGGAACGCGAAGCTCGTGCGCTGCCCGCAGTGCTCGATTGTCCGCCTGCTCGACGTCGCCCGCGCGGTACGCATAGAGCACGCCCTCGTCCGTCGCCTCGTCGCCGTACGGCGAATTCCACGACGTGTTGATCGAAAGCGCCGCGGGCCCCCGCTGCACGGCAGCGCGGTGGATGCCTTTCATGTAGGACAGGAAGGGGACTCTCCGGCCGCGGAACGGGAATCTTGCCTCGAGTCCGTCGCGGTAGGGCACGTCCTCGCCGAACTTTGCGCAGAGGACGTCGAGCGAAGCGAAGCAGGAGGCCCGCACGTCATCGTCGCGCATGTGCGCATCTTGGCGCAACATCTTGGGACGTGCGAACGTGCGAGTCGCTCGTAGAACCTCCGCAGCCCTCGGCGGGCACGGCTGGCGCGCGTGCTTGTTGATCCGCCTTCCCCAGTGCGGGATGCTTACCGCATGGCCGTCGAGCAGCCGATGGGCGCCGACCGCGAGAGGCTGGCCCTCACTGCCTTCCTCGCAAGCGCCGTCCTCGCCGGTGGAAACGGCGTCGCGATCCGGTTCAGCAATCGCGAGCTCGACCCGCTCTGGGGAGCGGGCCTCCGCTTCACGCTCGCCGCGGTGCTGCTCGCGGCGGTAGTTGCAGTAATGCGGCTAGCGCGTCCCCGCGGTCGCGCGCTGGCCGGCGCGCTGCTCTTCGGCGCGCTCAACTTCGGCGCCGGCTTCGCGCTCGCCTACTACGCGCTCGTCGAGCTGCACGCCGGGTTCGGTCAGACCCTCCTTGCGCTCGTGCCGCTCGCGACCTTACTACTCGCAGTGCTCCATCGAGAGGAGCGGCTTCGCGCGGCGGCAGTGGTGGGTGCCGTGCTCGCTCTCGTCGGCGTAGCGGTGCTGTCGCGGGCGCCGCTGCGCGAGTCGGTACCGCTCCTCGCAGTCATGGCGGCGATCGGCAGTGCGCTGTGTCTGGCCGAAGCGGCTGTGCTCGTGCGCCGGTTTCCGCGCGTTCATCCGGTGACGATGAACGCCGTCGGCATGGCGACGGGCGGCGTGCTCCTGCTCATCGGCTCGCTCGTTGCGCGCGAGTCGATCGAGTTGCCGGATCGCGGCGCCACGTGGGCAGCCCTCGCGTATCTGGTCGCCATCGGCTCGGGCGTCGTGTTCGTGCTCTATCTTGTCGTTCTCCAGCAGTGGGACGCGTCTCGCGCCGCGTACGCGTTCGTGGTCATCCCTATCGTCACAGTCGCGCTCTCCGCCTGGCTCGACGACGAGCCGATCGGCAGCGAGCTGGTGCTCGGAGGACTCCTCGTACTCGTGGGCGTCTACGTCGGAGCGCTGCGGACAGCCCGGCGGTAGCCGTCGGTGCCGTCGTGCACAGGGTCGTCGAATGCGGGTGCGTGGCGTAGGAGCGACGCTCAGGGTCTCGTCGCGATCCTCCGTCGCGCTCGTGGGGGTAGCTCGGAAAAGCACGAGGCCCGCTTGCGCGGGCCTCGTGCAAAGAGGATCGGGCAAGTCGTTTCTAGGAACAGCCGGTGTTCGTCCCGCAGTCGCGACAGGTGTAACAGCTTCCCGTCCTGACCATCCGCCCGCCGCACCGTGCGCACTCGACGGCGTCCTCCCACGAGTTGAAGAGCGCCGTCTGGCCCGCTGGAGCCGGCTCGACCGGCACGGCCGCCTCGGAGGTCCCGCCCGCTGCATCCCGCGCCGCGTACGACTGCGCCATGCGCGCTCGCACCTCCGGCGAGAGGATCCCGACCTCCTCCTGCTGGTCAGTCGTCAGGAACTTCTTGCCGAACCAGCGGAAGATGTAGTCGACGATCGACTTCGCCGTGCGGATGTCGGCGTCGTTGGTCAGGCCCGAGGGCTCGAAGCGCATGTGGCTCAGCTTCGAGACGTACACCTCCGGCGGAACGCCGTACTGCAGGCCCATCGAGACGGCGATCATCAGCGAGTTCATCAGGCCCTGGAGGGTGGTCCCGTCCTTGGCGATGTCGACGAAGATGTCGCCGGGCGTCCCGTCCTCGAAGAGGCCTACGTGGATGTACCCCTCGTAGTCGCCGACCCGGAACTTGCGGCCGATCTCCGTCCGATCCTCGGGCACGCGGCGGCGCTGCGGCCTCGGGGTCAGCGCGGTGGCGGCCAGGGCAGGCGCGACGAGGCCCTTGCCGTCCTCCGTCTTGCCCGACAGCGGCTGGGCGACCTTGCAGTTGTCGCGGTAGATCGCGATCGCCTTCACCCCGAGCCGCCACGCCTCGCTGAAGACGTCTGCGACATCCTCGATAGTCGCCGTCTCTGGCATGTTTATCGTCTTGCTCAGTGCCCCGCTTATGAATGGCTGGACTGCGCCCATCATCTTCACGTGGCCCATGTACTGGATCGCGCGCTCGCCGATTGCGCAGTCGAAAACGGGGTAATGCTCGGTCTTGATGTAGGGAGCACCTACGACCGAATTCCGCTCGTCGACGAAGGCGACGGTCTCCTCGACCTCGCGCGGGGCGTACCCGAGCTTCTCGAGCGCCATCGGCACGGTCTTGTTCACGATCGTGATCTCACCACCGCCGACGAGCTTCTTCGACTTGACCAGAGAGAAATCGGGCTCGATGCCGGTCGTGTCGCAGTCCATCATGAAGCTGATCGTCCCGGTAGGAGCGAGCACCGTCGCCTGCGCGTTTCGGTAGCCGTGCACCTCACCGAGGTCGAGCGCGTCGTCCCACGAGCGCCGGCAGGCGCCCAGGAGATCGGCTGGCACCGTGTCGGAGGTCTCGATGTTGCCGACGGCGGCGCGGTGCTTGGCAATCACGCCGATCATGGCCGCCGCGTTCCGCTGGTAGCCCGCGAACGGGCCCATCCGGGCGGCGATCTCCGCCGACTTGCGGTATGCGCGCCCGGTCATCAGTGCGGTGATCGCGGCTGCGTAGGCGCGCCCTTCGTCGGAGTCGTAGGGCAAGCCGCGCGCCATTAGGAGCGCGCCGAGGTTCGCGTAGCCGAGGCCGAGCTGCCGGTAGTCCTTTGCGTTCCGCTCGATCTCGGGCGTCGGGTAGGACGAATAGCCGACGAGGATCTCCTGAGCGAGGAATATCGTGTCGACCGCGTGCTCGAGGGCCTCTACGTCAAGCTCGCCGTCCTCGCGGCGGAACTTCATCAGGTTGAGCGAGGCGAGATTGCAAGCGCTGTCGTCAATGGACATGTACTCGCTGCAATTCGCCACGACGGTTCCATCCACGATGTATGAGTGGTGGAGTGGCTCGGTGAGGTTGTAGACGAACTCTTGACCGTCCTCTTCGCGGCTGACGAGCGACGTTGTCCTCTTGGTCGCGTACCGCTCGCAGCTGGTCAGAAGCGCTTCGAGAGCCTGCTGCTTCCGAGGCGCTGAGAAACCGATTGCGTCCGCGAAGCGGTCTAGATCGGACCCCGTGACGCGGAGGTCATAACCCTGTCGCGACTCGTACGTCACTGCCGATCCGTCGTTTCGGATGTACGAGAAGTTCTGGCTTGTGCTCCCACTAACCGCGTAAATTCGGCTATGAATCCCGAAGGCGTTGAGAAGGCGCTGAACGTCCTTCAACTGCGCCTCGCTCCTGCTACCGAGGCCGACGTACCGATTCGCCTTGCCGCCTTCTACGCGGGAGACGCAGCCATCCGCGCCGAACAGGCCGCGGAGAAAAGCTGCTTGAACGTCGGTCGGCGCGGCGAAGATGCTCGCCGGGACGCGCTTGTCTTGCGACCGCACGGCTTTCACGCCGAGGCGATGGAAGAAGATCCGAACGGCCTCGCTACCGGCGCGCAGCTGCACTGTTCCATTGCTCATTTCCTGGCGGGAGATTCCGCCGATCAACTCCGTGAGATGGCCCTCGTGTGATTCGAGCAAGCCATCTTGGATGTCGTCACCGCCGTATACCCAGCCGGTCTGCACATCGGTGAGCCAGCCGTCGCCGACGAGATGGCCCATGACCTCCGCGAGACCCTCGCTCCACCGGTCGGGAAGCTCTTGCTCGACGACCGTCGAGCCGCGTCGAGACACGGCTGCTGCCTCGACCCTGATCGGCAGCGCCCAGGAAGCGTCCTCTGCGGGCGTAGGAGTGTCGTTGAGGAGAACCTGATCATCACTCGTCAGCTCGGAGGCATGGACGTAGCCGCGGTTCGACGTCCAGATTCGGTGGTTCGGCGTGCAACGGAGCTCTTGCCCGTTCGCGAAGCGCAATCGGACGATCGGCTCGATGCCGTTCTGCATGACCACGATAGGAGTCGTTGCGACCACGCCTTGACCCGGGTTTTTGGCCGTGACGCGGTGCGTATAGACGCGGAACTGCTCGCCCTCGCAGGCGAGATCGTAGACCTCCTGGAATGTCAGAAGCCCAAGCGTCGTGTGAACTCGCGCGTCACCGGGGAAGCACGGGTTAGACGCGTTGATCCGCCCCGTGTTCGGGAGCGTGTGCCAGGAGTTGATCGTCGTGTCGTACTGAACGCCCGGGTCGGCGCACTTCCAGGCAGCCTCTGCCATGTCGTGCAGCAGCTTGCGTGCCTCGACGGTCTCGACAACCATGCCGTCCGTACGGGCGGTCAGGTTCCACTCCTTGCCTGCCTCGGCGGCCTCCATGAACGCGTCCGTCACGCGCACCGAGTTATTCGCGTTCTGGTACTGGATCGAGGCCCAGTTGGGCGAGTCGAGCGACATGTCGTAGCCGGCGGCTTCGAGGACGCGCGCCTTCTCCTCCTCCTTGGCCTTGCACCAGATGAACTCGTCGACGTCGGGGTGGTCGACGTCGAGGACGACCATCTTGGCCGCGCGCCTCGTCTTGCCTCCCGACTTGATCGTGCCGGCCGACGCGTCGGCGCCGCGCATGAAGGACACCGGGCCGGAGGCATAGCCGCCCTTGGAGAGCTGCTCCTTCGACGAGCGCAGCTTCGAGAGGTTGACACCGGAGCCCGAGCCGCCGCGGAAGATGATCCCCTCCCGCCGAATCCAGTCGAGAATCGAGTCCATCGAGTCCTCGATCGAGAGGATGAAGCACGCACTACATTGCGGGCGCTCCTCGAAGCCGACGTTGAACCAGACGGGCGAGTTGAAGGCGGCCAGCTGGTTGACCAGGATCGCCTTGAGCTCCGCTTCGAAGGTGTCCGCCTCCTCGTCGGTGGCGAAGTAGCCGCCTGCCCGGCCCCAGCCCCCGATCGTGGTCACGACCCGGCCGATCATCTGCTTGACGCTGCGCTCGCGCTCGGGCGAGGTCATGCGCCCGCGGAAGTACTTCTGGGCGACGATGTTCGTCGCCGTCTGCGACCAGAACTTCGGGAACTCGACACCCTTCTGCTCGAAGACCGGCTTGTCCTTGCCCGGGATGAAGGCGTCGCGCAGCTCCCATTCGATCTCCTCGAACGGGTCGCGGCCGGGGATCGTGAAGTGTCGGCGGACGGCGAGGCTCGCCGCCTCGTCGACGGCAGCGTGCTCGCCTTCGCTAACGACGGGCTGGGTCTCCTTGGCAGACGCCATCAATGCCTCCAGTTCTCTGCTCTACGGGCGAAAAAAGTGGACCCAGGAACCTAGTCTTCGAGCCGGACGGTGCGGCTCTGCTGCTCCCCTCGATTTTACCCGGTCGAGCTAGGCGTCCGGAGGCGGCGGAGGCGCCGCCGAGCTCGTTGGCACGCGCCGTTCCTGCACGCGGCGCGCGACCATCCCGGTCGCTCCCGCGGCCATCAGCAAAAACGCGAGGCCGGCCAGGAAGAGCAGCGGTAGGGGGATCGAGCCCGCGTTGTTCGGACCGAGGAAATCGAGGGCTCGCTTGAAGGCGCCCTTCGGCTGATCCCTGCCGGAGTCGCCCGGTGGAGGCGTCACGGTCGGCGGGGCTGCCTGCAGGTCGTCCTCGGCTCCGGGATCGTGGCCCTCGCTGCTCGCCGGCACGGCCGCAGTCGATCGAGTCTCCCCGCCCTTGCCGTTCTGGCCGCGCAGAGCACCCTGGAGGGCACGTTTCAGATCTTCCTCGAGATCCGAGTAGCGCCCCAGGTCCTCGCCGGCATGATCCATCGCCTGCTCGTAGCAGCGCACCTCATACACCTTGTCGATGCGGCCGTCCCACCAGTCGTTGATGAGGAGACGCCAGCACGGCGTTGCCGCCGAGGCTGGGCCGGCGATCGTGGCAGCGAGCAGGACGCCCGCAAGCGTCAAGGCGAAGAAAAGCTTCTTCAGCGTGATCCGTCCTTCGCTATCGACACCCGAGGGCCTCCTCTTCGAGGGCTTGAGCGACAAGTCTCTCCCAGAGGAGTGATGGCGTAATCATGACCACGTAAGCGGTTTGTAAACGGGGGGACGGATGCCGCCCTATGCTAGCTTCCGCGCCGATGCGCACGGCCCTCGAGCGTGGGGCCTCCACCCTTCCGGCTCGGAGGGCGCTTCGCGAGGGCCGCCCGGGAGTCCTCGCCGCCCCGCTTGCTCTCGGCGTCCTTGCGGCGCTCGGCCTCGGCGCTCGCATCTGGTTCGGCGAGCAGATCGTGACGCCGTTCATCCTCGTCGACGAGCTGATCCACTCCCAGCTCGCGGAGAGCTTCGCCGAGACCGGCCGCTTCGCCGTGCGGGGCGAGCCGATCACCGTGACGTTCCTCTACCCGCTTCTCCTCGCTCCGGCCTGGCTCGCCGACTCGATGGAATCGACCTACAGCCTCGCGAAGGCGCTGAACGCAGTCCTGATGACGCTGACCGCGATTCCGCTCTACCTCTGGGGACGCCGGTTCCTCACGCCGGCGGCGGCGGCGATCGGTGCCGGGCTCGCGCTTCTGATGCCGACCCTGGTGCTCACCGGGACACTGATGCAGGAGAACGCCGCGCTACCGACGTTCGTGCTCGCGGCTTTCACGATCGCCCTCGCGCTCGAGCGCCCCACGACGGCACGCCAGCTGATCGCCCTCGCGGCGATCGCGCTTGCTTCGGCGACCCGCGTGCAGGCCCTGCTCCTGCTAGCGATCCTGCCGACCGCCGTCGGGGTCAACTGGCTGCTCGATCGCTCGAGTCGCTTCCGGCGCTTCTGGCCATCTGCCGCCGCAGTCGCAGCCGCGCTCGCGGGCTACGGGGTCTTACGGCTCGCTCGCGGCGAGCCTCTGTTCGACTCGCTCGGCGTCTACCACGCGGTCGAGGACACGGACTACGCCGTAGGGGAGACGGCCCGCTGGCTCGCCTACAACGCGGGGGAGCTCGCTCTCTCGGTAGGCCTCGTCCCTCTCGCCGCGCTCGCCATCTGCCTGGCGGGAGGCTCTCGCGACCGGGCGGAGCAGGCGTTTCTCTCGGTCGCCGCTGCCTCGACGCTCTGGCTCGTCCTGCTCGCCGGAGTCTCCGCCTCCTGGAACCCGGTCGGAATCAAGGAGCGCTACGCCTTCTAC
>Ga0136621_1000422_pt1 | contig 16654 bp, 17 predicted proteins | sample AntDryUQ445A2306_FD_104673 | JGI IMG/M metagenome (GOLD analysis project Ga0136621, IMG submission 104673) | Polar desert sand microbial communities from Dry Valleys, Antarctica - metaG UQ445A (23.06) | ecosystem: Environmental > Terrestrial > Soil > Desert | place: Antarctica: Dry Valley...
GGTGGCGAGAGCGAGAAAGCGGCGCATGGCTCTCTCATAGGCGGAGCAGCCCTTGTTCGTCATCCCCGCGAAAGCGGGAGCCCAGCAAGAATAAGGACCCAGGTTCCCGCTTTCGCTGGAATGACGGTTAGAGTTGCCGGATCGGTGGACCCCCGCTAGGCGGCGCCGATGCAGCAAACCCGCCTCGACGTGCTGGCGATCGGCAATGCGATCGTCGACCTGATCGCCGACGCCGACGACGCGTTCCTCGACGCCGAAGGGCTGACCAAGGGGTCGATGCGGCTGATCGACGCCGAGGAAGCGGAGCGGCTCTACGAGCACATGGGCGCCGCCCGCGAAGTCAGCGGCGGGTCGGCCGGGAACACCGCGGCCGGTATTGCGGCGCTCGGCGGCCGCGCGGGCTTCATCGGCCAGGTCGCGCCCGACCAGTTGGGCGAATTCTACATCCACGATTTGCGGGCCACGGGGGTCGAGTTCACGACTCCGCCGGCCGATTTCGGAGTGCCGACGGCGCGCTCGATGGTGCTGGTGACGCCCGACGGGCACCGGACGATGAACACCTTCCTCGGCGCGGCGCAGCATCTGCCGGCAAGCGCGCTCGACGAAGCGCAGATCGAAGATGCGGCGATGCTCTACCTCGAAGGCTATCTGTGGGACCCGGAGACGCCGCGCTATGCGATGATCCGGGCGATCGAGGTTGCCCGCAACGCCGGACGCAAGGTCGCCTTCACTCTGTCCGACACCTTCTGCATCGAGCGCCACCGCGACGGCTTCAACGCTTTGATCGACGACGGTCGGATCGACATCCTCTTCGCCAACGAAGCCGAAATCCAGGCGCTGGCCGAGGTCGCGCACATCGAAACCGCAATCGCCGCCTATTGCGGCAAGGTCGAAACCCTGGTCGTCACCCGCAGCGAGAAGGGCGCGTTGGCGACCCGCGGCGGCGAGCGGGCCGAAGTCCCGGCCGAACCGATCGGCCAATTGGTCGACACCACGGGGGCCGGCGACCTGTTCGCGGCGGGGTTCCTGACCGGCGAAGCGCGCGGGCTCGGGCTCGAGAAATCGCTTAAATTGGGAGCGATCGCCGCGGCCGAGGTCATCCAGCATTACGGCGCCCGGCCCGAAGCGGACCTGAAGGCGCTGGCGGCACCCTTCCTCGATTAAAAAAAAGGGGAGGCTGAAGCCTCCCCTCCACTTGGCGCAAGAGCCAAAAGATCAGTGCTTGTGGCCCGGATCATCGATGCCCGGCACGTGCGGCGCGAGGTCATGCGCCTCGTCTTCATGGACCTCGACGCGGCCCTGCCCGAGGTGGCTGTGACGGCGGCTGTACCCGAAATAGATCAGGAGACCGATCACCGTCCAAACCGGAAGGACCAGCATCGCCGAGGCCGGCAGGTTGAAGAACAGGAACAGGCAGCCGAAGATCGTCGCCGGACCGATGACGATCAGCGCCGGCACGCGGAAGGCACGCTGGCGCGCGCCATTGGTCTTGCGCAGGATCATCACCGCCACCGCCACCATCAGGAAGGCATATAGCGTTCCGGCATTGGCGATATCGGCGAGCTGGCCGACCGGCAGAAAGGCCGCGGTGATACCCACGACGACGCCGGTGATGGCAGTGACGACATAGGGCGTGCGCCATTTGGGATGGACCTTCGACAGGACGTCGGGAAGCAGTCCGTCGCGCGACATGACGAAGAAGATGCGGGTCTGGGCGAACAGCAACACGAGTATCACCGATGGAAGCGCGAGGATCGCGGCATAACCGAGCATGTTGCCGACGGTCCCGAACCCGATCTGGCGAAGGACATGCGCCAGAGCCTCGTTTGAACAGACCAGCGCTTCCTTGAACTGCGGCATCGCGCACTGGCGTGCGAGTTCTTCCGAACCGGCCGGGAACGGCATGCCGTTCGGGCCCATGATCGGCTGGCCGCCGATCGTGCCGATCGCGCCGGCGGCGACGAGGATGTAGAAGACGGTGCAAAACAACAGGCTGCCGATCAGGCCGATCGGCACGTTGCGCTGAGGGTTCTTGGTCTCCTCGGCGGCCGTCGAGACCGCGTCGAAGCCGACATAAGCGAAAAAGATCGTCGCCGCCGCGCCGACCGCGCCGACGCCCGTGCCGAAGCCGCCGAACACTCCGGCAGGAAGGAAGGGGTTGAAATTTGCGCTGTCGACGCGGGGCAGGGTCAACGCGATGAACGCGGTCAGCGCGACCACCTTGATCGTCACCAGCACGGCGTTGACCTTCGCGCTTTCGCTGGTGCCGATCATCAGCAGCCAAGTGACGAGCAACGCGATGGTCAGCGCGGGAAGGTTGATGAGGCCTCCCGGTGCCCCGCCCAGCGCGAGTGGCCCCGCGGTCAGAAAGGGTGGGAGCGCTATCCCGAATGTATCGTTGAGTATGGTGCCGGTAAAATATCCCGACCAGCCGACCGACACCGCGGACGCCGCGATCGCATATTCGAGGACCAGCGCCCAGCCGACCGTCCAGGCGAGAAACTCGCCCATGGTCGCATAGCTGTAGGTGTAGGCTGAGCCGGCGACCGGGATCATCGCCGCGATCTCCGCATAGCACAGCGCGGCGACGATGCAGACCGCGCCGGCGATGATGAAAGCGAGCATCAGGCCCGGACCGGCCTTCTGGGCGCCGGCCGCGGTCAGTACGAAAATGCCCGTGCCGATGATGCAGCCGATGCCGAACAGGGTCAGCTGGAATGCGCCCAATGAGCGATGCAGCGATTTCTTTTCAGCAGTGGCGAGGATTGCGTCTAGTGGCTTAACGCGGCCGAACAGTCCTGCGCGCGGTGCTGAAGTCGCCATTCGAAAACCCCTCTTTGGCGGTTGGATTGCGGCCGAACCTAGCGGCTCAAACGGCGAGGGCAATCCCCCACGCGACGCGAGTTTAGCGCGCCAGCATCGGCCCGAGCGGTTCGCCCCCGAAAATATGGACGTGGAGGTGGGGCACTTCCTGGCCGGAGCGCTTGCCGACGTTCGACAGCAGCCGGTAGCCCTGGACGACCATCCCGGCATCGCGCGCGACATCGCCGACCGCCCGGACGAAGCCGGCGATCTGGGCGTCCGACGCCCGCTCGGCAAAGTCGTCCCACGAGATATACGGTCCCTTCGGGATCACCAATATGTGGACCGGCGCCAATGGGTTTATGTCGTGGAAGGCAAGCGCGTGCTCGTCCTCATGGACCTTCTTGCACGGCAGCTCGCCGCGCAGGATTTTGGCGAACACATTGCTGTCGTCATAAGGCTGCGTCGGGTCGATGGGCATGGCCCTGACTGTCGCCGGGCGGAGAGTCGCGTCAAGACAATTGTGCAGCGGCGACGACGACTTGGGCGCGCAACGCGCTTGACCCGCTTTCGCCGCTCGCTACCACCGGAAACCTATGAGCGAAGAACCGCCCGAGAGTCTCATACCGTACGACGAGATCGTCCAGGAGGCGCTGCGCGAGGTCGTCGGCCGGGTGCTCGGCGAGGTCGAGCGGTCGGGCACCCTGCCCGGCGGCCACCATTTCTACATCACCTTCAAGACCCGGCTTCCCGGAGTCGCGATCCCCAAGCATCTGGTCGAGCGCTTCCCCGACGAGATGACGATCGTCATCCAGCACCGCTTCTGGGACCTGAAGGTCGAGGACGACGGGTTCAGCGTCGGCCTGTCGTTCGGCGGCGTGCCGTCGACCCTGCGGGTGCCGTTCGCCGCCGTCACCCAGTTCCACGATCCAGCGGTCGAGTTCTCGCTGACCTTCCAGGCCAACGCCGTTGCCGAGCTGCGCGAAGAGCATGAGGTCCCGGAGAACGACAGTCCCCAAGGTGAGGCCGGCGAGGCGGCTGAAGCCGGTGAGGCGGGCGAGAAGGCCGATGACGGCTCCAACGTCGTGTCGGTGGACTTCACGCGCAAGAAATAATGGCCGGGACCCGCACCGAGACCGACAGCTTCGGGCCGATCGAAGTGCCCGCCGACAGCTATTGGGGGGCTCAGACCGAGCGCTCGATCGGCAATTTCCCATTCGGCCCCAGCGAGCGGATGCCGTTCGAGATCGTCCACGCTTTGGGCTTCGTCAAACAGGCCGCGGCGCGGGTCAATGCAAGGCTGGGGTTGCTCGAGCCGCAGATAGCCGAAGCGATCCAGCAGGCCGCGGAAGAGGTCGCGCGCGGCGACCTCGACAGCCAGTTCCCGCTGGTCATCTGGCAGACGGGGTCGGGCACCCAATCGAACATGAACGCCAACGAGGTGATCGCCGGGCGCGCCAACGAGTCGCTGACCGGCCATCGCGGCGGCAAGGAGCCGGTCCACCCCAACGACCATGTCAACAAGAGCCAGTCGTCGAACGACAGCTTCCCGACCGCGATGCACGTCGCTGCCGCGCGCTCGGTCCATTCGCAGCTGCTTCCGGCGATCACGGCGATGCGCGGCAAATTGGCCGAGCTGGCCAAGCGCTGGGACGGGATCGTCAAGATCGGCCGCACCCACCTCCAGGACGCGACGCCGCTGACGCTGGGGCAGGAATTCTCCGGCTATACCGCCCAGGTCGACGACAATATCGAGCGCATCGAGCAGGTCCTGCCGCGGCTCTACCGCCTGGCCCAGGGCGGCACCGCGGTCGGCACCGGCCTCAACGCGCCCAAGGGCTTCGGCGAGGCGTTCGCCGAGGAAATGGCGAACCTGACCCGTCTGCCGTTCGTCAGCGCGCCCAACAAGTTCGCCGAGATGGCCGCCCACGACACGCTGGTCGAGCTGTCGGGCGTGCTCAACACACTTGCCGTCTCGCTGACCAAGATCGCCAACGACATCCGGCTGATGGGCTCCGGTCCGCGCTGCGGGCTGGGCGAGTTGAAGCTTCCGGAGAACGAGCCCGGAAGCTCGATCATGCCCGGCAAGGTCAACCCGACGCAGGCCGAGATGCTGACCATGGTCGCCGCGCAAGTGATGGGCAATCATGTCGCGGTCAGCGTCGGCGGGATGCAGGGGCATCTCGAGCTGAACGTGTTCAAGCCGCTGATCGGCGCCAACGTCCTGCGATCGATCCGGCTGCTCGCGACCGGCATTGAGAGTTTCACCGAGCGGACGCTGGACGGATTGGAAGCCGACGAGCGGCGAATCGCCGAGCTGGTCGACCGCTCGCTGATGCTGGTCACCGCGCTGGCGGGCGAAATCGGCTACGACGATGCCGCCGCGATCGCCAAGCACGCGCACAAGAAGGGGCTGACGCTCAAGGAAGCGGCGCTCGAGCTCGGCCTGGTCGACGAACAGACGTTCGACCGCGTTGTCAGGCCCGAAAATATGGTCGGCCGATGATCGCCGCCTACAGGAGACTCGCCATGCGTTTCGCTCCGCTTGCTTTCGTTGGGCTGTCGGTGATGGCGCTCGCCGGCTGCGCAACCGGTGAGGCGCCGCGCGAACGAGCGAGGCCAACCGCCGGCCGGCCGCCGATCGTCGTCCGGCCGCTGTTCGCCGCCGACTATATGGCTGTCGCTTCGTCAATCGACCTTTACCTGCTCCGCTCGGCGGAGCTGGCACTGACCCGGGCGCAGAACCCGCGCCACCGCGATTTCGCGCGGACGATGATCAGCGCGCATAATGGCACGTCGGCGCAGTTGTCGTTCGCCGGGCGGCGGCTCAACCTGCTGCCTTCGGCGACCTTGCTGCCAGGACACCAGGCGATGCTCGACGAGCTGGCCGCGAGCAGCGATTTCGACGCCGCTTATCGTCGCCAGCAAATCGCGGTGCACGAGGCGGCCGTGAAGTTGCATGGCGATTTCGCGGCGCGGGGGGAGAGCGCGACCCTGCGGCCGGTGGCGGCCAACGCCGCGCGGATCGTCCGCCGGCACCTCGACACGATGCGCCGGATGTGATGCGCGCTTTGCTCTTGCTGCTCGCCGGCACGCTCGGCCTGTCCGCCTGCGCGGCGCTGCCCCAGTCATCGACCAATCTCTCGGGCCAATGGGGCGGTCCACGCATCAGCCTGCTGCTCGAAGGCGGACTGGGGACGATCGAATATGATTGCGCGTCGGGGACCATCGACATGGCGGTTTACCCGGCGCCCGACGGCCGCTTCACCGCCACCGGCACGCACCGTCCGGGACAGGGCGGGCCGGTCCGCGTCGGCCAGATCTTCACCAGCCACCGGGCGACCTATTCGGGCACGGTCGAGAAGGATCAAATGACGCTCAACGGGCGGCTCGAGGACGGCACCACCTTGGGTCCTTTCACGCTGACCCGCGGCTCCCAGGGAGAGCTGATGCGCTGCCTCTAGAAGCGGACGTTGATGCGCATGCCGATATTGTCGATGCCCGGGTTCTGGCCCCCGAGCAGCTGGGCGTGGCTCATATGGACCCAGCTGGCCTCGACGCTGACCCGCTCGCTCAACTGGACGCCGACCCCGAGCTCGGGCGCGAACAGCACTCGCGATCCGAAAGCGATCTTGTCGGTCCGCTGGAAATTGCCGCTCGAGCCGCTGTGGACGGCGATTCCCACCCCCGGCCGGACGTACAGCTGCTTGCCGAATTTCGCCGAGATGCCGGCCGCCGCATAATTGGTTTCGCCGGCGGTGTTGACGGCCGCGAACGCGTAGGGCTGCAGTGGGGTCGAGCCGATCCGACCGCCGCGCCAGCCGATCTGGACATCGACCCCGCTCTCGATGTTGCTGCGGGTCAGCGGAGTGTCGAGGTCGTGCACATAAAGTCCGCCGAACAGCTCGCCGGCCTGGGCGGGGGCCGATGCCAAGGTTGAGAGGCAGAGGGCGCCGAGGGCAATCGCGATACGCTTCAAAGGCCTTCTCCGGATCGTTCGGACATTAATGCTCGGGCCGGGAAATTGTGCCGGAATCCTCATCCGCCCGCCTGCCAGGCGCGGATCGCTTCGGTGGGGGCGAGCAGCATCCACACGTTGAGGGTCAGATTGTCGCGGATGACGATCAACGGGACGATCTCGAGGAGGAGGACGATCGCCGCCGACGCCCACAGCGGCAGCCGGCGGGCGGCGAGGAAGCCCGCGGCCATCATCGCAATGTCGCTCATATTGTTGAGGATGCTGTCGCCCGTATAGCCGAGCGCGATCGTCGCTTCGCGGTATCGGTCGATCACCGCCGGCGTATTCTCGATCACCTCCCACGCCGCCTCGACCGACAGCGCGACCAGGAAGCGCCGTTCGACCGGCCAGCTACGCGCGACGAGGTGCAGCGCGGCGTAGAACAGGAAGCCGTGGACGACGTGGCTCGGGCTGTACCAATCGGCGAGCATCTGGCTTTGCCTGGGCCCGACGGTTCCCCACAGCTCGACCGTGCCGCAGGCGCAGATCGGCGGCCGGCCCATCGCCAGCAGGATGGCGGCGGTAGCGACGAGGATGAGGAGCGTCGCAACGGCGGCGCGCGTACGAATAGTCATTAGGCGCAGGCTTAGCAGAGCGGGGCGGCTTGCAAAGCTCGGCGGATGGACCGATCAACCGCAACCATGCTGCGCACCTACGGACCCGATTGCGACGGGAACATCGTCGATCCCAAGCACGGCGCGATTCCGCCGGGCGCCACCTGGATCGATCTCCAGGAGCCGACCCGGGAGGAAGAACAGCTCGTCGAGAAAGCGATCGGCCATAACGTGCCGACCAAGGACGAGCTCGCCGAGATCGAGCCCTCCAGCCGCCTGTTCGAGCGCGATGGCGCTTTGTACATGACATTGAGCGCCCTCCGCGGCGTCACAGAGGGCCAGCCCGCCACCACCCCCATCGGTTTCGTGCTCGCCGGCAATCGCCTCGTCACGGTGCGCTACGCGACCCCGAAGCCGGTCGACGCCTTCGCCGAGCATGTGCGTCGCGAGCCCCAACTCGCGCGCGACGCAGTGACCGTGCTGGTCCGGCTGCTCGACGCGATCATCGATCGCCTGGCAGACGAACTGGAAGGTTCGGGAGCCGAGATCGAGCGAGTCTCGGGCCAGATCTTCAGCCGGGAGCAAGACGAGCGGCGCATCCCGGCGACTCGTCTGACGGCCCTGCTGACCCGAATCGGCCGCGCCCAGTCGTTGCTCACCAAGATCCGCGAATCGGCGGTCAGCACCGGCCGGCTGCTGAGCTTCCTTGGCGCGTCCGACCCAATCAACTCCAATGAGGCAGCGCGGAGCCACGTCGCCAGCCTGACGACCGACGTCAGCTCGCTTATCGACCACAGCGGGTTCCTCGGCGACAACCTCATCTTCCTGCTCGACGCGGCGCTCGGCCTGATCAGCGTCGAGCAGAATGCAGCGATGAAATTATTTTCCTGGGCGGCGATGATCTTCCTGCCGCCGACGCTGGTCGCGGGCATCTACGGGATGAACTTCGAGCATATGCCGGAGCTCGACTGGTTTTACGGCTATCCGTTTGCGCTGAGCCTGATCGTCGCCGCCGGCGTTCTGCCGATCTGGTATTTCAAGCGGCGCGGCTGGATCTAGTCCGCGAGGTTAATCCCTGAGGATCAGCGGGACCGGGTCGGCGGCCGAGGCGGCGATGGTGTCGACCGCGTCGGGTGCATCTTCCCTGGCCGCGGCACCGCCACGGCGGGCGAGCGCCGCATAAGCGAGCGCGAGATGACCGGCGACCTCGACGTCCTCGCCTTCGTCCTTCCGCAACGCGGCCGAGCGCGCCTCTGCGGCTCGGCGGCGGAAATATTCGCGGTCGTGGACCATGCGTAGTTCCTAGGCCGAAACGATGGCGGATTGGAGTCGCCGCGACTCGTCCGGGCGCAACGGTCGTTCCTTCTGGCGCAACCGGAACCCCGTTCGAGCCGTTCAGGCTCGCAATGAGCAAGCTCAAGGCGGAGGCGGAGGCGCCGCCCGGGAAGGCTGGAAAGAAACGAGCGCCTTGGCCAGCAAGTAGCTAGGCATGGCGGTCTCCGCAGGGGCTTGCTAAAGGCGCGAACGCCCGCGCGGGGCCCCTTCGATTATCAAGGATTGGTGATGATCCCGACCGGCCAGGACAGTCTCAACACCCGGTCGACGCTGACGGTCGGATCCAAGAGCTATGCTTTTTATTCGCTGGCCAAGGCGGCCGAGGCGCTCGGCGACATCTCCCGCCTGCCCTACTCGATGAAGGTGCTGCTCGAGAATCTGCTGCGCTTCGAGGACGGCGCGACCGTCACCCGCGACGACCTCCAGTGCATGGTCGACTGGCAGAAGGAGCGGCGGATCAGCCGCGAGATCCAGTACCGGCCGGCGCGGGTGCTGATGCAGGATTTCACCGGCGTCCCGGCGGTGGTCGACCTCGCCGCGATGCGCGACGCGATGAGTGGGCTCGGCGGCGATCCGCAGAAGATCAACCCGCTGGTCCCGGTGCACCTGGTGATCGACCACAGCGTGATGGTCGACGAGTTCGGCACGCCGCGTGCGTTCGGCAAGAACGTCGAACTCGAATATGCCCGCAACGGCGAGCGCTACGAGTTCCTCAAATGGGGCAGCCAGGCGTTCGACAATTTCCAGGTGGTGCCGCCCGGGACCGGCATCTGCCACCAGGTCAACCTCGAATATATCGGCCAGTGCGTGTGGGTTTCCGAGGACCAGGCGGGCGAGACCCTCGCCTACCCCGACACGTTGGTCGGCACCGACAGCCACACGACGATGGTCAACGGCCTTGGCGTGCTCGGCTGGGGAGTCGGCGGGATCGAGGCCGAGGCGGCGATGCTCGGCCAGCCGGTCAGCATGCTGATCCCCGAAGTCGTCGGCTTTCGACTCGCCGGCGAGCTTCGCGAAGGGATCACCGCGACCGACCTGGTGCTGACCGTCACCCAGATGCTGCGCGCCAAGGGCGTCGTCGGGCGCTTCGTGGAATTCTACGGCCCCGGCCTCGCCTCGCTGAGCCTCGCCGACCGCGCCACCATCGCCAACATGGCGCCCGAATATGGAGCGACCTGCGGCTTCTTCCCGATCGACGAGCGGACCTGCGAATATCTTCGGCTGACCGGGCGCGACGAGGAGCGGATCGAGCTGGTGAAAGCCTATTGCCGGGCGCAGGGCCTGTGGCGCGACGATTCATCGCCCGAGCCGGTGTTCACCGACACGCTCGAGCTCGACATGACCAGCATCGAGCCGTCGCTGGCGGGGCCGCGGCGGCCGCAGGACCGGGTGCTGCTGAGCGACGTCGACGACCAGTTCAACGCCGAGCTCGAGACCACCTACAACAAGCACAACGAACCTCGCGTCGCGGTTGAAGGCGAGAGCTACGACGTCGGCGACGGCGACGTGGTGATCGCCGCGATCACCAGCTGCACCAACACCTCCAACCCGTCGGTGCTGGTCGCCGCGGGACTGGTGGCAAGAAAGGCGCGCGCCAGGGGCCTGACCAGCAAGCCGTGGGTCAAGACCAGCCTGGCGCCGGGCAGCAAGGTGGTCAGCGATTACCTCGACGCCAGCGGTTTGAGCGAGGATCTGAACGCGTTGGGCTTCGACCTCGTCGGCTATGGCTGCACCACCTGCATCGGCAATTCGGGGCCACTCGCCGAGCCGATCTCGAAGGCCATTGCGGACAACGACCTGGTCGCCGTCAGCGTGCTGTCGGGCAATCGCAATTTCGAGGGCCGGGTGTCGCCCGACTGCCGAGCCAATTACCTCGCCTCGCCGCCGCTGGTGGTCGCTTATGCGCTCAAGGGCACCGTCCGCGGCGACCTCGGCGGCGAGCCGATCGGCACCGCGACCAACGGCGAGCCGGTGTATCTGAAGGACATCTGGCCGACCAACCAGGAAGTGCGCGAGTTGATCGACAAGCACCTCCATTCGCACATGTTCGTGTCGCGCTACGGCGACGTCTACACGGGCGACGACCGCTGGCGGGCGATCGAGATCAGCGGCGGCCAAACCTATGCGTGGCCGCCGGTATCGACCTACATCCAGAACCCGCCCTACTTCACCGGCATGACCATGACGCCGGTGCCGCCCGGCGACATCGCCAATGCCCGCGCGCTGGCCCTGTTCGGAGATTCGATCACCACCGACCACATCTCGCCAGCGGGCGCGATCAAGCTCGACAGCCCGGCCGGCAAGTACCTCATCGAGAAAGGCGTGCCGCGGGCCGAATTCAACAGCTACGGCGCGCGGCGCGGCAACCATGAAGTGATGATGCGCGGCACCTTCGCCAACATCCGCATCTGCAACCGAATGCTCGACAATGTCGAGGGTGGACTCACCCGCTACGCGCCGACCGGAGAGACGCTGCCGATCTACGACGCGGCGATGCGCTACATTGGCGACGGCACGCCGCTGGTGGTCATCGCCGGCAAGGAATATGGCACCGGCAGCTCGCGCGACTGGGCGGCCAAAGGCACCCTGCTGCTCGGCGTCCGGGCGGTGATCGCCGAGAGCTTCGAGCGCATCCACCGCTCGAACCTGGTCGGGATGGGCGTGCTCCCGCTGCAGTTCGCCGACGGCGACACCGCCGAAAGCCTCGGACTCGACGGCAGCGAGACGTTCAGCATATCCAGCGTCGGCGCGATCGAGCCTCGGCAGGACGTCGAGGTTACGGTGACGGAAGGAGACGGGTCGAGCCGCAGCTTCTCCGCCCGGTGCCGCATCGACACCTATAATGAGCTCGAATATTTCCACGCCGGCGGAATCCTCCAATATGTGCTGAGAAGGCTCGCCGCCTGATGGCGAAGTCGGACTTTGTCGCGGCCTGCCATTGCGGGCGGGCGACCATCCGGTTGCCGCGCAAGCCCGATTACGTCAATCACTGCAATTGCAGCCTGTGCGCGGCGCTCGGTTTCCAGGGGATTTACTTCGCCTCGGATGAGCTGGTCATCGAAGGCGAGTTCGACCGCTATGTCCGGAGCGACCTGAAGCAAACATACCTGCAAATTCTGCGCTGCAAGACCTGCGGCACACCGACCCATTGGGAGCCGCTCACGCCCCCGCCCCATGAGCGCATGGGCGTCAATGCGCGGCTGGTCGACCCGGCGCTGCTCGAACGAGTCGAAGTGCGCCAGGTCGACGGCAGGAGTTGGGACGAGTGACGGTCGTCGAGTTCGCGGTCGAGGCGGCCGGCTAGGTCGGAGCGGCGCTGATCCTGCTCGCGTACCTGCTGCTGTCGATGGGAAGGGTTAGCGGCCAATCGGCGCTCTATCAGGGGATGAACGTCGTCGGAGCGGCGGGCTTCATCGTCAACGGCTGGTGGCACGGCGCGGTGCCTTCGGCGGTGCTGAACGTGATCTGGATGATGATCGGAGGGGTGGCGCTATGGCGCATGGTTGCAAAGCGGAGATCGTCGACCTCAGCCACATGATCGAGCACGGCATGGTCACCTACCAGCGCCTGCCCGGGCCGCACATCTGCGATTATTGGACGCGCGAGGGATCGGCGGCCAATTACGACGACGGCTCGAGCTTCCAGATCGGTCGCATCGACATGATCGCCAACACCGGCACCTATCTCGACAGCCCGTTCCACCGGTTCGCGGACGGCAAGGACCTCGCCAAATTGCCGCTGGAATCACTGGCGGAGCTGTCCGGAATTGTCGTGCGGAGGCCGTATGCGGATGGGATCGCGACCGACGCGGCGGACCTGGAAGGCTTGCAGGTTCGCGGCTGCGCAGTGCTGGTCCACACCGGCTGGGACGAGCATTGGCGGACCGATGCTTATGCGGCCGGGCACCCGTTCCTGACCGCGGCGGCGGCGGAGTGGCTGGCCGAGCAAGGCGCGGCGCTGGTCGGCATCGACAGCTACAATATCGACGACACGCGCGGCCGGTCGCGGCCGGTGCACACGCGGCTGCTCGGCGCCGAGATCCCGATCTGCGAGCATATGCGCGGGCTCGAGCAATTGCCCGATCGCGGCTTCAAGTTCTCCGCGGTCCCGCCCAAGGTCGCCGGAATGGGCACGTTCCCGGTTCGCGCTTATGCGGTGATCGACGCCTGAAGCCAGTCCGGGATGATCGCGCCCTTGAGGTCATCGAGGCGGCGGTGCTCGACGGCGAGTCCGAGCTCCGGATAGGCGATGCGAGTGCGGGCCCCGACGTCCGCGGTTTCGACCACCACGAGCCGGCGGTTGACCTTGGAGCGCCAGTTCATCCGCGCGGTGTTCTCCTGGCCGACGAAGCAGCCTTTGGAGAAGCTGACTCCGTTCAGCTCCGCCGCATTGCATTCGAGCCAGAGAGTGTCGCCGATCTCGGCGCGGCCTTCGGTGACGCCGAGGCGCAGGCGGTGCTCGAGCCAGCCGGACGCGGAGTCGGAAGGACGAGCGAGCCTGCGTCTCCCGAGAGCGGGCAGGCGCGGGTCGAGCACGCCTTCGTCGCCATCGCGCGACCAGTGGACGGCCAGCGAGGGATCGCGCTCGATCGTGATCGGGCGACGGAGGCGGTAGATCGACAGGCGCTTGATCAGGTCGTCCGCGGCTTCAGCCTCGCAGTCGAGCAGCAGCTCGTCGCCATCCGGCCACACGAAGAAATCGAACAGGCACTTGCCCTGCGGAGTCAGCAGCCCGGTCCAGACCGGAAGCTCGCCGGCGACGTCGCTGGTGACGAGGCCCTGGAGGAAGTCGCGGACATCCTCGCCCGAGAGGCGGATGACGGCGCGGTCGGTGAGGGTGGTCGGGGGCATGGCCTTCAGTTAGGAGGCCCTAGCGTTAAATCCAAACCGTTCATCCTGAGCCTGTCGAAGGGTTGCCCTTGCTTCTCGATAGAAGAACAGGGCTTCGACAAGCTCAGCCCGAACGGAACGGGGAAGCATGAGCACATCGACCCTGACCATCCGCCGCCCCGACGATTGGCACGTGCATTTGCGCGATGGGGACATGCTTGGTGCGGTGGCGCCATTCACGGCGCGGCAGTTTGCGCGGGCGATCGTCATGCCCAACCTCGACCCGCCGGTGACCAGCGTCGAAGCCGCGGAGGCGTACCGGGAGCGGATCGTGTCGGCGGCGGGCGACGGCTTCACGCCGCTGATGACCTGCTATTTGACCGATGCCGCCGACCCCGGGGAGATCGCGCGCGGGCATGAGGCGGGCGTGTGGACCGCGGCCAAGCTCTATCCGGCCAACGCTACGACCAATTCGGCGCAAGGCGTGACGGACGTGCGCAACATCCATGCCGCGCTGGAGCGGATGCAGGAGATCGGCATGCCGCTGCTGGTCCACGGCGAGGTTACCAACCCCGGGGTCGACGTGTTCGACCGCGAGGCGGTGTTCATCGAACGTGTGCTCGAGCCGCTGGTGCGCGACTTTCCGGCGCTCAAGATCGTGTTCGAGCATATCACCACCGCGCAGGCGGCCGACTTCGTGCGCGACAGCGGACCCAATGTGGCGGCGACGGTCACTCCGCACCACCTTGTCATCAACCGCAATGCGCTGTTCGCCGGCGGCCTGAGGCCGCACGCATATTGCCTGCCGGTCGCCAAGCGCGAGCGTCATCGCCTGGCGATCCGCCAGGCCGCGACCTCGGGCTCGCCCAAATATTTCCTCGGCACCGACAGCGCGCCGCATGCCCGCGAAGCGAAGGAGTCGGCGTGCGGCTGTGCCGGCATCTTCAACGCCGCCTTCGCGATCGAGAGCTACGCGGCGGTGTTCGACGAGGAAGGCGCGCTCGACCGCTTCGAAGCCTTCGCGTCGGAGCACGGGCCGCGCTTCTACGATTTGCCGCTCAACGAGGGGACGGTCATGCTGGAGCGCGGTGAAACGACCGTACCGCGGGAAACCGCCGGAGTCGTGCCGTTCCTCGCCGGCGAGACGCTGGGCTGGCGAATGGTTGCCCAACAGGCGGATTGAGCGCATTCTTCCTGCCTGAAATTGGGGAGGGAATGATGACGATCCTTGCACTGCTTCTCGCCGCGGCCGCGGTCGGCCCGAACGACGGCAAGGGCGTCGGCCTCGACGACTGGCACGCGATGACGATCGTCGGGGTTAGGCGTGAATCGCCGGCCAATGCGCCTTATTACTTGCGCGTCGCGGCCGGCGACCTCGACGGCGACGGACGGGCCGACGAGGCTTATCTCAGGATCGTCTGCGCCGACGGCGTGCTGAAGCAAGTGCACTACACCGTCAAAAGCCCGCGGGATTCGGCCTCCGGCCTGGCGACCGGCAAGCGGATGCACAAGCCGTTCACGATCGTGAAGGAGTGGGACGCGGCGACGCCCATGCTCGGCGCGGTGAAACCGACCTACAACATCAAGAACATGGACCGCGTGCGCGTGGCGAGCGACGACTGGTCGGCGATGACCTTGGCCAACGCCGACGGGCTGTGTCCCGCGGCCGAGGGGGCCGCCAAGCAAGCCACCAAGACGAGGTCGAACATCCAGAACACAACTGATTGGTCTTCAATCGCAGCCGGGGCTGCCGCCGCTCCCGCTGGTGCCGATGATTCCGCCGAAGTGGGTCTCGATCGCGCCGTAGCATTCGCACGCCCGCCGCCTGAGGCCGGCACGGTCGATCACCTGGATTATTCCGCGGCGGCGGCTGATCAGGCCTTCGTCCTGGAGGATCCGGGCGACGGCGTTGACGGTTGTCCGCTGCGCGCCGAGCAGGCCGGCGAACGCCTCCTGGGTCAGCTCGATGCGGCTGCCGGCGCGGTCCTGCGCGGTCAGCAGCCAGCGCGCCGCCCGCGCCTCGATCGAATGAAAGGCGTTGCAGGCGGCGGACTGCATCACCTGCGCCAGCAGATAATCCGAAAAGCGGCAGAACAGGTTGCGAATGTGCCCCGAGCGCGCCTTGGCTTGCTCGAGCATCGCCATCGGGACCTTCAGCGCCGGCCCGGCGACGATGACCTTCGCGCGCGCGAAGGCCGGGGCATGGCCGCAGCTGACGATGCCCCCGACCGCGCCCTCCTGGCCGATCGACGCGACCTCGATCGTCCGCCCGTCGGGCAGGTCAAGGCAAAGCGAGACCATCGTCGGCCCGAACGGGAAGAAAGTGGTGACGACGTCCTGACCGCTGTCATGGACGAGCGAGTCGAGCTCGAGCTCCATCACCGAGCCATGGGGCTCAACCAGCGCCCGGGCTTCGGCCGGGAAAGTGGCCAGAAGCCGGTTGCGCGCGAACGCCTCGTCGGTCCGCTCAAGCTCGTCCGTGGCCACATGGTTCATACGCTTACCCTCCCCAACGAGCGCGGCACGACTCTCGCTGTGCCGCCCCAACTATCACGCGGGAGCGGCTTCGACCATGTGCCGGCGGCCGGCCAGCAGGCAGTCGGCGACCAGCCGCAGCGGAGCGACGTCGACGTGGCTCCGGCGCTCGTCGATCAGCTCGACGAAGCGGCGGTAGATGTCGGGATATTCGCCGATGCTCTCGGTCGGCCGGTGCTCGCCGTCGATCGACAGCCGCGAGCCGCCGTTCTCGAGCCGCACCTCGCCGCCGTCGGCGGTGCGAACGGCGATCGTCCACTCGTCGCCCTCGCTTCGGCGCCAGTCGAGGCTGCACTTCAGCGGCCCGTCGGCGGCCTCGCTGGCGAACTCAATCTCGGCCGCGATCGGGGTCTGCGCGTCTTCGGGAAATGAAAGGTCGGCCTTGCTCACCAGCAAGGTGCCGGGGAAGATTTTAGTCGCGATCGAGAAAGCGTTGATGCCGGGGTCGAAGACGCCGAAACCGCCCGGCTCCCAGATCCAGCACTGGCCCGGGTGCCATTTGCGGACGTCCTCGTGCCACAATATGTCCATCGCCGCGATCCGCTTGCCGGCCAGCGCCTCGGCGGCGGCGGCAACCGCCA
>Ga0136621_1000425_pt1 | contig 16626 bp, 21 predicted proteins | sample AntDryUQ445A2306_FD_104673 | JGI IMG/M metagenome (GOLD analysis project Ga0136621, IMG submission 104673) | Polar desert sand microbial communities from Dry Valleys, Antarctica - metaG UQ445A (23.06) | ecosystem: Environmental > Terrestrial > Soil > Desert | place: Antarctica: Dry Valley...
CGCGCCCGCCCGCCCCACTGCCGCCGTCGCCGCGGCCACCCTTGCCCCCGGGTCACCGCCGGTTCCAGGCCACGAGGTCTACGGCTACGCTCCCTACTGGGAGATGGATGCCGGCCTGCCCGACCACCTCGCGGAGACCGACCTGAACACCCTGGCGCTGTTCTCGGTCACCCAGCGCGCGGACGGCACGATGGCCACCAACGACCCGGGGTACCGCGCGATCGATGGCGACATCGGCCGCCGGATCCTGTCCGAGGCGCACGCCCGGGGCACCCGGGTCGAGCTGGTCTGGGCCAGCTTCGGGGCAGTAAAGAATCGCCCGCTCTTCGAGAACCGGACCGCGCAGGATCGCTGGATCGGCGTCCTGGCCGCGTTCGCGCAGGAGCGGGGATTCGATGGGATCAACGTCGACGTCGAGGGCCTGCCGCTGAGCTCGTGCCGGCGTACGGCGGGTTCGTGGGTCGGCTGCGCGGGGCCGTGCGGGCAGCGAACCCCGCCGCGCAGGTGTCGGTCGCCACTGGCGCGAGTGAGCTCGGAGCGGCGATGGCCGTGGCGGCCAACGCGAACGGCGCGGACCGGATCTTCCTCATGGGCTACGACTACCGCACGGCGGGCTCGGCGCCCGGCGGCACCGCGCCGCTCGATCGCACCGACGGTGGCACGAAGGACCTCACCTGGTCGCTCGACCTGTACGAGGCGGTCGGCGTGCCTGTCGATCGGACGATCCTGGGGCTGCCGCTGTACGGGATGACCTGGCCTGTCCTGGGGCCCGGGTTCGGCGCGGCGGCCGTGGGGCGCGGCGAGGCCTGGATCCCGAGGCGGCACGGAGCGGAGCTCGAGGCGCTCGACTTCGAGCCGGCGCTCGACCAGACCGAGAGCGTGGAGTTCTTCGCACTACGGCAGGGGAATCGCTGGAACGCCGTCTACTACGACTCGCCGCGCAGCCTCGCGCCCAAGCTCGCGCTCGCGAACAGGCGTGGGCTCGCCGGCGCGGGCTTCTGGGCGATCGGCTACGAGCGCGGCCTGCCGGGGTACACGCAGCTCATCGCCGGGTTTCGGGCGGGACGGTAGGGGAGCGCGGTGTCCCCCCGAAACAGCCCCTTGCATCGGCGGCGGAGAGGGAGTACACCGGCTCGGTCAGCAGTGCAGCAGGAGGCGACAGGTGGACGAGAACAGGGCGCTGATGGAGCGGTTGCGAGATGCCACGACATCGGGCGATCTCAGTCAATTGAGCCGGCTCATGGATGAGAGCGCGACCGATGACTTCGTGCAGGAATGGCCGCAATCGGGCGAGCGGATCCGGGGCAAGGAGGCCTTCGCGAAGATCAACGACAGCTATTCCGGCGAGACCGGCTCGAACCCGAAGGCGACCTTCCGGCGGCTCACCGGCGAGGGCAATACCTATGTCCTCGAGGGCACGATCGACTACGGCGACGGCACGCCGGTCAGCTACGTGAGCATCGCGGAGCTGGAGAACGGCAAGGTCCGCCGATTGACCGAATACTTCGCGAACCCGTTCGAGGCCCCCGAGTGGCGGCGCGGAATGGTCGAGCGGATGGAGCCCTCGGGCGCCTGAGGCCAGACGCCCCGACGCCCGTGCGCCGCCTCCTCGCGACCGTCCTCGCCGGTCTCCTGGTCGCCGGCTGCGGCACGAGTGTGCCGGCACCGCCGGCCAGCGCCACCGTGGCGCCCGGCAGCCCGACGACGTTGGAACCTCTTGCACCCTCCGCGAGCGTCACCGTCGCGCCCGAAAGCCCGACGACGCCGGAGCCGGGGGTCGAGATCCGGCCGCCCAAGCTCGTCCCGCTGCCCGACGACCTCAACGAGGTCGCCTGGGTCGGCGTGAGCCACGAGAACGTCGGCGAGGAGGTCAGTTCGACGGTCACGGCGGGCCTCCTCGGCGGGGGCGCGACGCTCGTGATCCAGCCGCCGCTGGCCTCGGATCTCATCTTCCTCCGGGCAGCCGGTGAGCTGGTCGCGCTCGGGAACGCCGTGGAGGACCGGACGCAGATCCGCCGCGTCCGCGACGGTCAGATCCTGGGGACCGTGCCGTCGATGCTGGTCCTGGCGCTCGATGCCGAGCGCGGCTTCGTGTACTGGGACGAGCTCGTGGAGCTCGGCGTGGGCCGCAGGCTCCATCGTTCACGGCTCGACGGCTCGGAGGACACGGTCCTCGTCGAGCTCGGGCCGGATTACGCCCAAGATGGCCCATACAACGGGGTCGACATGTACGGGGCCACGATCGGCCCGCATGGGACGTTCATCGCCGAGGTCTGCAGCACGGCGGACGGGTGCCGTCTCGAGCTCGCGGCTCCCGGCGACGACTCGACGCGGCGTGTGCCGGTGGACGAGGGACCCTCGCTCTGCAACATCATCGGCGCCACGAGCAGGCTCCTCGTCGTATACGACTCCGAGACCTGCTTCGCCGACTTCGGCGAGGCCCCCACGCCCGTCGCGGTGATCGACATCGCGAGTGGGGAGCGGCAGCAGCTCCACGATGGGCCGTGGTTCGGCGCGGTCCGGGTCCAAGAGCGGAACGGCGTGGCGGAAGTCCTTGTCCACCGGCCGGTGGCCGGAGCGCTGGGCAATACCGTCCGGCTCGTGGACCTCGAGTCTGGTCGAGAACGCGTGCTCTTCGAGCCCGTGCCGGCGGTGCAGGTCGACGGCGAGCGGGTCGCGCTCGTGCCATCGCGCCTGCCGCTCCCGCCCGACTGGATCCTGCTGGTGCCGGAGCCGTTGATGGATTCGCTTGTCCCGGGTCCGCCGGACCTGCCGCCGTCGCAGCTGATCAACATCAGGGACAACCGCTGGATCGAGCTGCCCTCGGTGCCCGGCATGGGCGGCATCGCCAGGTTCTGAGCGCCGGGTTCTGACCCGGCGGGCCTCAGCGGATGGGCGCGATGATCACGAACTTGCCGTACCACTCGTCGTACGGGCTGTCCTTCTCGAGGTACGGCCGGAAGCGGAGCTTGAGATTGTTGCTCGACTTGAGCGTTGCGTACGAGACGCGGGCGTTGACGAGGGCCTGCGATCGAAGCGGATCGGCGAGGTAGAACCCCGCGACCGTGAAGGCATTCGTGAACTTCCCGGCCTTGTCTGTCGCGAACGGATCGCCGCTCAGCCCGTAGTAGCCCACGACCATCTGGGCGTGCTTGCCGGCCCACGCCAGGATGCCCACCGGCTTGCGGTGGGCGACCATCGCCCGCACCGCGGCCTTGACCGCATGGCCCGAAGTTCAACGCCAAGACCCAGGCCACGTGGAACGCCGCGCTGTCCACGGACGCGGGGAACGCGATCGTCCAGTAATCGCCAGACGCTGGGCCTGCGATGCGGGTGCAAGGGCCATGCAGGCAGGCTTCGGGCGTGGAGAAGCGAGAGGAGCTCGATCACGCGCTCGAGGTCGCGGTCGAGCACACCAAGGAGGCCCAGGTCGCAGTGGTCGAGGAGCCGATCGGCACGCCTCGGTTCGCCGACCTCGTCCACGACGTGGAGCAGCGGGCCGAGGATGTCGATGCCTTGGCGTCCGACGCCCGCGTGGCGACCGAGTCCGACCTCGACAGCACCGAACCCGAGCTGGACAAGCCCTCCGGCTGAGGCCAAGCGCCGCCGCATCGTCCCGCACGGCGAGCGAATTGCTCAGCCGCGGGACGCCCGCGTGCCCGGGTCCCGCACCGGCAGGCTGACGATGGTCGACTCGCCGGGCTCGAGGGCCCGGGCGACGGCATCGGGCGCCTTTCGCTCGAGCGCACGGTGGAACCGCTCGGCCGGCTCGCGCAACGGCGCGGGCGCGAGCCGCTCGAGACCGCGCGGGTAGAGAGTGCCCCAGTGGATAGGGACGACGACCCGGGCGCCGATCGTCGCGGCCACACCAGCCGCCGTCTCGGGCGTCAGGTGTCCGGGAGTCAGTTGCGGACCCCAGCGGCCGATCGGGAGCAGCGCCAGGTCGACCCGACCGGCAAGGTCGCGCATTCCGGTGAACACGCTCGTGTCGCCGGCGAAGTAGATGCCGAGCGGCCCCTCCACCAGAAAGCCCAGGGATCTCGCCGCCGGGCTGAGCGGCCAGCGCCAGTGACGCGCCGTGACCGCGTGCACGGCCCAGCCCCCGTGCTCGACGACCTCGCCCACGCGCACCTCGCGGATGCGTGCCCGGGGCGCGGCCCGGCTGACAGCGGCTGCCATCCCGCGGGGCACGATCAGTAGCGGATCGCCGGGGAGGTGGCGGACCGAGCCCCGATCGAAATGGTCCGGGTGGGCGTGCGAGATCAGGACCAGGTCCGGACCGGGCAGCTCGGACGGATCCGGCGTGGGCCCGTGCCGCCGGAGCGGTCCCAGCCGGTCGCGGAAGAAGGGGTCCGTCAGGAACGTGAGGCCCGGCAGCTCGACGAGGACGGTCGAGTGACCCAGCCAGCCGACCCGTGCCTTGACCTCCTCGCCCTCGGATCGGGCCGTCACGGCGCCGGGCTCAGGCGCCCAGCGACGCCCGCCAGCCGGCGCCGCGGCGGTCAGCCTTCGAGCGCGGCGCGCGGGTCAGCGCGAACAACGCGCCGAGTCCCGCCCCCACGAAGCCCTCGATGATGTCGTCCATCGTGTCCTCGTACGTGAGATTCATGCCGTCGGCACCCAGCCGCCATGCCACGTACTCCCAGGATTCCCAGGCGCTCTCCGCGGCGACCGCCACGCCGGCCCCAGCAAGCGCCGCCTGCCAGCGCTCATCCACCCGGGGCGCGAACAGCGCACCGGCCACACCGGCCACGATCGCGGAGTTCGCGACGTGGACCACGTCGTCGATGTGGGCCCGCTCGTAGACACCGAACGCGTTGCCGGCGGCGTCGAGGAACAGGGGCGTGGTCACCGCGAGATCAAGCTCCGCCGGATACCGGCCGCGGTCCGGGAGCAGGCGCCAGATGAGCGGCACGATGAAGAGCCCGGCCACGTACCCGATGGCCCGGGTGCGAATGGCTTTGCCGCGCAGACGCTTCGAGCGGTGGTTGATCAGGGCGTCGACGCCGAACGCGATCGTGGCGACCTTCGACCCGACGATCAGCACGGCAAGGACCCGGTCGCGGAGCGTCGGTTTAGGGGCCTGCTCCGGCGCGGCTTCGCCCTCGGGATCGGGGTTGGGCGTCATTGCGTTGTTGGTACGCGACGCGCGGTCGCGGCAGCACGAGCCGGATCGCCACGCGTGTTGCAGCCACGGAGCAGCCCAGATCGTGGGTAGTCCTGCCCGTTCACGTGGGCGTACACTCCCGGAACCGCTCCGACGTGGCGCGGTGCTCGCGTGGCTCCCCTCTCGAACGGACCGTGCGGACAGCCTGCGTTCGGGAAGAGGAGATGGTCATCATGGCCACGGGCACCGTCAAGAAGGTCGTCGCCGATCGCGGCTTCGGGTTCATCACCGCCCAGGACGGCAAGGAATACTTCTTCCACCGAAGCGGGCTGCAGGCCTCGCTCGACTTCGACCGGCTGGTCGGCGGGGAGACGGTCGAGTTCGACATCGAGCAGAGCCCCAAGGGACCGCGCGCGGGCAGCGTCCGCGCCGCCGAGGGTGCCCCCACCGTTTGACCCGCGCCCCCAGGTCGTAAGGAGCCCCCGGGCCCCGGAGGCTTCTTCGCGTTCGCTTCGAGAGCCGGTTGACTCCCCCACGAGTCAGATCGCGGGCTGGCACACTCGCCGAGACGCCCAAAGCGCGCGAATCGACGATTCGGGCACCTCGAGGACGCTCGCTCGGCCTGCCTGCGACTCCGTGGGGAGTCGCGGAGCGGCTGGTTGACGAAGCGGGCTCGGTCGCCGAGGCTCCCTGCATGGAACGCCTCGGACCTCCATCACGCGACCTGCTCGACGGTCTGACCTCTGCAATTCGCGGCGTGCTCGGCGATGATCTCGTGGGTCTCTATCTGTACGGCTCGGCGGTCGCGGGTGGCTTCGACGTCGGCGTGAGCGACCTTGATCTAGCCGCGGTGTGCACCTCGGAGGTCGGGGACCTCGATCTGCTGGGTCTCGAGCGGATGCATGGCAAGTTCGAAGAGGAGCACCCGGAGTGGCGCGGCCGGATCGAGGTCGTTTACGTGGGTCGCGAGACGCTCGCGTCGTTCCGGACTAGCACAGGCTCGTTGGCCGTCATCAGCCCGGGCGAGCCGTTCCACCTCCGGGACGACCGGCCCGCCGCCTGGCTCCAGAACTGGTATCTGGTTCGCGAGACGGGCACGTCGCTGTGGGGACCGCCCGCAGACGCCGTCGTCCCGCCGGTCAAGTGGAGTGAGTTCGTCGACGCCACGAGGCGCTACGCAGACGATGTAGGGAGGCGAAGCGGGGCGGACGTGGGCGGGGGGAGCCTGGCGTACACGATCCTGACGCTCTGCCGCGCCCTTCGAACCGTTCGGACCCAGGCACCCTGCTCGAAGCAGGAGGGCGCCGCCTGGGCGCGCCAGCGGTTTCCGGAATGGGCCTGGCTGATCGATGTGTCGCTCGACTGTCGCCTGTCCGGCGGGAAGATCGGCTTGGACGATGAACCGTCACGCGCGACGGCGGAGAGCTTCATCGCCCTGGTGGCCGCCGAGATCTCGGCCGGGGCTGGCGCCGGGACCGGTCCTTGACTCCCCCACGAGTCAGTTCGCGCGCAGGCACGCTCGTCGAGACGCCCAGACCGCGCGAAGCGCCGAATCGGGCGCCTCGAGGACGCTCGCTCGGCCTGCCTGCGACTCCGTGCGGAGTCGCGAAGAGCACTCGGGGGTCGGGGGTCCACTCCTCGGAGTTGATCGGCCGGTGAGTTGCGGCTGGTAGCCTGACCGGGTGACCTCCCCCGTGGCGCCGCCGGCGTCGGACCGTCTCGATTCGCTCCTCGACGACCTCAACGCGGCGCAGCGCGAGGCGGCCACCGTCGTGGAGGGGCCGGTCGCGATCCTCGCCGGCGCGGGGACCGGCAAGACGCGGGTCATCAGCCGGCGGACGGCATACGCGATCCGATCTGGCGTGGTGTCGGCAGACCAGGCGCTGGTGGTGACGTTCACCGAGAAGGCTGCCGGCGAGATGGTCGAGCGGTTGCGCGCGCTGGGCCTGGGACAGGTCGTCGCGCGCACCTTCCATGCCCACGCGCTCCGCCAACTGCGCCATTTCTGGCCGGCCCGGCACGACGCCCAGCCGCTCCCGGAGGTGCTCGACTCGAAGGTGCCGCTGCTCGTGCCGCTGGCGCGGGGGCTGCCGGGGCATTACCGGTTCACGGCCGTCAAGGACCTGGCCGACGAGATCGAATGGGCCAAGAGCCGCGGCATCGGACCCGAGGCGTATCTCCAGGCGGCAGGGCAACGAACGACGCCGATCCCAGGCGACCTCATGGCGCGCGTCTACGCCGACTACGAGCGGAACAAGGGCCGTGCCGGGCGGCTGGACTTCGACGACATGCTGACGCTGACCGTCGAGCTGCTCGAGACCGACGCGGACGCGGCACGCACCGTCTGCACGCGCAAGCGCTGGTTCAGCGTCGACGAGTACCAGGACACGACCCCGGTCCAGGAGCGACTGCTGGAGCTCTGGGCCGGCGACAGCCGTGACGTGTGCGTGGTCGGCGACGAGGACCAGACGATCTACACGTTCGCGGGCGCCTCACCGGTGCTCCTCACCGGGTTCGCGGACCGCCACCCGGGGACGCGGGTGGTGGAGCTGACCGAGAACTACCGCTCCACGCCGCAGGTGCTCGAGCTCGCCAACCGGTTGCTTGCGGCCCAGGGCCGGTCGAAGCGGCTTGTCGCCACGCGTGGCGACGGCCCGGTGCCGGTCATCGAGCGCCATCGCGACGCGGCGGCGGAGCTGATCGGTCTTGTCTCGCGGATCCAGGGCTGGCTGTCCGCCGGCGTGATCGCGGCCGAAGTCACAGTGCTCGTCCGGACGAACGCCCAGCTGGCCCCGATCGAGGAGGCGCTGACCCGGGCGGGTGTCGCGTTCCAGGTCCGCGGCGTCCGCTTCTACGACAGAGCGGAGGTTCGGGCGGCGGTCGACGTCATGCGCCGGTCACGTCTCGCCGCATCCGGGCCGGAGCTGGCGCCGGCCGTCCGGGATCTGTGGCGCGAGAACCTGGGGTATGGCGAGGCGGAGGACGGCGAAGCCGGCAACGAAGCCCGCGAGCGCGAGGCTGCCCTCGACACGCTGCTCGCGATCCTCGCCGAGCACGAGCGGGCTGCGCCCGACGGGGGTGTCGACGCCTCCGGGTTCCTCGCGGAGCTCGATCGGCGCCGCCTCCACGAACGCGACGCCTCGGCCGACGGCGTCAACCTGCTGACGCTCCACCGCGCCAAGGGGCTGGAGTGGGACGCAGTTGCGATGCCCACTCTCGAGGAGGGGTCGCTGCCCATCCGGGCAAGCGACGGCGAAGAGGCGATCGCCGAGGAACGCCGGCTCTTCTACGTGGGGATCACCCGGGCCCGGGTCCACCTCGCGCTTTCGTGGGCGGAGCGGCGCGACGTGCGCGGCAAGGAGTCGCGGCGGCGGAAGAGCCGCTTTCTCGAGGGGCTGGTGCCCGCCCCGGCACGCTTCGTCACCGAGCTGGCCGACGATTTCGAGCGCTACGCCGCGGTCCGCGACCGACCGCTCGATCCGCTGTTCGTCGCGCTGCGCGAGTGGCGCACCGCCCGGTCGCGCGCGGACGCGGTGCCCGCCTACGGAGTGGCGCACGACCGGACGCTGACCGACATCGCGGAGGCGCGGCCACAGACGATGGCCCAGCTCCGGCGGGTCCGCGGCCTTGGGCCGGCAAAGCTCGAGAAATACGGGCTGGAGATCCTCGAGGTGGTCGGCCGGGCGGTGTAGCGACCTAGGGGTCAGGTCCCGGGCGGCGCGACGAGATCGGCGTACTCCGGGTGGCGCTCGAGCCAGGCGCTCACGAACGGGCACTTCGAGGTGATCCGGCGGCCGCGCGACCGGATGTCGTCGAGCGCCGCCTGGACGAGCTGGGTGCCGGCACCGCGACCGGCGAGCCCGGGGTCGATCTCGGTGTGCAGGAAGACCACCCGCTCGCCGATGAGACGGTACTGCGAGAAGCCGACGACCCGACCGCCCAGGAGCGCCTCGTAGCGTCGGTCGGCGGGGTTGTCGCGCACGTCCAGATCGTGGAGCTCATCGGTCATTGCCGGATTGTGCCCTCCGGCGGCAACGAAAACGCCGCCGCCCTCCGGTACCGGGAGTGCGGCGGCGCCTTGAGCGGCGGGCTACTCGCTGGTGACGAGCTCCGCGGCAACGGCGGCGGCGGCGACCGGCCGGTCGAACTCGAGCTCGAGCACCCGGTCGAAGCCGACGGAGTCGCTGGGCCGCGTCGGAAGGGGCTGCACGAGGCGCATGGAGAGGGTGGCGCCGTCGGCCTGGACGTGGAGCGTCAGCCGGTTGTCGACCGGGAAGTCGACCCAGGTCAGTCGCAGGGTCATGGCGTCGACGTTCTCGATCCTGACCGTTCCGGGCTCCACGGACATCCCGTTGCCGGGCTGACCGGATCGCGCTTCGACGATCGTTCCGGTCCCGTCGACGATGTCGATCGAGACGTTCGCGCGGGTCGAGTTCCGGAGCTGGACCTTGATCGGCACCGCGTCGTTGCCGCCGTCCGGCGGCGTCGCGCTGGGCGTCGTCGCGGCCGATGCGGTCGGTGTGACTGTCGGGCGTGCACCGGCCGTGGCCGCGCAGCCGTTGAGCAGCATGCTCGCGACCGCGACGCCGACGAGCGCCGCCGCGAGCCTGGCCATGCGAGCGCCCCGCATGGGGCTGGTGGAGGTTGAGTTGATCATCTGGGCGTTCCTTCGGGGTGTCGAGCACTCGGTTGGGTGGTGCTCCACGAGGTATGAGCGCAGGGCGCGGCGGGTTCTTCAATCGATCCGCCCGCGGCGCCTGTTTCAGATATGAACCGGGGTGGTCGCGGACGCGATCTCACCGGGCCAGCGCCCGAGCCCGAGCGTGACCCCGACGGGTCGGGGGCCGAAGCCGTTTCATCGCCCATGTTTGGCTGCTGCATGGAGCAGATGGCGTGCCGCGTACCACCCCATTTCATGCATGAAACGGCCGGTCGCCTGGGGCCGATGCGTGGGACCGCCCTCAGGCGAAGAGGTCGAACTCCCGGGGCATCACGACCTCACGGATCGAGCCCTCGCCGCGCGTGAACGCGGCGCCGCGTACCAGCGCGATCGGCCGGCCGGCGCTCTTGCCGAAGCCCAGCTCGGCAGCCGATGCGAGCTCGTCGGCGACCGCCCGGACCGTGGAGCGCATCACGCGCCCGTCGTGATCGGGTGTTCCGCGCAGATCCTCCAGCGGCAGCAGCCCGGACACGCCGATCGCGACGTCGACGATCCCCCAGCGCCACGGCCGCCCGAACGAGTCCGACACGATCACCGGCACGTCGACGCCGGTCCGCTCGTGGACCGCCGCCCGGATCCGCGCCGCGGAGGCGTCCGGGTCGCGCGGGAGCAGCGTCACGATCTGACCGCTCGAGGGCCCCACGTTCGAGGCGTCGACGCCGCCGTTCGCGCACACGAACCCGTGCCGGGTCTCGGTGATCAGCACGCCCCGATCCATGCGCACGACCCGGCGGGCCTCTCGCAGGACCACCTCGACCTGGCGGGCATCGCGGTCGAAGCGACGGGCGAAGTCGACGGCCTCGGGGCGTGGTTCGACGGTCGCCAGGTCCACGATCGCGCCCTCGGCCTTCGAGACGGCCTTCTGGGTGACGACGAGCACATCGTCGTCGCGCAGCTCGCCGATCCGCGCATCGGCCGCTAGCGCGTCGAGGATCAGCCCCTCGAGGTCGGCCGCGGGCTCGATCTCGGGGATGCCCTCGGGTGCCACGATCTCGATGCGCGTGCCGGTCACCTCGCGGCGAGGACCCCGGGCACGAGCCGCTCGGCGAGCAGCAGATCGTCGGGCGTGTCGACGTCGAGACCGAGCGGCCCATCCAGCTCGCGGTAGGAGACGCCGGCCCGGGCCGCGGCCCGCGCGTGCGCCTCGCGGCTGTCCCCGCCGAAGCAGACGTCGATCACGTCCGGCGGGGCGAGGGCGAGCACGTTCGTGCCGCGCCCGTGCCGGTCCGGGACGATCACGACCGCCGGCGGCACTCCGAGGGCCGCGATCACCGCACCGAGACTGGCTGGGGAGACCGCGGGCAGGTCGGTCGGGACGATCAGGATCGCCTCGGCGCCTGAGGCGAGCGCCTCCGCGCGCGCCTCGCGCAGCCCCTCGTTGAGCCCGTGCCGGCGCTGGCGAATCGGGCGCGCCCCAAGCTCGATCGCGAGCTCGCGCACCTCGTCGTCGGGCGTCACGACCAGCGTCTCGACGACACCCGGCGTCGCGCGGGCGGCCGCCACCGTCCGCCGGGCGAGGATCGACGCGAAATCGCGCCGCTCCTCGGCGTCCATCGTCGCGCCCAGCCGCGACTTGGCGCCCTCGAGCGTGCCGACGGGCACGATCGCCACGACGCGCGGAGCAGCCGATGCGTCCATCCGCCGCATCCTACGGCAGGTCCGCTCGTTCAACGCAGCACGCCCAATGCCCCCGCGACCGCGGCGATCCCGAACGCGAGGATCACGAGCCCGGACAGCCGGTTGACCCAGGTCAGCGCGCGGAGCGTGACCCGCGACCGCAGCCGCGCGACGAGCGCGGTCAGGATAAGCCACCAGAGCCCCGAGCCGAGGAACACCCCGGCCGTCATCGTCGCAGCGCCGGCGCCGCCGGTCTCGGTCAACCCGAGCGCCGCGAAGAAGCCGGCGAACGACAGGATCGTCATCGGGTTGGTCATCGTGAGCCCGTAGATCGACACGAGCGCCGCGCCGAGGCCGGGCCGTTCCTCACCTGTCGAGGCGGCGACCGTTGGCCGGCTACGGATCGTGCGCAGGGCAAGCCATACGAGCACGGCGCCACCGATCAGGCCGAGCAGCGTCCGGCCACCCACGAGCACGGTCGTGATCGCGGTGAGCCCGAACGCCGCGATCGCCGCGTAGGTCGCATCGGCGAGCGCCACCCCCAGCCCCGACGCGAGGCCGTACGCACGACCATGGGCAAGGGTGCGGCGGATCGTGAGCAGGCTGATGGGGCCGACGGCGGCAGCGATCGTGAATCCGAGCCCGACGGCACGGGCGAGAAGCAGCGGGTCCATGGCAGAGGTCCTCCGGCGGCGCCCGAGGCACGATCGCGGACAACAAGACGCCCCCGGTCGTGCCGAGGGCGGTGGTTTCTGATGGCGCCCGACGCGGGCGCGCGGCGTCAGTCCAGCCGGCCCTCGGAGCAGGGCTGCTGGAGGCGGCCGATGCGCGCGCCAGTCGAGAGCACGGCCGGAATGTGGCGCCGGTGGGGCCGCGTGTCAAGCGAACGATCGCCGACTCGTTGTCTCCCGCCGTGACCACCAGGTGGGCAAAGGCGCGGGATCGCGATGTCAAGGGGTGCTGAAGCGCTTCCCGCCAGCACGATCCACGCTTGGATCGACGCTACCCGGCTCTGACTTCGGGGCTTCGGACCGCCCAATTGGCCGATTTGACCACGGGGTGATCCTGGCGACTGAGTTGGCCCAGACCAGCGGGTCCGGTCTGCCTAAGCAAGCGGAGCTCGACCGCATTCGCGGGCATGGCGACGCTGAACGTTACCTCCAGCGCGCGTCCGATCCCCAACAGCCTACATACCTGGCCCGCGGTGGTCCGGATGCTGACCCTGAGCCCCTGGCCGACGCGCTCGATGAGCACGTCGTAAGCCCGGTCGCACAGGCCGCCGGTCCACGACACCGTGACCGCTTCCGGCCGTCCGGGCGGGTTCACAACCCCTTCGGGCGCGTTGACCTCGACGAATGCAGCGATAACGACCGCGCCGGTCGTATCGGTGACCTTCGCCGGAAGGGCCAGGGCGTCGCCCACGGGCGGTGCCTGCAGGTCGAAGGTCCGCGGCGTGACCGGGACAGTGGCGCACCTGATCAAGAAGAGCGTCGCCGCCCCCAGCCCCATCGGCAGGTTCACGCGGCGACGCGGACTCCTGCCGCGGCGAGCATCTCACCAGCCAAGCGGGCACGTGCGGCATCGTCGGTCATAATCGTGTCCGTCACGACCACGGCGAGCCCAAGCGCCTCGATCTCCGGCGCATGCGCCGCGTCGACGGAATCAACCACGAACGTGTCGATCCAGCCGGCGAGCAGCCGTGCAACGCCCAGGGCGGACGACTCGTGGCCCAGCGACGCGAGCATCCGATCTGCCGGGCCCTTGAGCGCCCGACCGCCCACGATCCCCGACACGGCCACGACCCTCGTCCCTCGTCGCCGGGCCTCGTCGATCGCGTCGCGAACGCCGGGCACGGCGAGGATCGGCCCAAGGGAGACGATAGGGTTGGAGGGCGCCATCAGGATCGCCTCGGCGGCCACGATCCGGCTGGTCACCTCCCAGGTTGCCCGCGCCACGTCGGCGCCGTCGAACGCCACCTCGTGGACGGCCGGTTCCTGGTGCCGGTGCACGAAGTACTCCTGGAAGTCCAGCCAGCCGTCATCGGTCCGGAGACGCGTCCGGACCGGGTCGTCGGTCATCGGCAGGATCCGCGGCGCCAGCCCCAGCGACGACTGGAGCCGGCGCGCCGCCTCCGTTGGCCGCGTGCCGTCGCGGAGGAGCTCGGTGCGGACGAGGTGCGTCGCGATGTCCCGGTCGCCGAGCGCGAACCACGCGTCCTGCCCCAGCCGGCGAAGCTGCTCCATGACCTGCCAGGTCTCGTCGCGGAGCCCCCAGCCGCGCTCTCGGTCGTCGAGTCCGGCGAGCGTGTACATGACCGTGTCGTGGTCCGGCCAGATCGCGAGCCCGTGACGCTCCACGTCGTCGGCCGTGTTGACGACGACCGTCAGCCGCTCACCCAGGTGCGCCTGGAGGCCATGGGCCAGCTTCGCGCCGCCAACCCCACCCGCCAGGACGACGACCGGCCGGTCAGCCGCCGAGGGCATCCGCGACCTCGCCGATCCGGTCGATCGTCTCGCGGTCGTGGGGGGCGGGGAGGCGGGCGATGATCGTGGAGAAGCCCATCGCGCGGTACGGCTCGATCGCGGCGGCGACGTCGGACGGCGAGCCCAGCACGGTGGGGACGTTGCCCGCGTTGGGCGTCCCGTTGTGCGCGAGCAGCGCGGCGAACACGCGCTCGGCGGCCTCGCGGCTGTCGCGGAGGACCATCGGGAAGCTGACCGTCAGCTCGATCTCCGATCGGTCGCGGCCAACCGCCTCGCAGTGCCCGTCGAGAATCGCGAGCCGCTCGCGGACTTCGTCCACCGACCCGGCGGTGTTCCAGCCATCGGCGTACCGGGCCACCGTGCGGAGCGTCTTCTTCGGCCCGGAGCCGCCCACGAGGATCGGTAGCCGATCCTGGACCGGGCGCGGCTCGCACAGCCCATCGCGAAACGTGTAGAAGCGACCCTCGTGGCTGACCCGCTCGCCGTCGAGCAGCCGGCGGATGAGCATGACCGCCTCGTCGAGCGCGTCGAGCCGCTCCCCGAAGCCACTCCGGAACGGGATCCCGAAGGCGTCGTGCTCGCGCTCGAACCAGGCGCCCCCTATGCCCAGCACGGAGCGACCGCCGCTCAGCTGGTCGAGGGTCGTGGCCAGCTTCGCCGTGTGCCCCGGGTTGCGGAACGTGTTGGCGCCGACCATGAGCCCCAGGCGGACGCGATGGGTCAGCGGCGCAAGCCCCGACAGGGCCATCCAGCCCTCGAGGATCGGCTGCTCCCACGGCCCGAAGATCGCGAGCATGTGATCCCACGTCCAGACCGAGTCCCAGCCGGCCGCCTCGGCCGCCAGGGCGGAGTCGCGGAGCGTGGGCCAGTCGGTCGCCTGCGACCAGAGCTGCGCGCCGAACCTCATTCCCGTCACCTCAGTCGTCCAAGTGGTCGTGGACCTCATCCAGGTGGACCCGGAAGCTGATCCGTCGCTGCGTGCGGAAGGTTCGCTCGATCAGCCGCTCGGCCCGGTCCGGCTCGTCGTGGTGGTAGCGCCGGGCCATGGCCGAGATGTCGGCGAGGGCCCGGTCCGGGTCGTCGACCTCCTCGGCACGGCCGGTCAGCCCGATCCAGCGGTAGCCGTCCACGGCATCGATGACCGAGATCGCCAGCCGGCGATCGCGCAGGAGGTTGGACGGCCACCGCCGGCCGATCTTGCTGTTGATGACCAGCGTGTCGCCCTCGAGCAGGTACCACACGACCGACTGGCGAGGCCGCCCGTCGGCGTCGAGCGTCGCGACCGACGCGAACCTGGGCGCGTCGAGGAACGCGAGGACGCGGTCCGGCAGCACGAACGGGGTGGCTGAGGTGGTCATCGGGCGATGGTACGCGAGGTGCGCCGCGCTGCTGTCGGTTCGCCGGCGGGCGGCGCGACGTAGCGCCGTTCCTCGATCTGCGTGCCGTCGAAATCGAGCTCGCGGGCGCCGCCCTCGGGTCGCCAGGCCTGCCGGTCGTAGAACTGCCGGCCGCGCTGGTTGTCCGTCAGGACCCACAGGACCAGCCGGTCGAATCCGCGCGCGCGAAGGTCGGCGACGGTGTGCTCGAACAGCGTGCGGCCGAGGCCGCGACCCCAGGCATCGGGCTCCAGGTAGATGGCGTACACCTCGCCCGTGCCGGCCGGCTGGTCCTCGTCGCGACACGGTCCGGCGGACGCAAAGCCCACGACCCGGCCGTCCGCTTCGATGACCCACACGCGCAGGTCGCCGGGGTGGGCCGTCGTTTCGCGCCAATAGGCTTCGCGCCGCTCGATCGAGAGCCGCTCGAGAACCTGCCTGGGCACGATGCCGGGGTACGTGGCCCGCCACGACGCCACGTGGGCCCGGGCGATGGCCGGTGCGTCGGCCGGCGTCGCCTCCCGCACGACGGCGGTCGCGCTCACGCGAGCCGCTCGCCGGCCCGGATCGCGAGGTCCAGGCGGTTCTCTGGGGGTGCCAGCGGGCAGGCCCAGCGGGGATCGAACGCGCACGAGGGCTGGAACGCGAAGTTGAAGTCGAGGATCAGCGTGCCGCGCAGTGGATCGCCGCCTAGGTCGGCGCTCTTGGCCGCGTCGAGCAGGTATCGGCCGGCGCCGTACGTCTGGGTGCCGCTGGTCGCGTCCCGGAACGGCAGGAACAGGCCGCCCGCGTAGCCCTCCATCCAGAAGATCGAGAGGCGCCGCTCGCCCTGCTGGAACGGGATCCTCAGCGAGCCGATCCGCGCGAACGCCAGGCGCTCGGCGCCGCTGCTCGGCAGCTCGATGGCCAGGGCTCCTGCCGCCTGGGCCGGTGCCGGGTCCACCTCGACCTCGAACCGCAACGCCGGGTCGTACGGCCAGAAGTCGGATCGGAAATGCTCTCGCTCATCCGCGGGAACCGGCGACTGGGGATGGTCGCGGAGCAACGCCTCGCGAGCAGCGCGCCAGCGCTCGTGAGCCGTCTCGGGGTCGTCGCGGGCGATCGCGCGCACGGCGGCGTAGAGCTCCGCGACGCGGCGCCGCCAGTCGGCCAACGTCAGCCGGTCGGCCGGATCCGGATCGGTCACGTCCGCCGACGCCCGAGCCCCTGGAGGATGACCCCACCGCCGATGAGGATCAGGACGACGGGCCAGATCGCGTCCCAATCGAGGTCCGGCATGTCGATGCCGAGCGTCCGATCGAGGAAGAACCAGCCGCCGACGAG
>Ga0136621_1000426_pt1 | contig 16625 bp, 18 predicted proteins | sample AntDryUQ445A2306_FD_104673 | JGI IMG/M metagenome (GOLD analysis project Ga0136621, IMG submission 104673) | Polar desert sand microbial communities from Dry Valleys, Antarctica - metaG UQ445A (23.06) | ecosystem: Environmental > Terrestrial > Soil > Desert | place: Antarctica: Dry Valley...
AGTGGAGATGGCTCGTCCACGACACCCTAGGATAGGCGGGTGAGGCTCCTCTTGATCGGTGTCGTGGCGGGCCTCTTCAGCGCCCTCTTCGGTGTCGGCGGGGGGATCGTGATCGTGCCGCTGCTGGTGCTCGCGGTCGGATACGAGGCGCGGCTCGCGACGGGCACCTCGCTCGCCGCGATCGGGATCACGGCTCTCGCCGGGGCGATGCTGTACGGCTTCGAGGGGCACGTGGAGGTCGGCCACGCCGCTCTGGTCGGACTTCCCGCCGCCGCCGGAGCTGTCGCCGGAGCATCCCTTCAGCAGCGAGTCCCGGTCCGGTCGCTCAGCTTCGCGTTCGCGGCGCTGCTGGCCGGCGTCAGCGTCTGGCTGCTCGCCGGATGAGCGCCGGCACGATCGCGGTCGGGCTCTCCCTCGGGCTCGTCGCCGGAGTGCTCGCAGGGCTCTTCGGCGTGGGAGGCGGCATCCTCTTCGTGCCGACGCTCGTCGGGCTCGGATTGGGTCAGCTCGACGCCGAAGCCACCTCTTTGCTCGCGATCCTGCCCACCGTGCTCGCGGGAGCGTGGCGCCAGCAGAGCTACGGCAACGTGCGGTGGCGTGACGGCGCCGTTCTGGGCCTTTGCTCGATCGCCGGCGTTCAGGCAGGGGTCCTGATCGCGACCCGTCTGCCCGAAGACGTCCTGCGCCGCCTCTTCGGCCTGCTCCTCCTCGGCGTGGCCGCGCAGCTGACCTGGCGGGCGTATGCTTCGAAACCGTGACGGGCTACGAGGAGATCTGGGTCCCCCTGGTCGACGAGCCGCTCGGCGGCATCGTCGCGCAGCTCCAAGCGGACGATCCTGAGATCGGGCGCCTCGTCGGCTCGCCGCGCCGCCTTCTCGCTTTCCGAACGTTCGCGTATATCCGAGTGGGGATGAAGCTGGGCGAGCTCTACGTCGAGAGCGACTTGCCGCCCTTCGACGGCTCCGACACTTGGGCCGAGCTCCTGCTCAAAGACCCCAGGCACCGAGCCGCCGTCGCCGACGAGATCCGCAAGGTCGCCGAGGAGATCGCGGCGGATCCCAGGTTCGCGGACGAGGAGCGGTTGGGCCCAGACGACGAGGCTCGCGCACGCTTCCGCGACTTCGCCCGTCAACAGCTCTCTTAAGACGCTTCGGTCTTGAGACCGCGCGCGGCTAGTGATTCGCGACGAGGCTTGCGAGCAGGATCGCCCCGAATCCCGCAACCGTAAGGAGCACGCGCTTTCCAGACGGGTGCTGGTGCGCGTGAGGAAGCAGGTCGGTCGCGCCCATGAACAGGAAGAAGCCGGCGTAGACCGCAAGCAAGGCTCCCAGCTGTTCCTCCCCGATCGAGAGCCCCGCGCCCACGATTGCCCCGAGCAGCGGTGCGGCGGAATCGACGATTAGCCACCTGATCGCCCGCCGTCGGTCACCTGACTGCCTCATGACGAAGCCGACGGTGTTGAGACCGTCCGCGAAGTCGTGTGAGACGACCGCGACGAAGACGAGCAGACCGGTCGTCGTGTCAAGGCCGAAGGCGAGGCCGATCCCGAGACCGTCGATGAAGCTGTGCACCGAGAGCCCTGCGGCGCCGAGTGCGCCGACCTGGGCGTGGGCCTTGGCCTGCTCGGGCTCGTCTCGGTGGTGGAGCACGACTGCCCGCTCGGCGAGGAAGAAAAAAACGAAGCCGGCTCCCACGAGCAGCCCGACGCGGTGCGGGTCGCCGACCGCCTCGATCGCTTCCGGCAGAACGTGGAAGAGGGCGACCGCGACGACGACGCCGCCCGTGAGGGCGATCGCGGTCGCGAGGTCGCGAGCGAGTCGCAGCGCAACGATGCCTCCGGCGAGGGTGGAGAGAACCGTGACGCCGGCGAGCGGGATCGCGATCCAGCTCATGCGCGCGCGACGCTCACGCGGCGCAGCTCCGACACGTGCCGTAGATGTCCAGGTCGTGCGCCGTGGGGCGGAAGCCATGCAGCCGTCTCAACTCGGCCTCGGGCGGCGCGGCGCACAGCTCTGTTTCCTCCACACCGCCGCAGGTCGTGCACACGAGGTGGTGATGATGAGTGGGGCTACAACGGACGTAGGCACGCGTGGTTCCGGTGAGGAAGGGCCGCACGGCGCCGGCCCTTCGCAGGAGCTCGAGCGTGCGATACGTCGTCGCGAGCCCAAGCCGCGGGTTGAGCGCACGAGCGCACGCGTGCAGCTCGGCCACGGTGAAGCCTCCCTCCCACTCCTCGACGAGGCGAAGGATCACTCGCCGCTGTTCCGTCGCACGGACACCGCTTGGCAGGGGCAGCGACACGGGATCAATCTACCTGATACTGATTCTCATTCTCAATCCGGCTGAGAAACGCTGCGCCGCCTCCCTCGCTACCCTCCAGTGACGATCATGAAGGCACGTCTCCTCGCGCTGCTCATCCTCGGCACCGCCGCCGCAGCCGGCGCCGCCGACGTTGCGACCACGGCGAAGCAGCCGGCGGCCTCGGCACGGGCGTACGGGATCGCCATGGTTGTTCCCGGCCAGGCGGGCGCAGGCGCCGCCGAGGCGATCGCTCCGGGGGATGCCTCCACAGGCTTCGCCGACGCCTTCCTTTATCCCGCCGACGGGTCGCTCGTCCGTACGGGCGCTCTGTCCAGCAGCGTGTCGGCGCGGGCCACCGCCGCTCCTGCCGCTCATGCGGTCACAGACGTGCTGACGGGATCCCTCTTCAACGGCGAGATCACCTTCGAGAGCGCCGCCGGCCGGGCGAAGTCCGACCCGGATGGAACCGATGCCGGCGGCTCTGCGGTGACGGGGCTGACGGTCCTTGGCAAGGGCATCGAGGCGACGCCGAACCAGCGTTACCCAATCGGCGATTGGGGTTTTCTCGTGACGCTCGAGCAGGCCGTCGAGGCCGGCGCGGAGGGCTCCGGAGACGCGCGCGTGTCGGTAACGGCTCTTCACGTCACGCTGACCGCGGAGCACGCAGGCCTGCCGGCGGGGACCGAGATCCTGATCGGCCACGGGGAGGCGGCGACGTCGGTTCCCAAGGTGGAGGCAATCGATCGGAAGACTACCCCGACGAAAACCGTCCCTCAGAAGCCTTCCGAGCCGGCGCAGGCTGCCCCGCGGCGGCCCCGCCCGCCGCCGTTGCCGAGGCCGCCCGAGCCGCTGCCGGGGCTGCGGCTGCCCGGTCCAATCTTTCGACCGCCGCCCGACATCTCCGTCAGGCTCTCGCCGGCCGGCTACGTGTTCCCGATGTACGGCAACGCGTCCTACAGCGACACATACGGCGCCCCCCGTGCCACCACCGGCTGGCACCACGGGACCGACATCTTCGCCCCCTTGGGAGCGCCTGTGCTCGCGGTCGCGAACGGGACGCTCTTCTCCATCGGCTGGAACGATGTGGGGGGATTTCGGCTCTGGTTGCGCGACCGCCAGGGCAACCAGTTTTATTACGCGCATCTGGCGGCCTACAGCGCGATCGCCGTGAATGGGGCCGAGGTACGTGCCGGCCAGGTGATCGGGTTCAACGGCAATACGGGCGACGCCCAGGGCACGCCGTACCACCTCCATTTCGAGATCCACCCGGTGTCGTTGCTGGCGATGGGCTACGACGGGTCGATCAACCCGACCTCGTTCCTCGACGCCGTGCGGCGGCTGCAGGATGTCTCCCTCGTGGTCGGCCGCGGTTGGGCTCCGCCGGTGCCCGCGAGCGCGCAGGCACCGCGGCCCGGTGCCTTCCTGCTCGGCGCAAGCGACATCTCGAGCGCGAGCGGACTCGAGCCCGGCTCGTTGCAGCGCGCGCTCGTCGCCCCCGCGTCCGCGGAAGGCGACGGCGCTCTACTGCAGTCGGGTTAGGAGGTCGTGCCCGGGCTCGTGCTCGGGCTGTTGTCGCTCGACGTGGAGCTCGACCCGTAGCCGTAGTCGTCGGAGCTCTCCCCGGTGATCTTCTCCATCAACCACTTGCGGGTCTGCGGGCCCGTCATCGGGTTGAACAGGATCCCCGCGGTGATCCCGGTCAGCAGCAGCATCGTGTTACGTGTGCCGTGGTCGGCCTTGCCCTGGATCCGGTCCGTCGCCTTGCGCAGCTCCTCGACCGTCTTCCTGAGGTTCTCCTGGATGTCCTTGTCCGTTGCGACCCGCGTGGCCGTCGAAGCGAGGCTGCGGCCGCCGAGCAGCTCCGCGTACACGTCGCGGGCGGCGTTGAAGGCCTCCTTGAGGTTGTCGCGCAGGTCTTCGTCGTGGAGCGCGCGGTCGACGTACGGCCGCATCGTGTCCGCCGAGTCGTAAAGCCTGTCCTTTGTCTTGGCCATGTTCGATGCTCGTCCTTTCGGGTCGTAGGGAGCCGGTCCTAGTTGTTGCCGCCGCCGGAGGCCCGCAAACGGGCCGGTGACGCGGCCTGTCGCTCGAGGGATGCTCGTCGGGCAGGGCGTCGCCGTGCAGGGCGGTCGAACGCGTGCTCGAGCACGTCCTGGATCGAGTCCGCGAGGATGAAGGTGAGCCCCTCACGCGTCTCGTCGGGAAGCTCCTGCAGGTCAGGTTCGTTCTCCTGTGGGAGGATCACGCGTTTGAGGCCGGCGCGCGCAGCCGCCAGCACCTTTTCGCGCACCCCGCCGACCGGGAGCACCTGACCTGTCAGCGTGATCTCCCCGGTCATACCCACGTCGTCTGCCACGGGGGTATCGCGAACGAGCGAAGCGATCGCCGTCGCCATGGTGATGCCGGCGGACGGCCCGTCCTTGGGGATTGCTCCCGCAGGCACGTGGACGTGGACGTCGTGCTCCGCGAACCAGTCCGCGGGCACGGCAAGCTCATCCGTGTGCGACCGTACCCACGAGAGCGCAGCCTGGGCCGACTCCTGCATCACTTCGCCCAGCTGCCCGGTGATCCGCAGTCTGCCGCGACCGGGGTAGGCGGCGGCCTCGATGAAGAGGACGTCCCCGCCGACTGCCGTGTACGCGAGCCCGGTCGCCACGCCTGGATCGGCCGTGCGCTTGCGAACCTCCCCCGAGAAGCGTCTTGGGCCAAGCCACTCACGAACGCGCGCCGCGTCCACGCGCACCTTGTCGGCCTTCCCCGTCGCAACGAGGGTCGCGGCCTTCCGGCACAGCTCGGCGATCCTGCGCTCGAGGTTGCGCACCCCCGCCTCGCGGGTGTACTCGCCGATCACGAGCTTCAGTACCCGGTCCGGCAGCGACAGCCGGCTCTTCGTCAACCCATGCGCCTTGAGCTGCTTCGGAACCAGAAAGCGCTTCGCGATCCCGAGCTTCTCGTCGTGGGTGTAGCCGGAGAGGTGGATGACGTCCATCCGGTCGAGCAGCGCGGCCGGAATCGTGTCGAGCGTGTTCGCGGTGCAGATGAACAACACCCTCGAGAGGTCGAAGGGAAGGTCGAGGTAGTGGTCCCGAAAAGTTGAGTGCTGCTCCGGATCGAGCACCTCGAGCATCGCCGAGGCCGGATCGCCGCGGAAGTCGGCGCCCATCTTGTCGATCTCGTCGATCAGGAAGACCGGGTTGCGGGACTCGGCGTCGCGAACGGCTCGCACGACGGTGCCGGGCATGGCGCCGATGTACGTTCGCCGGTGTCCCCGAATCTCTGCCTCGTCGCGAACGCCTCCGACCGAGATGCGCGCGAACCTGCGCTCGAGCGCGCGGGCGATCGACTGCCCGAGCGAGGTCTTGCCGACTCCCGGAGGTCCGACGAAGCAGAGGATCGGTCCCGCGACGTCACCCTTCAGCTTCGCGACGGCGAGGTACTCGATGATCCGCTCCTTTACCTTTTCGAGGTCGTAGTGGTCCTCGTCCAGGATCGCCCGAGCGTGGTCGAGGTCGAGGTTGTCCTCCGTCAGCTCGCTCCAGGGGAGCGAGATGATCCAATCGAGGTAGGTACGAATGATTCCGTGCTCCGCAGCTGCCGGCGGCAGCTTCTCGAGTCGGCCGAGCTCTCGCAGGGCAGCCTTGCGGACGGCTTCCGGCGGAACCTTCGACTCGATCTGCTCGCGCAGCTCGTTGATCTCGGCCTGCTGCTCGTCGCCCTCGCCGAGCTCCTCCTGAATCGCTTTCAGCTGCTGACGCAGGAAAAACTCGCGCTGCCCCTTGTCGATCTCCGAGGCGACCTGGGATTGGATCTTTGAGCCGAGCTCCGAGACCTCGAGCTCTCGGCCGAGAATGCGCAGTACCTTGCCCAGGCGCTCCTCGACGTCCACCGTCTCCAGCAAGTCCTGCCGCTCCTCCGTCTTCAGGCGCAACGTCGAAGCGACGAGATGGCACAGCGCGCTCGGGTCGTCGACGTTCGCGGCCGCGAGCTGCAGCTCCTCCGGCAGGTAGGGCGTGAGGCCGATGATCCGGCCGAACTGACCTTGGACGTTCCGGGTCAGCGCCTCGACCTCGGGCGATTCCGAGACCACGTCCGGCAGCTCCTCGAACTCGGCGAGGAGATAGGGCTCCTCTTGCACTGGCGTCTTTAGGCGCACTCGCTCGAGGCCCTGCACGAGGACCCGCAGCGTCCCGTCGGGCACCTTGATCATCTTGTGCACGACGGCGGCCGTGCCGACGTCGTAGACGTCTTCCCAGCCGGGCTGCTCGGCCTCTGCGCTCTTCACCGTCAGTAGCACGAGCATCCGCTCACCCGCGACGACGTCGTCGATCAGGCGAATCGAGCGGTCCTGTCCCACCGCGAGCGGTGTCATCGACTCGGGGAAGACCACCGTCTCCTTCAGCGGCAGGACCGGCAGCAGTGACGGCCGTTGCTCGGGGAGCTGATGTTCCGGCTGGAGCTCGGTCAACGTGCCGGCATTCTCATGACGATCTCCGGATCGCGATCGGCACGCGCTCGCGTTGGGGCTGCCGCTCTGCGATCGGCATCGTTACGGTGAGGAGCCCCCGGTCGTAGCCTGCGCTCGCGCCGGAGACGTCTACGTCCTCCGACAGCTGGATTCGGCGCTGGAAGGGGCCGTACGCGATCTCCATCTGCTGGTAGACCTGACCCTCCACACGCGGCCGCCGCCGCTCTCCGGCGATCGTCAACGAGCGCTCCTCGACCACGACTTCGACACTCTCCGCATCCACGCCCGGGAGCTCGACCACGACCGTGAGCTGATGCGGCTCGGCGGTGTGGAAGCAGTCCACGTGCGGCCGGAAGCCGTGCCGGGCGCCGGAGAAGCGCGGAACCTGCCAGAGATCGGCGAAGAGCTCTTCGATCTCCCCCTGCAGGCGGTCGATGTCGCGCCGCGCCATGGTCGCTAAGGGTACCCCTGGACGTAAGATCCGACGCATGACCCTCGTCCGCCGGATCCTGAGATTGCTGGGCGCAGCGCTTGCCTTCGGGGTCTACGTCTGGTTCGCCGGCGTTCGAGCGGCACCGGCCGTCAAGCGACGGAAAGCCGGTAGGCGTGCCCGGACTCGCTCGGCGACCCGAAAACCACGCTAGCGGAGAGCGGCGTACAGAACGATCGCGACCACGATCGCGATCGCAACCCACGACAAGCGCATCACGCGCCACGCGCGCCGCTCGCCCGGTCGCGGGCCGGGCTCCGGCGTGTAGGGGTCGAGCGGGGCGGCCGGCTGCCGGGGAAGCTCGTCCTCGCCCTCGAGGACCTGTGGTTCGTGCTGAACCTCTCGCTCGGTCACCCCCCACCAGTACCCCGGTCGGCAGGTTCCGAAGCGTGCGCTTCCGCCCTCGCTCCGAAGTAGCATCGTTCGCGGGATGAGGGTGAAAGGACTGATCGCCGCGGGGGGAGAGGCGACACGGCTCGGGGAGCTCACCCGCGTCGTGAACAAGCACCTGTTGCCGGTCGGCGGCTGGCCGATGATCTACTACCCGCTGCAGCTGCTTCAGCTCGTGGGCGTCCGTGAGGTGCTGGTCGTCACCGGACAGGGTCACGCCGGACAGGTGATCGACCTGCTCGGCGATGGCAGGCTGCAACGCCGGGGCGCCGATCAGCCGCTCTTCGACCTTGATCTGACCTACAAGGTGCAAACGCAGCCAGGCGGCATCGCCCAGGTCGTGGGCATGGCTGAAAGCTTCGCCGGGGACGACAAGCTCGTTGTCTGCCTCGGCGACAATATCTTCGAGTACGCCGAGATCGAGGCGATCCGGTCCTTCGTCGAGGGTGAGGCCGGCGCGGCGGTCTTCGTGAAGGAGGTTCCAGATCCTGAACGGTTCGGCGTCGTCGTCTACGACAAGGACGGTCGGGTTGTGGACGTCGTCGAGAAGGCCGGCGTCGTCGACACGCGCTACGATCAGCCACCGTCCTCGGACGCGGTCGTCGGTCTCTACTGCTACTCGCCGGACGTGTTCGACCTGATTCGCCGGCTCCGACCCTCGTCCCGTGGAGAGCTCGAGATCACGGATGTCAATCGCCACTACGCCGAGCGAGGGTCGCTCGCCTGCCACCGGGTGCGGGGCTGGTGGGAGGACGCAGGCACCCAGGAGTCGCTCCCGGAGATCGGCTCGCTGATCGCGCGGACCGGCGTCAACAGAACCGCGTGATCGAGGGGCTCCTCCGCATCCCGCTGCAGCGCCTCGAGGACGAGCGCGGCTGGTTCTCCGAGCTGCGGCGGGAGAGCGCGCTGCCGAGGGCGACGCGGCAGACGAATCTCGTCTTCTCCCGGAAGGGCGTGATTCGGGGGCTCCACTACCACGAGCGCGGCCAGGACGACCTGTTCGCCTGTCTCCAGGGGACGGCGCGTGTGGTCGTCCTCGACCGCGCCAGCGGCGAGACGTTCAGCGAGGACATCGGCGACGAGAACCCTGTTGCGATCTACATTCCGGGCTATCACGCGCACGGCTACGAGGCGCTCACGGACCTCCTCTTTTGCTACCACGTGACCGAGGAGTACGACCCGGCGGAGCCGGACGAGCGAGGCCTCTGCTGGCGCGACCCGCGCGTCAGGCACCTGTGGAGCACGACGGCGCCCTTCCTCTCCCCTCGTGATCTGGCTGCGTGCGACGAGTCCTCATAACGGGGGCCGCGGGCCAGCTGGGCCGCGCCCTGTCGGAGGAGTTCGCCGCGGATGAGGTCGTCGCGCTCTCGCGCGAGGACTGGGACGTGTCGTTGCCGGCCCCGGCGGGTCTGGAGCCGCAGCTCGTGCTGCACGCGGCCGCGTGGACGGACGTCGACGGAGCCGAGACGGATCCACAAGGCGCTGCGGCGGTCAACGTCGGCGGGACGTCGAACGTCGCCGAGCTCGGCGCTCCGCTCGTCTACTACTCCTCGGACTACGTCTTCGACGGGCGCAAGCGGAGCCCGTACGTCGAGTCCGACGGACCCAACCCGCTCTCGGTCTACGGGCGGACGAAGCTGCACGGGGAGGCGGCAGCGGGCGAGCAGGCTTGGATCGTCCGCAGCTCGTGGACCTTCGGCCCGACCGGGCATAACTTCGTTCGAACGATGCTGCGGCTCGGAAGCGAGCGGGACGAAGTGACAGTCGTCGACGATCAGCGGGGGTCACCGACCTACGTCGGTCACCTCGCGGCGGCGACGCGGAAGCTTGTGGAGCTCCCGTTCGGCCTCTACCACGCAGCCGCCGAGGGCGACTGCACGTGGGCCGATTTCGCCGAGGCGATCTTCGAGGAGGCCGGTCTCGCGTGCGAAGTCCGCCGGATCGCGACCGCCGAGCTCGCCAGGCCCGCCCCTCGCCCCTCGTACTCCGTCCTCCGCAGTGAGAAGGGAGCCCCAAGACTGCCGCACTGGCGCGAGGGGTTGCGCGAATGCCTCGCTCGACTGACGTAATCGGCCGATGGCGCGCTACTCGTTTCTGAGCACGTGGGCACTCGAAGCGCCCATCGATGCCGTCTGGGAGGCGATCTACGAGACGGAGCGCTGGCCCGAGTGGTGGAAGGGCGTCAAGGTCGCCGAGCAGCTCGACGGGGGTGCAGACGGCGGTGTCGGCTCCCTGCACCGGTATGTCTGGCGTAGCAGGCTGCCGTACGACATCGAGTTCCGCATGCGAACGACGCGGGTGCAGCGGCCGCACCTGCTCGAGGGCGACGCAGAGGGAAATCTGAGCGGGAGCGGGTGCTGGCGCCTGTGGGAGGGACTCGGGAAGGAGGGGCCTGCGACCGCCGTGACGTACGAATGGGAGGTCGAGACGACGATTCCCTGGATGAACGCCGTGGCGCCGATCGGTCGCCCGATCTTCCACTGGAGCCACGACGTCGTGATGCGGAACGGTGCTCGGGGCCTTTCGCGGCGCCTCGGGGCCGAGCTGATCCTCTGCGACTAGTCTTGCGGAATGCGGTTGCTGGTCACCGGCGGCGCCGGTTTCATCGGCTCCAACTTCGCACGCTATTGGAGTGAACGCCGGCCTGAGGATCACGTCGTCGTGTACGACCTGCTGACGTACGCGGGCGATCGACGAAACGTCGAGGACCTGGGCGACCGAATCGTCTTCGTGCATGGAGACATCGGCGACCCGAAGCTCGCCGCTGCGACGCTGCGAGACGAGCAGGTCGACACGATCGTCAACTTCGCCGCCGAGTCCCACAACAGCCTCGCCGTGATCGACCCGACTCGATTCTTCAAAACGAACGTCCTCGGCACGCAAACGTTGCTCGAGGCGGCGCGGCTCTGTGGCATGGGTCGCTTCCATCACGTCTCGACGTGCGAGGTCTACGGCGATCTTCCGCTCGACAGCGACGAGGTGTTCACCGAAGAGACGCCCTACCGTCCGCGCACGCCGTACAACGCCTCCAAGGCGGGCGCCGATCACGCCGTGCGCGCCTACCACGAGACGTACGGCCTGCCGGTGACGATCACGAACTGCTCGAACAACTATGGGTCGTATCAGTTTCCCGAAAAGGTGATCCCGCTCTTCGTCACGAATGCGCTGGACGACGAGACGCTCCCCATGTACGAGTCGACCGCGAACAGACGTGAGTGGCTTCATGTTCTCGACCACTGCCGGGCGATCGAGCTCGTCCTCGAGAGGGGCCGGATCGGCGAGACATACAACGTCGGTTCTGGGGTCGAAAAGAGCATCGGCGAGATCGCCGACCTGGTGCTCGCGCTGACCGGGAAGCCGGACAGCTTGAAGACGATCGTCCCGGACCGGCCAGGCCATGACCGGCGGTACCTGCTCGATTCCTCGAAGCTCCGCGCCGAGCTCGGCTGGGAGCCGGCGATCGCGTTCGAAGACGGCCTGGCGGAGACGATCCGTTGGTACGCCGACCATCGTGACTGGTGGGAGGCGATGAAGGGTCGCGCTCCCGTCGTCGAGTCGGCCTGGGCCTAGCAGGCTTTCTCGGCCTCACGGCGGAGGCGGGTGATCTCCTTCCGCTCGCCCTGCACCTGTTCTGAGCGCGCGAGGAGCTCGAGCACGCCGTCGCAGCTCCCGAGCGCCCGGCGAGTGAAGGCAAGGTTGTAGCTCGCGTAGGCCTCGGTCAGGCTTCCGGATCCGGCTAGGCCCGTCACGGACTGCTCGAGAAGCGGCAGCGCGTTCGCGTAGTCGCCGCGTTGCATCAGCCGGTAGCCCTGGTCGTTGAGCGCGGCTGGATCGCCGCTGGGCTCCTCATCTGGCTCCTCGTCGGGCTCGGTGGTCGCCAGTGTCTCCTCGGTTGGTGTCTCCTGGGTTGTGGGCGGTGCCTCCGTTGGCGGCGGGGGCTCCGCTTCGGTCGTGACGGTTGTGACGACCGTCGTACCCTCCTGCGTGATCGTCTCCCGAACGGTCAGCGGCACCGTCGCCGGCCTCGCCTCCGTGGTGCGCCGCCCGTCTTCGTCGCCGTTTGTTATCGCCGCGGCGAGTGCGACACCGGCGACGAGCAGCGTTCCTAGTCCGACAAGAGCGAGCGGCAGCCGGCTGCGGCGGGCGGATGGGGAGACAGAGCGGGGTACGGATGGTGGCACGGCGGCTCGCGAGATCACCGTCCGACCGGCGGCCGCATCGAGCGCTTCGCGGAGCGCCGCAACGAGCTCCGCCGCACTCGGGAACCGTGCGTCTGGGTCCTTGGCGAGTCCCTGCCGGAGCACGTCGTCGACCTCGCGCGGCAGCTCCGGATTGAGCGCCGTCGCGGTGGGGACAGGCGCGTTCACGTGGGCCGCTGCCTCCGCAGTCGGAGAGGTGCCCTGGTAGGGCCGCGAGCCGGTGAGGAGCTCGAACGCGACCACTGCGAGCGCGTACCGGTCGACAGCCGGTGAGGTCGGCTCGCCGCGCGCCTGCTCGGGTGCGAGGTATCCGGCCGTGCCGAGCACGGTTCCTGCGGCCGTGAAGGAGTCGAGTCCGACCGCGCTCGCGACACCGAAGTCCGCCACGTGGATGCGTCCGTCGTCGTCGAGGAGCAGATTCGCCGGCTTGACGTCTCGGTGGATGATGCCGCGGCTGTGCGCAGCATCGAGTGCCGCAGCGGTCTGGGCCAGCCACGCGAGGGCACGGCCCGGAGGCTGTGCCCCATCGCCCGCGATCCGGTCCGCGAGCGATCCCCCGGGCAGGTACTCCATCACGATGTACGGCCGCCCCTCATGCTCGCCGACGTCGAAGATCGTGACCGTGCTCGGCGCGTTCGACAGGCGCGCAGCAGCCAGCGCTTCCCGGGTGAACCTACGGCGGATCCCGTCGTCGTCGGCGTAGTGCTCGGCAAGCACCTTGATCGCGACCGTGCGGCCGAGCACGCTGTCCTTTGCCCGGTACACCTCGCCCATGCCGCCGCGGGCGACGCGCTGCGGGTCGCGATACCTTGGTGGAAGAACCTGAGACTCCGTCACTGCACTGCCCTCCCCGTGTAGGGCACACTGAAAACGGATGGACACGACTTGAAGGTTCGGTAAAGAACCCTGGAAAAGGCGATGTGTTCGGCTAGCCTCAACCGCCGGGGCAAAGCATGCGGCGAACCTGTCTGGCTCTCATCGGTGGTGTCTTCCTCTCCCTCGCCGGGAGCACGTCGGGTCGCCCCCAGCCGACCCTCGCTCCCGCCCCTGCGGCCGTGAGTGCGACGGCACTCATCGTGAGCGGCCGTGGCTGGGGGCACGGGGTCGGAATGAGCCAGTACGGGGCGCTCGGCTTCGCCAACGAAGGCCGCGGCTTCGAGGAGATCCTCGCCCACTTCTATCCTGGGACCACGCTCGGCCCAGCGCCGGTTGCTCGCGTGCGCGTCCTGGTGCAGGAGCTGAAGCCGTCGGTCACCGTGTCCTCGCCGGTGCCATTCCGCGTGCGGGACGTCTTCGGCAAGACGTATGCGCTCGACGCCGGGGCCGTCAAGCTCGGTCCGAAGCTCGAAGTGATGCTCAATGGGATCCCGACGCCGCTCGCCGGCCCGATCGTCTTTCTGCCCGGAACGCGGCCTCTCGCGTTGGAAGGTCCCTACCGCGGTCAGATCGAGGTCTTGGTCACCGGCCAGAGGCTGAGCGCGGTCAACGCCGTCGGGCTCGAGCAGTACCTGGCAGGTGTCGTTCCGAGGGAGATGCCGGCTGCGTGGCACCCAGAGGCGTTGCGGGCGCAGGCCGTCGCGGCACGCTCATACGCACTGGCCCACCGCCTGTCCGGCAGGGGCTTTGACCTGTACGCGGACGTCCGCAGCCAGGTCTACGGGGGTGTCGCGGCGGAGGACGCTCGTGCGACGGCCGCGATCGAGGCCACCGCCGGACAGGTGCTCGAGTACGAGGGAAGGATCGCCGACGCGCTCTTCCACTCGACGTCCGGCGGCCGGACGGTCGCTGCCGCCGAGGTCTTCGGGACGGACGTCCCGTACCTCGTTGGCGTCAATGATCCGTTCAGCTCGCTTTCACCCGTCCACCGCTGGGGGCCCGTCGTCGTTGGTGACGCGTCCGCGCGGAGAGGGCTCGGCCTGCGGAGCGCGATTCTGACGTTGCGGCTTGCCAGGGGAGCCTCAGGGCGGCTGCGCAGCGTCGTTGTCAAGACGGCCGTGGGGGAGTCGACGGTAAGCGGCGCAACCCTGCGGCGCGGCCTCGGATTGCGGTCGACGTGGATCACGAGTCTCGGCACCCTGACGCTGACGCGTCCGGGGACCGCTGCCGTCTACGGTCGTCCGGTCGTGCTGCGAGGAGAGGCGAGAGGGGTCACGGAACTCGTGCTCTCGCAGCGGGTCGATGGCGTGTGGAAGGACGTGCTGGCACGTCCCGCGGGTGGAGCCTTCGCGTACAAGGTCAAGCTCCTGACTCCGACGACCTTCCGTCTTGCCGCCGGCAGGCTCGCAGGGCCTGCGCTGAAGGTGCCCGTGGCTCCGCTCGTACGCGTTGCACGCGAGCCGGCAGCGGTGTCAGGCACCGTCAGACCGGCCGCCCCGGGCACGGCCGTCGAAGTGCAGCGGCTCCAGGGTGAGACCTGGCAGTCCGCCGGAGAAGCCATCGTCGATGAGACGGGCAGCTTCCGCGCGGAGCTCGAGCTTCTGCCCGGCTCATATCGGGCCTTCGTCGCTCCTGCCGACGGTTACGCTGCCGGCATCAGCGCGACGCTGCGGATCGTGGGATGACGCGTGCTCGCTCCGGCCTCCTGGCCCTGACTGGACTCGCCGTGGCGCTGTGCCTCCCCTCAGCCGGAGCTGGGGCGCGATACGCGGTCGGCGCGGGCGCCGTTGAGGATCTGCCCAGCCTGAAGCGACAGCTCGGCGGTCCCGCTCAGAGCCTCGCTCCTCTACCCGCGCTCGTCGTCGAGCGAAGCTCCCCGCCGCGCTTGCACGACCTCCCCGCCGCGAGGTACGTGGAACGGCTCGGGTCGCGGCGCCTCGCTTTCGTGCCCGAGGACCCGCTCGCTGCCCGGCTGCAGTGGCACCTGCCGGTGAACCGCGCCTTCGACTACTGGCAGACCCCACCGCTTCTGCCGCCCGTGCGCGTTGCCGTGATCGACTCTGGCGTCGACCGCACGCACCCCGAGTTCGAGGGCAAGGTCGTGGGGGGCAAGAGCTTCGTGGGCGGCTCGCCGTATGTCGACCGCCAGGGTCACGGCACCTTCGTCGCCGGGTTGATCGCAGCGGCGATCGGCAACGCGGAGGGTGGTGCCGGGATGGCGCCGTCGGCCGAGCTGCTCGTCGCCAAGGTGGTCCAGCCCGACCTCTCGATCGACGTGCTGGCCGAGGCGCAGGCGATCCAGTGGGCGGCCAACCAGCGGGCAAAGGTGATCAACATCAGCCTGGGCGGCCTCCGTGACCCGCGCGATCCCTCCCGAGATACCTTCTCGCAGCTGGAGGCCGCGGCGATCGCCTACGCGCACGGAAAGGGTGCCGTCGTCGTCGCTGCCGTGGGCAACGCCGACGCAGCCCCGCGCCAGCCATGGCCGTATGCGAGCTACCCCGCCGCGCTGCCGCACGTGCTCGGTGTCAGTGCCCTCGCCCGCGACGGCTCGGCGCCGCCATTCTCGAATCGAGACAAGATCTACAACGACATCGCCGCGCCTGGCCAGGCCATCGTCTCCACACTGCCGAAGGTGCTCACCGCGCCGTTCAAGGACTGCCCTGAGCAGGGCTACTCGAACTGCGGTCCCGACGAGTATCGCGCCGCGGTCGGGACCTCCTTCGCCGCCCCGCAGGTCAGTGCGGCGGCCGCCGTCCTGCTCGCAGAACGCCCGACCCTCGGGCCTGAGCAGGTGACGGCGCTGCTGACGCGGACGGCCGTCGACGTCAATGCCGCCACCGGCTGCCAGCAGTGTCCACTGGGGCGCGACGAGCTGACCGGCTGGGGACGGCTCGACGTGACTGCGGCGCTGCGCGCGCTCGACGGCGAGATCCCGCCGCCCGACCGGTTCGAGCCGAACGACGACGCGGGCTCCGAGGCGGCTCGACTCTGTTGCCTGACGAAGCGGCTCGTGGCGACCCTTGACTTCTGGGACGATCAGAACGACGTCTATGCGATCAGGCTTCGCCGCCGCCAACCCGTGTACGTGAGCGTGCGCGGCCCCGCCGGCACCGACACGAACCTAATCCTCTGGAAGCCGGGAACGAAGCGAGTCGACGACTTCCGCTCGCTCGACCGCATCGCCGCCCAGTCAGCGCATCCGGGCCCGCGCGAGAACCTTTCCTACCGGGCGACGAAGACCGGTTGGCACTTCGTTCAGGTGAAGCTCGGCTCGCGCGGGGAGGGGCTCTACAAGCTCGTCATCGTGAAGGCCTGAGCCGCGTCCCTGGCCGGCGACGCCTCCCGGCCGGCGGAGCCGGCCTCCGGCGTCGCCAGGAACGCGGCTCGCGTTTGGCTCCCGACAAGCTCACGTCTGGTTCTCGAGCAGCTCCTCGTCCGGGACATCGCGAACATGCCGCGCCGGGTTGCCGACGACGAGCGCTCTCGGCGGCACGTTCTTCGTCACGACCGCACCCGCGCCGACGAACGCTTCCTCCCCGATCTCGATTGCAGGGCAGATGACGGCGCCGCCGCCGACGCGCGCTCCGCGACGAATGGTCGGGCCCCTGACGTTCCCGTGACGCTTCTCGGTCCGGCCCATCCAGTTGTCGTTCGTCGTCACGACGCACGGAGCGATGAAAACGTGCTCCTCGAGCGTCGAGTAGGCGGTGATGTAGGCGTTCGCCTGGATCTTCGTCATCGCGCCGATCGTCGTGTCGTTCTCGACCAGCGACCCTCGGCCGAGGACGACGTCGTCGCCGATCTCCACCCGTTCCCGCACGCACGACTGGTCGCCGAGGACGACGCGAGCGCCGACCGTCGTCCCGGCGAAGACGATCGCGCCGGTCGAGACGATCGTCCC
>Ga0136621_1000427_pt1 | contig 16623 bp, 18 predicted proteins | sample AntDryUQ445A2306_FD_104673 | JGI IMG/M metagenome (GOLD analysis project Ga0136621, IMG submission 104673) | Polar desert sand microbial communities from Dry Valleys, Antarctica - metaG UQ445A (23.06) | ecosystem: Environmental > Terrestrial > Soil > Desert | place: Antarctica: Dry Valley...
GGAGCACTAGCCCCCATGGCCCCCTCCGGCGTGCGGGCGCAAGATCTCGATCTCGCGGCCCTGGCCGCTGATGATCGACTCGGCGAGATCACGGATCTCTGGATGCTCGCCCCGGTCGCGGGCCTGCTCCGCCATTGCGATCGCTCCTTCGTGATGGGGGATCATCGCGGCAGCGAAGGCGGCATCGACGTCGTCGGCGCCCGCGATTCCACCCGGGTCGTGTTGCATTCCCATCGCCTCCTCGTCGAGCCCCAGGCTTGCGGCCGAGCTTCGACCGAGCTCACTGGAGCCGAACCACTCCTCACGCCACGCCAGCATGTCGTCGATCTCGAGCTGCTGGGTGAGGATGATGTCGTCTGCAAGCTCGATGAGCTCCGGCTGCCCGAGGCCCGCCTTCTTGGCCTCGCGCGCCATCGCGATCGCCTCGCGGTGGTGCGGAACCATCGCGTCGATGAAGGTGCGGTCGAACGGCACGCCCGCCGAGGTCTTGGCAGACGCCGCGCCGTTCTCGTCGTTCTCCTCGCCGCCACAACCCGCGGCTATCAGGGCTGTGACGAGGAGAGAGATCACTCCAAGGGTCAACGTCCTTCTGTTCATGGTCACTCCTCTTCTCGCAGGGCGAGTCCAACGTGCGCACACCGCGGAAAAGGGGTGTCTCAGTTACGAAATCGACTCAGCCAGCTGGGCGAGGTCCGGCCGGCGACGAGCTCGGCCGGGCGGGTCGCGCCCTCCAATACGCGAGACGCCGCCGGTCGTAGCGGCGCTCGCACGCCCGGCGGCGCAGAGGGCAGCATCGCGGCGACCATCAGGGCGAAGGCCGCGCATGCCACGATGGCACCATCCAGGTGGCCGGAGCTGGCGTCGAGGCGCTCGTAGCCGGCGTGCAGGCCCACGAGACCCGCCATCACGGTCAGCGCGAGAACGATGCTGCGTCGGGCTCGGGCGGCCGTCACCAGAAGGACGATACCTCGGAGCTCCAGGGAAGAACGCAGGTTTTGGTGGCAGACGGGATCCTCTGAGTAGGAAATCGAACCGCAAAGGGGTCATCGGATGCGAAAGCTGCTGGTTTTGATCGGGGCGATCGCCGCGCTCGCGGCCACGGGAGCGGCGGCGAAGACGGTCGCCGTCTCGATCACCAAGAATGGCTACGTTCCCAAAGCCGTCACCGTCGCGGTCGGCGACTCGGTGCAGTTCACGAACACGGACACGGTCGCCCACCAAGTCGTCTTCAAGAAGACCGGCGGTATCACCTGCGCGCCCAGCTCGCTCGTCCTGCAGCCCGCTCAGAGCGCCACGTGCACGTTCCGAAAGGCCGGTTCGTACGACTACTCCGATCCGAACGTGAGAGGGAACACCTTCCGCGGCACGGTCAAGGTGACCGGCCCCGCGCCCCCTGCGAACACTCTTACGCTCACGGCCAAGCCGCCGATCGTCGTCTACGGGGGCAATGTCGCGCTCTCCGGCGTGCTCTCGAGCCAGAAGGTCGGCGAGAAGGTCGACATCCTCGCCCAGGAGTGCGGCCAGAGCGCGGCGACGAAGCTAGCGACGGTGCAGACGGCCACCGGTGGCGCGTTCACCGCCGCCGTCACGCCGCGCAAGAACACGCTCTACACGGCCAAGGTGAAGAACGCGACGAGCAATGCGGTCTCGGAGCAGGTGCGGCCACGGCTCCGGCTCAGGAAAGTCGCTCCGCGCCGCTACTCGCTGCGGGTCTTCGCGGCGCAGAGCTTCGCCGGCAAGTATGCGACGTTCCAGCGCTACAACGGCACGTTCCGGCGCTGGATCAACGTCAAGCGGGTCCTGTTGCGCGCAAGCAGCACGGGCGTCGCCCCGACGGTGCTCTCGTCCGTGACGTTCCGCTCGTCGATCAGGGCTCGGCTCAGGATCCGCGTCGTCTTGTCGCAGGTCGGCGCCTGCTACGTCCCGGGCCGCAGCAACGTGATCCTCAGCTGACAACGCACTGACGCGGAGAAGCGAGCAGGGGGTCCTTGCGGGCCTCGGGCTAGTCTCCGGAGGTGCAACCGGTAGGCCGCATCACACGCTCACGCTGGGCGTCCTGACGTTCGCCGGGACGGCGTTCGCGCTCCAGCAGACCATGGTCTTCCCGGCTCTGACGACGTTCCAGCGTGAGTTGCACGCGAGCACGGCGTGGACGACCTGGGTCCTCACCGCGTTCCTCGTCTCGGCCGCTGTCACCACGCCGATCTTCGGGCGGCTCGGCGACCAGTACGGCAAGGAACGCATGCTGCTCGTGACCCTCTCCCTCTTCCTAGCCGGGTCGATCGGAGCGGCCGCCGCCTGGGACATCTGGTCGCTGATCGGCTTCCGCGCGCTCTCGGGCGCCGGTGGCGCCCTCTTCCCGCTCAGCTTCGCCATCATCCGCGACGAGCTTCCGCCGGAGCGTGTCAAGGTCGGGTTCGGCTTGCTGTCGGCGGTGTTCGGCGTGGGCGGCGGCTTCGGGATCGTGCTCTCAGGAGTGATCGTCGACGCGTCCGGTCTGGAACTTCGTTCTGTGGGGCTAGGCGGCGCGCGCCGAAACGGCACGCGGCGTTGTGCGGCGCGCTGTATCGGACGGACACTCGCTTGTGCGCGATAGTCGCGCGATAGTGCAGAACGCCCGCATACCGCGATTACCCGTTCCTCGCTCCTGCCGAGCGGTGCGCGCGAAGTCGGGTGTGCACGTCACCCGGCGACCTCCAAGGTTCGAGAGCTTCCGGCTTCGATGTGCGCGACGCGTTCCAGCCAGGCGGTCGCGCCCATCTCCTGGAAGAGGTCGCGCGCCTCGGCGAGGAGCGGCGCGGCCTCCTCGGCCTGCCCCTTGCGGACGAGCCAGCGTCCGTAGTCGACCAGCACCGGTGCGAGGAAGTACGCCTGGGCGAGGTTGCGGGCGTTCGCAAGCGCCAACGCAAACGCATCCCCCGCCGCCCCGTCGTCGCCCCGAGCGGCGGCTCCGTTCGCCCGGAGACGGAACAGCTGGGAGTCGATCATGCGCGAGTGGCTGCCCTCGGGCAATGCGTCGACCGGCTCGGCGATCACGAGAGCGCGTCCGGGATCGCCGACCTCCATGGCGAGCGTTGCGGCGTCGAGCAGCGCCTCGGCGAGCGCCCCAGCGTTCATCAGCTCCACAGATGACTCCACCAAGCGCCGCAGCGGCCTCAGCGCGTCGTTCGGGCGGCCGTCCGCCTGGGCGAGATACTGCTCCTTGGCGAGCAGCATCCGCTCGACCTGAATGTCCGTCGTGTCCAATGTGTCCCGGATCAGCGCGAGGTATCGCCGCGCTTCCTCGGGATCGCCGCGGTCGATGAGCGTTCGAGCCGCGGTGAGCAGCAGGTCGCCCCGGCGGCCCGTCTCAACCGGATCGACGCCGGCCAGGAGCTCCTCGACCAGCGCCAGGTACTCGTCCCACCGTCCGGCCAGGCGCAGCTCGTCGGCCTTCGCTCCGAGGAACGAGATCTCCCAGTGGCGGTCACCTCGCCGGCGCGCCAGAGCGAGCGCTTCGTCGACGAGCGGCCACGCCTCCTCTGAGCGGTCGCTGGACTCGAGGATGACGAAGAGGTTGTTGTACGCGCGCAGCGCATCCCCGACGAGGTCGTGATCCAGCGCGATGCGCAGCGCCTCGCTCATGAGCGCGAAGCTCTCGTGCGGCCGGTTGATGATCAGTGCCTTCGTGTTGAGCGCCTGCGTCAGGACGGGCGCGATCCGAAGCCCTTCCGCGATCTCCAGCGCGCGCTCGATTCGCTCCAGCGCGAGCTCACGGTGCCCGGCGAAGTGGTGAATCCGCCCGAGCTCCGCGGTCAGGGCGGCGACGTCTGCATCTGGCTCGTCGTTGCCGAGGACGGCGAATGCGCTCTCGGCGAGGGCGATGCTCTCCTCGCTCCTGCCTTGCCGCCAGACCGCGCGTGCGAGCGCGGCGGCGATACGCGCCCGGTCGTGTGTCGCGCCGGCGCCCTCGCAAAGATCGTGTGCCTTGCGCAGGAGCTCCTCCGCAAGCGCAGGGCGGTCGCTCGTGCGCGCCATCTCGCCCGAGCGCTCGAGCAACCGTGCGCGCTCCACCGGGTCGTCCTCGAGATCGGCCGCTGCCTTGAAGGCGCGCTGGGCATCGGCCGCGGCGGCGAGCGACTGCGCACGCTCACCCGCGCGCACGAGCCAGCCGCGCGCTTGCTCCTTGATCGCGGGCCCGTCCGCGTCGTCGGGAGCCGCCCGGTGGGCGTCGAGGAGATGGGCGGCGACGACTTCGGCGATCTCGTCGGGATCGAGCCCCGAGGACGTGGCCAGGTATTCGGCGGCTGCGAGGTGGCGGCTTTTGCGGTCCCGCCGCGACTGCGTCTCGTAGGCGACCCGCTGGACGAGCGCCTGCACGAACCCGTACTGGCCGCGTTCCGGCGACCGGGGGTCGGTGTCGACCTCGAAGACCTCCTTGGCGACGAGCGCCTTGAGGACGCGCACGAGATCGCCCTCCGCTAGCTGCGCGACGGCGGCCAGGCCGCGTGCGCTAAACGTCCGGCCCAATACGGCGGCGTGGTCGACCGCTCGGCGCTCCGCCGTGTCGAGCCCGTCGAGGCGTGCGGCGATCAGCGCCTGCAGCGTGTCGGGCACGTCGAGCGCCTCGACCGGAGCGCTGACGCGATACGCGTCCCCGTCCCGCTGCACGAGCCCTCGGTCGATCAGCATGCGCACCGTCTCGACCGCGTACAGCGGTACGCCGTCGGCACGCTCGCGGATGCGCTTCCTCGTCTCGTCGGGCAGGCCAGGTACGAGGCCGCGCACCAGGGCCTCCATCGGCTCGTCGGCGAGCGGGTCGAGCGCGAGCGTCGTCGCGCTCCGTACGCGACCGCCGAAGCCCGCGTGCCGTTCGCCGAAGTCGGGCCGCGCGAGCGCCAGCACGAAGATCGGGTGCGAGCGCGCCCAGTCCAGCAGGTACTCGACGAACTCGAGCAGGGCGGCGTCCGCCCAGTGCAGGTCGTCGAAGACGAGCACGACCGGTCCGCTGTCGGCGATGCGCTCGAAGAACAGCCGCCAGGCTGAGAACAGATCCTCCCGGTCGGGGGCGGTGCGCTCGGCGAGCCCGAGCAGCTGCTGCAGGCGGGGCTCGATCCACTCCCGCTCCTCCGGATCGGGGACGCGCTCCGTGAGGGTGTCCCGGAGCTTGCCGAGAGCAGCACCGCCGTCCTCGTCCTCGGCGATCGCGGCGCGCATCCGCACCATCTCGGCCAGGGCCCAGTACGCGACGCCTTCGCCGTACGAGAGGCAGCGTCCCCGGTGCCAGTAGACATCGTCGATCAGCCCGTCGATGTACTTCTCGAACTCCCAGGCAAGCCGCGACTTGCCGATCCCGGCGATCCCGACGAGCGAGACGAGCGCCGCGCGCCGGTCGTCGGCGGTCGCGTGGAAGAGCTCCTTCACGAGCCGGAGCTCGCGCTCGCGTCCGACGAACGGGGGCTCGAGCGCGGACGAGCGCAGGGCGCCCTTGCGGCCGGCGATGATGCGCAGCGCGCGCGACAGCGGCACCGGCTCGGCTTTCCCCTTGAGCTCACGGGCGACGGCGTCCTCGTAGGCGATCGCCGCCTCGGTGGCACTGCGGGTCGACTGGCCGACCAGGACCTGTCCGGGCTCCGCCGCCGACTGGATCCGTGACGCCGTGTTGACGAGGTCGCCGGCCACCATGCCCTGGTCGCGCGCGCCGACTGTGACCGCCGCCTCGCCCGTCAGCACTCCGGCGCGCGCATGCAGCGCGGGAGCCAGCAGCGGCATGGCCGCGACGAGGTCGAGGGCGGCGCGAACCGCCCGCTCGGCGTCGTCCTCCTGCGCGACCGGCGCGCCCCAGACGGCCATGACGGCGTCGCCGATGAACTTCTCGACCGTGCCGCCATAGCGCTCGATCGTCGTGCGCGCGAGGTCGAAGTAGCGGGAGAGCAGCTCGCGCGTGTCCTCGGCGTCACGGCCTTCCGAGGCCGTCGTGAAGCCGACGAGGTCGGCGAAGAGCACCGAGACGAGCCGGCGCTCCGCCCGCGGGACGGGCGGCGTGGGTTCGTCTGAGGCGGCTTCCGCCTGAAGCGGCGCCCCGCACTCGCCGCAGAACTTGATCGCCGGGGCGTTCGCCGCGCCGCACGCCGGACAGGCGCGTGCCAGCGGGCTGCCGCATTCGCCGCAGAACTTGCGCCCCGCGTCGTTCTCGCTGCCGCAGGAGGCACACGTCATGGCTGGGGAATTCGTCTAGAAATCACCCGAAATCTACTCCGTTCGCCTTTCCGCTGCCGTCGCCGGTGGCTCGCGCCGCCAACTGAGTGCGGCTCGCGCCACACAGCGACACCCGTGGCGCGACAATCGCGGTTCTCGATACGGGAGCCGCGATGGCCTGTCGGCAGAACTCGAACGCAGGCGTCTGCGCGATGGTCGTGCGATGGTCCGAAACGCCCGCATAGCGCGATCCCGCTAATCCGGCTCATCCCTGCGGAGCGCCGCTAGTAGTGACTCGGCGTAGAAAATGATCCAACACCCAGGCACTTCGTACGACGGAGCGGCGCAGGAGTCGAACCTACCCAGCCGTGGGCTACACGACCTCACCGGTTTTGAAGACCAGACGACCGCCCGACTAAAGGTGAGCTTGGGTCAGCGGGCGCCAATCCGGCCCAGCGCCTCGAGCAGCTCCTGGTGGCGGCGCTCCTCGTCCGGCATGCCCTCGTCGATCGGCTCGGGCCGGTGGCGCTTCATCATCGCCGCGACCGGCTTGACGATGAAGAAGAACACCGCCGCCGCGACCGCGACGAACTGGATCACGTCGGTGATGAACGCGCCGTAGCGGTAGACGGCGTCGTTGATCGTGAACGTGAGGTCGCTGAAGTCGGGTTTGCCGACGATCATCGCGACGATCGGCATGACGAGGTTCTGGACGAGCGAGTTGACGACGGCCGCGAACGCGAGGCCCATCACGAAGGCGACGGCCAGCTCGACGATGCTGCCGCGGAACAGAAACTCCCTGAACTCTCGTAACATCACATTCCTCCTTTGTCGGCGTTGCCGGGGGGACACGAGGGCCGGCGCGACGCGCTGCCGACCGCGTTGGCGCGAGCCTACGAAATGGATCGGGCGCTCGCCGTGGGTCGCTTGCGCCCGAGCTCAACAGCGTCCGGACGGGGCGAGCCTCCGGAGCGCTGCTCGACCGATGCCGGCTCGCCGGGATGTCTGCGCGATGGTCGTGCGATGGTCGGAAACCCCGCAGAGCCCGATGTTCGCTAATCCGAAGGGTCCGGCAAGGCTCTTCGTACGACGGAGCGGCCGGAGTCGAACCTACCCTGGGCCGAGCGCGTCCGCGCTAACCTCGTGGCCGGACCGCCGCGACTCGCGGGGAGCGGCCACTGGGTTGTCTCCTGTTCGCGCGGCCAGCACCGAACACTAGTCGGGCCGCAGAAAACCTGCGGCTAATCCGCAGCCGGTCTGTACCCCGGCCCGGATAGAGACGTGCTGTCGCGACTCTACGGTTGGGGCACAAACCGAATCCAGGGAGGCACGACAATGAGGAAGCTATTCGAGATTGGTGGCACCATCGCCGGCGCGGTGCTGGTCATCTTCGGCGTCGCGGCAATCGCGATGGGCGTCAACGGCCGCAATGAGGTTCGTGACGCGATCGCGGAGCAGAAGATCACGGCCACGCCGGATGCGGCCGCGATCACCAACGGGAAGCTCCAGCCCGGCCAGGAAATCAAGACCGGTTCTGAGGCGCGGTCCTTCGCCGACATCATGGAGTTCCATGCGCTCGAGTCGACGGAGGGGAAGCGCTTCGCCGAAATGGGCCGCTTCCTCACTGCGAGCGGCGAGGAGACCAGCGACGCGCGAATCTCGCAGCTGTTGCCGGACACGATGCACGCATGAGCCGGTTGGGCTTGGCCCGCGCGGCGTCGCGGGCGTCCTCGACGGCGCATACACGGAAAACTGGCCCTGCTAAGTCGAACTCTGTTTGCCTTAGCTCTAACGCCTCGCGTGCCAGTGGCACGTCGGTGGGTTCTGGGCTTCGGCCGGAATCCTGGCTGCAGGGCCAGTACGAACCACTCTACACCAAACTTGTGTCGGACGTTACGAGGGCCCAGAGGTGGGCGCGTAGACCAGCGCGGAAGCTGTCGAGGCGCTCCTAGGCGGATCTTCTCGCACTCGAGGACGTTCTCCAGAAGGACTTGTATGTAGCCGCCGTCAACAATGAGCTCACTCAAGGGAATGCGCGCGCTAGACGGTCGGCGAAGAACAGCGTGTGCGAACTCATCGCATGGAGCGAACGGCCAAGGCCCGCTCCGCACGTAGCGAAGCAGGCCCTGGTGAGGGCTCAGCGAGCCATGAACTCGAGCAGGGCCCCGTTGAACTCCACGGCGTGGGATGCGTTGATGCCGTGCGGGCCGCCCTTGATCACCACGAGCTCGCTGCCGTCGATGCTCTCGGCCGAGCGCTTGCCGCTCGCCTCGAACGGGACGATTGCATCGGAGTCACCGTGGATCACGAGTGTCGGCACGGTGACCTTCTCCAGATCGGCACGGAAGTCTGTCTGGCCGAACGCCGCGACGCACTCGAGCGTCGCTTTCGGGGAGGCGGGTGCCGCAATGTCACGGGCGTACTCCCGCTGGGCCTCGCTGACCTTCATCTCCTCGCCCGCGCTGAAGAAATCCGATGTGAAGCCGTCGAGGAACGCGAGCCGGTCGTTCTTCAGCTCCGCCTGAAAGCCGGCGATCGTATCGTCGTCCAGCGCGCCTGCGGGATTGTCGTCGGACTTGTACATGTATGGCGGAACGGCTGATGCGAGCACCGCTTTGGCCACCCGGCCGCTGCCGTAGGAGCTGAGATAGCGGACGACCTCGCCGCCGCCCATGGAGAATCCGACGAGCGTGGTCTCGCGCAGGTCGAGCTGCTCCAGCAGCGTGTTCAGGTCGGCCGCAAACGTGTCGTAGTCGTAGCCGCCCCACGGCTGCGAGGAGCCTCCGAAGCCCCGGCGATCGTAGGCGATGACCCGGTAGCCCGCCTCGACGAGCGCAGGCACCTGGTTTTCCCACGAGCGTCCACTGAGCGGCCAGCCGTGAATCAGGACGACCGGCCTTCCTGTCCCGTAGTCCTCGTAGTGCAGCTCGATCGGATTGCCGTTCTCCGTGCCTACCGCCAGCTTGGGCATGCTCTACCTCCGCGTCGTCAGATCATGTGTATGGACTCATGGACAACGCAACGGCGCCCCACGTATTCCGAGGGCGTGCCCGAGATCTTCGCACCAGCCGAGTGGAGGGCTAAGCCCAGCTTGCCGAGCAGGAGAGCGCTGGAGCGTATGACCAAGTCGTTCGCGCGAGAGGCTCGACCTGGCTCGCCGAGAAGCTCCAACTCGGGCGCTGATCCGCGCCCCTTCGCAGCGCCGCCTAGGCGTCTCCGGCGCTCGGCGCCGGCTCGCAGTGACTCGGTCCCGGAAATGACGCAACACGCAGGCTGTTCGTACGACGGAGCGGCGCAGGAGTCGAACCTACCCAGCCGTGGGCTACACGACCTCACCGGTTTTGAAGAGCCGCTTGAGTCGGCGTCTGAAGTCGCATGAAGAAACGAGTTGCGGCCTGACGCGGACCCTCGAGCGACAGTCCGCGCGACGGTCCCGGCCCGACCGAGCTCCGATCTACGATCGGTCAGGAGATGCCGCGACTGCACGCCGTCTTCTATCGAGCGCCCGACGGCTCTGAGCCTGTCGACGACTTCATCGAGTCGCTCAAGGATCCGGCGAAGCAGGCCGCGATCGACAACCAGATCGACCGACTCAACCTACTCACCTCCTCCAATCCGCACCTGCCGTTCCCGCACAGTTCTCAGGTTCGGGGCAAGCTGCGGGAACTCCGTTGCCACTACGGCTCGGAGCTCTACCGGATCCTGTACCGGCGCTCGCGGAACCTCATCGTCCTCCTGCATATGTTCCGCAAGGACACAGCCAAGATCCCGGAGCGTGAGATCCAGATTGCCGAGGAGCGGTGGGAAGACTTCAGGGCGCGAATGCAGGCCGAGAAGCGCAGACCGCCGCGCGCCGCAGGTCATGATGCGCCTTGACGACTTACCAATATTGATAAACTGCGGTTCATGAGTCCTCGGAAGTCGATCGTGAGCCCGGCCGGCGCGCCTGTGTCCGAAGCGCGTCGTCGGCGGGCCAGCAGTCCTGAGTACCGGGTTGAGCAGGAGCGTCTTGCCCCATACGAGGCGATCGCCCGCTTCGTCATTCAACGGCGCGCCGAGCTCGGTCTGACCCAGGAGCAGCTCGCCGAGCGGATGGGCACGAGCTATTCGGCGATCTCCCGAATTGAGAGCGGCCAGCACCCGAGTCGGGTGGCAACGCTCCAGCGGCTCGCCGAGGCGCTCGAGGTCCGCTGGGTAATGGGGTTCGAGAGCGGGCCGCCCGAACGGCCCATTCGCGAGCTCGTCACGGCGTAGTCCTTCGGCTCTTTCGGGCCCAGCGGAGTGACCGTTATCGAGAGATACCGTGCTCTGCTTGGAGCTCCTTTGGGGTCTCAGGCCGACGCTACTCCCCTCACACAGAAGCTGCCTTGTCGAGCTGGTGCTAAAGAGCTGATTTGCAGGGAGTTCCCTCGCTGCGGGGAAGGATGTGGGGAAGTCCCACGCCTAAGAGGGCGGATTCACGCTGACCGGAGCGGACGGGAGGAGCGTCGTCGGGCGAGAGGACGCTCGCCCAGGCGAGAGACTTGTTCGGTCGCGTGCGTCAGTATCTCGGCGTGGGGGTCATCCACCAGTACCGGCTGACGAAGTACGACCCAGCCCTCCGCGATTCGAGCGGTGGCTACACCGGCGATGACTGGACAGCGTTCGCCGAGATCGGTGAGACGTTCGCGGGCGTCCCGCTCACGCTCGCGACGTACCTGACCGTGGAGACGAATCATCTAGTCGCGCTTGCCTCGTTCATCGACGAGAGTGGGATCAGTGTTGTCGTTGCCGAAGGCGTGGAGGATGCCCAAGGCGTCTTCCGCGTCCGCGAGGGCGACGAGCTGTCGCCGACCCGAGCAATTGAGGCCGCACGTCAGATGCTCCGCGAGGAGGGCTGGTGCCGCCTCGTCGACCGCGATCGGTTCTACATCCACGTGGGATGGGACTACTACGTCTACGTCGGCTCAGAGATCGCCTGCGAGGGGTCCGTCGAGCTTGCCGAGGAACGCGGCCTGTTCGTCGACCGTGAGTTCCCCTCGCCCTACCTCAACACTGTCTGACCGCTCGTCAGGGTGCGTTGCCGAACACTGGCCCAGGCTGCAGCCATATCGCTCGACCCAACGGCGCGGGGCTCAGAGCACATAACGTTGGGACATGTCGAGGGTCGAGCGGGATCCTGAACGCGGCCGAGCGGCTGCGGCCAAGTTGAAGGCGCTCGGCGCGACGCGAATCCTCATCAAGGCAGCCGAGCAGGGTTACATCACGCAGCTCGCATGCAAGATGCCCGAATGCTTCTGCCCCGAGGAGCTTGGAGGCGCGTGCTACTTCGAGCCGGTCGCCACGAAAAGCGACTGGATACCCACCCACGAGCACTTCCCGCTCTCCAAGAAAGACGGCGGCCGCCGAGCCGTGGACAACGCCATCCTGGCGCACCGCCTCTGCAATCGCCTCGACTACTCCATACGCGTTGGCCGTTCGTACGCGCGCGATCTCGAGAGGATTAGGAAAGCCCGCGAGGAGGCGACCCGCCGCAAGGCCACCGTCGAGGCGATCGACGAGTCCGGCGAGCCGGTCGAGGAGACCGAGCCGGAGGCAGAGGGAGCGACGCCGAAGCCGAAGAAGACGAAGAAGGAGCCGGAGTTGAAGTCCCTGCCGGACGCCGAGAAGGCGCAGTACCTCCTCGACCACCCGACGATCTCCGATCGCACCTGGACGAACGAGCCTCGGCTCAAGGGCGAGAAGCGCGACGCCTTCATCCGTCGCACCCTGCTCGGTTAGGTCCTGCACGGCGAGGCCGTCGAGTCCGACGAGACCGAGACCGTCGAGGAGACCGAGACCGCCTAGTGGCGATCTGCCGAAGATTCCCGAAGACGCCTTAACGCGGATCTAGGTGGGCATCCCTCAGGGGACTGTGAGACTCGGCGCGTCGGTCTGTCTGGGACCGTCGCCAGCCTGGTGTTCGTCGTGCCGCATGTGACTCTTCGGGTGACTGGCCGCTTTGTGCGTGCCTTCGGAATGATCTGTCTGTGTGTGCGCGGCGACGCCGGCCTGGTGCCCGTCGCTGGCTTGATCAGGAGCCTGTCCGCCCTGGTGGGCGTGACTCATCACAGTCCTGCCGCCCGAGCCAGTTGGCGATCTCGGTGAGCTCGGGCACACGGTCAGCAGCTCGGCTGCCCCAGTCGACGTGAAGGGTAACGAGGATGAAGGTCGTCCCTGGCGGTGCCCCGGTGGTGACGAAGCTGCAGGCATAGGGCGTCCGCACGAACTGCCGGTTAAGCGCTCCCGTCGTAATCTCCGGTGACTCCGTCTCGACCCAGACGACGAGCTCGCACGCTAACCCGGACGGTTTCACGCGGCGGGTGTCGTACAGAAACGCGAGTCGCTCGTTGTTGCCGGCCGGCCCCTTGGTCACATCGGTCAGAAGGAAGCCCCACTCCGGCCCAAGAACCTTCATCAAGTGGCGCAGCGCGCGCAGGTCGCCGCGAACCTCCTGGATCGCGATGACGTCGAAGTGGGAGACGATCTCAGCCACGAACCGAACATCACGGAAGTTGCGCTTCGGCGAGTCTCCTTTCCGCGACTGCCAATCCTTCGTGAGACCACCGAAGGCCCGCAGGTTCCAGGTCGCGATCAGCAAGTTCTGATCCAGCTGCTTCGTCGGCACGACCTGAGTGACCGCAGCGGCGAGCTTTGCCTGTTCAGCAAGAACATCGGCTGGCGGATTCGTGATGTCCGGCTCCAACGGCAAGTTCCCTCCTCGCCGAGCGCTAGGGGTCGAGCACCATCATCCTTGACTGGAGTAACCTAATCAAGTCGAGGCTTGCCGCGCCAGCCGCGAGGCGCTGGCGACGGGAGGCGGCATGCCGCCACTCCCGACCCGTCGCCAGTCGATGCCTCGCTCGCCGCAGCTTGCCCTTGGCCCCTCCGCCAGTTGCCGGGCAACGTTCCTCGTCAGTCTTTCTCGGCTGATCCTCGCCTCCGCACTCTGAGAGCCCCAGGCTATAACACCCCAGTCAGCGTTTGTCAATAGTGGTTGGCGTCATTCGTAACCGGCCGCCGTTTGCGTTCCGCTCGAGGAAGAGGCTCGGGGCTGGCACAGAGGCGATCCCAGCTCGCGAGAGCAGGAGGCAGAAGAGCCGGCCCGAACTAGAGTTAAGATAAATAGAAGGACGGCGGAGCGGACAGGCCGTCCGCCCCGCCGTCGCCCAACCACTAGCGCCGAGGCCAGATCCCTCCCGAGCCCTCGCCCGGGGAGGAAGCGGCAGCGAGAGGAGGACATGCAAAAGCACAGCCAGTTCTCACGGGACCGTCCTTTCAGGTCGCTGACGGGACGGCCCCGGGCCCGGGGTTGCCGAATGTTCTCAGACCTCATTGACAATGTCAACGCCTAGGCCCCGGCATGTCGACTCGGCGGCCGCGCTGGGGCGGCGCCTGAAGGAGGCACGCGAGCGCGCCGGCCTCAGCCAGCGCCGGCTCGCGGACCCCGGCTACTCGGGCGCCTACATCTCGCGCATCGAGGCGGGCGAGCGCACGCCTTCGCTGGCGCTCGTGCGCGAGCTCGCTCGCCGGCTCGGTGTGAGCGAGGGCTTCCTCGCCCGCGGCGAGGAAGGAGAGCTGGAGCTGCGCGGCTCGCTCTCCGACCTCGAGCTGGCCGTGCGGCTGGACGAGCCCGAGGAGGCGGAGCAGCTAATTCGGCAAGCGCTCTCCGCACGGACGGACGAGCCCGTGCGGGCAGACGCGCTCGCCTGGCAGGGGCAGCTGGCCTTCCGCCAGGGCGAGCACCGGGAAGCGCGCGAGCTGCTCGAGCAGGCGCTCGAGCTCTCCGGCGATGCCGCCCCCGCCAGCCTGCGCGACAGCCTCGGCCGCGCCTACCTCGCGCTCGGCGAGGACGAGCTCGCGATCGCCCTCTTTCAGCGCTCGCTCGAGCGGGCCGAGGAGCGGGAGGACCTGATGGAGTCGATCCGCTTCTCGATCCTGCTTGCGAACACGCTGATCGACGGCGGCAGCCTTGGACGCGCGGAGGAGCTGCTGGGAGGCGCGCTCGCGCGCACGCACGGGCTCGAGGACGTGACGGTGAGGGCGCGTCTGTACTGGTCGCAGTCGCGCCTGCATGCCGGCCGCGGCGATGCCGAGGCGGCCGCGCGCTACGCGCGCCGGGCGATCGCGCTGATCGAGCTGACCGAGGACGTCGCCTACGCGGCCGGAGCGCACCAGCTGCTAGCGCACGTCGAGCTCGACCGCGGCCGGGCACAAGAGGCACTGGAGATCCTCGAGCGCGGGCGCGATCTGCTCCAAGGTCGCGAGGATCCGGTCACCCTGGCCAAGTTCCGCTTGGAGGAGGCGCGGGCGCTGATCCAGCTCGGTCGGGCCGAGGAGGCGGCCGCGATCGCGATGGAGGCGGCGGGCGCCCTGACCGAGGCGAACCCGCTCGAGGCCGGCAGGGGCTACCAGCTACTCGCCGAGACGTTCGAGGATCTCGGCGAGCTGGGGCGAGCGCGCGAGCTGTACGAGCTAGCCGTTGAGCTGCTGGAGAAGCGCCCCAATCGCTATCTCGTCGCCGTCTATGCCCGCCTGGGTGACCTGCTCGAGCGGGAGGGCGATAAGGACGAGGCCCTGCGCATCTTCAAGCGCGCGGTGCAGGTGCAGGCTCGCGCGGGCATCGAGCCGGCGCGCTGAAGCCGTCCTGCTGATCGGCGACCAGGCGCAACCGTCACTACAACTCCGGCGCGGGCTCGGCCGTCGAACGCGCCTTGCCCCCCGATGCTCGAGCAACACGGGGGTTAGGCGAGCGCAGGGCCTTGCTCGATCGTCCGCGTACTTCCCGCCCGCAGGCTGACCCCACCGCCCGGAAACGCCTGACCCCTTCAAGAAGGCTGGGCGGCGCCACAGCGAGACGCGAAAGTGGCGGTGACGGGCTTCGAGCAGCTAACCGCCTGCTTGCGAGCTACGGGAACGCGGGGACGCATTCGAAGCCGCTTTCCGCGGGCGCAACGTCCCGCGCGCGTCAGCGGGTCAGCGGGCAGGAAACGGTCAGCGGGCAGGAAACGGCTTGCACAGGCGCACGGCCTGTCCGGCGCGCTTGAAGATCGTCCAGCCGCGACGCCCGCATTGCTGCGGCACCGCGGCGATTGCCTCCTCCTCGGTCGCGTAGGGGACCTCGCCCCCGACGAACCTGCTGAGCCGGCGACGCTCGCAGTCCCACAGTCCCTTGGCCACTCCGCGCAGCACCGGGCCTGCTTCGTCGCGCCGCACCCAATCGAGGGTGTACGCGGAGAGGGCCGGCTCGGAGGGCCGCGGTCGCGCGTCGATCAGAAAGACGCGGATCCCGGCCGGACCCCGGCTCATCCAGGCCTGGAGGGCGCGCGGTAGGGCAGCGCCCGTCTGGGCCGTCAGTCGCCGCCCGCCGGTAAAGATGTAGAAAAGGCGCGGGGCCGGCGGGCGTGGTTTCGGAAGCCATAGTCGTCGAGCGGCCGCAAAGTCGCCCTCTTGGACGCGCACCATGAAGTCGACGACAGCGCTCCCGATCGCGATTCGCGTGCAGCCAGGCGCAGGGGCCGCGGTTCTCGCTGCGCCTCCGGCACTAGCCGCGAGCGCTGCCGCCGTCGTCGTGACGGCGGCAGCAGCGACGAGAGTGGACCGGCTCAGCACTGACGTAGGTAACCCTTACAAAGGCAGCGGGTTCCGCTGCAGTAGTTCGTGATCCAGTCGCAGCAGCGGTAATATCCCGGCCCGCCGGTCTCGCATCCTGTCCAGCACTGGTGGTTGTAGGGCCCGTCACCGTCGGACGGGCAGCTCAGCACCCCACAGTCTGGCCAGGTCGCCCGACAGCCGGTGAAAGTACACGTGTAACCGCTACACGCGTGGCAGAGATTCCATGAGTGGCACGGCCACGTCGGGGCGACGTGAGCCGCCTGCGCATCGTCGGCGAACCACAGGCGAGTCGCGCCAGCGATCAGGCCCGCTCCGACTCCAGCGAGGAACCTGTTTCGGCCCAAACGAGTGCTCTCGAGCGGCCGCTCGTCGATCATAAGCATGCTCATACTGCTACCTCCTTCAACCGTGCACCACTGAATGTCCAGAACCGCTCGATCTCGGTGAGCGAAGCGAGAGCCTCGCTGTGGATTGTCCCGACGACGTGGCCGTCGCGCTGGTGGATCGCGAACGGCATCGCCTCGAACTCGTAGAGCTCGGCAAGCTCGATGGCGAGATCGGCGGGCAACACGATCGCCGCCGCGGGGACCTGTTCCAACATGCCGCCATCGTCGACGGCGACCACGCCGACGGCGAGGTTCTCGATCGCGACGTCCCGCAGCAGCGACACGGCGTCCCAGCAGATCGGGCACGCGCTTCGTCGACGAGCACCCGTTACCCATTCGCCAGTTCCCCGGATCTATCTTCGCCTTGGGGGTTACTTGACAAACACCCTCGATAGTACCTCGCCAGTCCGCCAATCAAGATCATACC
>Ga0136621_1000428_pt1 | contig 16622 bp, 15 predicted proteins | sample AntDryUQ445A2306_FD_104673 | JGI IMG/M metagenome (GOLD analysis project Ga0136621, IMG submission 104673) | Polar desert sand microbial communities from Dry Valleys, Antarctica - metaG UQ445A (23.06) | ecosystem: Environmental > Terrestrial > Soil > Desert | place: Antarctica: Dry Valley...
CGCCACGGGCTGCGATACGAGACCGACGGCGTCGTCGTCAAGGTAAACCGCGCAGATCAGCAGGAGCGGCTCGGGATCGTCTCGCGCGCGCCGCGCTGGGCGATCGCCTACAAGTACCCGCCAGAGCAGGTCGAGACAGTGGTCGAAAACATCGTGCCGTACGTCGGGCGGACCGGGACGCTCACTCCGGTCGCGCATCTGCGACCCGTGAAGGTCGCCGGATCGACGGTCGCCCGGGCGACGCTCCACAACCTCGACGAGGTCCGCCGCAAGGACATCCGGATCGGCGACTGGGTCGTGCTCCAGAAGGCGGGCGACGTGATCCCCGAAGTCGTCCGGCCGCTCGTGGATCGTCGGACGGGGGACGAGCGCGAGTACGAGATGCCCTCGACGTGTCCCGTCTGCGGGACGGGCATCGTCCGCGACGAGGGCGCGGCCCGGCATTACTGCCCGAACCTGGCCTGTCCCGCCCGGGTCGGCCAGGAGTTCGGCCACTTCGCCGGGCGCGGTGGGATGGACATCGAGGGCGCCGGCTGGAAGGTGCTCGTGCAGCTGCTCGAACGGGGCATGGTCAAGCGGCGTGGCGACTTCTACCGGCTCACCGTCGAGGACCTCGAGTCGCTCGACCGGTTCGCGCGGAAGAGCGCGGAGAACCTCCACGGCGCGATCCGGAGATCGCGACAGCGGCCGCTCGGCCGGGTGCTCAACGCGCTGGGGATCCCGCAGGTAGGCTGGCAGACGGCGATCGACCTCGCGGAGTGGCTGGCCGCGCAGCCCGAGATCGCGGGCGCGGCGCCGTCGGAAACGCTCGAGCGCGTCGGGGGCTTCCTCCACCACGTGGCGACCGAGGCGCCGGATCGATTGACCGAGGTGTACGGCGTGGGCCCGAACGTCGCGGCAGGGCTGCAGCGGTACTTCGCCGAGGGCGAGGGAGGCGAGGTGCTCCAGGACCTGGCCGATGCTGGCGTCGAGGCGGAGCTGCCCGAGCCGCGGGCCGCCGCCGCCTCCGGGCCGTTGACCGGCATGACGCTCGTCGTGACCGGGGCCCTCGAGGGCTTCAGCCGCGAGGAGGCCGAGGAGGCAATCCGGGTGGCCGGCGGCAAGCCCGCCGGCTCGGTGTCCAGGAAGACCGACTACCTGGTAGCGGGCGAGAGCGCGGGATCGAAGCTCGCCAAGGCGGAGTCTCTCGGCGTGCCCGTGCTCGACGAGGCGGGATTTCGACGACTCCTCGCCGGTGGGTCGTGAAAGAGGTCGCAACGGATCATGTCGCCGGTGATGAGATCGCCGCTCTGCAGCCGGGCATGGTCGCCGCGCCGCCACGCGTCCATCCACTCGTGCTGTGGCCACGACCGGTTCCCCGGCTATCATCGCCGCCATGGCCACGCTCTCCCGCGCCGAGGTCGAGCACGTCGCCCACCTCGCCCGCCTGGGCCTCAGCGACGAGGAGCTGACCCGACTCGAGGGCCAGCTCAACCACATCCTCGACCAGTACGGGATCCTTGCCGGCCTCGATACCGAGGCGATCCCGCCGACGGCGCAGACGATCGAGCTCGAGAACATCCTGCGCGAGGACGAGCCCCGACCCTCGCTGCCCCGCGACCTGGTGCTGGCCAATGCCGCCGAATCGGATGGCGGCTACATCGTCGTTCCGGCCATCCTGGGCGCCGGCGACACGCGGTGACGACACCCCACGAGCTCGTACGGCTCCCCGGTCACCGGATGGCCGCGGCACTCCGAGCCGGCGAGCTGTCGTCGCGCGAGCTGGTCGATGCCCATCTAGAGGTCGCGGAGCGGCAGAACCGGGCGCTCAACGCCTGGCTGGTGCTGGACCGAGCGGGCGCGCTCGCGGCCGCCGACGCTGCTGACCGGACACTCGCCGAAGCACGCCGCACAAGCGCCACGGAGCGCGACTCCCTCCATCCGCTGTTCGGGCTGCCGATCGCGCTCAAGGACCTCGTCTCGGTGGCGGGCGGCCAGTGCACCGCCGGATCGCGCATCCTGCGGGGCTACGTGGCGCCGTATGACGCCCACATCACCGAGCGGCTCGCCGCCGCCGGCGCGATCGCTCTCGGCAAGACGAACATGGACGAGTTCGCGATGGGCTCGTCGACCGAGCACTCGGCATTCGGACCCACCGCCAACCCGTGGGCGCTCGACCGCGTCCCGGGCGGGTCGTCGGGCGGCTCGGCCTCGGCGGTCGCGGCCTTCCATGCCCCGTTCGGGATCGGCACCGACACGGGCGGCTCGATCCGCCAGCCTGCGGCCCTGACCGGCATCGTGGGCATGAAACCGACGTACGGGCGCGTGAGCCGGTACGGGATCGTGGCGTTCGCAAGCTCGCTCGACCAGATCGGCCCGTTTGCCCGCGATGCCCGCGACGCCGCGGCGCTGCTCCACGCCGTCGCCGGCCGCGACGAACGCGATTCCACCTCCGCGCCGGTCGACGTCCCCGCCGAGCTGCTCTCCCTCCCCGCGGATGACGAGGCAGCCGCCGGGTTGCGGGGCAAGCGGCTGGGGCTGCCCCGCGAGTACTTCGTGGCCGGGATGGAGCCCGGGGTCGAGAGCCGTGTCCGCGAGGCGGTGGCCGCGCTGGAGGCCGCCGGGGCCACGGTCGAGGAGGTGTCGCTGCCGCACACGGACTACGGCCTCGCCACGTACTACATCGTCGCCCCGGCGGAGGCGTCGGCCAACCTCGCGCGCTACGACGGCATCCGCTACGGGCCGCGGATGGGCGACGGCGACACGCTCGCCAACTACCTGCGGACGCGCGACGACGGCTTCGGGGCCGAGGTCAAGCGGCGGATCATGCTCGGGACCTACGCGCTGTCGGCCGGCTACTACGATGCCTATTACCTCAAGGCACAGAAGGTCCGCACGCTGATCAAGGGCGACTTCGATGCCCTCTTCGGCGCCGGGTTCGACGCGCTCGTCGCGCCCACGTCGCCGTCGGTCGCATTTCCGTTCGGCGCCCGGCTCACCGATCCGGTCGCGATGTACCTCTCTGACGCCTGCACGCTCCCGGTCAACATGGCCGGGCTCCCCGGCGTGTCGATCCCGTGCGGCCTCTCGGACGGGCTGCCTGTGGGGCTGCAGCTGATCGGCCCAGCGTGGTCGGAGCTCGAGCTGTTCCGGCTGGCCCGCAGCTACGAGTCGCTCACGGCCTCCGCCGACTGGCGGACGACGGAGCCGGCCGACCTCGCGCTCACAGATGACCCCGCGACGCTCTCGCCGATGGAGCGCGTGGCGACCCCGGCGGCAGGGTGACGTAGAGTTCGGCCATGACGACCGCCGAGCCAGCCGTCGCGCGCGCGCCGCTCGCCGATCGGGCGCTCTCGGAGCGCGTCCGGGCGGTGCCGCCATCGGGCATCCGCCGGTTCTTCGACATCCTGGCCACGATGGACGACGTCATCAGCCTGGGGGTGGGTGAGCCCGATTTCGACACCCCCGCGCCGATCGTCGAGGCCGGCGTGCGGTCGCTCCGCAGCGGCCGCACCCACTACACGTCGAACTACGGCACGATCCAGCTCCGTCGCGCCCTCGCGGCCCACCTCCAGCAGCGCTACGGCGTCCGCTACGACCCCGAGCACGAGCTGCTGATCACCGTGGGCGCCTCGGAGGCGGTGGACCTCGCGCTCCGCGCGACCTGCGATCCGGGCGACGAGGTGGTGCTCCACGAGCCCTCGTACGTGGCGTATGCGCCCGCGATCTCGTTCGCCGGCGGGGTCGTCCGGCACGTCGCCACGCGGCTCGAGGACGACTTCGCGCTCGACCCGGCGGCCGTGGAGGCGGCGATCACGCCGCGCACAAAGGCGCTGTTCCTGGGCTACCCCTGCAACCCAACGGGCGCCGTCCTGCCCGACGAGGTTCAGGAGGAGCTCGCCCGGATCGCCGAGCGCCACGACCTGCTCGTCTACAGCGACGAGATCTACGACCGGCTCGCCTACGGCAGCTACCGGCATCGCCCCATGTCCGCTCTGCCCGGGATGCGCGACCGGACCGTCCTCATGGGCGGCTTCTCGAAGGCCTATGCGATGACAGGCTGGCGAGTGGGCTGGCTGGCGGCCCCGCAGCCGATCCTCGAGGGCATCGTCAAGGTCCACCAGTACACGATCATGTCGGCGCCGACGACCGCCCAGGACGCCGCGCTCGTCGCGCTGACCGAGGGCGAGGCGGATGTCGACCGCATGGTGGCCGAGTACGACCGGCGGCGCCGGCTGCTCGTCGCGGGCCTCAACGAGCTCGGGCTCACCACGTTCGAGCCGCGCGGCGCCTTCTACGCCTTTCCGCGGATCACCTCCACCGGTCTCGACTCGGAGACATTCGCCCGGCGCCTCCTCGAGGAGGAGAAGGTCGCCGTCGTGCCGGGAGGAGCGTTCGGGCCGTCCGGCGAAGGCCACGTCCGCGCCTGCTACGCGACGAGCTACGAGGGCCTGGAGGAGGCGCTCGTCCGGATCAGGCGGTTCGTCGGACGCCTGCGCGCCACCTGAGCCGATGACGGTCTCCGGGTCGTCGCTGTCGGCATCCGCGGGCGCGCTGGAGCGATACGAGGCCGTCATCGGGATCGAGGTCCACTGCCGGCTCCGGACCGCGAGCAAGATGTTCTGTGCCTGCGCGACGGACTTCGACGGCGCGCCGCCCAACACCCGGGTGTGCCCGGTGTGTCTCGGCCTCCCGGGTGCTCTGCCGGTCATCAACCGGCGGGCCGTCGAGCTCGTGCTCGCGACGGGGCTCGCGCTCGAGGCGACCGTGCCCGCCGCGACGCGCTGGGATCGCAAGAACTACTTCTATCCGGACCTGCCCAAGGGCTACCAGATCAGCCAGTACGACCTGCCGCTCGCGTCCAACGGCCGGCTGGCGGCGCTTACGACGGAGGGCCCATTCAGCGTCGGCATCCGGCGTGCGCACCTGGAGGAGGACACCGCGCGGCTGGTCCACGCGACCACCCCCGACGGCCGCCAGGTCAGCCTGATCGACTTCAACCGCTCCGGTGCGCCACTCATGGAGGTCGTCACCGAGCCCGACATCAGGACCGCCGAGCAGGCCCGCCGCTACGCCGAGGAGCTGCAGCTGCTGCTGCGGACCATCGGCGCGTCGGATGCCGACATGGAGCGCGGTCAACTGCGGGTCGAGGCGAACGTGTCGCTCCGGCCGCGCGGGGAGGAGGTCCTCGGCACGAGGGTCGAGATCAAGAACATGAACTCGTTCCGCTCGGTCGAGCGGGCGATCCGCACCGAGATCGAGCGCCAGGCGGTCGCGCTCGACGCGGGCGAGGCGATCGTCCAGGAGACGCGCGGCTGGAACGAGATTCGCGGGACCACCTACGTGATGCGGGTCAAGGAGTCGTCCGACGACTACCGCTACTTCCCCGAGCCCGACCTGCCGCCGCTGGTGGTGGAGCCCGGGTGGCTCGACACGCTGCGCGCGGCGATGCCGGAGCTGCCGGCCGCACGGCGCGCGCGTTACCGAGAGCGGTACCACCTCTCGGAGTATGACGCGGCAGTCCTCGCCGCCGACCCGGACGCGACCAGGCTGTTCGAGGCCACCCTGGCGGCCGCGAGCGACCTCGAACCGGGGGTCGTGTCGACCTGGGTGACCGGCGAGTACCTCGGTCTGCGGAACCGCGCAACGGGACCAGTCGCGATCGATCCCGACGATCTCGCGCACCTCGTGGGTCAGGTCGCGTCGGGCGCGGTCTCGCGGGCAAACGCGCGAGAGGTGCTCGCGTTGCACATCGCGACGGGCGAGCCTGCGGCCGCGCTGATCGAGGCGAGGGGGTTCCGGCAGATCTCGGATCCCGGTGCGCTGGGCGGCGTGCTCGCAAAGGTCCTCGCCGCACACCCCCAGGCGGTCGCGGACGTCCGTGCCGGCAAGGAACAGGCGATCGGCTTCCTCGTTGGCCAGGTGATGAAGGCGACGCGTGGCCAGGCGAACGCGTCGGTCGCGCGGGCGGCGGTGCGCGAGGCGCTGGATCGGGAAGGGGAGGGCTGATGCGGTGCAACCCCTGAACCTCGCGCTCTGGGCGGCCGGCGTCGCGCTCATCGCCCTGGGCTACAGCCGGGCTCGCGGCCCGTGGCGCCGCCTCCAAGCGCTCCAGGAGCAAGACGCGAATGCAGCGCGCTACTCCGCCTGGCGTGGCGGCGTCCGCGACTCGGGGCCCACCGGCGCGTCGGTGGCGATGGAGATGCTGCGCCGCCAGGCCCGCATCGGGGGTGCGATCGCCGGGATCGGCTTCCTCCTCGTTCTCGCGGGGTTCGCGCTCCGCTGACGCGCGGGTTTCGCGGACGGTCAGCGGCCGCGGAAGCGCCGGTGCTCGATGGCCGTGCAGCGGTCCATCACGACCTGGAGGCCGGCGTCGTGCGCGATCCGCGCGGCCTCCCAGCTCACGACGCCCAGCTGCAGCCAGAGGCAGCGCGCCCCGACCTCGACCGACTCGCGGGCGTGCGGCACGCACAGCTCGGGGCGCCGGAACACGTCGACCATGTCGAACGGGCCGGTCGCATCCGTGGCCTCGCGCAGCGTGCGGAACGCAGGAATGCCCATGACGTCGCGCTCGGACGGGTTGACCGGCACGCAGTCGAAGCCCTGGTGGACGAGGTATCTGAAGACACCGAACGACGGACGCGACGGCTTCGAGGAGGCGCCGATGACCGCGATCCGCCGCGTCGCCCGGAGCACCTCGTGGACACCATCGTCGCCGAGCACCGCCACGGGACCCCGGCCCTCCTCCACGTCGAGGTAGGCGATGGCCCGAGCCCGCTGGGCGGCCCGCTCCGCACCATGGTCGCGTTCCTCTTCCCGCGACATGGGCCTACGTCGTCGCCTCTCGTTCGTACGGCTGGCCGTCGGCGGCGGGCGGGATGCTCCTGCCCACGGCACCCGCGAGGATGACGATCGTCACCAGGTAGGGCAGGGCGTCGAAGATCTGGTTCGGCAGGAGACCGAGCAGGTCGCCCAGCTGGCCCTCAGGCGGAAAGAAGCCGATCGACTGACCGATCGCCTGTGAGGACGAGAAGAGCAATGCGGCCCCGATCGCCCCGAGCGGCGACCACCGCCCCACGATCATCGCCGCAAGCCCGATGAACCCGCGCCCGGCGGTCATGCCCGCCTGGAACGAGTTCGTGCCCTCCATGCTGAGGAATGCGCCCCCGAGCGCCGCCAGCACGCCCGCGACGAGGACGTTTCGATAGCGGATCCGGATGACGTCGATGCCGACCGTCTCGGCGGCCCGCGGATGCTCGCCGACGGCCCGCGTGCGCAGACCCCAGCGCGATCGGAAGAGCAGGACCTGGAAGACGATCACGATCACGATCATCGAGATCGTGATCGGCCCCTGGCTGAGGATCGCGCCGAGCAGCCAGCCGATGATCGGCAGGTCAGTCAGCTCGCTGGGCGGCCGAAGCTGAGCGAACGCGCCCGCCCCGTTCGGGGAGCTCTGGGAGATCAGAGTGTTGAGGTAGCCCGTGAGGCCGAATGCCGCGATGTTGATGATCGTGCCGCTGATGATCTGGTCGGCCCGGACGCTGATGGAGAGCCAAGCGTGCAGCAGCGAGATCAGGACGCCCGACCCGAGCCCTGCCCCGAGCGCCACGAGGAGGGCGGGCGTCAGGCCGAAGATAGGCGCGGGGTCGGTGCCCAGGAGGGGCTGGACCAGCACGCCCGCGTACCAGCCCACGAAGGCGGCCGTGAGCATGATGCCCTCGATGCCGATGTTGACGACACCCGAGCGCTCGCACATGACTCCGCACAGCGCAGCGAGCGCGATCGGTGTCGCGGCCTGGAGGATGATCGGCGAGATGCCCGGCACGACGTCGACGAGATAGCCGACCAGCTGGAAGAGGAGCCCCAGGACAGGGATGTCGTACAGGAGGCTGATGAGCGCGTCCATCAGCGCACGGCCGCCTCACCGCCGTAGGTGCGGGTGATCGTGTCCGTCGTCTCCACGCCGGCCTTGGCTCCGCGGAGGCCGAGCCGCCGCCGGACGTACGGGCTGGCGATGAGGAACAGGAGGATGGTCGCCTGGAGGACATCGACGAGCTCGGCCGGAATGCCCGCCTTGATCTGCATGAGCGGACCGCCTGCTCGCATCGCTCCGAAGAGGAGCGCGGCAGCGACGATCCCCACGGGATCGGAGCGACCCAGGAGGGCGACGGCGATCGAGTCGAAGCCGACGGTCGTGCCAAAGGATGCGGTCATCACGTGCGTCACTCCGAGGACCACGACCGCACCGGACGCGCCGGCGAGCAGCCCTGCGAGCGTCATCGTCAGGACGACCAGCAGCCTGGGCCGCATGCCCGCGTAGCGCGCCGCGTCCGGGTTCGCCCCAACGGTCCGCACCTCGAAGCCCCACGTGGTCCTGTAGAGGAGCCAGCCCACAAGGGCCGTGGCGACGATCGCGAGGATGATCCCCAGGTGGCCGTTTCGTCCGACGATGATCGGCAGCATGGCGTTGCCGACGTCGGCGGTAATCGGCGACGGCGAGCCCGGCTGATCGAGCGGGCCACTGACGGCCGCCGCGATCACTGAAACTGCGATGTAGTTGAGCATGATCGTGGTGACGACCTCGTGCGCGCCCGCGATTGCCTTGAGGGCCCCCGGGATGAAGCCCCACAGGGCACCGGCAAGCATTCCCACCACCAACGCCCCCGGAACGGCGACCAATGGCGGCGCGTCGCTCAGGGCGACCCCGGCCGCAACTGCGCCGAGCGCCCCCAGCAGGAACTGCCCCTGGGCGCCAATGTTGAAGAGCCCGGCCTTGAACGCGAAACCCACCGACAAGCCGCCGAGGACCAGCGGCGTCGCCGACACGAGCGTGTTCACGATCCCGTCGACGCTCCCGAAAGCGCCCTGGAACATCGCCACGTAAGCGCGCACAGGCAGCAGCACGTCAAAGGGTCGATTGGGCAGCAGGAGCGTCGACACGAGGATGATTGCGGCGCCGACGACGAGGGCAAGCGCGATCGAGATGAGCGGGAGCGCCGCCACCGACCAAGCTCTCGCGGCCCAGGAGGCCGCTCCAGGAGCCCGACCTGAACGGCGCGATCCCCTCACGCCCGCACCGGCTGCCCGGCCGCCTCGGCTGCCTCGAGCCGGGCACCCGTGGCCATGAGGCGGCCGACCTCGTTCTTGTCTGCCGTGGGTCCGTCGACCACGGCAACGACCTCGCCCCGGTACATCACGGCGATCCGGTCGGACAGCTCGAGGACCTCGTCCAACTCGGCCGACACCAGGAGCACCGCGGTTCCCGCGTCGCGCTTGCGGATCGCCTGGCGATGGATGAACTCGATGCTGCCGACGTCGAGCCCGCGCGTCGGCTGGTCGAGCACGAGGACCCGGAGGTCGCCCTCGAATTCGCGGGCCACGACGATCTTCTGCTGGTTGCCTCCTGAGAGCGTGCTCGCGCGGGCGAGCGGTGAGGACGTGCGTATGTCGAACTCCTCAACGGCCGCAGCGGCCCGGGAGGCGATCTCTTCCTCGTTGCGCAGGAAGCGCCGTGCGTAGGGCCGCTGGTGGTAGCTCGTCAGCACCAGGTTGTCGGCGATCGAGAAGGGCAGGACGAGGCCAAAACGATGCCGATCCGCGGGCACATACCCGACGCCGACTTCGGTCAGGGCCCGCGGGCCCCACCCCGTCGTGTCGCGGCCGTCGATCGAAACGCTCCCGGCCGACGGCTTCCGCAGGCCAACGAGCGCCTCGACCAGCTCGTCCTGGCCGTTGCCCGCAACGCCGGCGATGCCGAGGATCTCGCCGGCACGGACGTCCAGCGACACGCCACGGACGACCTCGGTCCCGCGATCGTCGCGTACCCGCAGGCCGGCTACAGTCATCCGCGCGTCGCCCGGCTTCGACGTGCCCCGATCGACCACGAGCTGGACCTGGCGACCGACCATCAGTTCGGCAACGTCCTCCTCGTTGGTCTCGGACGGAATCCGTTGTCCCACAACCTTGCCGCGGCGGATGACTGTGATCCGGTCGGCGATGGCCAGGACCTCTTGAAGTTTGTGGCTGATGAAGATGATGCTGTGACCGGCCGCGGCGAGCCGCCGCAGGACAGCGAAGATCTCGTCCGTCTCCTGGGGTGTCAGGACCGCCGTCGGCTCGTCGAGCACCAGGACGCGGGCGTTCCGGTACAGCGCCTTCAGGATCTCGACGCGTTGCTGCCAGCCCACGGAAAGCGACCCGACCTTGACGTCCGGGTTGACGTCGAAGCCAAATCGTTGCCCGAGCTCGACGATCCGTCGCCGGGCTTCGCTGCGGTCGAGCAGGAACGGTCCCCGCATCGTCTCGTCGCCGAGCACGATGTTCTCGGCGACCGTGAGGACGGGTACGAGCATGAAGTGCTGGTGCACCATGCTGATGCCTCGGGCGATCGCGTCCGACGGTCCGGCAATCCGTACGGGCTGCCCGTCGAGCAGGACTTCGCCCTCGTCCGGCCGCGCGAGGCCGTAGAGGACGTTCATGAGCGTCGTCTTGCCCGCGCCATTCTCGCCCAGCAGGGCGTGAATCTCGCCGGGCCGCACGTCGAGATCGATCGAGTCGTTGGCGACGACGCCCGGGTAGCGCTTCGTGATGCCGCGCATCTCGAGGGCTGGCGCGCGAACGTTCTCCGGCTCGATACTCATCGCGATCTCGGTATCCCATGACACGGAACGAGCGGGCGTGCCGTCAGGCAGCGCCCGCTCGAAAGGCTCACGGACGGAGGGTGATCAGCCGCCGAGGGTGCTGATGTCGCCGCACTTCTCCGGGCAGGTCACGAGGGTGCCCGCCTTCATCTGCTCGAACGCGTCGTCCATCTTCTGCTTGAGATCGGGCGGCACCTGGCTCTCGAGGTCATGGAACGGGGCGTACCCGATGCCGTCGCGGGACGCATCCCAGTGGTCGTCGCCACCCTTCATCGTGCCCGCGGCGATCATCTTGATGTCCTCCGAAACCGAGAGCGCGAGACTCTTCTGGGCACTGGTCAACGTGCACTTGGCAGCGTTCGGGTACGAAAGCGCCTGGTCGACGTCGACGCCGATGCCGAGAATTCCAGCCTCGCATGCCGCGTCGAGGACGCCGTTGCCGGTCTTGCCCGCGACCTGGAAAAGGACGTCAGGCTTCTTGGTGCCGATGAACTGCTTGCCGAAGGACTTGCCGAAGACAGGATCGTTGAACGCCTTCGTGAAGTCGCTCTCGGTCGCCCAGGCGACCTCCACCTTGATGTCCGGGTTGACCGATTCCGCACCCAGCTTGAAGCCCTGGATGTAGCGGATGCACGGCCCGCAGAGGGTGATCCCGCCGATCGCCCCGATCGTGCCGCTCTTGCTCATCGTCGCGGCGGCGATGCCTGCCAGGTAGCCGGCCTGGTCCTCCTGATAGCTCAGGGCCACGAACTTGGGCAGCAACGTGGCCGCGTCGCCCTCGCACTTGAAGGTCGTGTCAGCCTTGCCGGTCGCGTCGACGCACGGCGGTCCCTGGTCCACGCCGATGAACCAGGTGTCCGGATTGGCCTGCGCCGCGTTGGTGGTCTCGACACCAAGGTTGAAGCCTGCGGTCACGATGACGTCGAAGCCCTCGTCGATGTAGGCCTGGAGGCCCTGCTTGTACTCCGAGGCATCCTTCGGCACGAAGACCGGCGGCTCACCGCCGCCCAGAGCCTCAGAGCCCATCTTTGCGCCAAGGAACGTGTACTCGTTGAAGTTCTTGTCGTTGACGGTCCCGACGTCGGTGACGACTCCGATCTTGAGCGGCACGACGCTCGCCGACGGAGCGGCCGATTCGCTGGCGGACGCCGATGCCGATGCCGACGCGGATGCCGACGCCGACGGCGACGCCGCGGCCGACGTGCTCGGGCTCGAGGTCGCGCCGCCCGTGCAGGCGGACACGAAGAGGGCCAACCCGCTGAACAGGGTCAGGCCCAGGGAACGGTTGCGCATGTTTCCTCCTCCAGTGTCGCGACCGGCCCCGCCGATGGCGGACAATCCGGTGGCCTCGGCCGCGAACGCGCCCCGAATGGTGGGACGATCAATGGGCCGCATCCTAGCCGCGCTTGATCCGACGGAGCAAGACCCGGGCGGGAGCGGCGCGCGTGAAGGATACGTCCTGCGTCCGCAGAGCGTGGCATGCTCCGACCATGTCCGACGTCGCGCGGTTCCCGGGCGAGCGGCCCGATCGGCAGTGAGGGGCGCCACGGTGCTGCTCGCGGGTCTGATCGTCGGGGCGCTTGCGGCCGCCTGCCGGCCGGCCGGCGGCACGTCCGGGATCCCCTCGACGTCGCCGCCCGGGCTCCCCGCCTCGTCGGGCGCCGAGCCGGCGCTCCGCTACGTCGCCCTCGGCGACTCGTACACGATCGGAACGTCCGTCGCCGCGGCCGAGCGCTGGCCGGACCAGCTCGTCGCCGCGCTTGGCCGCCCACCCGGCCTCGAGATAGCCGCCAACCTCGCGGTCAACGGGTATACCTCGGGCGACGTGATCCAGCACGAGCTGCCGCAGCTCGACGCGCTCCGGCCGGAGTTCGCGTCTCTCCTCATCGGCGTGAACGACGTCGTGCAGGGCGTGCCCGCCGCCCGATTCGAGTCGAACGCCGCGGCGATCCTGGACGATCTCCGGGCGCGGCTGCCCGCCGACCGGATCGTCGTCGTGGCAACGCCCGACTACACCGTCACCCCGCAGGGCGCGGGCTACGGGGAACCCGCCGCCCAGGCCGCCGGGATCATCGAGAACAATCGAATCCTCGAGCGCCTGGCCAAGGCGCGTGGCATCGCCTGGGTCGACATCCACGACCTGTCGCTGCTTGCAGCCGGCGACCGCTCGCTGGTCGCCTCGGATGGCCTCCACCCTAGCGGCGCGCAGTACGCGCTATGGGTGGAGCGGATCCTCCCGGTGGTGGAGCGGCTCCTGGTCCGCTGAGCGACGGTTCACGGCGCCGGCGACGCCGGCGGGCTGGGGGTGAGGTTGCCGAGGTCGAAGATCAGGCCCCCGCCGTCAGACGGGATCAGCATCACCTGGATCTGGTCGGACAGCTTCTCGATGTAGCGGTTCTGGAGGATCGCGTCGGTCAGGGACGCCGCGACCAGCCGGTTGGCCTCGGATTCACCCCGCGCACGCTCGATCTGTGCGTCAGCCTCGCCCTTGGCCGCCGCCACCCGCTGCTCGGCGATGATCTTCTGCTGGGCCAGCTTCTGCCGCTCGGTCTCCACCTGCTGTTGTGCAACCTGCTTGTCCTCGATCGCCTGGTTGTAGGCCGGCGAGTAGCTGAAGTTCTGGATGTTGATTCCGACGATGATGAACCCGCGCGGCTCGAGCTCAACTCGGAGCAGATCGGTCGCCCGCTGCCGGATCTCGTCGCGGCTGTTGAGCACGACCGCGGTTGGGAAGTCGTCCGTTACCGACTTGGGGATGTCGAGGAAGCGCGGCCGCACGATCGTGTCCTCGAATCCCAGGCCAAGCTCCTGGACGATCCTGGGCGCATCCTCCGGACGGACGGCGTAGTTGAGGGTGATGTCGAGGAACAGGTCCTGCTGCTCCTGGGACGCCGCCTGGTAGTCCGGGATCTCGATCGACCGAACCCGGGTGTCGACGACGTCGACCGTGTTGATGATCGGCGTCACGAAATGGAGGCCCGGAGCCAGCGTCGTGTTCGTGACGGCGCCGAACTGCCGGACGACGCCGACGAAGCCGGCCGGGATCTGGACGAAGGCCGACAGCCCGGCGCCCAGGGCGAGCACGAGCACACCGACCACGCCGAACAGCGCCGTCGGGAGCGCGGGCCCGGGCGTGCGCGTGTTCTGGCGCCCGCGGTTGACGACGACCGAGGCGATGGCCAGGAACACGAGTCCAATGCCGATGAGGAAGAGCAGGCCGGCGAACAGATCCATCGTGACGGGTACCTCTTGGAACGGGCTTCACGCGCGGCGCGGCCGCGCCACCACGCACAGCGTAGCGACCGGCACCGGCTGCAATACCGTTGCAGCGCCATGCTCGGCGCCTGCACGCGCCCGGGCCATCGCGGCCGCCACCATCGCGTCATGGATCGATCCGACATCCGGCGGGCGATCGAGCGCCCGCGCGCCGAGCGCCCGCGCGTGCGCCTCGGCGACATCGGCCGCCTGTACCCGAGGCGCGCCGGTCAGCCCGTCGCCTCGGAGGAGCGCACATCGTCGATACCGAGACGCGGCAGCGCGGTCGTGCTCGCGGTCGTGGGGATCGTTGCCGCCATCGGCAGCATCGTCGCGCTGGCGATCGGGCGTGCCCTGCGACGGGTCGACTAGCCCTCGGGCTGGAGGCGGCGGGGCAGTCGCGGCTGGACGAGCGCGCCGAGCACCCATCCGAAGACGATATGGGCCACGATCATCGCCGGTTGGCGCCCGGGCTCGTCGCGGTCAGCCGGCGGCATTAGCCTGAGCGCGGGGATCCAGCCCATGTAGCTGACCGCCCAGATGGCGAGCGCGAAGCCAGCGCCGTAGAGGCCCGCGGGCCCCGGGGTCCGGACGCGATCGCGTAGCAGCGCGTATACCGCGCCGGTCCCGGCACCGAACGCGAAGTGGCTCAGCCAGCCCAGCGAGCGCCGCTCCTGGGGCCCTGCCTCCTCGCGGGCGGGCGTCTCGTCCACGGCCTTCGAGGCCATCTCGTGGGGCGGAAGCTCGGTCATGAGCCCTGCTTCGCGCGCCCCGACCATGACGCCGCTCATCACCGTCGTGGCCACGAGACCGCTGGCCGCGCCAACGGTGGCCAGCTGGACCGCGCGTCGAGCGTCGCTCATTTGCTCAGGATCGGCCCGCGTGGGCCGCGAGACGACAGGGTCGCACGACCTCGCGTGTCAGGTCTCTTGCAGGATCGATTCGAGGTACGCCTCGAGCCGCGCAAGCCCGTCGCTCGTGGCGGCCTCCGCGCTGAGGTCGGGCACGTAGTCAAGGACAGTGCGGACGTCCCACCAGCGCTGGTGGTCCGTGGAGCCGCCGGCCTCCCCGTAAAGCCGCTCGGCCCGGTCCGCCGCCTGCATCCCGGGGCCAATCGCCAGACTGCCGCGCAGGTGGGCGAGATCCGCGGCCGGCGGACCCCAGGACGCGCCGGTCCAGTCCACGATGCCCGTCAACCGCCCTGCCTGCCAGAGCGTGTTCCCAGGGTGGTAGTCGCGATGGAGAAACCTGGCCCGCGCGGTCGGTGGGGCCTGACGAGCGAGGTCTACCGCCCGTGCCCACAGCTCCGGGCGGCCCGATCCCGCCGGTGGGCCCAGCTCATCGTGGCTCGAGTACGACCGGTAGCCGGGTGTGATCCTCTCCAGCGGGCCATCGAGCGCGTGGATCAGGATCAGCCAGTCAACGAGCTGGTGGATCACCGCGTCCCAGCCGATCGCCGCGGCGCTGGGTGGGCGGCCCGGCAGATGGGTCAGCAGCAGCGCCGGGGTGCCGGCCGTCCGGCCATCCGGGTCGACCGCCACCAGGCGAGGCGCCGGCAGGTCTGGCGCCACCACGGCGAGACGATCCAGCACGGCTGCCTCGGTGGAGGCGTAGAAGGTCGGATCGTCCCCGGCCCAGCCTGGACGGGCCCAGCGGCGCAGCACGAGCCGGTGGCGGCGGCCCGCGCCGTCGTCGATCCTGATCGCGTGGGTTGCCAGCCACCCGCCGTGCCCCAACGGCCGCACCGCGACCACCCTCGCGGCCGGCCCCACGGCCCGCCCCGCCCAGTCGAGGGCCGCGCGCGGCGGACGCGCGCGACGCCAGTCGGGCACCGACGGCAGGCGCACCGCGTCCGTGGCTGCGGCGAGGCGCGCTACCGGAGCCGCCAGAGCACCTCGCGCGGCGTGAGCCCGCTGGCGTGGATCGCGGCCGCCCGCTCCCGGCCCAGGTATCGGACGTGCCATGGCTCGTAGCTGTAGCACGTCCGCGCGAAGGAGCCGCGCGGGTAGCTGATGACGAAGCCGTACCGCCACGAGTTGCGGGCGACCCAAGCACCGGCCGGCGTGGCGCCCCAGTCGCCGTACGCCCAGGGATCGGCGCCGCCGGCCGAGGTGAGATCGAGGGTCGTCCCGAGCTGGTGCTCCGAGTGACCCGGGCGGGCGCTCGTGCGCAGCGCCGCCTCGTACCCGCCGGACCCGACCCAGCGCCGGAACGTTGTCTCCTGCCGGGCAAAGCTTCGATACGCGCTGACGACCGCCAGCGGGACGCCCGCGTCGCGCGCCGCGGAGGCCATGGCCCGCAGGTCGGCGACCATGAGGCCGCGGACCGCGTGACCGCCGTTCAGACCGGCGGCGGCGGTGTCGACGAGGTCGCCCGGCGCGTAGCCGGACGGAAGGCGATAGACCGTGTCGAGCAGGGTCCGGTTCCACTGGCCCAGCCCGTGATGCGGCGTCGTCACGTCGAGGTAGTCGCAGGCTGGCGGCCCGCCCGCGAGGCCCGCACGAGGAGCGCCGCGGGTGCCGGCCGCGCCCGGTGCGGCAGCGACTGCCACGTCGATCGTGATGGCCCTTGCAGCGGGCACGCGCTGAACGGGGCGGGTCGGCGCGGGCGCGGGTGTGGATGGCGGCGCTGGCCGCGTCGCGGCGGCAACGCCCGATGCTCCGGCCGGCGCCGGCCGGACCTGCGGCGGTCGGGCCCGCGGCGACGCGCGGAGCGCGGCGTCGGTACCGGGCGTCGGTTCGGCGGCCG
>Ga0136621_1000431_pt1 | contig 16612 bp, 16 predicted proteins | sample AntDryUQ445A2306_FD_104673 | JGI IMG/M metagenome (GOLD analysis project Ga0136621, IMG submission 104673) | Polar desert sand microbial communities from Dry Valleys, Antarctica - metaG UQ445A (23.06) | ecosystem: Environmental > Terrestrial > Soil > Desert | place: Antarctica: Dry Valley...
AGCCAGGTGACAGCGGTCTTCGCTGCAACGTACCCCGAGCGTACGTCTGCACTGGTGCTCCTCAACCCCGCCGCGCGGTACGTCTCTCAGCCCGACTATCCCTGGGGAGTGTCAGAAAGCGAGTGGCGTCAGCTCGTCGCAAGTGTTCGCGACAAGTGGGGTGAGAAGGAGTTTCTCGAATCGTTCATGCGCTCGACTGACCCGAGCCTTTCGGAGGACTCGAGCTTTCGCGAGTGGTGGGTGGCCAATCTCCGGCAGACCTGGAGTCCGGCGGCGGCGGCGGTTTTCTATCGCATGATGGGCGAAGCGGACATCCGCGGCGTACTTCCCGCTATCCGCGTTCCGGTGCTCGTCTTGTGTCGGGCAGACAGCGTCGGCGCGGCACGCGACGTGGCCGACCGCATCGGCCATGCGCGTCTGCTCGAGTTCCCGGGCACGGGCATGTTCATCGGGCTCGGGATCGAGCTCGCGGACGTCGTCGAGCGCTTTCTGGACGGCCTCGTCGAGGAGCGCGAGCACGAGACGGTGCTCTCGACCGTGCTCTTTACGGACATCGTCGGGTCGACGACGCTCGCAGCCAGGCTTGGCGACGCTCAGTGGCGCGTGCTGCTCGAGCGCCACCATGCGCTCGTTCGCGCCCAGCTGGCACGGTTTCGAGGACATGAGGTTGACACCACGGGTGCTGGCTTCTTCCTGACGTTCGACGGCCCGGCCCGAGCGATTCGCGTCGCAACTTCGATCCGCGACGCGGTTCGTGAGCTCGGAGTCGAGATCCACGCGGGCCTTCATACGGGCGCATGTAGAGGTCGTCGGCGAGAAAGTCGCCGGTATAGCGGTGCATATCGGTCAGCGGGTACAGGCGAGCGCTGCAGCCGGCGAGGTGGTTGTTTCTCAGACGGTCAAGGATCTTGTCGCTGGGTCCGGCATCGAGTTCGAGGAACGAGGCGAGCACGAGCTCAAGGGCGTTCCGGGAATGTGGCGCCTCTATGCTGTTGTCGATGGCTAGGGACGCGTACATCGTCGATGCCGTCCGGTCTCCGATCGGGAGGCGGAACGGCTCGCTCTCGGACATTCGGGCAGAGGAGCTCGCAGCGCAGGTTCTGAACGGGCTCGTCGACCGGCTCGATGTCGAGCCCGGCGAGATCGAGGACGTGCAGATGGGCTGCGTGACCCAGGTCGGCGAGCAAGCGCTCAATGTCGGGAGGCAGGCGGTGCTCGTCGGAGGTTGGCCGGAGACGGTTTGCGCCTCGACTATCGATCGCCAGTGCGGCTCGTCGCTGCAGGCGGCCTTCAACGGAGCGTCTGCCGTCCAGGCCGGCCATCTCGATCTCGTCGTCGCCGCGGGTGTGGAGCACATGACCCGGGTGCCGATGGGCTCGAATCTCGGTGACGCCGGTTGGGGTGCGGTGAACGAGAAGATCGGCGAGCGCTGGCCGATCGTGCCGCAGGGCATCTCGGCCGAGGTGATCGCGGAAGAGTGGGGACAAACGCGGGAGGAGCTCGACGCGTACTCGTACGAGTCGCACCGGCGCGCGATCGCTGCGATTGACGAGGGCCGCTTCGAGAACGAGATCGTGCCCGTGGAGACCGGCGGGACCGGCGCCGCAGTTCTCTTCGCTGTGGACGAGACGCCGCGCCGGGATACGTCGGTCGAGAAGCTTGCCTCGCTCCAGCCCGCGTTCAAGCCGGACGGGGTCGTGACCGCCGGGAACTCGAGCTCGATCGTGGACGGCTCGGCGGCGATGCTCCTGGCGAGCGGTGAGGCAACGGAGCGCCTCGGGCTGACGCCTCGCGCCAGGTTTGTCTCCTTCGGACTCTCCGGCGTCGATCCTTATCGGATGCTCCACGGAAATCCGGAGGCATGCGCGCGGGCGCTCGGGAAGGCCGGGCTGACCTGGGACGACATCTCCGTTATCGAGGCCAACGAGGCGTTCGCCTCGGTCGTGCTCCAGTTCCTGACCGATACCGGACTCCGCGAGCGCTGGGAAGCGGGTGACGTGAACCCGAACGGAGGCGGCATCTCGCTCGGCCATCCGCTGGGCGCCACCGGCGCGCGGATCACTGCCACATTGTTGAATGAGCTCGACCGGCGGAACGAGCGGTACGGCATCGCGACGATGTGCATCGGCCAAGGACAGGCGATCGCGGGGGTCATCGAGCGTCTCTGAGGCTTTTCTCCAGCGATTAGGCTGACTGATCAAACGAGAAGGTATTAGGAGTGGTGCTGATCTTGCGGCAGGAGGACAATGTGGACATGTTCGGCTATGTCCTCATCGCATTCCTCGTGCTCGTGGGGCCGCTCGCGTACGTCGCAGGCGTCGACTCTCGCATCGACGAGAAGTCGCGTCGGCGACGATCCACGAGCTGATCCGCCCGCGGGTGACGGCTGTGCCCCGTTAGGCTGGCGCGTCGTGAGCGCGTCGGAGATCCGCACAATCGGCGTCGTCGGCCTTGGCGCGATGGGCGCCGGCATCGCGCAGCTGGCCATCGAAGCCGGCTACGAGACCGTGGGTCGCGAGGTGAGCGACGAGCTCGGCGAGAAGGCGCGGGATCGCATTGCCCACTTTCTCCAACGCAAGGTCGACAAACAGCGGATGACCTCGGGCGAGCGCTCCGCAGCGCTGGAGCGCCTCGCGCTGACAACCGAGCTTTCGGCGTTCTCGGACTGCGACCTCGTGATCGAGGCGATCGTCGAGGATCTCGAGGCCAAGCACGTGCTCTTGGCGGAGCTCGAGAAGGTTGTCCGGCCGGACGCGATTCTGGCGACGAACACGTCGGCGCTCTCCGTCACCGAGATCGCCTCTGCAGTCTCCACGCCAGAGCGGGTCGTCGGTATGCACTTCTTCAACCCTGCTCCTCTGATGCCCCTCGTAGAGATCGTGCGGGCTGAGCTGTCGACCGACGATGCGGTCGAGGCAGCGTATGCGGTGGGCGAGCGGCTCGGGAAGAAGCCGATCCGTTGCCACGACACGCCCGGCTTCGTCGTCAACCGCGTTCTCATCCCGCTTCTGAACGACTGCATCCGCGTCCTCGACGAAGCACGGATCTCGCCGGAGGAGCTCGACACGGCGATGACTGCAGGGGCGGGATGGCCAATGGGGCCCTGCACTCTCGTCGACCTGGTCGGGATCGACGTACACGTGCACGCGTCCGAGGCGCTGTACGAGAAGCTGCGCGAGCCGCGCATCGCCCCGCCGCCCAGGATCGTCGCGATGAGGAACGCCGGACTTCTCGGCCGCAAGAGTGGTCGCGGGTTCTATTCGTACGACTAGCGAGGCGTTACTCGTCGCCCACACCATCCAGTCGCGCGTGGCAGAGCGCGGCGATCGAGAGCATGCCGAGGAAGCGGTTCCCATCGACGACGGGAAGCGCCTGCTCTCCGGTATGCAAGAACCGCGCGGCAGCATGGGTTTCGCTCTCGTCTCCGTCGAGTGTCTCGACGGTTCGCGCGAACTCGCCGACGGTCCGGCCGCGCACAACTCGAGCCCGCTCGTCGAGCGCCGCGGGATCGTCCTCGACGAACGAGGTGTGGTCGAGCACGGCGAGGTAGCCTGGAAAAACCGCTCGGAGCATGTCCACCTCCGAGAGAACCCCGACGAGCCGCCCGCTCTCGTCCAGAACGGCGAGAGCAGGTACCTGTGCGTCGAAGAGCCGAGAGGCCGCCTCGGCGAACGTCGCCATTTGGCTAACCGATGCGTCGACGAGCGGAAGGTCGCGAAGGTCCATCAGAGCTGGAAGAGCAATAGATACCCCGTTGCGATCAGGAGCGAGGCAATCGTGACCGGTAACCCGACGACGAGAAATCGGACGAACGAGATCGGCTGACCGGAGCGGTCGAGAATGCCCGTCGCCGCGACGTTTGCCGCCGCGGCGATCAAGGTCGCGTTGCCTCCGAAGCACGCGCCGAGCGCGAGCGCCCACCAGAGGCCATCGTCGAACTCGCCGCCTTGCAGGCTCTCCACCACCGGAATCATCGCAGCGGTGAACGGGATGTTGTCCACGACAGCCGACCCCGCGGCTGCTCCCCAGAGGACGACGAGCCCTTCGGCGGTCGGCGATCCACCCGTGACGTCTGCGATCCACTCCGCTACTCCGGCGACGACGCCGCGTTCCTCGAGTCCGCCCACCATGACGAAGAGGCCGAGGAAGAAGAACAGGGTCGACCACTCCACCCGTTCCAGCGCGGACTCGACGTCATCTGCGGCGACGAGGAGCATGACCGTTGCGCCGGTGAGCGCGACGACTGCCGGCTCGAGGTGGAACAGCGTGTGGAGGAAGAACGCGGCGATCGTTCCCAGGAGAACCGCGAGTGTCCTCCCGACGTATGGCGCTTCGCGCACATCCCGCGCTGCATCGAGCGCCGCGATCTCCTCCGCTCGCTCGGGCTCGATTCGAAGGCTACGCCTGAAGACCAACGCCAGCCCAGTCGTTACCACCACGAGTGTGACCAGCGCGACTGGTGCGAGATTCACGATGAAGTCGAGGAAGGAGAGCTCGGGTTGGGCGGTGCCGATCATGATGTTGGGCGGATCTCCGATCAGGGTGGCCGTGCCACCCACGTTCGAGGCGATCACCTCGACGAGCACGAGCGGGATCGGCGAGATCCGCAGGAGATCCGCGATCAGCAATGTGATCGGGACGACGAGCAGGATCGCCGTCAGATTGTCGAGGAACGCAGAGAGAATCGCGGTGACAAAGGCGAGCAGAAATATGAGCGCGACAGGCCGGCCTTTCGAGAGCTGAGCGACCCGGAGCGCGAGAAATGTGAAGACGCCCGTCGGCTCCGTGAGTCCGACGATGACCATCATTCCTGCGAGGAGTCCGAGAGTCGCCCAGTCGATCGCGTCGATCGCTCGCTCCTGGTCGAGGACGCCGATTAGCACCATGAGCGCGGCGCCGGCGAGAGCGACCTTCGTCCTGTGCACCCACTCGAACGAGATGAGTGCGAGGGCGCCGACGAAGATGAGGACGGCGACGACGTCGATCGGAGGACAGTAGTCGGTTGCCGCAACGCAACAGCTGAGTAACAGTAAGCTGGCGCCGTCCACCTACGAGGCCGGAACGGGTACGTCCAGCGTCGTGCGTGGACATTGCGCTACAACTGATGTTGCTCGTCGGCGGGCTGCTGGTCGCGCTTGCTGCGAGCGACGTTGCCGTCTCGTATACGAGGGCGCTCGCCGCCGTGCTAGGGGCGCCTCCGTTCGTCGTCGGAGTGGTGCTAGTCGCGCTCGGCACCGATCTTCCGGAGATTGCCAACTCGATTGCGTCACACCTCCAAGGAGAAGGCGACGTAAATGTGGGCGACTCGGTCGGATCGACGCTGACGCAGTACACGTTCGTGCTCGGCCTCTTTCCCCTGGTCATCGCCGTGATCGCCGTGCCTCGACGGCAGGTTGCGCTGATCACCGTGCTGACGGTCGGTGGGCTTGGACTCACGATCCTGTTCGTAGCGGACGGTTGGCTCGGGCGGTTGGACGGGCTAATCCTCGTCGCGGCGTGGGGTGGGGCGATGATCGCGGTCACGCGGCTGCTTCCGCGGACGGCGCCCGAGATCCCTCCACGCGTGAAGGTTCAAGGTCGCCTTCCCCAGGCAGGAATTGTGCTTCTCGCGCTGGCCGTGGTCGGAGTGGGTGCCACGGTCGCGGTAGGGGCGCTGGTCAATCTCGCGGAAGAGGTAGGAGCGCCAGAGTTTCTGCTCGCGTTCTTTGGAGCCTCCCTCGGAACCTCCGCTCCTGAGATCGCGGTGGACATCACGGCTCTGCGGCGAGGGGCGCCCGCGATAGCCCTCGGCGACGTCCTCGGCAGCTCGCTCATCGATTCGACGCTCTCGATCGGCATCGGTCCGCTCGTGGCTCCTGCGGAGGTCACGACTCGTCTTGCAGTAACAGCCTCGCTCTACACACTCGTGGCCGTTGCGCTTGTCGGCGTGCTGCTGGCTGTCCGACGCAGGCACGACCGCCTGAGTGCGGCCGTGCTCATGAGCTTGTACGTGCTCTCTTACTTTGTGCTCATCTCCTTGAACTGAGACTGCTCGCGGGTCGTAGCGTTGCAGTCAGCTCCGTCGGCCCTCGAAGATGCGCCGAATTGCAGGCGCATCGTCGGATTGGCAATAGACATGAACGCGATCGCCGGTCTCGAGCACGACGTTCTCATCGATTGTGCGCGGGCGGGCGTCCCGGATGAGCACGCCGAGCGATGCGCGCTCACCGAGCGGCAACTCGTGGACGCGCCGACCGTTGGCGAACGCATCGTCGCGAACGATGAACTCGAGAACCTCCGCGAGGTCGTGGCTGACCCGGCGGAACTGGATGTGGAGCTTGCGTGCCACGTAGGGGATCGACGCGCCTTGGACGATCACGGAGAGCAAAACGACGACGAACACTATTCCGTACAGGCGATCCGCGCCTCCGACACCTGCTAGCACGGCAAGGGCTCCGAGCAGAATCGGCACGGCGCCCTTGAGCCCCGCCCAGACGATGAACAGCCGCTCGCCCATACGCAGCCGACTCAGAAGGAGCAACGGTCCGACGGCCAGTGGACGCGCGGCGACAATCAGAATGACGGCGAGGAGCAGACCGTCGCTCCAGACTCCGAACTCGCTCAAGTCGCTTATCGCGATCGAGAGGCCGAGCGCGACGAACGCGGCGATCTCGGCGAGGCCCGCGACAGAAGCGTGGAAGCTCTCGATCTCGCCCTTCTGCGTCACTGCGACGTCGCCCAGATAGAGCCCGGCGACGAAGACGGCGAGGAAACCGGAGCCTCCGACGACGGCGGCGAGCCCGTAGATGATTCCTGCTCCGGCGAGGACGCGAATCGGGTAGAGGGCCGGTCCTGTGAGCCGCACGCGACGTATGACGGGAAGAAGCAGAAGCGCTCCGGCGACGCCGACGACGAGCCCGAAAGTCATCTCAACGGCGAACTCCTTCCCAACGATCCGCAGATCGCCTCCATCCTGCGTGGCCAGCTCGATCATCCCGATCATCAGCGCGATCCCGACTGGGTCGTTCACGCCAGCCTCGCCCTCGAGGATCGTTCCCGAACGACCGCGAATCTCCCTTGCGCCGAAGACGGAGAAGGTCACCGCCGGATCGGTCGGTGCGATTGCGGCTCCGATGAGGCCGGCCTCGATCCAGCTGAAGCCCAAGAGGTAGCGAGCGGCGACCGCGACGATGCCTGCCGTCACGAACGTGCCGACGATGCCGATCGCGACGATGGGTCCTGCGGCCTGGCGGAACCGGCCCAAGCCGATGTGCAGGCCACCGTGGAAGAGGATCGCGATCAACGCGACCACGGCGATTCTTTCGACCTCCTGGACGGAGAGCAGCCGTCGAGCCGCAGGAAATATCTCACCGATGGCGACGGCTCCGACGAGGAAGATCGCGGCGTAAGGAACGGAGATTCGGTGGGTGAGACGCATCCCGAGCAGCGCGATGAAGATCGCGGCCGAGACCGCGAGGATTCCAGTGCCGAAGTCGGAGATCTCGGTCATGGACTACCGGTGAATCTACGGTGCGGACCGAACCGGGGAAGCGCTTACAGTCTCCTTACACGGTTTTGATGCCGGATTCATGCCGAATCCCGATACTGGGTCAGGCGTCATGCGCAAGCTCATCCTCTTTACCTGCTCGATCGCGGCTGCTGCCGTTCTCGGGAGCTCCGCTGGAGCTGCCGGGCCAGGCGTGGGTGTGCTGTCGGTCGAGGACGGGAGAGGCATGGTCACGCTCGATTTGAAAGGGTCTGTTCTCGGGCGACTGTCGAGCGGCACACTTCGGGTCACCGACCATACGCCTTTGGATCGCTATTCGGCACTCGTGGTCGGGCGGAAGGTGACACAGGAGCGGCTCGGTCCGAGGACCGTGCTCTACCGCGGCCAGAGTCTTCGCTTCCGCATGCTCGGCGGTGGCTACCGGATCGTCGTTCGGGGAGCGGGTATCTCGGTCTCGGCGGTCGGCCGGGGCGTTGTGGCTCTGGACGGCGAGCCGCGGTTTCCCGGAGAGAACGTCGGTGTGTACTCCCTCGAGGAAGGCGTCGACTGCGATGTCGACCGCTCGTTGTGCGCTCCGCTGCCCGACGAACCCGAGCGCTTCACGTTTGGCTCCGCGCCGGGTGAAGACGACGGGCGAACGAAGCGATGAGCCAGCAACAGCACTCCATCCTCGTCGTCGAGGACGAGACGTCGATCGCGACCTTCGTCGCCGCCTATCTGCGCAACGCCGGCTACGGCGTCCGCACCGCCTCGACCGCGCAGAATGCTCTCGTCGAGCTTGCCAGCGAGCCTCCTGCGCTGATCATCCTCGATCTGAATCTGCCGGACGGCGACGGGGTCGAGCTCTGCCGACGCATTCGCAAGGCCTCGGACGTGCCGATCCTGATGCTCACCGCGCGTGACGAGGACGTGGACAAGATCATCGGCCTCGAGGTCGGCGCGGACGACTACATGACGAAGCCGTTCAATCCGCGCGAGCTCGTCGCCCGCGTCAAGAGCGTGCTTCGGCGCGCGGCCCCGGACCGTCGGCGCGGCGAGAGCGAGGAGCTGCGGCATGGAGATCTCGCCATCAACTCAGGGAAGCGGGAGGTGTACGTCGGAGACGAGGAGATCAGGCTCGCTCCGAAGGAGTTCGAGCTCCTCTGGGAGCTGCTCGATCATCGCGGAATCGTTCTCACGCGCGACCAACTTCTCGAACGCGTGTGGGGCTACACGTTCGCCGGCGACACGCGAACGGTCGACGTGCATGTCCGGCAGATCAGGCGCAAGCTCGGAGATGCCTCTCCGATCGTCACTGTGTGGGGCGTCGGCTACAAGGTCGCGAGCGAGCGCACGCCCGCCCCGACCGCCTAGGCGCTTACCCTAGAAGCGCCCATGCTCGGGACGCTTCGCTTTCGACTTACCGCGCTCTTCCTCATGGTCGTGCTGGTGTTCGGCCTCGTCTCGATCGCGCTCGCCGTCCGGCTCTTCCAGGACGTGACGCGCACCGCGTCGATCCGCGAACTCTCGCGGGAGGCTGCGGGGCTTGCCGATCTGTACGCGCAGGCCGCTCTCCGTTCGAGCGACGAGGGGACGAGGGCGCCGGCATTCGCAGCTCGGAATCTCGAGCTTGCCACTGGCGATGAGCTCTACTACGTGGGAGCGTCGCTCTTTCCGGGTCAGCGGTTCGGCTTGACGCGACTGTCGCGGAGCGCGCTCGAGGACGTCGAGCTGGCCCGTGATCGGCTGGTCACGTTCGAGTTCACTCCACCGGACGACGACCGAAAGCTGATAGCTGCAGCGCAACCGGTGCGGTTGGTCCGGGGAACGGAACCCTTCGGCTGGCTGGTGGTCGCCAAGCCGGTGACAGAGCTCCGTGCGCAATGGCTGACGCTGCTGGGACGTCTCGCTCTTGCGCTCGCAGTGGGAATCGGCCTCGCCGGAATGCTGTTCTGGTGGCTGTCGCGGCGTTTCACCGAGCCGGTGCTCGCGCTGACGCGTGCGACCCAGGACGTCGCCGCCGGTCGCTACGACGTCGAGATCCCGGATCCGCGCGGGAGCGACGAGATTTCGCTCCTCAGCGACCGCTTCCGCCGAATGGTCGTCAAGCTCGCCGAGGGCGAGAAGTTGAAGCGTTCGTTCCTCATGTCGGTCTCCCACGAGCTGCGTACGCCTCTGACCGCGATCCGCGGTCACGTCGAGGCTCTCCGGGAGGGCATCGTCTCGGAGCCGGAGCAGGTACGAAGCTCCCTGGACGTGATCGCGTCGGAGGCGGACCGCCTGGAGCGGTTGGTGGGAGACGTTCTCGATCTCGCGAAGCTGCAGGCTCATCGCTTCACCGTTCGCCACGAGGAGGTCGATCTCGGACGCGTGCTCGACCATGCCTACAGCGCCTTCGCCGAGGAGGCGCGGCGGCGGGAGATCGACTACCGGCTGGAGGCGATTCCGCAGCCGCCTGTCATCGTGTCCGACGGTGACCGCGTGCTCCAGGTCATCTCGAACCTGCTGACGAACGCGTTCCGCTGGACACCGGACAGAGGTCGAATCGAGCTCTCGCTCGCAGCAGAGAACGGAGTCCTGAGCGTGGACGTCGTCGACTCCGGGCCTGGAATCTCCCAGGAGCAGCGCGATCGCGTCTTCGAGCCCTTCATCTCCAACGACGTGAACGGAACCGGGCTCGGTTTGCCGATCGCGAGAGAGCTCGCGGTCGCGCTCGGTGGTGGGCTCGAGCTCTCAGCAGGGCCAGATGGCGGAAGCCGCTTTCGGCTCCTTCTTCCGACTGGCGCCGGCGACTAGCTTCGCGAGCTACGCCGCCGCGGCGTGGCCGACAAGTGCGTCGACGTCGACGCGTCCCGCCTCAGCGACATCGATCGGCGTCTCCGCTCGGCTCCGTTCGAGGCGCGCCAGACGGGAGTCGACGCCGCGCCAGCCTGAGCTGACCAGGTCTACGAGAAGCGCGAGGTCGTCCACGCGTGCGTGGCGCTCGGCGAGCAGGTCCCCTTCGATCCGCTCCAAACGCCGGATCGTCTGGTTGAGCAGGCCGCGAATCTCGGCGATGTGGCGAGCCACAGGGAGCACCTCGGTGCGGAGACCGTCGCGAACGGCGACACCGACCTGAACAGGGACTGAGGCTTCGAGGCCAGCCGTCACCTCCGCGAGCGTTTCGATCTGCCTCCGTGAGCGTTCGAGCGTGGCCTCGAGCAAAGCCGGCTCGGGTCGACGAGCGGCGGCCTCGGCAATGCGCTGCTCGGCACGTTCCAGAGCGAGTGCGTCCATGGGTGCCGAGGCTACTCTCCGCGCCGGATGGACACCGTGCTTCTCGACTACGAGCTTCCGGAGGAGCTGATCGCGCAGCGGCCCCGCGCCCAACGGGACGACTCGCGGCTGCTCGTGTACCGCCGGTCGAACGGCGCGATCGAGCATCGGATTTTCTCCGATCTCCCCGATCTGCTCTCGGGCGAGCTCGTTGTCGTCAACGACACGCGAGTTCTGCACGGGCGGCTCTTGCTTCAGCGCGCCACTGGGGGCGCGGCCGAAGTGCTTCTCGTCGAGCAGCTCGAGGGCGGGCTCTGGGAGGGTCTGGCGCGACCGACGCGGCGTTTGCAAGTCGGTGAGCGCCTCGGGCCGGTCGAGCTGGTGCAGTCACTCGGCGATGGGCGCTGGTTGCTCAGGCTCGAGAAGAGTGGCGAGGGGGAGATGCCTCTTCCGCCGTACATCCACGAGCGACTGTCCGACCCAGAGCGCTATCAGACGGTGTATGCAGACGAGCTCGGCTCAGCGGCGGCGCCGACCGCAGGACTCCACTTCACGCCCGAGCTGCTCTCGCGGCTCGACCATGTCGCGATCACGCTCCACATCGGTCTCGACACCTTTCGGCCTCTCGCGGGCGATCGTCTCGAAGATCATGCGCTGCACGGAGAGCGCTACTGCGTAAAACATGAGGCGTGGGCGCGGATTGCGAGCGCCCCACGTGTGCTAGCAGTGGGAACGACGACAGTGCGGACGCTCGAGACCGTCGTCCGCACGGGTGAGCTCCTGGGGCGCACCGATCTCTTCATCACGCCAGGTTTCGAGTTCGCGCGAGTGGACGCCCTGCTGACGAACTTTCATCTTCCCCGGTCGAGCCTGCTCGCACTTGTCATGGCCTTCGTGGGGGTCGAGGAGGCGCACGAGATCTACCGCGTCGCGATTGCCGAGCGGTATCGGTTCTACTCCTTCGGCGACGCGATGCTCGTGCTGTGACCACGGTGTTCCGTGTCGCATTGGCACGGTTTCGGCACGATCACGTCTCACATGCGTAGGTACTTTCGCAATAGGCTGGTAGTGGGAGGAGGCGAGGGGTGGCCCCAAGGGTTTTCCCCGGTCGCCGAGAGCGTGGAGCGACTATGAGCGCCGCCCGCTGACCGCCTTCCGTGTCACCGCAACCGAGGGCGCCGCCCGCGCTGGAGTCCTCCACACCGCGCACGGCCCGATTCCGACCCCGGCTTTCATGCCCGTGGGCACGAAGGCGACGGTGAAGTCGCTTCATCCGGACGAGGTTCGGGCGCTGGGCGCGCACGTGATCCTCGGCAACACCTACCACTTGCACTTCCGTCCCGGAGAGTCCGTCATCGAAAGCATGGGAGGGATCCACGCCTTTTCCGGCTGGGACGGACCGATCCTCACCGACTCGGGAGGCTTTCAGGTCTTCTCGCTCCGGGACACGATCCTCAGGCTCGACGACGAGGGAGTGACCTTTCGCTCGGTCTACGATGGCTCCCGCGCCCATTTCAGCCCCGAAGGAGTCGCGGACATCCAGCGTCGCCTCGGCTCGGACATCGCCATGTGCCTGGACATCTGCCTACCGGCGCCAGCGTCCCGACAGGAGCTCGAGCAAGCGGTCCGGCTCACAACGACCTGGGCGGAGCGCCAGGCCGCGGCCACCAAGGCGCCCGGTCAGCTTCGCTTCGGGATCTCCCAGGGTGGCACGGACGAGGAGCTGCGCCGCCGCTCGCTCGAGGAGATCTCGGCGCTCCCGTTCGACGGCTTCGCGCTCGGCGGACTCGCGGTCGGCGAGTCGCGCGAGGAGATGCTCGACTGTGTCGAGTGGGCCGCACCGGCGCTTCCGCAGGACAAGCCTCGTTACTTCATGGGGATCGGCGACCCTGTGGGCGTTCTCGAGGTCGTCGCGCGTGGCGTGGACATGTTCGACTGCGTGCTGCCGACCCGTACGGCTCGCACCGGCTCGGCGCTGACCTGGGGCGGTCGGCTCAACCTTCGGAACGCTCGCTTCACCCGCGACCCCGATCCGCTCGACGAGGACTGCGGCTGCCCTGCCTGCGTCCGCTTCTCCCGCGCATACATCCGACATCTCGTGACACAGGAGGAGATCCTCGGGTTGCGTCTCCTGAGCCTGCATAATCTCTGGTTCGTACTCGACCTGACCGCACGCGCGCGGGCGGCGATCGAGCGAGGCACGTTCACGGCCTTCAGGCGGGACGCGCTCGCGCGGCTCGCTCACGTGCCCGAGGAGGAAACGTGAGCTTCTTGATCGTGATGGTGCTCTTGCTCGTTGTCATGTACGTCCTGATGATCCGCCCGCAGCGTCAACGCCAGCAGGCGCAGCAGACCATGATCGACCGCGCTTCGGTTGGAGACGACATCCTCACGAGTGGAGGAATCTACGGGACGATCATCGAGATCGAGGACGACGATGTCGTCGTCGAGATCGCGGACGGCCTCTCTGTGCACATGACGCGGCGTGGGATCGCTGCGGTGCTGCCTCCCGAAGCGGACGAGGAGGAGGACGACGGCGATACCGAAGAAGACGAAGACATGGTCGATGCGGAAGCCGTCGAAGTCGCGGAACTCGAGGATGAAGCTCCTGTTACGACCGACGAAGAAGCGGTTACGAGTGAGCCGGCCGCAGACCCGGCGACCGCCGACCGCCGATAACCTGATCCGCCGACCGTGAACCGACGCACCTCCATCCTCGTCGTCGGCCTGCTGGCCGCTGCCCTCGTGGGCGTCGCGCTGTTGGCGATCCCCAGTTCTCCCATCAAGCAGAGCCCGACCCTGGGGCTCGACCTCCAAGGCGGTCTCGAGGTCACGCTCCAAGCGGTCCCGCCGGCAGATCGCGAGCTGACGGAAGATGACCTCGAACGTTCCGTGGACATCATGCGAAACCGCGTCGACAAGCTCGGCGTGACGGAGCCCGAGATCCGCACGCAGGGCTCGGATCAGATTACGATCCAGTTGCCCGGCGTGAAGGATCCTGCGGCCGCGGCGGAGATCATCGGTACGACCGCCCAGCTCGAGCTGTACGACCTCGAGACCTCGCTCACCGGGCCTTCGGTCTCCATTCGAGGCGAGCCGGTGGAGAACCCGAGGCTGTACGACCTGTTGTCACGGGTCCAGGCGCAAGTCGACGAAGGCGAGTCCGACGCGTACTACCTCGTGAACCAGCAGGCAAAGCGCGTCGTGAGCGGGCCATTCGGGTCGAGTGAGGACGCGCTTCGAAAGTCCGACGCGAAGGTTCCGGCCGGGCGCTCCCTGTTCGCGGTACCGCAGGACATGGTCGTCATCACCTGTGGTGAGCCGGCCGTCGTCTGCCCCGGAGGCCCGCAGGGAGGCGGCGTTCCGCCGGATCGGACCTACTACTACCTTTTCAAGTTCGTACCGGGAGAGATCCCGCAGATGACCGGTGAAGACCTCAAGCTCTCGGGCACCCGCGCGGACTACGACACGAGCCCGAGCGGCGGTGGGCTCCCGATTGTGACGATGGAGTTCACCGGCCGCGGCGCGGATAGGTTCGAGGCGATCACCAGCGCCGAATACGTGCGCGGGCGACTGCGCGGGGCGCCGCAGCACTTCGCCATCGTGCTCGATCGCGAGATCCGAACCTTCCCGCAGATCGACTACACCGACTCGAGCCTCGCGGGTGGGATCGGCGGTGGGCGGGCGCAGATCCAGGGCCTCGACTCCATCGACGAGGCGCAGGACATCGCGATCGTGCTGCAAACGGGCGCTCTGCCCGTCAAGTTCGAGACGCTCGATCGCACCGACATTTCCGCGACGCTCGGGAAGGACTCACTCCGAGAGGCTTGGCTGGCCGCGATCGGCGGCATCATCCTCGTCGCGTTCTTCCTGCTGCTGTTCTACCGCTTCCTCGGCCTCGTCGCGGTCACCGGCCTCGTCGTCTACGCCGCCTTCCTCTACGCGACCATCCTCCTCTTCAACGTCACCTTGACACTGCCGGGCTTCGCAGGCCTTGTGCTGACGTTCGGCGTCGCCGCCGACGCGAACATCGTCATCTTCGAACGGATCAAGGAAGAAGTGCGCGCCGGGAGGTCCGTGCGCGCGGCGATCTCGTTGGGCTACAAGAAGGGCTTCGCGACGATCGTCGACGCCAACGTCGTCACGGCGATCACGGCGATGGTGCTCTTCGCGGTGGCGACGGCGAGCGTGCGCGGCTTCGCGCTCATGCTGCTGATCGGGACCGTGCTCTCGATGCTGACGGCGGTGCTCGCGACGCGTGCGATCCTCGCCCTGCTGGCCGGTTTCGGGTGGATCGACAACCCGCGCCTGATGGGTACGACCGGCCGGGGCATTCCGCGCTGGTTGCGTGCCGACTACATCGGGAGGCGACGGATCTGGTTCGCGTTCTCCGGGATCGTCGTCGCGATCTCGATCCTCGCGATCGTCATCCAGGGGCTCAACCTCGGAATCGACTTCAGAGGCGGCACGCAGCTGACCTTCCGCACGCCGGAGCCCACGTCCCTCGAGGAGGTGCGAAGCCAGGCAGCGCAGATCGGTCAAGAGGGGTCGGTGATCCAGGGGCGGGGAGCGTCCGTGGACGACCAGTACACGAGCTTCCAGATCCGAACCGAGTCCCTCACCCTCGACGAGCAGAACACGCTGTCGCAGGAGCTCACGAGTGCGCTTCAGGCAACGTCTTTCGGCGCCAAGAACGTCTCGGAGAGCTTCGGCCGCCAGATTGCGAACTCGGCTCTGTTCGCAATCATCGTCAGCCTTCTCCTGATCGTCGTCTACATCTCGGCCCGCTTCCAGTGGAAGTACTCGATCGGTGTCCTGGTGGCGCTCGCGCACGACGTCGTGATCACGGTGGGCGTGTACGCGCTGACCGGGAGAGAGGTCTCGACCGCGACTGTGGCCGCTGTTCTCACCGTGCTCGGGTACTCGATCTACGACACGATCATCATCTTCGACCGGATCCGCGAGAACGTGCCGCTGATGCGTCGCGCGTCGTTCCGGGTCATCGGCAACGTCTCGCTCTGGGAGGTGCTGCCGCGGTCTCTCGCGACAACCTTCATCACGTTGCTTCCGGTTGCCGCCCTCTACTTCTTCGGCGGCGACACGCTCAAGGACTTCGCCTTCGCGCTGCTCGTCGGGATCGGCTTCGGCTCGTACTCCTCGATCTTCCTTGCCGCTCCGTTGGTGGCGGTCTTCAAGCAACGGGAGCCCGAGTTCGCGCGCCGGCGTGACGACCTGGGCGCTCTCGAGGGAGTCGAGTCGGTGGGTGGAATGCTGCTCGACGAGCCGGGCGACAGCGATGTCGACGAGGACGGAGGCACGGACGGCAGGCAGGACGAGGCCCCGCGTGCTCCCGTTCCGGTACCGCCGCCGACGGCGGGTCTTGGGGATGCCGGCGCGAAGTCGAAGCGGGAGCGCCGGACGCAGCGGCGGGCATCGAGGCCGCATGGCAGAGCCCGGTGATATCGGCACAGGGCCGAAGTCCACTCGCGTGGATTCCGGCCGCGCCAGACCCCTAAAGCCGTCCGCTTTGCGGCCGGAGCCCGCCAGGGGCGCGCTCGAGACGCTCGCGATCGCCGGGATCGGCATCTTCGCTTTGGGAGCGGACCGGGTGGACGATCTCGCCGACGAGCTGGCGCAGCGTCTCGGCATCGACAGTGAGGAGACCCGCGCCGTCCTCGTCGACGTGTTCGAAAGCTGGCGCCGTGAGATCAAGCGGGTGAGCGAATCCTCCAGCTCCGTGGGCTCCCGCCTCGGAGCCGAGCTCGGCATCGCTTCGCGTGACGCCCTCGCCGAGCTCGGCTCCGAGGCGGGAGCCCACGGAGCTGGAGGATTCGCTCACCCGCTTGATCTCACGGCGCCAGCTTTCGAACACGTCGACGAGGACGGCGCGGG
>Ga0136621_1000432_pt1 | contig 16610 bp, 13 predicted proteins | sample AntDryUQ445A2306_FD_104673 | JGI IMG/M metagenome (GOLD analysis project Ga0136621, IMG submission 104673) | Polar desert sand microbial communities from Dry Valleys, Antarctica - metaG UQ445A (23.06) | ecosystem: Environmental > Terrestrial > Soil > Desert | place: Antarctica: Dry Valley...
GCGACGATCGCCTGCCCGGTGTCCTCGTCCGGGACGGCGATCACGGCCGCCTCGGCCACGCCGGGGTGGGAGACCAGCGCCGACTCGACCTCCATCGTCGAGAGGCGGTGGCCGGAGACGTTGATCACGTCGTCGATCCGCCCGACTACCCAGAAGAATCCGTCCTCGTCGCGGCGGGCGGCGTCGCCGACCAGGTAGACGTCGCGCCCGTAGCGCTCCCAGTAAGTCTCGATGTAGCGGTCCGCCTCGCGAAAGAGGGTGCGCGCCATGCCGGGCCATGGCTGGGTCAGGACGAGCGTCCCGCCTCCCTCCTCGATCTCCTTGCCCTCGGAATCGAGGACCTTCGCCTCGATCCCCGGCAACGGCACGGTCGCCGAGCCCGGCTTCGTCTCGGTCAGGCCGGGCAGCGGCGCGATCATGATTCCGCCGGTCTCCGTCTGCCACCACGTGTCGACGATGGGGCAGCGACCGCCGCCGATGTTCTCGTGGTACCAGAGCCAGGCCCGCGGGTTGATCGGCTCGCCGACGGATCCCAGGAGGCGCAGCTTCGACAGGTCATGCGCCTGCGGGTGCTCCGCGCCCCACTTCATGCAGGCCCGGATCGCAGTCGGCGCCGTATAGAAGATCGTGACGCCGTAGCGCTCGCAGATCTCCCACCAGCGATCCTCCTTCGGGTAGTTGGGCGCGCCCTCGTAAAGAACCGACGTGGCGCCGTTGGCGAGCGGCCCGTAGACGATGTAGGAGTGGCCGGTGATCCAGCCGATGTCGGCCGAGCACCAAAAGACATCGGCCTCCGCCTTCAGGTCGAAAACCAGCTTGTGAGTGGCGGTCACGTGTGTCAGATAGCCGCCGGTGGTGTGCACGATGCCCTTCGGCTTGCCCGTCGATCCCGACGTGTAGAGGATGAAGAGCTCATCCTCGGCAGCCATCGGCTCCGGCGTACACACGGGGTCGGCTGCGGCAACCGCTTCGTGCCAGAAGACGTCACGGCCCTCGGTCATCTCAGGGCCGGTCTGGCAGCGGTCCACGACCACCACATGCTCCATGTTCGGCAGCCGCTCGACGATCGCGTCGACGTTGGCCTTCATCGGCAGCGGCTCGCCGCGGCGCAGCGTGGCGTCGGCCGTGACCAGGACCCTCGCGTCGGAGAACTCCATTCGTTCCCGCACCGCCTCGGGCGAGAAGCCGCCGAAGACGACGTTGTGGAGGGCGCCGATGCGCGCGCACGCGAGCATCGCGGCCACCGCCTCGGGCACCATCGGCATGTAGATCCCGACCACGTCGCCCTTGCCCACGCCGAGGGACTTCAGCACGTTCGCGAAGCGCTGGACCTGATCGAGAAGCCACGCGTAAGTGATGGGCCTGCGGCCGTCATCGCCGAGCTCATCGGCGTCCTCCGCCTCCCAGTGGAAGGCGACGCGATCCCCGTGGCCGGCGCTGACGTGGCGATCCAGGCAGTTGGCGGAGACGTTCAAGGTGCCGCCGTCGAACCAGCGCGCGTGCGGTGGATCCGACCAGTCCAGGACCTCATCCCACGGCTTGATCCACTCGAGCTTCTCGGCCCAGCTCGCCCACCATGCCTCGCGATCAGCCGCAGCCCGCTCGTAGACCCCGGGGTCGGCGACGTTTGCCTGAGCGGCGAACTCGGGCGGGGGAGGGAAGGTCTGCTCCGTTTGGAGCAGTACGTCAAGCTCGGGTTCTGAGGCCATCGTGTCTCCTCCTGGTGTCGCTTCAGCTCGCGAATCCTATGCCCGACCGGCGCGTGGGAGAACCCTGTCTCCTATGGTTATGGACATGGGTAGGTGCGGGACACACCTGAAGGTGCGGGTTCTTTGGGCGGCGGCCATGCTGCTTGGCGTGCTGGCGACCGCACCCGCTGCGGGCGCGGCGGAGGTCGCTCAGGATCCGGCCGACGTGCGCCAGTACTGGACGGACGAGCGCATGCGCGAGGCGCTTCCGGGATCCGATCTGCTGGCCGATGTCGAGCTTCCCCTCTTGCCGGAGGTGGACGAGATCCTGCCTGGCGACTTCCAGCCGCAGCCCAGCCCCCGAGCGGCCGCCGAAGCGGTCCCCGACCCTGCACGAGCCCCGCTTCGCACGCACGGCAAGGTCTACTTCACCCTGAACGGCGTCCGGTACGTCTGCTCGGGCACCGTGGTCAGGGCGGAAACCAAGAGCCTGGTCGTCAGCGCGGGCCACTGCGTATACGGCTTCGGTCAGTTCGCCACCAACTGGCTGTTCGTCCCGGCGAAGAACGGATCGTCCGAGCCGTACGGCCGCTGGGCCGCGGTCGAGCTGGATACGACCAACCAGTGGCAGGCGAGTGAGGACATTCGCTACGACGTCGGCATGGCGACGCTCGAGCGCCGCAACCACAGGCCGATCCAACGCCGGGTCGGCGGACGCAAGATCGCCTTCAACAAGGGCCGCGACCTCACCTTCAAAGCCTTTGGCTACCCGGCCGAGGGGCGCTTCAACGGGCAGTACCTCTATCGCTGCAAGTCCCCGGCGCAGGGAACCGACAGCGGCCCTCAACCCAGGCCGACCCGGATCGATTGCGACATGACCGGCGGCTCGAGCGGCGGCGGCTGGGTAATCAGCAGGGGCCGCGTCAACTCGGTCGTCTCGTACGGATACGAGTGCAGCCTGCTCGATCTCCTGTGCCAGATCGTCGGCGGCAACCCCGAGGACGGGAAGCTTTTCGGGCCCTACTTCGGCGACGTCATCAGGCGGCTCTACCGCCAAACCCAGCGCTGATCAAGCCGCGGTGACGCGCTTTCTGTGGGCGCGGATCTCGCTCATGATCCGCTCCAGCCGTGGCTCCGTCGAGGAGTCCACATGGCTCATCGCCGCCGCGACCGCCGGGTGGACGGCAGCGATCCGCTGGTGCATCGCTTGCGCTACCGCGCGATACGTGGGATGGCCCTCGCGCGCAGAGCGCAGCTCGCACAGGTGCATGGCCTCCCTGGCGTTCAGGTCAAGGATGTAGCGGATCCGGTAGCCCAGGCAGAGCGCGTAGGGCGCCGCTTCCGGCATCCCGGCCTCCTCCAAGCGCATGAACTCCGCGCGTGAGTCTTCGAGCCCGCGGCTGTAGCGGTCACCCGCCCCAGCCTCGACGACCTCCTCGGGAACGCCGGCTCCCAGGTCGGGTCCCAGGCGCTGCCACTGGCAGGTCAGCATCCGGTGGCGCTGCAGGTCGCGGAAGCCGCCGTAGTCGGAGACGATCTCGAAGCGGTAGCGGATCGCCTCCCAACCGCGCCCGGGACGATGGCGGCGGTTGGCACGCTCGCCCACCAGCTCAGCGATCAGCTCCGCCCGCGCGATGGGGTCCAGGGCGTCCACTCTGCTGCGGATCTGCGCCTCACCGGCGCCCGCCGACTCGTAAAGCGACGATGCGAGCAGACCAGCCTCATCGCCGTCCACGTGAACCAGCTCGACCGATGGGGCGTCGGCGCCCTCGCGGCGATCGAGCCCGAAGCGCGCCGCGGCGCTCTCGGTCGTCGCCCTGCGTGCCTTCAGGTAGCCGATCCACTCGCCGCCGCGATCCGGCCGGCCGACGCGGGCGACGAAGCTGGGAATGACCTGACCGAGCTCGGCCAGGATCATGTCGGCGAATGCCCGTGCCTCCGGGAGGGGCGATGCGTAGAGCCGCAACAGGAGCTGCTCGTATGCCTGGCCCGAGGCGAAGATCCCCACATGGCTGAGCGTGGAGGCGGGGAGCAGGCCCCGCATCAGATCGAGCGCCTTGGCCCGGATCGAGCTGCGCCACGCCCGCTCAGGCTCATCGCCGCGAGGCCAGTGCTCGGCTGCCCAGGCGAGCACCTGCTCGAGCCCGGCGGAGTAGTCGGCGAAGATCCGATCCATGGCCTGGCCGTACGCAGGGCCCAGGTCCGCGCCGGAGTAGTAGCGATAGCCGCCGCCCGGGATCGGCTGGTCGTAGGGGATGTAGCGGGTCGATTGCTCCAGGTAGGCCGCCAGGCGGCCACGCTGGAGGACCTTCGTGAGCACGTTCGACACCCACTCGCACGCCAGGTGCGCGCCGCCGACCTGGGCGATGGAGTCGTCCCCGAAGCCGATGAAGACCCGCTCGTAGAGGCCGGCGGCGCGCTCCCCCTCGTCGCCGTCGAAGGGTCGCGTGCCTGCCGGGATCTCGCCGGCAAACTCGTCGAGGTAGAGCCGCCGCAGCGTCCCACCCCAGCGGGAGTAGCGTGCGAACAGGGCGCCCTTGACCGTCTCCGGCAGGTTCGTCAGCGCGAAGACGGGCCCGTCCGCGTTGGTGAAGTGGGGGGCGAGCAGGGCGTGCTCTTCAGGGGTAAACGACTCAACGGGATAGCGCACGGGACGGGCATCCTAGTTCAGCCTTCGGCAGATAAATGCTTTCGGCCCGGTCGTGCGTTCGCGAGGCTCAAGGGGGCGCTGCCATCAGCTCGACCCGATGACCGCCGGGCGCGGACGCGAAGGCGCGCGGCTGACCCCAGTGCGCTTGCCTCGGCTCAACCCGTGTGCCAGACGCCTCGACGCGGGCGACGGTAGCGGCGAAGTCAGGCACCACAACGGCTACGTGGCCCAGGCGTGGCACCGTGGGTTTCGCGGTCACGATCAGGTGGATCTGGGTGCCGTCGCGCTCGATCCAGGCCGTTGTGCCGGCGAGCGAGGAAGGCGGATCCACCCGCTCGAAGCCGAGCGCCTGCCAGAACCCGAGGGCCGCCGCAAGCTGGTTGCCGTCGATCTCGAGCGAGGCGTGGTGAAGCATCGTGGCGCTAGTGGATCTAACCGAGCGCCGTCGTGATCGCTTCGCCGGCGCCGGACACGAAATCAACAAGCGGCGAGGGGATGATCCCGAAGAAGATCGTCGCGATGGCCGCCGCGATCGTCAGGCCGATGATGACCGGGCAGCGGACCCCGCCGATCCCGCTTGCCAGAGCGTCAGCCTCCGGCGATCCTCCCGCGATCGCGGGCAGCACCCGGTGGCCGGACTCGGGAGTGGGGTCCGCCAGGTAGGCCGGGCGCATCCAGATCGCGGCGATCACCCGCAGGTAATAGGCGAGGGAGATCATGGTCCCGATCACGATCGCGACCCCGAGCCAGGTGTAGTCCGCCGCGACGGACGCCTCGAGCAGGTAGAGCTTGCCGATGAAGCCGGCCGTGCCGGGAAGTCCTGCGAGGCCCAGCATCGCGATCGTCATCGGCCAGGCCAGCGCCGGCCGCTCACGACCCAGGCCCTGGATCTGGCGGATGTCGTCGCCGAAGCCGGTCTCCCGCTCGCGGATGGTGATGACGGCGAAGGCAGCCATGTTCATGAAGGCATAGGCAGCCAGGTAGAAGAACAGCGCCTGGATTCCAATCTCGTTGGCGGCGACGATCCCGACCAGCATGTAGCCGGCCTGGGCGATGCCGGAGTACCCCAGCAGCCGCTTCAGCGAGCTCTGCGTCAGCGCGCCCACATTGCCCACCAGGATCGAAACGGCTGCGAGGGCGGCCAGGGCGGGCTGCCAATCACCGACCGTCGGGCCCAGCGCGACCTCGAAGAACCGGGCGAAGACCGCGAACGCGGCGGCTTTGGTGGCGACTGCCATGAAGGCGGTGACGGGGGTAGGGGCGCCCTGGTAGACGTCCGGTGTCCACTGATGAAACGGCGCGATCGAGAGCTTGAACGCCAGCCCGGCCGCGGTCAGGGCGACCCCGATCAGGACCAGCGGGTCGTCTGCCAGGCCACTGCCGATCCCTGCTCGGATTCCGTCGAAGTCGGTCGAGCCGGAGCCACCGTAGATGAAGGCGAGCCCGTAGAGCAGTGTCGCCGATCCGAGCGCCCCGATGATCAGGTACTTGAGGCCGGACTCGAGCGACGCGCGCCGTCGCAGCGCTGAGCCGCACAAAACGTAGAGCGGGATCGAGAGCAGCTCGAGCCCGACGAAGAAGATGACCAGGTTCTGGGCCATCGCCAGCATCGCCATGCCAAGGACTGACGCCATCAGGAGGCCCTGGAACTCGCCGTGCCCACCGGGTCCCGGGGCATCGTCGGAGGCTTCCTCGCGCCAGGAAAGCGGGATCACGAAAATCGCGCAGCCGATGGCGATCAAGGTCGCGATCAGGCCCAGCTCGTCGACGCGCAGGGCACCCGCGACCAGCTCCTTGTTCTCGCCGAACTGCCAGATCGAGAGCCCGGCCGCGGCGAGGTATGCGACGAGGCTCGTGGCTGAGACCGCGACGCGCTGGCCACGGCCGATCAATCCCACCAAGAGCACGGCCACCAGCCCGGCGGTCAACGCGATTACGGGGCTCAGTCCCGCGTAGTCGATGTCTGGGGCTTGAAAGCTCATGCCGGCCGCCGCCTCACTCCGCTACCGCCCCGATCTTGTCCTGAACCGAAGCCTCACCGTGCTCGATGATCACGCCGGGGAAGAAGGCCATGGCGATAATGACGCCGACCAGGGGGATCAGGACCACGCCGTCGCGCCATCCGACCTCGCGGGATTCGGCTCCGACCGGGAGCCGGTTGTGCATGGTCAGCTGGAACATCCGCAAGGCGTAGAAGGCTGCCATCGCGATACCCGCGGTCGCCACGACCGCCAACGCGGTATTCGAGTCGAACAGCCCGTTGAGGATGTAGAACTCGCCGATGAAGTTGGCGCTGCCGGGCATCGCCAGCGTCGCCATGGTCACGATCAGGAACATGGCGGCCAGCACCGGCGCCCGCTTTGCGGCACCGCCCATCCCGCGCAGGTCGTCCGTCCCGAAGCGCTCGTAAAGGATCGCGATTACCAGGAAGGTCGGCACCACGACGATCGCGTGGTTGACCATCTGCAGCACGGCCCCGTCGGCCCCGTCGGGGGTCAACGAGAAGATGCCAAGCGTGATGAAGCCCAGCTGCGCGATGGACGAGTAACCGGCGATCAGGCGAACGTTCGTCTGGGTGAACGCCATTACCGATCCGTACAGGATCGAGGCCGTCGCGATCACCAAGATCAGGTCCTGGAACTGAACCGTGGCGTCGGGATAGATCGGCAGGACGACGCGCAGGAAGCCATACGCGGCGACCTTGGAGAGGACGCCGGAGAGCAATGCCAGAACGGGCAGGGGCGCCGCCCTGTACGCGTCGACCAGCCATCCGTGGAGCGGAAATGATGGCATCTTGACCAGGAACGCGGCTCCGAAGAAGCAGAAGATCCAGTCCTGGCTGCCCTCGGGCAACAGGTTGGCCCGCAAGTCGGCCATCGCGAATGAGATCTCGCCCCCATCGGGCGCCGCAAGCACCGCCGTCGCGATCGCCGCGACCAGCATCAGGAGCGAGCCCACCAGGGTGTAGACCATCATCTTGATCGTCGCCCGAACCCGGTCGCCGGTCCCGTACGAGCCGATCAGGAAGAAGAACGGGATCAGCATCAGGTCGAAGAACGCGACGAACAGCAGCAGGTCCTGAGCCAAAAACGCGCCCATCGTGCCGAACTGAGCCAGGCCCAGCATCAAGAAGAAGTTTCGCGGGCGCTCCGGTGACCTGAAGGACGCCCAGGTGAAGCAGGCGGTCCACAGGAGCGCCGTCATCACGACCAGGAAGAGGCTGATGCCGTCTATGCCGAGCTGATAGCGCACGCCCAGCTCCGCGATCCAGCTCTCGTCGACGACGTATTGGAGTCCCGGGATCCCCGAGTCGAAGTCGATCGCCAACGCGATCGCCAAGCCCAGCGTGCCGAGCGATCCGATCACGGATACCGGTCCCGCCGCGCGTTTCGGCATCACCGCAACCGCGACGCAGACCGCGACCGGCAGCCAGAGGAGGACGTTCAGCATGAGCGCCACTCCCCCGCGGCGCGCGCGATATTGCGAGATACATGCCCTGCCGGGCGGGCAATGTTTGTTTCGCGCAGAGCGCTCATCTAACTACTGACCACCAGGAAATACAGGGCGAGCGCGGCGAAGCCACCGACCACGAGCAGCGCGTAGGCCCGGACGAAGCCCGACTGGGCGCCCCGCACCAGGACGCCGGCCTCGCGCACGGCGCCGACGGCCCCGGTGACCAGTCCCTGCACCACGACCCGCTCGACTACCTCATGGGCGAAACGGCCGGCCCGGATCACCGGGCGGTAGATGAGAGCGTCGATCAGCTCGTCGAAATACCACTTGCGCTCGAGGAAGTTGTGGATCGGGGTGAGACGGTCGCGGAGGCGCAGAGTGACGCCGGGGCTCCGCACGTAGAGGAGCCAGGCGAGGCCAATCCCCGCGAAGGCGACGATCGCACCCACCAGGAGGCCCAAGTAGGCCGAGCCCTCCGACGGCACGCTGTGGAACAGCTCCGACTCCTCGAATGTCCCGGCCAGGAAGTGCTCCATCGCCGCAGTTACCCCGGGGATCTGCAGAACGCCGGCGACGACGGCGAGAAAGCCAAGGACCCCCATCGCGATCCGCATCGGCGCTGCGTGCTCGGCGATGTGGTGTTCGGGGCCGGGAAAGCCGATCTCCGTGTCCTCCTTTTCGCCGGTGGCCGGGTTTTCAGGCTCGCCGTGGGCGAGGTGTCCCCGCTCGAGCTCCCGCGCTTCCTCGCACGGTTCGCCCAGGACCACCCGGAAGCCGATCCGGAAGGAGTAGAAGGCAGTCAGGAACGCCGCGACGTAGCCGCCGATCGCGAAGATCCAGTACATGCCGCCCCGTTCGGCGGCGAAGACCAGGATCTCGTCCTTCGAGAAGAAGCCCGACATCCCCGGGAAGCCGGCCAGCGCCAGGGCTCCGATGATCAGGAGCAGCGAGGTGAACGGCATCGCCTTCTTAAAGCCGGACATGCCGTCGATGTTCTGGCGCGAGGCCATGGCGGCGATGATCGACCCGGCCGCCATGAACAGAAGGGCCTTGAAGAACGCGTGGGTCATCAGGTGGAAGATGCCCGCTGTGTAGGCGCCGATCGAAACCCCGACGACCATGTAGCCGATCTGACTCATCGTCGAGTAGGCGATGATCCGCTTCAGGTCCGTGACGACCAGAGCGATAGTCGCCGCGACCAGCAGGGTCGCCAAGCCGGCGAAGGCGGCGATGTCGGCGGCGGTCGGGGCGAGTTCGAAAAGTGGGTGGGCGCGGGCGATCAAATAGACGCCGGCGGTGACCATCGTCGCCGCGTGGATCAGGGCGCTGACCGGGGTGGGCCCCTCCATGGCATCGGGCAGCCACGTGTGGAACGGGATCTGCGCCGACTTCGCGAACGCGCCGACGAGGAGCAGCAGGCAAATCGCGACGATCGTGCCCTCGTTCGTCTGGAAGCGCTCGGGCGACGCCTCGAAGACCTCGAGATAGTCAAACGTGCCCAATTCGCGGAAGATCAAGAACGCGGCGAGGACCAGGCCGATGTCACCGATCACGTTGATGACGAACGCCTTCATGCCGGCAGCGGTGGCGGTCGAGCGCCGGTACCAATAGGAGATCAGGGCGTACGACGCGAAGCCGACGAACGCCCAGCCGACGATCAGGAGCACGAAGTTGCCGGCCAAGATCAGGAGCAGCATCGAGAAGACGAAGAAGTTCATGTAGCTGAAGAACCTCGCGTAGCCCTCGTCGGAGCTCATGTAAGCGACGGAATAGAGGTGGATCAGGGTCGAGACGCCCGTCACAACCAGGCACATGACGACCGCAAGGGGGTCAACCAGGATGCCGAGGTCGATGTCCAGGCCGACGGCGGTGGCGTAGTCGTAGAGCGCGGAGGTCAGCCGACGGGCGTCCTCCGGCTCGCCGAGAAGCATCACGAACGCACCGATCGCGTTGACGAACGAGAGGCCGATCGCCGCCGTGCCGATCCAGCCGGCCGCGCGTCCGGGCAGGATGCGCCAACTCAGTGCGATCAGGATCGAGCCTGCGAGCGGGCAGAGCAGGATCAGCCAGCCATAGGTGGTGGCGCTCATTTCAGGACGGCCTCATCCTCGGAGGCTCCGGATCTCATCCACGTTTAGCGGCAGCCGGCGGCGGAACATGGCGACGATCAGGCCCAGTCCGACCACGACCTCGCACGCGGCGACGACCATCACGACGAGGGCGAAAATCTGCCCATCCTGGTTGGCGAGCGACCGCGAGAAGGCGACCAGGGCCAGGTTGCCCGCGTTCAGCATCAACTCGAGGCAGAGCAGAATCACCAGCGGGCTGCGTCGCAAGAGCACGCCGGAGGCGCCGACCGCGAAGAGGAGGGCGGAGAGGACCAGGTACCACTCAACGGCCACGGGGTACCTCCGTCGCCTCTTTCTTGCTCGCCGCCAGGACTACGGCGCCGACCGCGGCGATCAGGAGCAAAAGCGAGGCCGCCTCGAATGCGATCAGGAAACGCTCTAAAAGCAGCTCCCCGATGGCGGCGGGCGAGCCGAATCCGGCAGGAATCGTCGCCCCCTCGCCGCCCAGCGACTTGAGGCCGGTGCCTAGGATCGCAACCGAAAGCTCGACGAAGAGCGCTGCGGCCAAGAGCGGTGCCAGGAAGCGCTGCCCGGCGATGGGCTCCCAAAGCGGCTCCTCGTTGCTGCCCACGTAGGCGGCAACGAACAGGTACAGGACCATCACTGCCCCGGCGTAGACGACGACTTGGGCGGCTGCCAGGAACTCGGCGTGAAGGAGCAAGAACAACCCGGCCAGCGACACCAGGTGCACGACCAGCGCGAGCACGCTGTAGAAGGGATTGCGCAGCGCGACAACCGCAACCGCACCTCCCAGCGCTCCGATGGCTCCAACGAAGAAGGCGACCTCTTCCATCCGCCCGGCATCCTATTCGCGGGGCGGCCTTTTCAGGCGGCTCGGCTCAGTCTTGGCCGGCCAGCTCCGTGATGGCGTCAACGACCACGTCAGGAGCCTCGACTTGCGGCGTGTGGCCGACTCCCTCCAGTAGCCGGATCTTGGCGTGTGGGATCGCTGCGGCCAGGTCGTCCGCGCCGCCCGGCAGGCAGAGCCGGTCGCGGTCCCCCCAGATCACGGTGACCGGAACCTGGATGTTGTCGGCCTCGAATGGGCGGTTCAGCTCGCCGCGGATCCGCTTGACGTACTCGATCCTCCTGGCAACCACGCTGCGATCTCCGTTGAACTGGGTGAAGCGGTCGACGACCGCCTGGTCGACGATCGATGGGTCACCGAAGCCGAGGTTGCGGTAGAAGCGCCCAACGATTCCGCGCGTCGTGCTGGAGGACACGGGGGCAGGCATGGCGATCAGGCGGTTCACGATCGGAATCCGGTCGGCCGCGAAGAAGAACGATGCCATGCGTAACCCTGCCGGCGCGATGGGAACGATCCCGGCGATCGGCAGGCCACGACGTTCGGCCAGCCGCAGGCAGACCCAGCCGCCAAGCGAGTTCCCTACGACCACGACTTTGCGGTCTGACTTGGCCGCGGCGGTCAGCACCGCGTCCTCGGCGAAGTCGGTGAGCTGGTCCAGGGCGTTTTCGATCTCCATGGCGGGCGCTACGCCGAAGCCGGGTTGGTCATACGCGATCGCCGATTTCCCGCGCGCTGCCAGGCCCTCCAAGACTGACAGCCAGGTCTCGGCGTTATCGAGCCAGCCGTGAAGGAGGATCACCGGAGCGCCGCTTCCTGGCGCAGTGAGCGCCCTGGTGGGAACGCCTCCCACGGTCACCCGCTTGCGGTCGAGCCGCGGCGCTCGTGTCGGCGGCGCGGTCTGCCGGCGTCCTTCGGTGTCGCCGAGGCGAATCGCGGGGCTCATAAAGCCACAGTTTGCCGGGCGCCATCGTCCGATGGCTCCGCTTCTGAATCCGGAAGCTCAGGCGGGGGCTCGACAATGGAGCGCAGGAACCGCTCGATCCCTTCCACCACTCGGGCCGTGCGCAGCGACGGGAAGAGGTCGAAGGCATGTTCGGCGCCAGGCAACTCCACGTAGTGGACGTCGCGGTGGGAGGCGGCACGCAGGCGCTCGGCGAAGGTCCGGGCATCCGCGACCGGGACGAGCGTGTCGCGCTCGCCATGAAAGATCAGGAACGGTGGGGCCCCGGCGTGGACACGATGCGTGGGCGAGACCGCTCTGAATGCCTCCGGATCCTGGTCGCGGCGGCGTTTGATCACGATCTCCTCGAGGAGCCAGTTCCGCAGGCTCTCGTAATAGACGCGATCGTCGTCCAGCATGTCGTAGACGCCGTAGAACGGGACCGCGGCCGCCACCGAGGTGTCGACATCCGCGAAGCCTGGTTGAAGAGAGCGGTCGTCGGCGGTCAACGCCGCCAATGCGGTCAGGTGACCACCCGCGGAACCACCGGTCAGACAGATGCGCTCCGGATCGATGCCCAGGTCGCGCGCGTTCTCGCGCACCCAAGCGATCGCGCGTTTGACGTCGATGACGTGTTCCGGCAGGGTCGCACGAGGGCTGAGCCGGTAGTCGATGTTGAAGCCGACCCAGCCGTTGGAGGCCATGTGGTTAAGCAGAGGGATGCCCTGTTCGAGGCGGCTGCCTGCAATCCAGCCACCGCCATGCACCTGGATCACGGCGGGACGCAGGGGGTCGTCCAAGGTGCTGTCGGCCGTGCGGTAGATATCCAGACGCAAGCGCAGACGCTCCTCCTCATGGAACACGACACCGCGTTGCTTCTTGACGCCCCCTGGGGCAAGCATCAGGAAGGGCAGCACAAGATGACTGCGGGGAAAACGGCATTCGGCGGGCTCCCCGGGAACTCCCTCCAGCGCCTTGTCGATGGCGGCGGCGCCGCGGTGACTTTGCCAAGCGAAGCGCAACTCGAACAGGAGGTCAGCACCGAGAAGCGCGAGCGCCACTATCCCCAGGGTGCTGTCAGCGGCGCCGATTGCCAGCAGGACCCCGGTCATCACCGCAACTCCCGCGGCGAGCTGCCACGCAAGCTCGCGCGCCAACAGCGCGCAGCTCCATCGCACAACCATCCAGAGGATCTCCCGCGGCGGGTTGAGCCGCCAGAGGCGAAGGACGAGTCGGAGCTGCGCCCGGATCAATTAGAGAGCAATCCTAGGAAGCCGGACTAGAGCCCGTAGGTCTTCGAGATGATCTCGCGCTGGATCTCCGAGGTCCCCCCGTAGATCGTCGAGACCAGCGTTGCCCGGACGTGGCGCTCCATGTCGTACTCGGAGGCGTACCCGTATCCACCCATCATCTGCATGCCCTCGAGGGCCACCTTCTTGGCCGTCTCGGTGACCTTGAGCTTCGCCATCGAAGCCTCGCGGGGCAGCATCTTGTTCGGGTCCTCGTCGACCTTCTGGGCGACGTCGTAGACAAGCAAGCGGCAACACTCGAGCTCCGTGGCCAGATCGGCCAGCCGGTGGCTGATCGTCTGGAAGGAACCGATCGGCTTCCCGAACTGCTTGCGCTCCTTGACGTAGGCGAGGACGTCATCGAAGGCGCGCTGGCCGATTCCCAGCATCGATGCCGCCAGGATCAGGCGCTCGACGTTGAGCCCGGCCATCAGCTGGACCCACGCCTTGCCCTCCTGGCCGACCACGTTGCCGGCGGAGATCTCGCAATCGGTGAAGAACAGGTCGTTGACCTCGCGGCCGCCCATCGTCTGGATCGGGCGGATTTCCAGTCCTTCGGCGTCGGCGGGAACGGAGATCATGGTGAGGCCGTCGTGCTTGGAGCCGGAGCGGTCCGAGCGCGCGATCAGCAGGATGTTCGTCGCGTTGTGGGCGCCGGAGATCCAGGTCTTTTGGCCGTTGATCACGAAGCTGCCGTTCACACGCTCGGCGCGGCACGACAAGTTGCCGACGTCCGACCCCGCCTCCGGCTCCGACATCGCGATCGCCTCGACGTTGCCCTGGGCGATCCCGGACAGGATCTCCTGCTTCTGTTCGTCGCTGCCGAAGCGCTCATAGGCGCCGGCCACGATCGCCGAGATCCCAAACTCGCCCGCCGGGATCTGGCCGCGAGTGATCTCCTCCAGCAGGATGCAGAGGTCGACCATGCCGCCGCCGGAGCCGCCGTACGCCTCCGGGATCGCCACGCCAAGCCAGCCGAGTTCGCCCAGTCGCCGGTAGAGCTCCATGTTCTGGAAGTCCGTGTAGCCCTCGGTCAGCTTCTCGCGCTGCTCCTGAGTGCCGCACTCGCGGGCCGCGAAGTCGCGGATCGCCTCGCGGAACGCTAGTTGCTCGTCGGTGAATTTGATTGGCATCTGACCGGCCGCTCCTTCGTCGCAGCCTTCCGCTTAGGCGGCCGCGGGCTTGTAAACCGAGACGACCGCCGCGCCGCCAAGGCCGATGTTGTGCTGGACCGCCACCTTGGCGCCCTCGACCTGGCGGGCGTCCGCCTGGCCGCGAAGCTGCCACGTTAGCTCGGCGCACTGTGCCAGACCCGTGGCCCCGAGGGGGTGGCCCTTGGAGATGAGGCCGCCGGACGGGTTGACGACGGGGCCATCGCCGCCATAGGTCGTCGCCTCGGCGTCAACCAGCTTGTGTCCTTCGCCTTCCGCGGCAAAGCCAAGCGCCTCATAGGTGATCAGTTCGTTGGCGGAGAAGCAGTCGTGAAGCTCACAGACGTCGGCATCGGCCCCGGTGATCTCTGCCTCCTCATAGGCCTTCTCCGCCGCGCCCTTGGACATGTCGTAGCCGACGATCTTGATGCAGTCGGTCTCCGCGTCGAAGCTGGTGGCCGTGTCGGTGACCATGGCTTGGCCGGCGATCTCGATCGCCTGATCCCACAGGTCGTGCTCGTCGACGAAGCGCTCGCTCGCGACGATCGCCGCTCCGGAGCCGTCCGAGGTCGGCGAGCACTGGAGCTTGGTCAGCGGGTCGTGGATCATCTTCGCGTTCCTGATGTCGTCCATTGAGTACTCATCCTGAAACTGGGCGTACGGGTTGTTGACCGAGTGCTTGTGGTTCTTCCAGCCGATCCAGGCGAAGTGGTCTGGGGTCGAGCCGTACTTCTCCATGTGATCGCGGCCGGCGTTCCCGAACATCTGCGGTGCGAACGGCGACTCCTCGGGATCGCGCAGCTCGAACATCCGCATCACATGCTTGTCCATCGGGTTCGTGCGGTCGGTGTACTTGGCGCCCAGCGAGCCCTTTTCCATCTTCTCGAAGCCGATCGCCAGGGTGCAATCCGCGATCCCGCCCTTGACGGCCTGACGCGCCATGAACAGGGCCGACGAGCCCGTCGAACAGTTGTTGTTGACGTTGATGACAGGGATCCCGGTCAGTCCGAGCCCGTAGATCGCACGCTGGCCCGATGTGGACTCGCCATAGCAGTAGCCCGCGTAGGCCTGCTCGATCGCCTCGTACGGGACGCCGGCGTCGGCGATCGCCTTCTCGCCCGCTTCCTTGGCCCAGTCCGGGTAGTCCCCCTCCTTGGCGCCCGGCTTGTCGAACTTGGTCATGCCGACCCCAACGACGAAAGTGCGATTTGCGTTCTTCATCTGCATAAAGATACAGAACAGCCGTTCGGTTTGTTACGCTCCGGTTCGAGTAGCGAGCGGCGCAAGCCGCGAAACCAGCATGTCCCGCCGGGAGGCAGTTGATGACAACCGACACAGCGCCAACCTTCAAGACCCAGTCCATCGGCCAGCCGGGCGAGCCGGGCGCCTTCGCGGTCGAGCGTGAGCGGATCGCCGCCTACGCGGCGGCAACCAACGACTCGATCCCCCAGCACGCGGCCGGCGATCTCGCCCCGCCCGTGTTCTCGATCGTGCCCGCGTTCCAGTCCGCGGCAGAAGCCTCGGTCGCGGTGATCCCACCCGAGCTGATCGGCGCGATCCTCCACGGCGAGCAGGACTTTCACTTCCACAAGCCGATCGAGCCGGGCATGGTCCTGGAATCGATCTCCACTCCGGTCGGGATTCGCCAGCGCTCCTCCGGGGTGACGGTCGTCGTTCGCTGCGAAACGCGCGATCAGGCGGGCGAGCTCGTTACCGAGCAGTACATGACCTCGTTCGTGCGCGGCGCCCAGGGTGTCGAGGACGTCGGCGTCATCGCGCCGGAGCACGGCTTCCCAGACCAGCTGCGCGAATCCGAGCCCGTCGCCGAGGTCGCCCAGACCTACGATGCGGACCAGACGTTTCGCTACGCCGAAGCGTCAGGCGATCCGATGCCGATCCACCTCGACGATGAGTTCGCCAAGAGCGTGGGCCTGCCGGGCATCATCATCCACGGGCTTTGCACGATGGCGTTTGCCTCCGTGGCGGCTCTTAAGAGCTTCGCGCCGGACGACCCGACACGCCTCAAGCGCCTCGCCGTCCGCTTCGCTTCCATCGCGCTGCCCGAGCAGACGATCACCACGAAGATCTGGGAGGCCGGCGAGCGCGACGGTCGTAGCGCTTACGCCTTCGAGACGGCATCCGAAGCCGGCCTGGTGATCAAGGACGGCTGGGCAGAGATCTCATGAGGGGCTTTGTCCCGAAAGCAGCATGTAAGGACGCCGAAGGCGTCCGCAAGGTATCTCTGTAGTGCAAACCACCCAGCGCCGGACCCAGTCCGAGCGCCGCGCGGACACGCGTGGGCGCCTGATGGACGCGACGATCGAGAGCCTGATCGAGGTCGGCTACGCCGGCACGACGATCCGGGCCGTGGCCGAGCGTGCCGGGGTTTCCCAGGGCGCCCAGTCGCATCACTTCCCGCATCGCGTGGACCTGGTGGCGAGCGCATTCGAGCATCTGGCCGCACGTCGCAGCGCGGGGTACGCCGCGCTGCGACGTGCGGCC
>Ga0136621_1000434_pt1 | contig 16599 bp, 19 predicted proteins | sample AntDryUQ445A2306_FD_104673 | JGI IMG/M metagenome (GOLD analysis project Ga0136621, IMG submission 104673) | Polar desert sand microbial communities from Dry Valleys, Antarctica - metaG UQ445A (23.06) | ecosystem: Environmental > Terrestrial > Soil > Desert | place: Antarctica: Dry Valley...
ATCCGGTGATCCTGGATCCGATCCTCGTCTCCGACGGGGAGTCGCTCCGACCCATACGGCAGATCTACGAGGGCCTCATGAGCGTGAAGGCCGGTACCGCCCAGGTGATTCCGAGCCTGGCGCGGAGCTTCAAGGTCGCGAACGGCGGCAAGGTGTACACCTTCACGCTGCGCAAGGGCGTGAAGTTCCACGACGGGACGGCCTTCAACGCTCAGGCGGTCTGTTACAACTTCAACCGTTGGTACAACTTCACGGGGCCGTTCCAGTCGTCGGCCGCGACGTCCTACTGGCAGAGCATCTTCGGCGGCTTCAAGTCGACCGTGGGGAACGCGCAGGCGCCCGAGGGTCAGCGGCAGAGCCTGTTCCGGAGCTGCAAGGTCGTGAACGCCTCGACTGCGCGAATCACTCTCACGAGGGCGTCGGGCTCGTTCGTCGGGGCGCTCTCGCTGCCATCGTTCTCGATGTCGAGCCCCAAGGCTCTGCGTGAGTACGAGGCGAACAAGGCCGAGGTCCGAGGCGGCTCGCCCGTCTTCACGGGCACGTACGGCTTCGCCCACCCGACAGGCACGGGCCCGTACCGCTTCGAGGCCTGGCGCGTGCGCGAGCGCCTCTCGCTCGTCCGTAACGGCAGCTACTGGGGCCCGAAGGCCCACCTCTCGCGGATCATCTTCCGGCCGATCTCCTCGAACGCGGCTCGGCTGCAGGCGCTGCAGACCGGCGAGGTCCAGGGCTACGACCTCGTCGATCCGCAGGACATGCCGACACTCAGGACCACCCGCGGCCTGAAGCTGCTCGATCGCCCGGCGTTCAACGTCGCTTACGTCGCGATCAACCAGGCAAAGCCGCCGATGAATCGCCTTGCGGTCCGGCAGGCGGTCGCTTACGGCCTCGACCGGAACGCCGTCGCCAACTCGGGGATCTATGCCGGCCGAGGGCAGGTGGCTCACGCCTTCATGCCTCCGGCGCTCTTTGGCTACGCGAAGAACGTGAAGAAGTACAACTACGACCCTGCCCGCTCGAGGCGGCTGCTCCAGCAGGCCGGACTGAGCCTGCCGGTGAAGATCCAGTTCTGGTATCCAACCGGCGTTCAGCGGCCGTACATGCCTGATCCGCCTCGGATCTTCCAGGCCTTCAAGGCGAGCTTGGATCGAGCCGGCTTCGAGGTCGAGGCGCGGGCCGCGCCGTGGCGGCCGGATTATCTGAACGCGGCGCAGACGGGCGATGCGGGCCACCTGCACCTGCTCGGCTGGACCGGCGACTACGCCGATCCGGACAACTTCCTCGGGGAGTTCTTCGGCGCCCCGAAGCCGCAGTGGGGCTTCAACAACCCGAAGATCCACAACCTGCTCCAGCGCGCGGACGCAGAGACGAACCGGAAGAAGCGAGTCGCCTTGTATCAGCAGGCGAACCGCCTGATCATGGAGTTCCTTCCGGGCGTTCCCTACGCCCACACGAAGCCGGGTCTCGGCTTCCAGACCCGGGTCCGGGGCTACATCCCGAGTCCAGTGTCGCTCGAGCCGTTCCGCCTCGTCTTCTTCGGAGGCGGGGTCTAGATCACGCTGGCCTGCCGGCGGACGACGAAGTAGAACGTGCTGCGCTTCGTCGTCCGCCGGCTGCTCCTCCTCGTCCCGATCCTGATCGGGCTATCGCTTCTCGTCTTCATCTTCATCCGGGCATTGCCGGGAAGCCCCGCGGAGTCGCTCCTCGGCGAGCGCGCGACGGCGGAGACGATCGCCCAGGTTCGTGAGCAGTACGGGCTCGACGAGCCGATCTACGTCCAGTACTTCAAGTACCTCGAGGCGACGGTCGTCGAGCGCGATCTCGGCGTCAGCATCGCCTCGCGCAGGGATGTCTGGCAGGAGATCAAGGAGCGCTTCCCGGCGACCGTCGAGCTCACTCTTGCCGCGATGCTCTTCGCCGTCGGCCTTGGGATCCCGCTCGGGTTTCTGGCGGCGAAGCGCTACGGCGGCATCTTCGACCACGCGAGCCTCTTCACGTCCCTGATCGGCATCTCGATCCCGATCTTCTTCCTCGCCCTGATCTTGAAGTACATCTTCGCCGTCCGGCTCGGCTGGTTCCCGAGCATCGGGCGGACGAGCATCCTCACCGTGGTCGAGCCGCGAACCAACTTCTACGTGATCGACACCATCCTCGCGAGAGACTGGGAGGCGCTCCGCGACGTGCTCAGGCACCTCGTCTTGCCCGCGATCGCGCTCGGGTCGATCCCCCTGGCGATCGTCGCCCGGATCACGCGGGCCGCTGTCCTCGACGTCCAGAACGAGGATTACGTCAGGACGGCCCGGGCGAAAGGTCTCTCGGGCTTCGTCGTCGATCGTCGCCACGTCCTGAGGAACGCGCTGCTGCCCGTCTCGACGATCATCGGTCTGCAGGTCGGCTTGCTCCTCTCCGGCGCGGTGCTGACCGAGACCGTGTTCGCGCGCCCTGGCATGGGAACGTGGCTCACCGATGCGATCTTCGCGCGCGACTATCCGGTGCTCCAGTCCGGGATCCTCTTTCTCTCGATCGTCTTCGTCCTCGTCAACCTGGTGGTCGACATCACCTACGCCATCATCAACCCGAGAATCCGCTACAGCTAGTGCTCCGTCCCGGAAATCACTCGCGCCCTGGGCGGCTGCAAAGCGGCGCCGGACTGCGTCCTCGGGAGCCCCGATATGTCCGCATATCGGGGCTCCCTGCGTTCTTCTCCGGCTTGCTTTTCGCGCGCCAGGATCGTCGAGCGACCTCCGAGACGGAGCACTAGATGTCGATCGCCGAGCTCGAGTCGAGAGAGATCCAGCTCGAGGCGCCGAGCGGGCTGTGGCGCGAGGCCTGGCAGCGCCTGAGGAGGAATCCCGGCGCGATCATCGGCTCCCTGTTCGTGCTCCTCTTCGTCGTTGCGGCGGTGTTCGCACCGCTCCTGGCGCCATTCGGTCCGCTCGAGCAGGCGCAGGCGGGCGTCCTCGATACGCAATCGCCCTCGGCAGAGCACTGGTTCGGGCTCGACGAGCTCGGCCGCGATGAGCTCTCGCGCGTCATCTACGGCGCGCGCTACTCGCTCCTGATCGGCGTCGTCTCGGTCGCCGTCGGCCTGGCCGTTGGCCTCGTGCTCGGCGCGATCGCCGGCTACGTCGGGGGATTCGTCGATTCGATCATCATGCGGTTGATGGACGTGATGCTCTCGGTGCCGGGGCTCCTGCTCGCGATCGGGATCGTGGCCGCTCTGGGTCAGGGGCTCTGGCAGATCATGGTGGCCGTCGGCGTCACGAACATCCCGATCTTCGCCCGGCTCCTGCGCGGGTCGGTGCTGGCGCAGCGAGAGAGCGACTTCGTGCTCGCCGCCCGCGCGGTGGGCGTACGCCGGCGTGCCATTCTTGCCTCGCACATCCTGCCCAACGCGATGTCGCCGGTGATCGTGCAGGGAACACTCGCTCTGGCGACGGCGATCATCGACGTGGCGGGCCTCGGCTTCCTGGGCCTGGGGCCGCAGGACCCGTCCACGCCCGAGTGGGGAACGATGCTCGCCGGGTCCGACCGCTACCTCCAGTCGGCGCCCTACCTGGCGATCATTCCGGGACTCGCGATCGTCGTCTCCGTGCTCGGCTTCAACCTGATCGGCGACGGGCTGCGCGAGGCGCTCGACCCGAAGCTGCGGAGCCGCTGAGATGGCCCGCGAGGCGCTGCTCTCGGTGGACGATCTCCGTGTCGAGTTCTGGACGAGCCGCGGCACGGTGCATGCCGTCAACGGCATCTCGTTCGACATCGCGCCGGGCGAGACGCTCGGCATCGTCGGCGAGTCGGGCTGTGGGAAGAGCGTCACCTCGCTTGCGATCCTCGGGCTGCTCGCGCGGGCCGGACGCGTCTCGTCGGGCTCCGCTGTCTTCGACGGCCGCGACCTGATCGGCCTCTCCGACCCCGAGCTTCGCCGGATTCGCGGCAAGGAGATCGCGATGATCTTCCAGGATCCGATGACGAGCCTGAACCCCGTGCTCACCGTCGGCCGCCAGATTCGTGAGGCGCTCCAGACCCACTTCCGCATGAGGCGGCGCGAGAGTGAGGCTCGCGCCGCCGAGCTGCTCGACCGCGTCGGTATCCCGAGCGCAAAGGCCCGCATCGACGACTACCCGCACCAGTTCTCCGGCGGCATGCGCCAGCGCGCGATGATCGCGATGGCGCTCGCGTGCAAGCCGAAGCTGCTGATCGCCGACGAGCCGACGACTGCGCTCGACGTCACGATCCAGGCGCAGATCCTCGACATCCTGCGTGAGCTCGTCATGGGCGAGGACACGGCGCTCGTGCTCATCACTCACGATCTCGGCGTCGTCGCCGGCATGTGCGAGCGGGTGAACGTGATGTACGGCGGCATGTTCATGGAGACGGGCTCCGCCGAGCAGCTCTTCGCGGGCCCCCGGCACCCCTACACGCTCGGGCTGCTGCAGAGCATCCCGCGGCTGGACGCCGCGCGGCGTGAGCATCTGACCCCGATCCCCGGCGCCCCACGCAACATGCTGAGCGCGCCGAGCGCGTGTCCATTCCAGCCGCGCTGCCGCTACGAGGTGGAGGCGTCCAGCCAGGAGGTGCCGCCGCTCGTCGAGATCGAGCCCGGCCACCGGGTCGCCTGCTTCAACCCGGTTCCCGCCGACGAATGGCCGCGGACGCGGGCTGCGGCGACGGTATGAAGATCAACGACACAGGGGTCGTCCGCCGAGAGTACGGTTCCCTCGACCGCCTCCGGCGCCGCCGGATCGACGTAACCGGCTGGCTCCGCTTCGGAGACGACGATGAATGGTCGGTGCTGCTCCGCGCGATCGCCGAGGTGCGCCCGTCGCGCGTGCTCGACGCCGGCGCTGGGGACGGGACGCTCGCGTCGATGGTCGCAGCGCCGGAGGTTCTATGCATCGACCAGTCGGAGGCGGCGGTCGAAGCTGCGCGAGCGCGCGGCCTTGATGCCCGCGTTGCCGACCTGCACGACCTTCCGTTCGCCGACGGCGAGTTCGATGTTGTCATGTGTAACCACGTGCTCTACCACGCGGCCGATCGCCGGCGGGCTCTCGTCGAACTGGCGCGCGTCGTACGTCGCGGCGGCCGTTTCGTCGGCATCTACAGCGCCAGCGACCATCACGCAGAGCTGTGGGACGCGGTCGGAGATCCATGGCACGACCAGCCCGACTTCGACTGCGAGGGCGGCGGTGAGGAGCTCGCGGCACATTTCGCCCGCGTTGAGCGCCGCCTTGTTGGGGGCGCATCGTTGTGGGAGACCCGTGAGCACCTTCAGACGTTTCTCGACGCATACGAGGAGCTCGTCGGACCCCTGGTTGCGCCGGATGGACCCTATCCCTTCGTCACGCAGCGCCGGAAGTGCGTCCTCGTCGCGGACAAGGCATGAGGCTCCGGGTGCCGCCTCGTCCACACGCCGCGCCGGGTTTGCCCGTGCGGCCGTGCGAGATGGCCGGTCGACGCAGTGGACGTTCGGAGCTCGCGTTATGAGCCAGGACGGCAACCTCGTCGAGCTCGACGGGCTGAAGGTCTACTTCCCGATCAAGAGCGGAGTCGTGCTCGATCGCCACGTCGGCGACATCAAGGCGGTCGACGACGTCTCGCTCGAGATCCGGCGGGGCGAGACGCTCGGCCTCGTCGGCGAGTCAGGCTGCGGCAAATCCACCGTCGGGCGGGCCATCCTACGGCTCTACGACCCCACGGCGGGGCGGATCATCTTCGACGGGCAGGACATCACAAAGCTCAGGGAAGGCGAGCTGCGCCCACTCCGGCGGCGGATGCAGATGGTCTTTCAGGATCCGTTCGCCTCGCTCAACCCCCGTCACAGCGTCGGGCGCATCATCGGCGAGCCGCTTCGCTCCCACGGCCTCGCCTCGCGGAGGGAGACGGGCGCTCGCGTGCGGGAACTGCTGCAGATCGTCGGCCTGCCGCCCGATGCATCCTCGCGCTATCCACACGAGTTCTCCGGAGGCCAGCGCCAGCGGATCGGGGTGGCACGAGCGCTCTCGCTGAATCCGGACTTCATCGTCGCCGACGAGCCCGTCTCGGCGCTCGACGTCTCGATCCAGGCACAGATCATCAACCTGCTCGAGGCGCTGCAGCGCGACTTCGACCTCACCTTTCTCTTCATCGCGCACGATCTCGCGGTCGTCCGCCACATCTCGGATCGGATCGCCGTCATGTACCTCGGCTCGGTGGTCGAGGTCTCACCGGCGGAGGAGCTCTACTCGAATCCGCTCCACCCCTACACGATCACACTGCTCTCGGCGGTTCCGATTCCCGACCCGATCGTCGAGCGTCAGCGGGAGACCATTCTGCTCGCGGGGGACCTACCGAGCCCCGCGAACCCGCCGCACGCCTGCCGGTTCCACACGCGGTGCCCGTACGTGCAGCCGACGCGCTGCAAGGAGGAGCGGCCGCCTCTTCGGACGCTCTCCTCGGGGCACCTGGTCGCCTGCCACTGGGCCGAGCAGATCAAGGAGGGCAAGATCGTGCCGCATGAGGTCGAGCCCGTCTTCGATCCAGGCCTCGTCGAGACCCCAGCGGACCCGCCGATGGTATGAGCGGCGCTGCACGGAGCGGCCCGGCGCCCGCAGGCTCTGAGGTGACCTGCGCGGTCGCTGTGGCGCCGATTCGCGCCGGGCCCAGCGACGAGGCGGAGCAGGTGACGCAGGCCTTGCGTGGCGAGCCGCTCAGCGTCGAGGACTCCGGTCGGGGCTGGGTGCTAGTCCGGACGTCATACGACTACCCGGGCTGGGTTCGCGGCGAGGCACTCGGCCCGCCGGGCGAGGAAGCTTGGCTGCCGGAGTCAAGCGGTCGGGACCCGGTCCCCGAGGCGCGTACCTACCTCGGCGCTCCGTACGAGTGGGGCGGCATGACGGAGCATGGGATCGACTGCTCCGGTCTCGTGCACATGGCCTACCGACGTGTCGGCCGTCTCATCCCGAGGGACGCCGACCAGCAAGAGGCGGCCGGGAAGCCCGTCGCCGACGACGACCTTCGCCCCGGCGACCTCGTCTGCTACGAGGGGCACATCGCTTTCTGGCTGGGGGCGGGCCGGATCCTCCATTCGACGCAGCGCGCCGGTGTGAACGGCGTCGTCGAGGAGGCGCAGCCCCCGGAGCTCGCGGCCCGCGTTCGGCGTTACGTCAGGTTCTGATCCTCAGCTGCTGGTGCCTCGTCCTCGGCAACGGGCGCCGGGAACGCGCCCTCGGCCGCACCCGCGCTCTGCGCGTCGACCTGCGCCTGCTTCCTTTCTTCCTTCTTCTCCTGCTTGCGCGCGCGGCGCTCCTTGACTGCCCGCTCTCGCGTCAGCTTCGCCATCGTCGTTTGCCTCTTTGAGCTCATGAAGCCCTTCCTTTCTCTCGATGCGCACCGTCCTTCGGGAACTTCCCCCACCCACACCGTACCGCCAGAAGCGGTCTGCCCCTCGCGAGAGGCGAGTGAAGCGATGTCCTGAGCCCTGCGCGGCGGTCGGTACGTGAGACAAAAGCGATATAGGTGTAGGAGGCTCCCGGCCGAGCGTGAGTTTTCAGGGGATCGAGCGGTAGAGCCGCAAGAACGTCGTCCGAAAGCCGCGCTTCGGCCAGAAGCGGGATGCGAGCATGTTCGTCATCCGCCAGTCCGTGATCATCGTTGGATAGCCGGCCTCGTACGCCCAGGCGATCACGTGCGCCGTCATCGCTCGGCCGATGCCCGCGCCGCGGAGCTCGGGGAAAGTCGCGGCGTTCGCGAGGTCGATGCTGTCCTCCGGGACGCGGAGGTCTGCCGGACGCTTGTAGAGGAGGCTGTGCCCGACGACGCGGCCGTCGCGCTCCGCGACGAAGTGCGTGAACTGTGACTCGTCCCAGGTGTCGCGCCAGTCTTCGACGTACTCCCGGTGGCTCGTAAAACCTCCTTGCGAGAAGCTCGGCGAGGGCATCATCGACTCCCGCATCGACCGGTCGAGACGCGCCGCGGTCTCGAGGTCTTCCGGCCTGCCGGAGCGTATCTCGACCCCTCCGTCGAACGGCGGCTCCGGTGAGGTCTCGCGGGTCGCGAGCGCGGCGGAGGCCCCGAACGAGAGGCGGAACCAGGCATCGACGAGCGCCGCGTCCGCGGAGGGCACGAAAACGGCGTGCCGCTGATGACCCGCCTCCACCCATGCCGCGGCGGCGGCCGCGTAGAGGTCGCGCGCGAGCTCGCGATCGCCCTCGACCGCGTGCCCGCCGATGCCCGCGAGCATCCACGTTGCGCCGCCGAACCCGTAGGGCTGCGGGCGTGCGAACAGGTACCCGACCGGCTCGTCCGCGCGAAAAGCGATCACTCCGCTCGCGCCCTCGACTCGCCACTCGACCTCGATCTGCGCTGCAAAATCGACGTTCGCCGGCAGGCACGCCTCGGCGGAACGGTGGCGCGCGTGGCGCGCCGCGAGGAGCGCCGCCGCTGCGGCGAGATGCTCGTCGGAGAAGGGGACGATTCGAAGGCCCGGCATCGGTGCCGATCTTAGAAGCCGTTTCCGCCGACAGCGAGCTGAGCGGCTTCGTCGCCCAGTCGCGAGCACAGGTCGATCTAACGATGCTCGATGATGTTGATCACGGCGCCGTTGGGATCTCGGACGAAGAAGCGGCGGACGTCCCAAGGCTCGTGCGTCAGCGGATGGACGATCTCGGCACCCGCTTCGACCGCCCTCGCATGGACTGCCTCGACGTCGTCCACCTCGACCGTCATATCCGGGTGGATCCCGGCGGTGACGTCGAGCATGACGCTCAGTTGAAGTTGCGGATCGTCCGGCGACGAGAAGAAGAGGATCCAGTCGAGGCCGTCGCCACCCGTCAGCCCGATCACATCGCGGTAGAACTCGCGACTCTCCTTGAACCGCTCCGACCTGATGTTCGGCTTGATGCGCCTGTACTCACCGCACGCCCATTCTAGGATGGTGCCGTGGATACACGAGCAGCAGCCCTAAGGTGGGCCGAGGTATGGACCCGCTCCTGGCCTCGAGGCGAGGTCGAGCCGATCGTGGTCCTGTACGCCGAAGAGGCCGTGTATCGGGCGCTTGCCTTTCGTGAGCCGGACGTCGGTCTGTCCGCGATCCGCCGCTATCTCACGGAGAACTTCGAGGCCGAGGAAGACGTCGAGTGCCGGTTTGGCGAGCCGCTCGTCGACGGCGACAGCGCGACGGTCGAATGGTGGGCGGGCTGGACGGAGGACGGGGAGTCCCTGACGATGGCCGGCGCGACGCTCCTGCGGTTCGACGACGAGGGCCAGGTGGTCGATCACCGCGATTACTGGAACCAGCAGGAACGGAGGTCAGCTCCCTATGCCGGCTGGGACTAGTAGCACCCGTCCGCAAGTTCAGGCACGCGCCCGGCGGCGTCTCGCCGCCCGTGGCTGCGTCCTCGGTCCGATAGAACCACTATCGGGACTCCCTGCGTCCTTGCCACGAACGACGATCCATCCCCCGGATCACGCACCAAACTTACGGACGGGTGCACTAGCGGGCCAGCTTGCGCGGTGGGAGCTCCGCCCGGAGCTCTGCTCGGTCTGCGTACAGAGCGTGCTCGGGCCGGCCTGGATCGAGCCCGAAGCGCGCTGCGGGGCCGAAGCGGGCTCCGCCACTGAGCTCGGCTTGTCTCCACGTTACGCCGTGGTAGCCGCCGACCATGTGCCGCAGGCGGCCGCTCTTCAGCCAGTACGCCGACGGATGCGCCGAGAGCGCGGCCTCGCGGTCCCCCAGCTCGGCGAGTCCGCCGAGCGTGTATCGGGCTGAGACATTCAGGCGCGGCGCGCTCACTCGGCCTTTCTCGACGCTAATGCGAGCGATTTCCACCGGCACTCCGAACGGAGAGGCCGCCAGGCCCACAGGGGGCACGAAGAAGTTGAAGATGAAGACGGCCGGTGACCCCTCGCGATCGGTGACGAAGGTACGGAGATCGATCTCGCCGTAGGGCGGGACCGGCAGGAGGCCCAGTCGAGCAAGCCTGTTTCGGAAGCAGGCGACCGCCACCAGAGCGCGACCGCCGATCGTGATCGGCTCGAACCCGTCTGGCAGCTGGGCGCCGATCCGCTCGGCTTCCCTTTCCCACGTGGCAAGGAAGAGGTCGCGGATCGGCTGACGAAGGCGCATCGGCGGAACCCTAAGGCCTACGAGGACGAGGCCCGTGCCGCCCGCTCGGTAGGCAGGAAGCTCGCCTCGTGGCCCCGGGTGTTCGCCTGCTGCAGTTGCGCCTCGTCCAGGGCCCCGATTCGCCGGAGCAGCTCGAGCTCGTCGCGCAGGTGCGTTCGCATCATCTCCGGGCCGTCCGTCGCGATCGTGAACGGGACGCCGTGCTCGTTGAAGGCTCGAAATATCTCCAGCAGCGCATCCTCGCCGGGCAGCGCTCTCGTCAGCAGGTTCGACGTCGGGCAGATCTCGAGCACGATGTTGGCGTCGCGCAGCGCGACCATCAGATCGGGGTCGCGCGCCGCGAGGATGCCGTGCCCGATCCGGTCGGGCGCCAGGGCCTCGACGACCTCTCCGATCTCGGCGAGGCCGTGCTCGCCGCCCTCCTCGCCGACGTGGATGGTCACGCCGAGGCCGGCGTTGCGGGCTTCCTCCACGAGTGGCGCGAGCTCCCGGTAGGGGTAGCGCGTACCGGCAGGGCGGGGCCCTGCGATGTCGACGCCCACGACGCCGCGCGGGGCGTAGCGGATCGCCTTCTCGACGATGATCCCGTTCTGGCGCTCGTCGAAGGTGCGATCCATCATCAGGATCAGGCCCGCGCGCACCTGCGGATACTCGAGGCTCGCGCGGTCGAGCCCCCGCACCGCAGCCATGATGATGTGGTCGAGGTCGCGCTCGCCGCCCCGGTTCCGCTTCATCGGATTGAACCGCAGCTCGAGCGTCGTGATCCCCTGCGAGCGGTACGCGCCGCCGATCGCCGCGTGCACCGAGCGCTCGACCGCGAGCGGGCTCGACTGGATCAGCTCGGTCCAGTGGTAGATGCGGTCGAGCGCGTCGAGATCCTCGACGCCCCGGGGATCGGAGACGGTCACCAGCCGGTCGAACTCCCAGTAGTCCTTGACCGGAAGCGCGATGCCCTGCTCGTGCGCGAGGCTCCAGAGGATCTCGGATGCGACCGAGGCGCCGAGGTGGGTATGCAGCTCGGCAAGCCCTTCCCGCATGGGCGGAGTGTACGCCTTAAGGTGTCCAGCGCAGGCCCGAGAGGACGGTCGGGATAGTGTGACGCCGTGAGAGTCGGGATCGTGGTCCCGTACTCCTGGTCCTTCTGGGGGGCGGTCGTCGAGCACGCCGAGCTGCAGGCAGCGGCACTTCAGCGGCTGGGCGTCGAGACCCGCACGATCATGGGCAACGACCCGCCGGGACAGTTCACCCGGGTTCTTCATCCGCGCCTGGGACGCGGGGGCGCTCCGCCGCCGGACGTGATCCCGATCGGGCGCTCGGTGATCGTGCCGGCCAACGGGACGCTGCCGAACATCATTCTCAGCCCGCGGGCCGTGCTGCGCATCCGGCGGGTGCTCGAGCGCGAGCGCTTCGACATCCTGCACCTCCACGAGCCGATGACGCCGGTCACGTGCATCGCCACCCTTGCGCTCGCTCAGAGCCCCATGGTCGCGACGTTCCACGCCAGCGGCGAGCTCGGCTGGATGCGGATGGCAACGCCGGTGTGGGGCTTCCTGGCGGAGCGGCTCGACCATCGGATCGCCGTCTCCGATGCCGCGCGCACCGCCGCGGCGCGCTGGCTCCCCGGCTCGTACGAGCTCGTCCCGAACGGCGTGCTGATCCCGGACGTGGCCGAGGCCAGCGGAAGAGAGCACAAGGTCGTGTTCGCGGGCCGACAGGAGGCCCGCAAGGGTCTGCAGGTCCTCCTGCGGGCCTGGCGGGACGTCCACAGCCGTACCGGTGCGCGCCTGAGCGTGGTGGGAGCCGATCCGCTCGCCGTCCGGCTGCTGACGACGAGGCTCGGCGTCTCCACCGAGGGGATCGACGTGCACGGATTCCTCGAACAAGACGGCTTGACGGCCGAGCTGCTCTCGGCCAAGGCGCTCGTCGCGCCCTCGCTCGGCGGGGAGAGCTTCGGCATGGTGCTGACGCGTGCATTCGCGTGCGCGACGCCTGTCGTGGCATCCGACATCCCGGGCTACCGTGACGTGATGACGCCGGAGACGGGACTGCTCGTGCCGCCCGGCGAGCCTCGGGCGCTGGCGGACGCGATCGTCTCGATGCTCGCGGACGAGCCACGGCGGCAGAGACTCGGGAGCGCCGCGCGGCAGCTCGCCTGCGAGCTCTACTCCTGGGACGACATCGCAGGCCGGCTCGTCGCGATCTACGAGCGCGTGATGCGTCGTGAGGCGGCGACGGTTCCGTGAAGGTGCGTCTCCCGGCGAGCTCCTGGGTGCGGGCGGCTCTCGTCCTACCGTTCCTCGTAGCGACCGTCGTGCTCCTCTGGTGGCGCGGCCCCGACTGGGGAACCGTGATCGATGCCTTCACGTTCGTCCACTGGTGGTGGATCGTCGTCGCGCTCGGCCTGAACTTGCTGTCCGTCCTCGTACGTGCGATGGCGTGGCGCACGGTGGTGAACCAGGCACTGCCCGATCCCCACCCTCTCTTTCCACAGGTGTTCTCGGCGTTCGCCGTCGGTCTCCTGGCAAACGCCGTGCTCCCGGGTCGAATCGGCGAGCTGGCACGGGTCGCCGTGCTCACGCGCAAGCAGCCGCGTGGGCGGGGAGACACCGCCCGTCTCGTCGGGACGGTCGTGGCGCATCGCCTGTTCGACCTGATACCCGCCGTGTTGCTGCTCGCCTACGTGCTCCTGACCGCCAGAGTTCCCCGCTGGGCGATCGTGAGCCTGGTTCTCGTGACCGCCGTCGGCGCGGTCCTCTTCGTCTTCGCGCTCGCGAGCGCGCGCCTGAAGCCCGGGTCCGCACAGGGTGTGGTGGGGCCCGTCCGTCGTCTCTGGGAAATGGGGCGGCAGGGTCTCGAGGTGATGAACGCGCCGCTCGCCGCGGTCGTGGCCGCCCTCTACCAATGTGTCGGCTGGTTCTTCCAGCTACTGGCCGTCTACGTCGCCATGCGCGCCTTCGGCATCCACGCACCGCTCCATGCAGCCGGTCTTGTCCTCCTGCTGATGAACGTGGCGACGATCTTTCCGCTTTGGCCCGGAAACATCGGACTGCTGCAGGCCGCAGTCGCGCTGCCGCTCGTCTCGTACGGGGTCGCTTACGCGCGCGGATTCGCCTACGGGCTCGGGCTGCAGGTGCTGGAGATGTCGGTCGGGGTCGGAGTGGGGCTGCTCTTTCTCGCGCGCGAGGGGCTCTCGTTCGCGATGCTGAAGGGAATTCAGGAGGAAGGGGAAGCATCCCCATCACTCGAGGAGACGGTCGAGGACGATGTCCCGCGCCCGCGCGCTCGCATGCCCGGCTAGCCTGAAAGGGGTCCTCGGAGCATTCGAGGCCGCGGCCGCGCTCGCGATGGGCCTCCGAGGCGCCGGCGTGGAGGTCGATGAGGTCCCGATCGCCGACGGAGGCGAAGGAACTGCGGCGGTTCTCCAGAGGGCACTTGGCGGGGAGTGGCAATGGTCCCGCGTCTCGGATCCGCTGGGCCGCCCGGTGAGCGCCCGCTGGCTCCGGCTCCCGGACGGCACCGCGGTCGTCGAGTCGGCCGAGGCGATCGGGCTCGGACGAGTGGCGGCGGACGAGCGCGACCCGCTGCGGGCGACGAGCCGTGGATTAGGGGAGCTTATTGCGGATGCGCTCTCGCATAAGCCTTTCTCATTGATCGTCTGCCTGGGCGGCAGCGCGACGATCGACGGCGGCTCGGGGATGCTCGAGGTCCTGCGCTCGCTCGCCGTCTCGACCCGAGTGCTGTGTGACGTCCGAAGCCCGCTCCACGGCGAGCGGGGCGCGGCACGGCTCTACGGGCCGCAGAAGGGCGCCTCCCCGGAGGCGATCGTCGAGCTCGAGCGGCGCCTCGGCGCCAGGTCCGACCTCGCTCCCTACGCCGGGGTTCCCGGAGCGGGTGCGGCAGGCGGTCTCGGAGCTGCGTTCGCCGCGCTGGGAGCGGAGCTGGCGCCCGGCGCGGAGGCGGTGCTCGGGCTCGTCGGCTTCCGCGGGCGTCTCGGCGGTTCCTCGCTCGCCGTGACCGGCGAAGGGACGGTCGATCGTTCCACCGCCGAGGGCAAGGCTCCGGCGGCAGTGCTCGAGGAGTGCCGGTCGGCGGGCGTGCGCTGTGCGATCTTCGGCGGCCGTCTCGTCGAGCCGCTCGCGGGCGCGGAGCTGTACGAGCTGAGCGGCGTGCCCGCACGGGCGGCCGCAGATCTCGAGTCCCTCGGCGAGCGGCTCGGCCGCTCGCTCGCAGCCTCTCGTTAGCTCGAGCGCTCTTCCGCGTCGCGAAGTCGCTTCGCCATCGCCTGGAGCATCTTCCAGGCGATTCCAGCGTTGCTCTCGACGAGCGGTCGGAAATCCCACGAGGTGAGCCCGTAGCAGCGAAGCTCGCTCTCGGCGGTGATCGTCGCCGTTCGGGCCCCCGAGTCGATCAGCGCGACCTCTCCGAAGTAGTCACCGGGACCGAGCGCGCCGCGCTCCTCGCCCCTGACCGAGACCTTGGCGCTACCGTCCTCGACGACGAAGAAACCGACGCCGCCTTCGCCCTCGGTGGCGATGGTGTCCCCGGCCGAGAACGTCCGCTCCTTGAAGGAGCCGGCGAGGGACTCGAGCTCCCTGCGCTCCAGGTCGGAGAAGAGTGGAACTCGCTGCAGCAACTCGGTCGGCGCGGGCACGGGCACGATTCTACGCAGAGGTCAGGGTGCGTGTGAAGGGTCCGGTGCTGATCGGGTCGCCTCTACCGGCTGTGCGAGCTGCTCGATCTGCCCCTGTGCGGCGTCGAGGCTCTCGAGGCAGAGGGCGTAGAGCACCTCGCCTCGCTGCCAAAGCGCGATCGCCTCGTCGAGCGGCACCTGTCCCTGCTCGAGCCGCTGGACGATCTGCTCGAGCTCCGTGCGGGACTCCTCGAAAGTGGGCTTCTGGCTCACGGGCCTGTTTCCTCGACACGCGCCAGGAAGCCACCCCGTGCAAGACGAACGCGCACCTCGTCTCCTCGCTCGAGCGCATCGGCTCGCCGGACCAGACTCCCGCGCGCGTTGACGATCGCATAACCGCGCTCGAGCGTTGCCTGGGGCGAGAGGGCTCGCAGCCTGCCGGCGAGCTGGTCGAGTCGGTCGCGGCGGCGCTCCAGCGTCAGTGCGGGCGCGCGCCGCAGGCGCTCGCCGAGCCCCGTCAACCGGGCTCGGTCGCGCTCGAGCGTGCGCCCAGCCTCGCGCGCCAGGGCCGAGCGCAGGCGCGCGAGCGACTCGAGAAGCGCGTCGAGCGCCGGGACGACGAGCCTCGCCGCGGCTGTCGGTGTCGAGGCGCGGGCATCCGCGGCAAGGTCACAGAGCGGCGTGTCCTGCTCGTGACCCACGGCCGAGACGACCGGTACGGGCGAGGCCGCGATTGCCCGCACGAGCCGCTCGTCGCTGAAGGGAAGAAGGTCTTCGAAGCTGCCACCGCCCCTCGCGACGACGATCACGTCCACCTCGGGCGCCTCGCAGAGCCGTTGAAGTGCGTTGACCACGGCCGGCGCCGCACGCGGTCCCTGCACGTAGGTCTCGGCGATCACGATGCGGGCGGGCGGGAAGCGGCTCGTGATCGCGGTGACGAGATCACGTTTCGCGGCTGCGTCGTTACCGGTGACGAGACCGATCCTGCGCGGCAGGCGGGGCAGAGGGCGTTTCGAGGCCGCGTCGAAGAGGCCTTCCGTTGCGAGCTTGCGCTTGAGACGCTCGAGGGCCGCAAGGTTGGCTCCGAGCCCGAAACGCTCGATGCTCAGCGCATGCAGGCGAAAGTCCCCGCGCGCCTCGTAGAGACCCGGGCGGCCGAGCACATGCACGCGCTCCCCGTCGCTGAGATCGAGCCGCAGGCCGTCGAACTGACCGCGCGGCATCGTCACCGGCAGGCAGGCACCGTCGGCGGGATCCTTGAGCGTGAAGAAGACGCTCTGCCAGCGATCCTGCCGGCGAAGCTCCGTCACCTCGCCCTCCACCCAGACGGTGGGCAGGCGTCCGAGCCACCCGGCGACGCCGCGGTTGAACGAGGCGACGGTGTAGACCCTCCGGTCGCCGTACTCGATCGCCTCGACCTTCATCGGGCTCAGCATGCCACGTCGCGGGGCCGAGAAGGGTCGAGAATCGAGCCAACTTCGGCGAGAAGGGTTCGTCTAGACAGGGGCGAACGAGGGAAACATGAGTGAGCTGACCGAGGTCCTCAGCCGGGAAGACGAGCGCTCCAAGGTCGAGAGCTGGCGGCTGCACGTGCTGATCGAGGCGGGGTATCCACTCCCGCTGGCCGAGCGGCTGGCCGGAAGCGACGCCGATCTCCATCGGGCCGTCGAGCTCGTGCGTAGCGGTTGTGCTCACCCCACCGCCGCCGAGATCCTACTCTGAGGCCACTGGCCGGGGTGCGCTCCCGGGCGGCGGAGCAGCCCTCCGCGCTCCCCTGACGTCGCTCCGCGCACGCGCCTCTCCGGGGCTGTGCTGGACGCACTAACCCCTCCGGGCGCGCACACGGAGCGACGCCCCAGTGGTCTCA
>Ga0136621_1000435_pt1 | contig 16579 bp, 15 predicted proteins | sample AntDryUQ445A2306_FD_104673 | JGI IMG/M metagenome (GOLD analysis project Ga0136621, IMG submission 104673) | Polar desert sand microbial communities from Dry Valleys, Antarctica - metaG UQ445A (23.06) | ecosystem: Environmental > Terrestrial > Soil > Desert | place: Antarctica: Dry Valley...
CTCCCCCGCAGCCGAGACGAGAATCCGGAGATCGGGCTCGCGTTGGCGCGAGAGCGGAGTCGGGAGCGCGATGAGGATCGCGTCGGCATCTCGGATCTCGTCGTAGTCCGTGGTCGCCGAGATCCGACCGCTCTCCACGAGCGGCTCCAGTGTCTCCGAGGGGATGTCCTCGATGTAGCTCTCGCCCTGGTTCAGCCGTTCGACCCGCGCCCGGTCGATGTCGACGAGGACGACGTTCTTGCCCGCGTTCGCGAATGCGTGTGCGAGCGGCACGCCGACGTAACCGGCGCCCACGATGGCGACGTCCCGCTTCATCGGTCGGGCATCGTAGCGACCAGCATGCTCACGATCCGCGCCGAGGCGCGACCATCGCCGTATAGCTCAGGGCGCTGCTCCGGCATGGTGGCGGTCGTCACAGCCGCCTCGATCGCGTCCGGGTCGTCGTCCACGAGGATGTTCGCGCCCACCTCGACCGTTGCCGGCCACTCGGTCGACGGGCGAAGCGTCACGCAGGGGACGCCGTACCAGTACGCCTCCTTCTGGAGGCCGCCGGAGTCGGTCGCGATGACTCGAGCCTGCGAGGCGAGCGACGCCAGCTCGAGGTAGCTCAACGGATCCGTGAGATGCACGTGTTCCCCGAGCTCGATGCCCTCCTTCTCCATCTGGGTGCGCGTGCGCGGGTGCGCCGGGAACACGATCCGCTCGGTCAAGCGGTTCAACCCTTCCATGATGCGGCCGAGCCGGGGCTGGAAGACGTTCGCCTCGCGGTGAACGGTGGCCACGACGTAGCTCTGCGGCTCGAAGGGGATCGGAAAGCGCTCACGGGCGATCGGCGCGAAGCGGTTGCAGGCTTCGGCCATCACGTCGCCGACGACGTGCGCCTGGCCCAGAATCCCCTCCTCGGCGAGCGTGGCCTGCGAGCGGTCGTCGGGGCAGAAAAGGAGCCAGGACAGGCGGTCGACCTCGATCCGCGCTCGCTCCTCGGGCATCGTCAGGTCGCCGCTCCGCAGGCCCGCCTCCACGTGTGCGAGCGGAACCTGAGCCTCGGCCGACGCCCGTGCTCCGGCGAGTGTCGAATTGGTGTCACCGTAGACGAGCACGAGGTCGGGCTCCTCACGGCGGATGACGCGCGTGATCTCGGGCTCCATGACCTCCGGATCCGCGGTCTTCAGCTCGAGCCGGTGTGTCGGCCGCGGCAGCCCGAGCTCTTCGACGAACACCTCGGACAGCTCGCGGTCGTAGTGCTGGCCGGTGTGGACGACGACTTCCTCGACGCCCGCGACCAGGAATGCGAAAGACAGCGGACCGCTCTTGATGAACTGCGGCCGGTTACCGACGACGGTGAGGACCTTCACAGAGCGAGCAGACTACTGGCCCGCCGCAGGGGGCCAGTAATCATCCGGGATGCAGCTTGGGGAACTAGCTGCGAGAGAGCGCGGGCATTCGCGTCACGGCCTTGGTGCGGAACTGCATTGGCTCTCCGTACGAAGCCGGAGACGGCCGAATCAAACGGTGAGCGGCTGAGAATCACTCGCACGAGTCATAGCCTTGCCCCGAACGGGGGACATGAGCCTTCCGACAAGGGGTATCCCTTAGAAGCAGATGTCAGCGGTTGCGGTTCAACCTCATTCGCCGGCGCAGGATCCGCCAGAGGCGGCCAGCCGGCTATTCGCGGAGCACTCCGAGCGCCTCCTCGGCTACTGCCTTCGCCAACTGGGTTCCCGCCCCGAAGCCGAGGACGCGGTCCAGACGACCTTCCTCTATGCGTTTCGCGCCCTCCGTCGCGGGGTCGTTCCCGAGTGCGAGTCCGCCTGGCTCACCACGATTGCCAAGAACGTGTGCCACTCGCAGCGGCGAACGGTGACTAGGCGGGGTTCGCTCGCGGGCGCTGTGGAGCTCGACACGATTGCGCTCGCGCAGACGGGTGACGATGAGGAAGAGCTCTTGATGGGCGTCAAGGACGCGCTCGCCTCGATGCCCGAGAAGCAGCGCCGCGCACTCGTTCTCCGTGAGTGGCAGGGAGTGTCACCGGGGGAGATCGCCGGCGAGCTCGGGATGAGTGCCACCGCAACACACGCGCTCTTGACGCGGGCGCGACACTCGTTCGCCCAGGCGCTGACATTGGTGCGCACGCCGGTCGTGAGCGTCGTTTGGCTGATTGTCGAGCTGAGGTCGCACGTGAAAGCTCTGCTGGGTGGTGTCTCGACCAAAGCGGCGGTGACGTCGATCGCGGTTGTCGGGATCGGGGTCGGCGTTGGCAGTGTCGCCGTCGACAGAAGCCTGGCCGAGCCGAAGGCTCCGGCTCCACCGGTTCCGGTTCGGACGCTAGACGAGCCAACAGCCCCAGTCGCGAATGCGCCCACCACGCGCCGCGCCTCCTCCCCGTCGAGGGTGGCGCCGCGCCTGCGGTCGCAGAGCTCGAGAACGCCTTTCCCCGGAGCTCTGTCCGCACGAAGCGACGTCTCAGGCCCCAGAGCCGTCCCAACGGTGTCTGTCCCGCATACCGTCGAGCCGGAAGGGACGCCCAAGCCCGCGGAGGATGCATCGCCGCCTGCCGCCGAGCTTCCGGTCGACCTGCCGGTCGACCCACCTCGGCTTCCCGAGATCGAGCCTCCGACGCAGCTCGTGCCGCCGGTAAACGGGCCGCCGCTGCCCCCGGTCGATCTTCCGCCGGTACCGCCGCTCCCAGTCGACCTCCCGCCGGCGCCGTCGCTCCCGCCTGTGGACCCGGCGCTTCCCGGCCTTCCGTTGCCCTAGCCCTACGCGCCATGCCGGTTGCGGCGTCTGCTGGGGGAAGCTGGCGCCTGTGAGCGGGCGCGCTTTGCGGACCGTCTCCGCTACCGCATCGAGATCCCCTGGGGTCGAAAAACCGGCGGTCTTTTGCACGGTCCTCGAGGAGGACTTCCCGGTGTTCTGCAGCCACATCATCCCCGAGGACTCGACGTGGCGCTGGGAGCTCGAGGCGACCCCGGTGCCGGTGACCATCGGCCGGGTGTTAGATCGAGCCGGGCGACTGGGTGGTGGGAGACGATGACGGGATGGTCGTCGTGCCTCGCGGTCTCGCGGAAAGCGTCCTCGCCGAGGCCGAGGAGAAGGCTGCGACCGAGAGCGAGATCCACGCCGCCGTGCGAGCCGGGACATCTCCGCTCGAGGCCTACGAGCAGTACGGCACCTCTGAGCTCCGGCTCAGCCGATCGACAGCACGACCTTGCCGAAGTGCTGGCCGGTCTCCATCCTGGCGAGCGCCTTCTCGGCCTCGGCCAGCGGAGTGACCGAGTCGATCACCGGACGCCAGATTGCGTCCTCGAGCATCCGTAGGAGCGCCTCGAAGTCCCGCGGGCTCCCGAGCTGCGTGCCGTACAGAGACTGCTGTTTGAAGTAGAAGGGCCGCACCTGGAGTGTCACTTCGGTTCCCCCGGTGCCGCCGAACACGACCACTCGGCCTCCCGGCCGCACGGCATCGAGGGACTGCTGCCAGGTGGATCCCACGGAATCGAGGACGAGATCGACCGGCCCGAGGTCGGCGACCGCTGCCGGCCAGTCCTCCGTCGTCGCGTAGTTCACCCCGCCGTGGGCTCCGAGCTCCTTCGCGCGGGCGATCTTGTCGTCCGAGGACGATGTGACGAGTACGCGAGCGCCGGCCTGGACTGCGAGCTGCACGACGAAGGTCGATACCCCGCTCCCGGCGCCGAGCACGAGCACCGTCTCTCCGGCCTGCAGCTGACCGCGCGTGAAGAGCCCTCGATACGCCGTGACCGCCGCGAGCGGGAATGCGGCCGCTTCTTCCCAGGAAAGCGCCGCCGGTTTCGGGAAGAGGTTCTCCTCGGGCAGCGAGATCAGCTCGGCGTACGTCCCGTCCCGCGGGCCGCCGAGGACTTCGAAGCCGGCCGCTGGAGCATCCTCGCGCTCACCCCAACCCAACCCGCAGAAGATCACCACCTCCTCGCCCGTGTCGCGGCGGACGCCCGCCCCGTCCGAGCCGGGTATCAGCGGCAACGGGAAAGGATAGATCCCGGACCGCACGAGGAGATCGCGGCGATTGAGCCCCGCCGCCTTCAGCTCGACGACCGCCTCGCCGCGGCCGGGCTCGGGGTCGGGCACCTCCTCGTAGACGAGTGCCGCGTTTTCGTGGACTCGTACCGCGTGCATCTACTCCTCTTCCTTCGGAGGTGACGGGTTCCAGACCGGGCTCGAGTCGTTGTTCTCGTTGTCCGTGAGCTTCTCGACATCGCCGCCTCCGAGCTCGATCGCGAAGATCGAGCCGCCCTCCGAGAATGCGATCTTCGACCCGTCGGGAGACCAGGCCGGCTCGAACAAGTCTCCTGCGGTCGGCGTCACGCTGCGCAAGCCTTTCCCGTCGATACCCAGGGTGTAGAGCTCGAAGACCTCGCCGTCCTGGTCAGACGTGAAGACGATCCGCGTGCCGTCGGGAGACCAGGCCGGCGTGTACGCCTTCGCGCCCCCCGAAGTCAGCGCGTGCCGCTCGGAGCCGTCCGGTCGAACCAGCCACACCTCGCGCACCGACGTGCCGGGCGTGCGTCGTATGTAGGCGATCCAGTCTCCGTCAGGAGACCACGCCGGTTCCGCCTCCTGTACCCGAGGATCCGAGATCCGACGCGCACCGGAGCCGTCGGCTTTCATCACGTAGATGTCCCCGGGGCCGTCCCGTGCGAACGTGATCCGATCCCCTTCCGGAGACCACGTCGGGTGGGAGTCGTCTTCCTTCGTCGACGTGAGCGGTTTCGTCCCCGTTCCGTCGGCGTTCATCACGTAGATGTCGAACGACCCGCTGCGCCGGCTCGAGAACGCGATCTTCGTCCCGTCGGGCGACCACGCCGGCTCGACCTGGAAGAAGAGCCCTTCCGGCGTCGACGCGTCCATCTCCGCGCCGGTCAGCCGTCCCTGGCCTCCCCCGTCGGCGTTCATCTCGTAAATCGAGTAGTCGCCGTCTCGAGTGCTGACGAACGCGAGGTCTGGGCGAGCCTCTACGTCGCCACCGCCGCAGCCCGCGATGGCCACGGCGCTACCCGCGACGAGCGCGGCGAGGGCAAGCGGCCGAATCAGCAGAATCCTTCGAGGCGGCAAGAAACGAGAGGTTAGTGCGCCAGCGGCTCTACGCCGAGGTACTGGCGCTGCAGCTCCGAATCGCCGGACAGCTTCGTGCCCGTCGTTTCTGCGGCGATGCGGCCACCGATCATGACGAGCTGGCGTTCCGCCAAGGCAGTCGCGACCCCGAGGTTCTGCTCGATGAGGAGAATCGCGAGCCCCTCTTCCTCGAGGAGTCTGAACGTCTCGATGAGGCTTTCGATGACGGTCGGTGCCAGGCCTTCTGACGGCTCGTCCATAACCAAGATTTTCGGGTTCGTGACCAGCGCCCGGCCGATGGCGAGCATCTGCTGCTCACCACCCGAGAGCTGCGCGCCGCCGTTTCGCTTGCGCTCCCCGAGTCGGGGGAAGAGGTCGTAGACGCGCTCGCGCGTCCATTCGGCACCCCCATTCGACGATGTCCCGCGGGACGCGATGCGGAGATGCTGGTCTACGGTGAGCGACGGGAAGAGGCGGCGTCCCTGCGGGACGTAACCAATACCGCGGCGCGCGATCTTGTGGGACGCAGCGCCGGCGAGCTCGTGTCCCTCGAAGCGGATGGAGCCGCTCGTGCGCGGTGGGGACATCCCCATGATCGCGTTGCAGAGCGTCGTCTTGCCCATTCCGTTTCGTCCCAGGATGGCGATCGACTCGCGACCCATCGCGAAGCTCACGTCCTCGAGTGCCTGCGCGCTGCCGTAGAACGCGTTCAACCCTTCGATCTCGAGGAGTGGCGCCGCGGCCACAGCCGCCGCGTCGGCGGCCGGTTTCTCGTTCATGCCTGGTAGCCGCGTCCGAGGTACAGGTTGTGCACGGTCTCGTTCGCTCGGATCTCAGCGGGTGTCCCTTCGACGATCACCCGTCCGTCGTGCATCATCGTCACTCGCTCGGCGACGCGGAGCGCGATGTCCATGTCGTGCTCGATGAGGATCAGGGTGATGTTCCGATCGAGTGTGAGCAGGAGATCCGTGAGAAGCTGCCGCTCACCGCGCGAGAGCCCGGACGCAGGCTCGTCGAGCATGAGCGCTTTGGGCTCGGCCGCGAGCGCCATCGCTATCGCGACTTGTCGGTGCTCACCGTGCGAAAGGGAGCCGACGAGCTCTCCGAGCTTGTGCGAGATCGCGACCTTGTTCGCGGCCTCGCGTGCCCGTTCCCGGACGGCGCGGTCGCGCCCAGGCACTACGACCGGACGCAGGCGCCCCCCGTCTACGCCCACAATCGCCAGGTAGATGCTGTCCTCGACAGTCAGTCCGTTGAAGAGCCGCGACTGCTGGTACGTGCGGGCGAGTCCGAGCTTGGCCCGGTAGCGCGCCGGCCTCCTCGTGACGTCCTGGCCGAACAACTCGACGGTACCTGCAGAGGCTGGAAGGTCTCCGCAGATGACGTTGAAGAGCGTCGTCTTCCCGGCGCCGTTCGGCCCGAGGATCGCACGCCGCTCGCCGTGGACGACGTCGAGATCGACGCCGTCCACGGCGAGAAGTCCGCCGAAACGCCGGCCGACCCCCCGCAAGCGGAGGGTCGGCGCGGCTCGAGGCAGGGCTTCAGCCACCGCCTACTTGATGAACTGCTTCGTGATGACGCCGTTCTTGACAACCTGGACCTTGCCCTGCCACGGCAGCTTCTTCTTCACGCACTTCGGCTGCGTGCGGCCGGGTGGCGGGCTCGTCCGAGTGAAGAGACCGCCGAACGACTGATCGACGTTCGGGGCGTAGGAGACGATCGTCACACCAACGCTTCCGTCGGCATTCTTGATGATCTGCCCCTGGTACTGGTCCTGGATCGCCTGCCGGTTCCTGTCGAGCTTCACGAGCCCCTTATCGGAGACCTCGTAGCCCGAGCGGATCGACCTCGGCATGCTCGCTTGGAGCTTCGCACCGAGCGCCCCTTTGGACTTTGTCAGCCCCTGAACGAGCGCCCAGGCGGCATTGTAGTAATTGTAGACGAAGCCGTTCGCAGCCGCCGGGGCGAGAGACGGATACCACTTCTTGATCACGGCCTCGTACTTCGTGACCTGCTTGGTCTTCAGACCCGGCGCTGTTCCAAAGCCACCGGCGTACGCACCCACCATCCGCGGGGCGACGTTCTGGAAGTTCTCAAGGGACCAGAGGAACAGGTTGCCGGAATGCTGTTTGCCATTGACCTGTCCATGGGCCTGCTCGAACGCGTTGACGGCAGTGCCCGTGGCCGATCCCCCGATCACCCAGATGTAGCCATCCACCTGGTTCGGCGCCGGGAGCTGACGGACGAACGGCGCGTAGTCGGTCGTGTTCAACGGCGGGAACACTCTCTTCGTGATCTTCCCCCCGACAGCGCAGAAGTCGGCGATGATGCCGGCCGCGGACGTCCAGCCGAAGCTGTAGTCGTCCATGATGATCGCGGCCGTCCGCCACTTGGCCTTCTTGAACAGCACCTCACCGAGCCCCGCATTCCACTGGGCACCGTCGCCGTGGTAGCGGAACATGTTCTTCGGCGCGATCTGCAGCGTCGGGTCCTGTGACCCGGCCGTGCCGATGATGAACGTCTGCTCTAGATGCGTCTTGGCGTAGTTCGCGACCACGACCGCCTCGTCACCCGAGAGCGGACCGACCATCACGTCCGCTTTCAGCTGCTGCATCAGCCGCCGCGTCTCCTTGAGCGCCGTCGGCGCTGTGTCGTCGCCGCAGCCGATGCCGACGATGCGAATGCTCTTGCCCCCCGCCTTGATGCCGGTTATGCCGGCCGACGGCTTCTTCTGGTTCTTCGGCTTCCCGCCCGCGTACTGCGCGAAGGCAGCAAAGGCTCCGCCGATGTCGGACTCGAAGGCGCTCGCGAACGCACCCTTGCAGTCGGTCATGATCGCGACCTTGACCTCGCCGCTCTGCGCCGGTGTGGCCAGAGCGCCCGAAGTTGCCACCGTCCCCGCTGCGACGAGAAGCGCCAGCGGAAGCAGGAGCTTCCACTTAGTTACTTTCATGTTCCCTCCTTCTTGGTGCCTGCACACATTTCTCCGTTCAACTGAAGGTGAGCCTAATGACAAGTTGCCTCTCGGTTTCCACCCCTCTTCACGCTGAACTCGTTCCCACCACCGGCTGCTCGAGCTCGGCAGGTTCAAGAGGCGGGCCCCCACGGCGGCGAGCAGCATCCCACACTCGGTCCCACAACCCCATCAGGCCGTCGGGCGAGACGATGACGATGGCGAGAAAGATGAACCCGATGACGGTGTTGAAGCTACCGCCAAGTATCGGCACCGCGACGTCACGCACGTAGTTCTCGATCACGATGAACGTGAACGCGCCGAGCCAGGCCCCCTCGATGCGGGACAGCCCACCGATGACTGCGATGATGAGCAGCTGGATTGTTGGAAGCAGGCCAATGTCTCCGGGTGCGATTTGGCCTGCCCACCACACGTACACCACGCCGGCGAGCGACGCGATGAAGGCAGCGAACCCGAATGCGAGCGTCCGATGGAGCGCGACGTTGTACCCGAGTGATGCCATGCGCGTGGGCTCGTCGCGGACGCCCTGAAGGGAGATGCCGAACGGCGTGCGCACGAGGTAGCGGATGAGAACGTACGAGACGAGCGCGACGACTAGCGCTATGTAGTAAAGGCGCTGGCGATCGTTCACGATGTCTCCGACGAATCCTGGCGTGTACTGCCAGATTCCTGCGATCGGTGAGAAGCCGCCGAACTGGGTGACCGAGCCGAAGAAGAGGTTGGCGATCACCGCGTAGACAAGGGTGAGCATCAGAAAATAGATCCCGAAGCTGCGCGAGGCGACGGCACCGAGTATCAAGCCGATGATCGTCGCAAAGAGGACTGCGAGGATGAGCGAGAGGGTCGGGTCCCAGCCGAGGGTGAGGCCTTTTGTCTCGCCTCCGGGAACGCGCTGCGAGACCATGTTTCCGAGCAGGTAACCGGTGATACCCATCAGGGCGAGCTGGGAGAGCGAAATCATCCCACCATAGGCCGAGAGGAAGATCATGCTCGCCGCGACCGTGCCGAGGACGAACGTCTGGATGAGGATGCCGTCGACCCAGAAGTCGTTCACGAACGTCGGAGCGAGAACAGCGCCAGCGAGTACGCCGACTCCTACGGCACGCTCGGCGATGGTCTTGGTGCGATCGCGACTCACGCGACTTTCCCGAACAGTCCCTGCGGCCTGAACGCAAGCACAAGCGCGAGCAGCACGAAGGTGAACACGACCGAGTACTGAGTGCAGCAGTCACCACCTGTCGACGGCAGGTACGCGGACGAGAAGGCGAAAACGAAGCCGTACAGAAGTGAGCCGGCCATGGCTCCCCACAGCGACCCCATACCGCCGACGATCACGACCACGAGGGCATTGAGCAACCAGATGCCATCCAGGCCTTGTGCGACATTGCCCTGGGACGTCCCTACGACGCCTCCAAGGGCGACAAGCGCAGCCCCGACGACGAAAGAGATGGCGAACGTCTTCTGGATGTTGATGCCCAGCGCCGAGGTCATCTGGCGGTCGTCTACCCCGGCCCTGATCACCATCCCCGTCTTCGTCCGATAGAGCCAGGCCCACAGTCCGACGCCGACGGCAACGCCGAGCGCGAGCATTGTCAGCCGGGCCAGTGAGTAGGTCGTGTCGAAGATTCCGATGTTGACCAAGCGGTTCGTCCATCCCGGCCAAGTCACGCCGACCGCGGTGCCCCCGAAGCGAATTGAACCCTCCGGTACGTGCCGCGGGAAGTGCGCGATGACCTGATCGGCAACAATCACCGAGACGGCGATCGTGATCAGCGCCTGCCGCAGATCCTGACCCTGGTTCCAGCGCAGCAGGACCTGCTGCACGGCGAGGCCGAAGATTGCGATGCAGCCCATGGCGACCAGCAACGGGAGCACCCACTCCCACGTGTTGACCTCTGATCCCTGGATGAAGAATCCCCGGCCGGTCATCTCCTGCTGGATCTCGTAGGCGACGTAGCCCGCGAGGAGATAGAAAGAGCCGTGGGCCATGTTCACGACCCGCATCAAGCCGAAGATGAGCGAGAACCCGCTGGCGACGATGAAGAGCAGGCCGGCAAATGTGAGCGCGTCGAGCAGGATCTGGATGAACGCAGACGGATTGTCTATGGCCGAGCCGAATGTCGTCGTGCGCCAGTTGCCGCCCCCGAACTCGTCGGGCGCCGTGGTGATCACGAGCACGTAGAGGATCGCGAACACGACGAGCCCGGCCGCGGCGGCCCGCGGCACGGTTCCTACGACTCCCCAGGCGCGGATTCGCTCGGCCACCGGCCCTGCGAACGTACCAAGCTGTCGGCCTTCTTTCAACGCGGAACCGCTTGGGGACCCGAGGCCGCTACCCGCGCTCCCAGGCAAGCCCGGCGGCCAGCACCGTTTCGTCCCGCGGCGCGATCAGCTGCATGTTCCCGATCGCGAGCCCAGCCCACCCGGTCAGATTCACCCAGCGCAGGAACGAAGTGAGCGGGAGTCGTACCTCGAGCTCGTCGGCGTCCCCTGGAGGTAGCTCGACGGCGTAGCAGGGGCTGACGTACAGGTCGACCTCCGGCTCGTATTGGCGCCACTCCTCGATCGCGCGGTACGCGGCTGCCACCTCGTCCGGCTTGGCACGCTGCGCTGCCTCGAGCTTCTTCCGCATGAGCTCGCCGTACTCGTCTGCGCGGCTCGGGAATGTCGCGGTGTGGGACCGCAGCGCCTCGTGCTGAAACTGGGGCCACGTGTTCGCCGAGGGCTCGGGCACCCGCGCCTCGACGACCCGCGCGCCCAGCCGCTCCAGGTCGGCGACCCAGGCCTCGGCGGCGTCGCTCGTTTCCGTGTCGCGGCCGTCGCCGATCCCCGGAGGCTGGCGCATGAGACCGACGGTGAAGCCGGCTAGCCGCGGCTCGGGGGCTGGCCGCTCCGTCAGCACCGACCACATGAGCGCGACATCCTCGACGCTCCGTGCCATCGGACCAACCGTGTCGAGGGTAGGGCAGAGCGGATACACGCCCTCCATGGGAATGAGGCCCCACTGCGACTTCAGCCCCACGACCTCGCAGGCCGCCGAGGGGAGCCGGATCGAGCAGCCCGTGTCCGAGCCGAGCGCGAGCTCACAAAGCCCGTCGGCGAGCGCCGCCGCAGAGCCGCTGGAAGAGCCTCCGGTGGTCTTCCCCGGATGAGCAGGGTTGCCGCATGTGCCGTACCACTCGTTCTGGCCGAGCACGCCCCACGCGAACTCGGGCAGGTTGGTCTTGCCGACGAGCACCGCACCCCCGTCGAGCAGTCGCTGCGCGGCCACGGCCGTGCGCTCGGGCACGTGTTCGCCGTACAGGCCCGAGCCGTACGTCGTGCGGATGCCGGCGGTGTCGAAGAGGTCCTTGACGGCGAGAGTGCGCCCCGCGAGCGGCCCCGAGGTCGACTTGTCCGGCTCGCCTGGCTCGACCTGCGTGATGAACGCGTTCCAGCGATCGTCGGTCACTGCACGGTGAATGGTATGCCAAGTGACAAGTTGTCACTTGGCTCAGGGGACGACCGCGACGCACTCGATCTCGACTTTCGCGCCGTCGACGGCGAGGCGGGGCACCTCGACGAGAGTGCTCGCAGGCCGCGTCATCCCGAATACCTCCTGCCGCACCGGGTTGATCAGCGGCCGATCGTCGGCGTCCGTGAGAAAGATCGTGACTTTGACCACGTGCTCGAACCCGCACCCCGCCGCAGCGAGCACAGCGCGCATGTTCTCGAACACCTGGCGGGTCTGCGCGACGACATCGTCGCCGCCCACGAGGTCCCCGTGTCCGTCGACTGCAACGATCCCCGAGACGTACACGAACCCGCCTGCACGGACAGCGTCCGTGAAGTGCGAGATCGGCTCGGCCTGTCCCTCGACCCGGTACTCCTGACGGCTCATCGCGCTCCTTTCTGCAGCTCGCTCAAGCGAATCCTGGGGCTGATGCGCTCGGGATCGACTGGAAGCTCGAGGAGCGCGGGTCTCCCGGACGCGAGCGCCCTCTCGAACGCCGCCGCGAAGTCCTCCGTGCGTTCGACCCGCTCTCCGTAGCCGCCGTACGCCTGAGCGAGCGCGGGGAAGTCGGGGCTCTCGAGGGTTGTCCCGATCACCCGCCCCGGAAACAACCGCTCTTGGTGCATTCGGATCGTCGCGTACATGCCGTTGTTGACGAGCAGCACGAGGATCGGGAGCTCGTACTGCACCGCGGTCGCGAACTCCGGAGAGCTCATCACGAAGTCGCCGTCGCCCGTGAAGCAGACGACGATCCGGTCCGGATGGACGAGCTTCGCGGCAACGCCCGCGGCGATCCCGTATCCCATCGAGCCGCTGCGCGGGCACACCTGCGTCCCGAAGTGCGTGAACTCGGCGAAGCGGTGCGCCCATACCGTGAAGTTGCCCGCGCCGCAGGTCTGAATCGCGTCCGGCGGCAGCCGCTCGCGCAGGAAGGCCATGAGCTCGCCAAGGTCGACCGGACCCTCCATCGGCTCGTGGCGCAAATTCGCCTTGTACTCGGCTCGTGCCGCCTGGGTCCACGCATTCCAGCGCGGCTCCAGCGGTTCGAGCGTGTGGAGAGCCCTCGCGAACTCGGGCAGCGCCGAGACGATCGGCACGTCGGGCTGGTACACGAAGCCGAGCTCGCCCGGATCGGGATGAACGTGGACGAGCGCCTGCCGAGGCGACGGAACGTCGAGCAGCGTGTAGCGCCTCGTCGGAACCTCGCCGATCCGGCCGCCGACGGCGAGGACGACGTCTGCGTCTCGGAGGCGCGCTGCGAGCGCGTCGTCCATCGCGACGCCGAGAACGCCTGCGTAGCTCGAGGAGTGGTTGTCGACGAAGTCCTGGCAGCGGAATGCGCACGCGACGGGTAGTGCGTTGGTCTCGCAAAAGGCCAGAACGTCCTTCCCCGTCTGTTGCGTCCAGCCACCTTCACCCACGACGACGAGCGGCCGCTCGGCGACGGCGAGCACCTCGCGAAGCGCCGCGAGGTCGCTCTCGCGCGGCGCGGATTGCCCGATCCGTACCGGCGCTGCATCGGTCGCGTCGCTCGTCTCGGCGAGAACGTCTTCCGGGAGCGCGAGCACGACGGGTCCCGGGCGGCCGGAGAGGGCTAGCGAGAACGCACGGGCGACGTGCTCGGGGATGCGTGCAGCGCTGTCCACATGCCACGCCGCCTTCGCGATGCCGCCGAAGACACGTTCGTAGTCGAGCTCCTGCCACGCCTCCCGCCCTTGGACTCCGCGCGGCACGTGGCCGACCAAGAGGATCATCGGCGTCGAGTCCTGCCGCGCCGTGTGCACGCCTACCGCTGCCTGCGTCGCTCCGGGACCTCGCGTCACGAGACAGATGCCCGGTCGACCGGTCAGCTTGCCGTACGCCTCGGCCGCGTTAGCAGCACCCTGCTCGTGCCGGCAGGAGACCAGCTTGATGGGTGAGTCGTAGAGCGCGTCGAGCACGGGCAGGAAGCTCTCTCCGGGCAGGCAGAACGCGAGCTCGACTCCGTTGAGCTCGAGCTGATCGATGAGGATCTGCCCGCCGCTTCTCACAGCGTCAGCGGCTCCTCGAGAAGAACCGTCGCTCGTTGGAGCTTCGGCTTCTCGTCGTCGGCCGGGTCGAGGTAGCGAATGGTTCGCTTGCCCGCCCACTCGCCGGGCAGGAGCAAGACGCGAACGAAGGCGGTGTCCCCGGTCTGCGAAGCCGTGGCGAGCACCGGCTCGTCGACGCCTTCGAACCACGCCTGGCCCGCGCCGAAGGTCCCTATCCCGCCCGCCGCCTCGATCGTCAACGAGCCGAAGAGCAGCCGCCGTATCCCCGGCCCAGGATGCACGTGCCGATGAGCGACGCCACCCGGCGGAAAGTCGACACGGTCGCAGCGCATCATCCAGTCGGACTCCTCGTCGAGCTCGACATCTACCGCGAGAGCAGCGCTCCCACTGTCTTCTCCGAGCTCCCAGACGAGAGCCGCCCCGTCCACACGGGACGCGCCATAACGAGCCTCGTTCCGCTCTAGGTCGTAGACGACCCGGCGCCCTCCTTCGGTTTCGACGCCCTGGGGCCACTCGTGCAGCGAGAAGATCAATGGAAGTACTGACCGCCGTCGATGACCATTGTCTGGCCCGTGACGAAGTCCGCTGCCGGCGAGCAAAGGAAGACGACCGCGCCGACCACGTCCTCCGGCACCTGGTCCCGCTGGATCGTCCGCGCGGAGACGGAGGCGTCGCGCAGCTTTTCGACCACCTCCGGATGCGCCTTCACGCCGTCCGACATCGTGAACCCGGGCGCCACGCAGTTCACGTGGATCGAGTCCTTCCCCAGCTCCTTCGCGAGCGCGCGCGTGAAGGCGACGATCGCTCCCTTGCTCGTCACGTAGTGGAGGAGAAACGGGACTCCGCGAAAGGGCGTCCCCGAGGAGATGTTCACGATCTTGCCTCCGCCCTGTTCTCGCATGACGGGGACGACAGCGCGGCTGGTCAGGAACATGCTCGCGACGTTGACCTCCATCACCCGGTTCCACTCCTCGAGGGGGATCTCGGTGAAGGGGCGCATTTCCAGCGAGGCGTAGAGGCCGGCGTTGTTGACGAGGATGTCGACCGAGCCGCACCGCTCGACGGTCTCTCGCACCATGCGAGCGGCGTCCTCTTCCGACGAGACGTCGACGGTCAGACCCACTCCGCCGGGGAAGTTGTCGGCCGCCTCCTCTGCGTGGTGCAAGTCGGCGACGACTATCCGCGCGCCTCCGCGGGCGAGCCCGCCGGCGATCGCGCGGCCGATGCCCTGCGCTCCGCCTGTGACGATCGCGACCTTGCCGTCGAGGTGGCCCATCAGCGCAGCGGGGAAAACGACGTTGGAACAAGGATCCTGTTCTGCTGCGTATGCATAAGGGGCTGCACCTTGCGGAGGAACTCCTGCCAGCGCTCGTCCGCCTGGAGCCGCGCCCGTTTCTCCTCGCGCTCACCGTAGGACTCGTAGCGCCAGAGGGTCGTGTAGGTGGAGAGCGCGCCGACATCGGTCGTGAACGCGCCGACGAGGCTGCCGAGGATCTCCGTTTGCAGCGGAATGCCCTCCGACTCGTAAAGACGAACGAGCTCGGGCAGCTTGCCCGTGTAGACGTGGTAGTCCCGCTGCTCGACGATCACAGCGGCTCGCCCATGCCGCCCAGCGCCCAGTACTTGAGCTCGAGCCATTCGTCGATCCCGTACGACGACCCCTCGCGTCCGATGCCTGACTCCTTCACGCCGCCGAACGGAGCCACCTCGGTCGAGATCAGCCCAGTGTTGATGCCGAGAATTCCGTATTCGAGCGCCTCGCCAACGCGCATCACGCGGGTGAGTCCTTGCGAGTAGAAGTACGCCGCGAGGCCGTAAGGCGTGTCGTTCGCGATCTTGACTGCCTCGTTCTCGGTCGAGAAGCGAGTTATCCCCGCGACTGGGCCGAAGGTCTCCTCGGAGCTCATCGCCATCGCGCCCGTGACACCGACCAGCACAGACGGCTCGAAGAACTGGCCGTCCATCCGGCCGCCGCCCAGGATCACCTCCGCGCCGCCGTCGAGCGCGTTCGCGACGTGACGCTCGACCTTCTCGACCGCCGGCTCGTCGATGAGCGGGCCCACGTTGACCCCGGGCGTGAATCCGTCGGCGACCTTGAGCTCCGCGACTGCTTCCGTGAAGCGCTCGAGGAAGTCGTCGTAGATCCCTTCCTGGACGAGCATGCGATTCGCGGAGATGCAGGTCTGGCCCGAGTTCCTGAACTTGCAGACGATCGCGCCGGCGACCGCCTCGTCGAGATCGGCGTCGTCGAAGACGATGAACGGCGCGTTGCCGCCCAGCTCGAGCGAGACCTTCTTCAGCCCGGCCGCGCACTGGCTCATCAACAGCTTCCCGATCTCGGTCGAGCCCGTGAACCCGAGCTTGCGGACGGCCGGGTTCGAGGTCAGCTCGCCGCCGATGAGCGGCGCGTCCTCGGCGGCGCCGGTGACGACTGACAGCACTCCGGGTGGCACCCCGGCCTCCTCGGCGAGCGCAGCGACCGCGAGGGCGGAGAGCGGCGTCTGCTCGGCGGGCTTCAAGACCATCGTGCACCCGGCTGCGAGGGCGGGCGCCGACTTCCTGGTCACCATCGCCGACGGAAAGTTCCACGGTGTGATCCCGGCGGTGACGCCGACTGCCTCCTTCGTCACCAGGATCCGCTTGTCCGGCCATGGGGTGGGCACTGTGTCGCCGTAGACCCGCTTCGCCTCCTCACCGAACCACTCGTAGAACGACGCGGCGTAGCCGATCTCGACCTTGGCCTCGGCCAGCGGCTTTCCCTGCTCGGTCACCATCAAACGCGCAAGGTCTTCGTCGTTCTCGAGCATCAGGTCGGAGAGGCGCCTGAGGATGCGTGCGCGTTCATTCGCCGGACGGCTCTTCCATTCGGGCAGCGCTCGCTCGGCAGCTGCGAGTGCCCGTCGCGTCTCGGCGGCGCCCATGCGCGGCACGTCCGCGATCGTCTCGCCGGTCGCCGGGTTGGTCACCGCGAAGGTCTTGCCAGAGTCCGCGTCAACC
>Ga0136621_1000440_pt1 | contig 16524 bp, 16 predicted proteins | sample AntDryUQ445A2306_FD_104673 | JGI IMG/M metagenome (GOLD analysis project Ga0136621, IMG submission 104673) | Polar desert sand microbial communities from Dry Valleys, Antarctica - metaG UQ445A (23.06) | ecosystem: Environmental > Terrestrial > Soil > Desert | place: Antarctica: Dry Valley...
ATAATCACCGCGATGGGGCGGGCGACCATGAGGACATCGGCGTGAGGACGGCGTCATGAGGGCGGCGATCGGCAGCGCCGGTTGGTGGCGCGGCATCTACGGCGCCCTGATCGGCGGCGCGTTCGGGTTCGGCCTCGTGATCGGCCTGCGCGCGATCTCGGGCCTCGACCTCTTCCAGACCGAGCAGACCGGCTACCCGCACGTCATCGTCCCGGCGATCACCGCCCCCCTCGGCTTCCTATGGGGCATGGGCAACTTCGACTACTGGCTCCGGTGGGCGAGTGGCGCCCCGACGATCCCCGACGACCACGCGGATCACGGAGCGAAGACCTGGAAGGACTACTTCAAGGTCAACACCGATCACAAGGTGATCGGCATCCAGTACATCGTCACCACGTTCTTCTTCTTCTTCGTGGGCGGCTTCATCGCGATGCTGATCCGCGCCGAGCTCGCCCAGCCCGGCACCCAGATCGTCGACCCAGGCACCTACAACGGTCTCTTCTCGACGCACGCCGCGCTGATGATCTTCGTCTTCGTGATCCCGGTGTTCGCCGGGATCGCCAACTACGTGCTGCCGCTGATGATCGGCGCCCCCGACATGGCCTTCCCACGGCTCAACGCGCTCTCCTTCTGGATGCTGCCGATGGCCGGGCTGCTCTTCCTCTCGAGCTTCCTGGTCCCCGGCGGCGCCTTCGACGCCGGCTGGACCGGGTACGCGCCGCTCTCCACCGGGGCTCCATTGGGCCAGTCGTTCTTCAACCTCGGCGTCCAGTTCGCCGGGGCCTCGTCGATAGCCACGGCGCTCAACTTCCTGGTCACGATCATCACCATGCGTGCGCCCGGAATGACCTTCTGGCGTATGCCCCTGCTGGTTTGGGCCAACCTCTCGACCTCGCTACTGGTCGTGGCCGCGACCCCGTTCATCGCCGGCGTCCAGTTCATGGTCCTCTTCGACCGCGTCCTGCACACCAACTTCTTCGCGGCGGCCTACGGCGGCGACGTGCTCAGCTACCAGCACATCTTCTGGTTCTACTCGCACCCGGCCGTCTACATCATGATGCTGCCCGGCTTCGGGATCGTCTCCGAGGTGCTCTCCACGCACGCCCGCAAGCCGATCTTCGGCTACCGATTGATGGCGCTGGCGCTGATCGGGATCGTGGTCCTGTCCTACACGGTCTGGGCGCACCACATGTTCGTCAGCGGCATGTTCAGCTGGCTCAGGGTGCCGATGATGATCACCACCCTGCTGATCGCGGTACCCACCGGAATCAAGATCTTCTCCTGGCTGGCGACCCTGTTCGACGGGGTGATCCACCTGAGATCGACGGCGATGCTGTTCGCCCTCGGCTTCATCGTCACCTTCGTGATCGGCGGGATCTCCGGGGTGATGCTGGGCATGGTGCCGATCGACATCCACGTCTCCGACACCTACTTCATCGTCGCCCACATCCACTTCGTCCTCTTCGGCGGCTCCGTGTTCACGATCTTCGCCGGGATCTACCACTGGTTCCCGAAGATGACCGGGCGCATGTACGACGAGCGGCTCGGGCGGGTGCACTTCTACCTCACCCTGGTCGGGATGCTCGGCACCTTCATCCCCATGCACTGGGTCGGCATGGAGGGGATGCCCCGCCGGGTTGCCGACTACGCCTCGCAGTTCGGCGACTGGAACCTGGTGATCTCGATCTCGTCCTTCATCCTCGGGATCGCCCAGCTGATCTTCATGTACAACATGATCGTCTCCTGGAAGTGGGGTCCGCGGGCGACCTCCAACCCGTGGCGGGCGAACACGATCGAGTGGCAGGTCTCCTCGCCGCCACCGGTCTTCAACTTCGATGAGATCCCGCGCGTCGTCGGCGGCCCCTACGAGTACGGCGTCCCCGGGGCCCGCCACGCGATCATGGGCGGCGAGGAGGCCGTGGTGCGCCAACCCGAGCCGGCTGTCGCCGGCGCCGCGACCACCAGTTCCGGCTCCTCCGCGGGAGGCAGCTCCTGATGGACGCGGAGCACGCCGACCACCCGACCGATGACCTCGCCAGCCCGGTCGACTGGAGCCAAGGCGGCACCGTATTGGCCTTCGTCAACGAGGTCGCCGGCGGACGCCGGCTGCTCGAGGCGATTCGCCAGCGAGTCGCGGCAGGCGCCGGCCAGGTTGCGATCGCGGCCCCGCAGAACCTGCCGACCGTCGGCCAGATCGTCGATCGCGACGAGGTCCGCGATGCCGCGCAGAGCCGGGTCGAGGTCACCCAGTCGGTGCTCGCCGAGTTCGGGATCGAGGCTTCCGGCGCGGTCCTGGACCCGGAGCCCTCGCTGGCTCTCGACGATGCGATTCGCGCCTTCGCCCCCCGCGAGGTGCTGCTCTCCTCGCTCTATGAGAGCCGCTTCGGCTTCCTGCGCCGCGACCTGGTCGAGTGGGCCAAGGGCAAGTTCGAGACGCCCGTGACCCACATCCCGGTGCGGGTCGACGACGACGCGGTGCGTTGGGACCTCACCCACACGCTCGTCGTCGGCACCCAGACGATCAACAGCCCCGACCTGCTCGAGCGCCTGCGCACCCGCGCCGCCGACTCGCCGCACCGCTACACGATCATCTGCCCGCGCTCGGGGACGCTCTCGCGCGAGCAGGTCTGCGCGCGCCTCGCCGCGACCCTGGCGGAGATGTATCGCAACGAGGTCGACGCCACCGGCCAGCCGATGAGTCCCGATCCGTTCTCGGCGATCGAGAACGCGATCGAGCACTACCGCGTCGACGACATCCTGATCTCCACCCTCGCCGGGAGCCGCTCGAAGTGGGTCGAGGAGGGGCTGATCGACCGGGTTCGGGAGATCACCGACAAGCCGGTCGAGCACTACGAAGCCGGCGGCGACCCCACTGCCGAGAAGTCCGGCGAGACCACGGGAGCTGTTGCCTGATGGAGAGCGCCTCGGTGCCCGTCGGCCAGACCGCCGCCGATCATCATCACGGCCCGCCCGAGGCTCACCAGAGCTCGCGCATCGACCGTGCGACCCTCGGCATCCTGATCTTCATCGTCTCCGAGGCGATGCTGTTCGGGGCCTTCTTCGCCTCCTACTTCTTTCTGCGGGTGGTCTCCAACGAGGGCTCCTGGCCGCCCGAGGGATTCGAGCTGCCGGTCGCGATCGCCGGCGTCAACACCGCGATCCTGGTCTCCTCGAGCTTCACCATCCACTGGGCCCTGGAATCGATCCGCAAGGGCAACCGCCGCGGTCTGCAGCTGGGGCTGATGGCGACCTGGCTGCTCGGCGCCGCCTTCCTCTTCATCCAGCTCAACGAGTACATCCACATCGGCTTCAGCGCCCGCGACGGCGCCTTCGGCTCGATCTTCTACGGGCTCACCGGCCTCCACGGCGCCCACGTCTTCATCGGCCTGCTGCTGCTCACCTTCGCCAATCTGCGTGCGTTCAAAGGCCACTTCGGGCCGGAGGCCAAGAGCCACCTCGGAGTTGAGCTGCCGGGCATCTACTGGCACTTCGTCGACGTCATGTGGATCGTCGTGTTCACGGTCGTCTACATCCTCTAGCCGGGCCGGCGCCGATGGACAACCCGCTGCGCTCGGAGGCCGCGATGTTCCGGCTCGTCGTGCTCGTCGGGCTGGCCGCGGTCCCCGTCGTCGCCCTGGGCCTGCTGGCCGGCGCCACCTGGGCGCTGGTCGCGATCGTGCTCGAGCTCGCCGCTGCGGTCTTCTTGGTGCGGCGGGGGCGGGGGCGGGCTCAGCCGCCGCCGCCCACCTGCTCGAGCAGGTAGTCGACCAGGTCCTGCAGGTTCTTGTCGGGAATCTCCTGCTCGAAGTTCTGCGGCATGATCCCGGGCTCGAACCCCTGATAGATCTGCGAGTTCGGGTCGACGATCTGCTCGCGGGTGTAGTCGGCGTCCTGGCCCTGCAGCGACTCCGCGAGGTTGGGCCCGATCCCGGCGGGTGTTCCCGGCTCCAGCGCGTGGCAGCTGGCGCAACGCTCGTCGAAGACCTCGCTCGCCTCGCCCAGGGGCGGCGGTTGGGCTCCGGGGACCCCGGCGACGCTGGCGACGTAGGTGGCGACGTCCTCGGCGTCCTGGCCGGTGACGATGTCCGCGGGCATGTAGACACGGTCATAGATCGGGTCGTCCTCGGGGACGTTGGGGTCCCGGGGGGAGGCGATCTGTGTCTGCACGACCCCTTCGATCGTGTCGTTGTCCATGCCGTCGGCGCGTGCGCGGGCGAAGGCCGAGTCGAGGTTGGGCCCGATATCCGCCCCCCCGCCTGCCTGGGCGAGCACGTGACAGCTGCCGCACTTGTTCTGAAACAGCGCCCGACCGCGGTCGACGTCGGCGTCCTCGGAGGCGTCGCAGCCGGCGAACCCGCCGAGTGCGCTGAGCGCAACGGCGACCGCCGCCAAGCGTGGCCTGGCGGGTCTGCGGCGACTGCGGACCTCGGAACTGCGCACGCGCCGAATCCTATCTGTCCGCGGGGCGCGGCTTCGGTGCCGATCGACGGTCGAGCGGCCGGCATCGGTTAGGGTTCGAGCCGATCTGCACTAGGCCGATAACGGGCGGCCGCGAGCGTCGCTGACGGGAGGATGGGGCGCACAGATGGAAGTCCACGAAGGGATGTCGAGCGTCGTCCTCACGGTCGGGCCGGGACACTCGCTGCGCGAGGCCGCGCAGCGAATGACCGACCGCGGCGTCGGTGCCGCGGTCGTCATCGACGAGGAGGCGCCGGGCCCGCGGGTGGTCTCCGAGCGCGACATCCTCAACTCGATCGGGCGCGGCGAGGATCCCGACAGCGAGCGGGTCGCCGACCACATGTCGGAGACGGTGATCTCGGCCGCCCCCGACTGGAGCCTCGAGCGCGCCGCGGTGGAGATGTCTCACCGCCACATCCGCCACCTGGTCGTGGTCGAGCGGGGCGAGCTCGTCGGTGTGCTCTCGATGCGCGACATCGTCCGCGTCTGGACCTCCGCCGGCGCCACCTCGGGCATGACTCCGCCGCAGACCGACCAGCAGCCGACGGTCTGAAGCATGCGGCTCGCGTCCGGCGCGCCGCCACGCTGACCAGTCGAAAGGTAGGAAACTGCGGGTAGGCCTCAGTTTCGTCCCTTTCGTGCGGCGTTCGCGGCAGCGGGGGGCGGATGCGGCGGGCGGCTACCTGTCGGGGCGCTTGAGCGGCACCGCGGGGATCACCGCGGTGCTCACCTGCTGGCGGCGCGGCAGGCGACCGAAGTCCGAGCGCGCCTCGTGCACCCAGGCGCGCAGCGCGAACAGCGCGACCACCGCGCCAACCACCCCGTAGGGCCACCAGGTGAACAGCGAGGCGGCGACGGCGGCGAGGCCGAAGGCCAGCAGCAATGGCTGCCACGACGGCTCCGGGACGTAGACGAGCTCGACCGGCTCTCCGTTTCGGCGATCGGGGGCCATCCAGCTAGCCGATGTAGATGGTCGCGATCAGGAAGCAGAGGCCGAAGACGCCGAGCGCGATCGCCGCTGCGATCATCCCGGATCCGATGTTGCTGGCTGCGCGTCTGCGGTCCACGGAGGCGTTTTATCAGATGACCCGGTCCGCGGCCATCGCGCAGAAGAGCAGGGCGAGGTAGGCGAGCGAGGAGAGGTAGAGGCGCAACGCCGCCTGTCGTGAGGGCGAGCGCAGCAGCCGCACGGCGAGCAAGCCGAAGCCGAGCCCCAGGGCGCCGGCGGCGACCAGGTAGATCGCGCCGAGGAAGCCGGTGGCCACCGGCAGCAGGCTGAAGGCGACCAGGACGCCGGTGTAGGCGACGATCTGCCGCCGGGTCGCCGGCTCGCCCTTGACCACCGGCAGCATCGGCACCCCGGTGCGCGCGTAGTCGTCCTTGATCAGCAGCGAGAGCGCCCAGAAATGCGGCGGCGTCCAGAGGAAGACGATGCCGAAGGGATAGAGGGCCTCGGGGGCGAGCCCCCCGGTGGCGGCGGCCCAGCCGACCAGCGGCGGCACCGCCCCGGCGGCGCCGCCGATGACGATGTTCTGCGGCGTCAGCGGCTTCAGCCAGACGGTGTAGACGAAGACGTAGCCGAGCAGGCCGGTGAGGGCGAGCAGGGCGGAGAGCGGGTTCACGGTGAGCGCCAGCTGCAGGGTCGCCAGCGCCCCGAGCACGATCCCGAAGATCAAGCCGTGGATCGGCTCGATTCGCCCGGCGACCAGCGGGCGCTTCTGGGTGCGCGTCATCCGCGCATCGCGCTCGCGGTCGAGGTAGTGGTTGATCGCGCCGGCGCCGCCGGCGGCCAGGTAGCCGCCGAGCATCGTCCAGAGCACGGCCGACAGCGCCAGGCCGCTGGGGTCGGCGGCGACCATCGTCGCCACCGTGGTCACCAGCAGCAGCGAGATGATCCGCGGCTTGGTCAGGGCGACGTAGTCGCGCACCGTGTCGCTCAGCGCGCGCTCGCGCGAACGCGATTGGGCCCGCACCGGGGGCGCCACCCCGGCGGGCTCCAGTTGGCCCGAGTCCACGGTCCGCGAGGTTGTCGTCGCGCTCTCCATCAGGCGGCTGCCGCTCGAGCGGCTCGGCGGCCGCCGAGCCGCTCGAGCGAGTGGGCGGAGGCGGGCAGCAGAGTCGCGCCCGCGTAGACGATCGTGCTCCAGAGCATGGTGCCGAGCGCCAGGTGCCCGACGATCAGTCCGGCGTGCTTGCCGGCCCAGACGTTGACGGCTCCGAGGACGATCTGGCCGACGAGCAGCAGGCCGGCGAGCCCGAAGGCGCGCGGGCTGACCCGCTGCGACAGCGCCAGAGCCACCATCGCGAACACCGCGATCGCGGTCAGGTACATCAAGGCCCGGTGGGTGAGCTGGACGTCGGCGAGCTCGGTCTGCCCGAAGCCCGGGAACTGGCCGTTGCAGCCGGGGAAGCTGGCGCTGGAGAAGCCGGTCCCGCAGGCGACGTGGGCCTGGCCGCCGGCGGGGGCGTTGGGGGTTCCGTGCTTCTCGGTGCCGGCGACGTAGCCGCCGGCGACGATCGTCGCCAGGGCGAGGGTCGCGGCGACGGTGGTCACGACGCGCAGGGTGCCGGTGCGCTCGGGCGGCGCAGCGCGGGGAGCGGGGGAGGCGCCGCGGCGCAACAGCAACAGCAGCCCGATCAGCAGCATCGCAAGGCCGAGGTGGGCGGCGACCAGCTCCTCCTCGAGCCCTCTTTCCACGGTCAGCCCGCCGAGTCCCGCCTGGACGAAGACGAGGACGCCGGCGCCGACCGAGCCTCGCAGCAGCGCCCGGTGCGAGCGCAGCTTGCGCGCCGCCTGCCAGACCATCGCCACGATCAGCAGCGCGACGATCCCGGCGGCGATCCGGTGGCTGAACTCGATGATCGACTCAGAGGTCGCCGCCGGGACCACTCCGCCCTCGCACAGCGGCCAGCCCTGGGTGCCGCTGCCGGCGGCTCCGCAGCCGAGCCCGGAGTCGCTGACCCGGACGATTCCCCCGATCAGGATCAGCACCGAGGTCGCGGCGATCGTCCAGGTGACTAGTCGGCGAAAGCGAGCGAGGTCGCTCGCATCGCCACGCTCGGCGACGTCGGTCATTGCGGTCAGGCTACAGGGGCGTTACCGGGGTCGTCCGGGTCCGAGCCGGGCGCTCGATCGCCGGCATCCGAGGCCGCGACGGGCTCCGGATCGGCGGCCGGGGCCTCGATCCGCTCGAGCCCCGTGGGGGCGACGAAGGCCTCCGCGTTTCGCACCACCGCCTCCCTGATGTCGCGCAGCGGCTCGCTGCTGCGGACATCGGGCACGGCGTCGAAGTTGTGCGGCGGCGGCGGCGAGAGCGCGTACCACTCGAGCGTCGAGCCGCCCCACGGGTCGTGGCCGCGGGCCGAGAGGCCGTTGTTCCAGCTGTAGGCCGTGTTGCCGAGCTCGAGCAGGATCCCCAGGGCGAGGATGAAGGCGCCGAACGAGGCGACCAGGTTGTAGCCGTCGAGGCCGGAGTCGTCGAAGTACTCGAACACGTTGACCGCCTGGCCGTCGAGGCCGGCGAAGATCATCGGGATCGCGTAGAGGTGGATGCCGACGAGCATCAGGCCCAGCGCGGCCTTGCCGATCCCCTCGCCCAGCAGCCGGCCGCAGAGCTTCGGAAACCAGTAGTGGAGCGCGGCGAAGCCGCCGATCACACCGGCGCCGACGAGCACGTAAAGGGTGTCGGCCTGGCTCGCGGTGGTGTTGTCGAGCGCCCAGCCCACGGGGATCACCGAGTAGGCAAGCTCGCCGGCGAGGCCGAAGACCGTGGTCGAGATCGCGACCAGGGCGTACAGGGAGGGCGCCCGCAGCTCCAGCGCCCCTTCCCAGATCGTCGCGATCCAGGTGAAGACGAGGACGCCGATCGGCACCGCGAGCGCCAGGGCGAAGCCCATCGCGATGATCGTCAGGCCCTCGGCCAGCGGCGCCTCGTACATGCTCTGCATCCAGGCGAGCGGCCCGATCGAGCCGATCGCCACGAACGACGTGGCGACCGCCCGATGGCTGAAGATCGGCTTGCGGGCGAAGGTCGGGAGGATCTCCGAGATCGCCCCGGCGGCGGCGAGCAAGACGATCAGGTAGGTGCCGGTGAAGAAGAGGTTCGCGAAGTGCTCGTACAGCAGCGGCGCACCGCCGTCCCCGGGGTCGAAGAAGACGCCGTCGAAGCGGCGGTCGATCTCGAGCATCACCAGCGCCGCGATCATCACCGGCCCGAGCACCAGCAGCAGGTAGCCGATCACCGTCGCCGCCCACGAGAACAGGGGCAGGCGCCGCCAGGCGACGCCCGGGGCCCGCATCCGGGTGAGCGTCGCGACCAGGTTGATCGCGAAGCAGACGAAGCCCGAGATCGCGAGCGCGGTGCCGACGATCCAGGCATCGGCACCGTTGGTCGGCGAGAAGACCGTGTCGGAGAGCGGCGGCAGAGCCGTCGTGCCGGTGTCAGGCGCCTGGTAGAGGAAGCTCGCGTAGAGGGTCACCGCGCCGGCCAGATAGAGCCAGTAGGAGAACTGGTTGAGCCGCGGCAGCGCCACCCCGCGGCTGCCGATCTGCAGGGGCACGATGAAGCCGATCAGCCCCAGCGCCAGCGGGATCAGCCCGAGCACGACCAGCGAGACCGGCGCGACGCTGACCAGCTGGTCGAAGATCTCCGGGTTGATCATCGTGTTCTCGGGGACGATCAACTGCAGGCGGATGAGCATGAACTCGACCGCTGCGAGTGCCAGGAAGCTCAGCGCGGTGCCGATGTATAGAAGGCTGACCTGCTTGTGGTCGCCGCTGGTGGTGCGCTCGATCCACGCGGGCCGGGGCGCAGGGACACCCTGGCGGCTGACCACCTCGGGCCGCGCGATCAGGTTCTCGCGGCTCACGATCCCCCCTCCGCTGCAGCCGCCGCCCCGGACGTCTGCTGTTCCTCCTGGTTCTCGGCGACGGCCCCCTGGGCCTCCTCGAGGTCGAGGTTGAGCTGCTCGATGTAGTCCTGGTACTCGGGCACCGAGACGACCTTGACCCAGGAGCGCATCACCGGGGTTCCGGTCCCCGAGAAGATCGTCGAGCGACCCTCGTAGCGCCCGACCTCGTCGGCCTTGAACCAGGTCTGGCTGACGTCGCCGGGGGCGGCCTGCACCTGGCCGCCGAGCGCCGGCACCCACCAGGTGTGAAGGACGTCGGTGGAGGTGACGTCGAGGATCACGGGCGTGTCCACCGGAACCACGAGCTCGCCGTAGGTGAAGGTTCGCTGCCCGGGCCGGCCGCCGGGATACTCGAAGCGCCAGACCCACTGCTGGGCGATCGCCTCGATCAGCAGCGGGCTCGTCTGGGTGGCCTCGGAATCGTCGAGCGGCGTCTCGCCGGTTGCCGAATCGAGGCCCCCGGCCGCCGCTGCGATCGACCCTCTGACCCCGACCTGCGCGCTCTGGGTGGAACCGAGCCCGTCGGGGCCGGCGGCCTCGACCTCGCGCACCTCGGCGGTCTGGAACACCCCGTAGACGAACAGCCCCAGGGCCAGCGCGCTGAGCGCGCCGACCACCGGGCGCAAGGCGCCGCGCCCGGCTGCCACCCGGCGGGGCTAGCGGCCGCGGCGCTCGCGATAGCGCACGACGGCGGCGATCAGCGCCGCATGGATCGCGAACACCAGGATCACGGCGGTGACCATCGCCACCCAGTAGGCGGAGCGGATCCCCTCGGCGTTGGGGGAGTGAGGCTCGGGCGGCGCCAGCTCGATCGCATGGGCCGGCGAGGCCCCGACGGCGAGGGCGAGCAGCGCGACGGCCGAGACGAAAAGAATCTTCCGGCGGCTCAAGGCGGGCGGGATTCTAATCGCGTTGGCAGGCGCGAGAGCGGGCCGCCGCCTCCGAGCAGGGCGATCCGCGACTTATACTCGCGCCCTCCTTGCCGCCGGTCCGCCTTCCGCATCGTCCCGGTTCCCGCCAGCCGGGACTCGTCCGGCTGGGCGCCGTGGCGGTGATAGCCGCGGCGGTCGCGGTGCCGCTTGCTCGCAAGCGGTTGCGGATCCCGGTGCTCGCCACCACCGCGGCGGTCGCCGCGGCGCCGCTCGCAGTCGCCGTTCTCGCCCCCCGCAGCCGCGCCCGCGACGTCGTCCTCTACACCTTCCAGATGTGGGCCTTCACGATCGCCCACGAGCTTCCCTATGACGACCCGGAGGCACTTCGCAACCGTCTGCGAATTCGCTATCCGATCGCCGCCGACCGCGCGCTTGGCCTCGGCGAGCTGCCGACCCTGCGCCTGCAGCGGGCGCTCAGCCGCCCGGGGCGTGTGACCGGGCTCGACCGAGCCCTCTCCTTCGTCCACTGGGCCTGGTTCTTCGAGCCCCATCTCACCCTGCTCTTCGTCCAGACCCGTCACCTCGACCACTTCGCCCGCGCCGCGCGCCAGATGGCGGCCACCTACGACATCGGCTGCCTGCTCTACCACGCGCTCCCGACCGCGCCACCGTGGTGGGCTGCGGAGAACGGCTACCTGGAGCCCCCGGTGGACCGCGTCGTCGTCGCGGTCGGCGAGCAGACCGAGCCGCTCGCCACGGTCAAGCGCTTGATGATCGACGTCGGCGAGGAGGTCTGGGGCGGCCCGGCCTGGGATCGGCTCTACGAGTCGCTGGGCGGCAACCCCTGGGCGGCGATGCCCTCGCTGCATTTCGCGACCTCGGTGATGGCGGCGCTGCTGCTGGCGGAGACCGGCGCAATAGCCGGCGCCCTCGGCGCCGGCTACGCCGCCACTCTGGGCTTCGCCCTCGTCTATCTGGGCGAGCACTACGTCACCGATCTGCTCGCCGGCGCCGCGGTGGTCGCCGCGGTCCGCTTCGGTGAGCCCGTGGTCGAGCCCGCGGTGACCGCGGTCAACCGCCGCCTCCAGCGGCTCGAGCGGGTGGCTGCCGCCGCCTAGGTCCGCCCGCGGCCGGGCCTCGGCATCGACGCGCAGCTGAAGGTCTGATTGCATAGACGATCGGATGCCTCGGTCCGATCTGAATGAGTGGGGTAAGAGCGGCCCCGCAGCGCCAGAGGCCGAGGAGCCCTCGGCGGACCCGGCAGCGGCTCAGCCGGCCCACGACGCCGATTTCCACGACGCCGAGGATCCTCGCTTCTTCGAGGACCCGAAGCGGATAGCGCAGACCGCGCTGGTTGCGGCGCTGGTGATCGCCGGGATCTACCTGCTGATCCCGCGGCTGGCCGGGGTCGACAAGGGGATCGAGCGGGTCGACGACGGTAAGCCGGTTTGGATCGCGCTGGCGCTCGTCTTCGGAGTGCTGATGTTCTTCGCCTACGTCGCCCTCTTCCGCGGCGTCGTCGGGCGCAGCCTGCAGCTGCGCTGGCGCGAGAGCTACCAGATCACGATGGCGGGCCTGGCGGCGAGCCGGCTGTTCTCCGCCGGTGGCGCCGGCGGGATCGTGCTCACCTACTGGGCCCTGCGCAAGGCTGGGATGCCCCGCAAGGAGTCGGCCTCGCGAATGGTCGCCTTCAACGTCCTCCTCTACGCGGTCTACATGTTGACCCTGGTGATCAACGGGATCCTGCTGCGCACCGGTGTCTTCAACGGTCCCGCCCCGGCCGGGCTGACGATCGTGCCGGCGGCGATCGCCGGCGGCATGATCGCGATCTTCCTGTTCATCGCCTTGATCCCGGGCAACCTCGAGCGCCGCTTTTCGACGGCCTCCCAGCACCGCTTCTGGGGCCGCTGGGCGAGGCGGCTGGCGACGGTGCCCTCGACCCTCGCAGTCGGCACCCGCGAGGCGATGGTCTTCGTGCGCGACCCCTCACGCGGCGGCCTCGCGCTGATCGGCGCGATCGGCTTCTGGGCGACCCAGATCGCGATCCTCTGGGCGTCATTCAAGGCCTTCGACGCCCACGTGCCGCTGGCCGTCGTCGTCCAGGGGTTCTTCGTCGGGATGGCGGCGAACATGCTGCCGACACCCGGTGGCGTCGGGGCGGTCGATGCCGGGTTGATCGGCACCTTTGTCCTCTTCGGCGTCTCCGGGGTGGGCGCCACCGTGATCCCGGCGGTCCTGCTCTATCGCCTCGTCGCCTTCTGGCTGCCGATGCTGCCGGGGGTGATCGCCTTCGCCCAGCTGCGGCGGACGGTAGTCCGCTGGTCGGCCGATTCGCCGGCACGGTTGGCGGTGGCCGAGCGCACCCGGCTGACCGAGACCAGTACTTCAGAAAGTAAAGTATGATCTCGTGTAGAAGATCGCAGGGCCCGCGACGGCGGGCGACCAGAGAGCGGAGCCGATGAACGACAAGCACGAAGAGAACCTGATCATCCTCGGGGGCGGGCCCGCCGGCTACACGGCGGCGCTCTACGCCGCCCGGGCCAACCTCGAACCGCTGATGATCGAGGGCTTTCAGTGGGGAGGCCAGCTCCAGAACACCACCGACGTCGAGAACTACCCCGGCTACCCCGAGGGGATCATGGGCCCGGAGATGATGAACCAGTTCCGGGCCCAGGCCGAACGCTTCGGAACCCGCTTCATCACCGACGACGCCGACCGGGTAGAGCTCTCCGACGGCGGCGTGCAGCGCGTCTTCCTAGGTGACCAGGAGCATGTGGCCAAGACCCTGATCCTGGCGATGGGGGCCGAGCCGCGACGGCTCGGCATCCCCGGGGAGACCGAGCTCTCCGGCCGCGGCGTCTCCACCTGCGGCGTCTGTGACGGCGCCTTCTTCAAGGGCGAGAAGGTCGCGGTGGTCGGCGGCGGCGACTCCGCGATGGAGGACTCGATCTTCGTCTCCAAGTTCGCAACGGATCTCTCGATCGTGCATCGGCGCGACGAGTTCCGCGCCTCCAAGATCATGCTCGACCGCGCCCATCAGCAGGCCAACATCGAGTTCAAGACCCCGTACGTGCCGGAGGAGTTCGTCGCCGGCGACGACGGCAAGCTGCGCGCGGTGCGCATGCGCAACGCCGAGACCGATGAGGTCGAGGAGCTCGAGGTCGGCGGCGCCTTCGTCGCGATCGGGCACATCCCCCGCTCGGAGCTGGTCAAGGACCAGATCGGCACCGACGACAACGGCTACGTGCTCACCGAGGACGGCTCGACCCGGACCCAGCTCGGTGGCGTCTTCGCCGTCGGCGACCTCGTCGACCACACCTACCGCCAGGCGATCACCGCGGCCGGCACCGGCTGCATGGGCGCCCTCGACGCCGAGTGGTATCTGCGCGACACGCCGCCCTCGCCCGAGGCTCACTGGGCCGGAGCCGCCGGCGAGGCGCTCGAGTCGACCGCCGGCTGAGGCGACGCTAAGCGCTGCAGGGACGCGCGAGAGCGCGGACGGCCGGCTGCTTCGGCCGCAGGGCGATTCGCAGCCGCGTCGAGTTGTTGGTCTCGTCGCGCTCGGAGATCAGATCGCGCGGGTCGGTGGTCGAGATCAGGCAGTAGCGGCCGCGCTCGAGGCCGCTGACGTCGAGTTGCTGCCCGGGGACGTCGAGCAAGTAGATGTCGGCCCAGCCCGAAGAGAGCCCCTGGGTGTCGGAGGCCTGGCAGCCGCGTTGGGCGGTCCCGTCCGCGGGCTCGATCGGATAGACGGGCTCCAGCGGGGAGCTCGGTCCCGGGAAGGCGCGGCGGAAGTCGGCGAGGCAGAAGCCGACCTTGCGAGTCCGCGCCGCGAGCTTGCCGCTGGGCTCGTGGCGAAGCGCGTAGCGAGCGATGTCGAGGACGTGCCAGTGGTCGTGGGCGAGGTGGTAGCGCATGCAGCCGAAGCGGTGCTCGCTGGCCACCGGGTCTGAGTCTGCCTCGTAGCCACCGCTGCCATCGGCGTCCTCGTAGACACGCTGGCTCGCGTCGCGGTCGTTGGCGGGATCGGCGTCTCCGTCGCAGTCGTTGGAGGCCGCGCTGGGGGAGATCTCGAGCGGGCCCGCGCCCAGGTTGCCGATCTCGTTCGAGAACCGCAGCAGGGTGCTCGAGCCGTCGAGCTGCATCGCCAGGTCCTGCTCGCCCAGGGGCAGGGTCACCAGGTCGGGCTCCAGCGACGCCGACCCGGCGCTGGCGCCGCTCGGCGAGGTCGACACGATCAGGACCAAGCCGAGCGCCGAGACGATCGCGACGATCGCCGCCAGACGAACCCGGCTGCTCGCGGCGGTGGCCATCCAGTCGCAGGGTAACGCTCGACCGGCCCGCATCCGCCGTTCGAGCGGCGGCGGTACAGACAGCCCCTAACCTCGCTGCGGTGAACCGCCGTGCCTGGACTCTGCTGGTCACGCTCGGGGCGATCTGGGGGGCCAGCTATCTGTTCATCAAGATCGGGGTCCGCGACCTGAGCCCGGGGATGGTCGCCTGGTCGAGGATCGCGCTCGCCGCGATCGTGCTCGTCGGCCTCGCCGCCGCCCGCGGCGCGCTCGGGGGGTTCGGCGGCAAGCTCGGTGCGCTGGTCGTCCTGGGGGCCGTCCAGGTCGCCGGCCCCTTCCTGCTGATCGCGGCCGGCGAGCAGGAGATCTCGTCGTCGCTGGCCGGCATCCTGGTGACCTCGGCGCCGCTTTTCACCGCCTTGCTGGCGATCTGGGTCGACCAGGAGGAGCGCTCCCAGGGAACCCGGCTGATCGGCGTCCTGCTCGGCGTTGCCGGGGTCGGCGTGCTGCTCGGGGTCGACCTCGGCGGCTCCGGCGACGAGCTGCTCGGCGGCCTCGCGGTGGTCCTCGCCGGTCTCGGATATGCGATCGGCGGGTTCATCGTCAAGCGTCGCCTGGCGACGGTCGCCCCGATCGGGGTCGCCGCCTGGGTGATGGTGGTGAGCACGGTGCTGATCGCACCGGCAGCGGCGATCGGCTTCCCGGAATCGGCGCCGGGGCTGGGCCCGGTGGCCGCGGTCGTCGCGCTCGGGGTGGTCGGCACCGGGATCGCCTTCGCGATCTTCTACGAGCTGATCGCGACCGTCGGCCCGGCCCGGGCGTTCATCGTCACCTATCTGGCGCCGGCGTTCGCGGTCGTTTACGGGGCGACCCTGCTCGACGAGGAGATCTCGGTGGCGACGATCACCGGCCTCACCCTTGTGCTCGCCGGCTCCTGGCTGGCGGCCGAGGGGCGGCTACGCCTGCGCCGCGGGCGCCGGGACCTCTCCGGTGACCCAGCTTCGCAGCAGGGGGGCGGCGCCGTAGGCATCGTCCCCGAGGCGGTCGGCGAGGCCGTCGAGGATCGCTAGGACACGCTCGGGCCCGAGCTCTCGGCCCCACTCGAAGGGCCCGCGCGGGTGGTTGAGCCCGAGCCTCATCGCGGCGTCGATGTCGGCCGCGGCGGCGACCCGCTCGCCGGCGGCAAAGCAGGCCTCGTTGACCAGCTGGGCGACGATTCGCTCGAGCACCAGCCGGGTCAGGTCCGGGCCCGGATAGGGCCCGTCGCCTGGCTGGCGCTGGCCGGCGCCGTCGTACTCGTAGAAGCCCCGACCGGACTTTCGCCCCAGCCGGCCGCTCTCGGCGAGGCGCTCCTGGATCGGGTGCGGGCGCCAGCGCGCCAGCGGTCGCTGCCGATACAGCGAGCGCGCGACCGCGAGGTTGACGTCGACCCCGATCAGGTCGATCAGCTCGAACGGGCCCATCCGGTAGCCGCCGGCCTCGCGCATGATCCGGTCGATCTGGTGCACCTCGGCGATGCCCTGGTCGAGGATCCGCAGGGCCTCGAGCGTGAACGGGCGGTTGCATCGGTTGACGACGAAGCCGGGCGAGTCGGAGCAGCGCACCGGGGTGCGCCCCATGCGCTCGGCAACGCTGGTGACCAGGGTCAGCGCCGCCGCGCTGGAGCGCTCCCCGGCGACCACCTCGACCAGCTTCATCAGCACCGGCGGGTTGAAGAAGTGCATGCCGCAGATACGCTGCGGGTGATCGGCCTCGGCGGCGACCTCGCCGACCGGCAGCGATGAGGTGTTGGTCGCCAGCACCGTCTCGGGGCCGCAGATCGCCTCGAGGCCGGCGACCAGATCGCGCTTGAGCTCGAGCCGCTCGGGTGCCGCCTCGATAACCAGCGCGCAGCCGGCGAGGCCCTCGAGCCCGGCTGCGGCCTGTAGGCGAGCGGCCGTCTTGTCGGCGTCCGCGGCGCTCCAGCGGCCGCGCCCGGCGCCGCGGTCGAG
>Ga0136621_1000442_pt1 | contig 16490 bp, 17 predicted proteins | sample AntDryUQ445A2306_FD_104673 | JGI IMG/M metagenome (GOLD analysis project Ga0136621, IMG submission 104673) | Polar desert sand microbial communities from Dry Valleys, Antarctica - metaG UQ445A (23.06) | ecosystem: Environmental > Terrestrial > Soil > Desert | place: Antarctica: Dry Valley...
CCCAATGCTGGACACAGCGGTGCTTTCCGGCGTCGGCAATTGCTCTGGGGGAACCTCGTATTGCATTTTTGCTTCGGCCACTACCCCAGCTGCAAGATCGGTTCTATGAATTCGACCCCTGCTAGGGTCCGCAGACGCCATGTCGGTTGAAGTGACAAGTGAAACACTAAGGAGGACAACAAAGAGGGACTCGGTTGCCCTACGGGCAAGAAGCATACTTACCGTCTAGCGGTTGGTAACTGTTTTGGACGTGATCGTGAATGCGCCAGGCGCGGCGTTGTTTTTGGAGTGTCCATTTAGCTATTTCTTCGAAGATACTTCGATCGACCGTGACATCGCGTCCGGTTGCGTCTGTGAAGCAGGGAAAAAAGCGGGTCTTAGAACGAATCTCGATCCCTTCAGGAGTGTGGACAAGGACCTTCAAGTGAAGCAGACGTGCACGGCTCTTGGCCACTACATCATCTCGGATAAGAGCGCGCACTTGTCTAAGTACGCGGGGGAGGAGAGGGCCATCGGTGGTGTAAACGTGCCGAACAAGGTTGAGATCTCGAGTCTCGATCGCCTTGTAAGCCTCAGATCTCAGATCCCTGAACTTCTTCTTGGCTTCGGCTTTGGTGAGGCGCTCTTCTGGCCGCCTCTCGGGCCCTTCTGGTGTCACCCCGTTGTCTCCGGCGCCTTGGGAGCGTTCCATCTGGATTGGTTCGGCGCGCTCTGGGCGGGTCGTCATCAACAGGACCACACCGGCGAGCACAAGAAGCGCCAGCAGCAGCAGGAACGCCCTCACCGGGGACATCGGCGCGCCTCCAGCCGGGCCCGTGCCGGACCCATCCTTGCCGGTAACCACTGACTTTTCTGGATGCCCCATGTCGTCCGCCTGCTTCGCCTAGCCCCAGGCACTTGTACCCCATGCGGGCGGCCCAGGCAAGAGGCGCAGTTAACTGCGACCCGTGCCGGCTTTGCTCGGCCCCCCTCAACTTTGGGGCGAACTGGTCGCCCTACAACGTTTGGCCCCAGAGAATGCTCCCGCTTACGCTGAGGGAAGCCCAGGGTCAGGGGAATAGTTCTGTTGCCACTCCCACGTCGTACACCGGGTGTCCGTTTGTATCCAGGCGCAGTCCATCGTGGAGCTTGTGCTCTTGACTGGCCCCCGGGCCGATTAAGTGAACGGTCTCGAAGCCGTCGATCGTGAGGGCGTCGGCAATCAAACGCCGATGACAGCGCCACCACAGTGTTTCAGCGCACATGACTGCAACGGGAGGGCCACGGCGCGCCGCGTCTTCCAACTCCAATAGCCCTCGCCGAAACACCGGAGTGTCCATGTAGTCGGCGTAAGCCCGGAACGCATCGGTCCGCCAGGCCGGGTGGCGTGTGGACTGCCCCTTTTGGTGTTTGCGACGGCCGCCCAATCTCTCCCCATGCCACCGGTAGGCGAGGCCCGCTTTCGAGAGCGATCGCTCCAAAGCCTCTCGCGTGAAGTGGGGATGGCGTCTAGAGGCGGGAAAGCGGCGCACATCTGCCACCTCTCCTACCCGGGCTTCGCTCAGAAGACCGATCAGTTCCTCGATCGAACGCGTCCCGTGTCCCAGAGTGAACACGGGGCCTTGTGGAGGCGTAGACAAGGCTCGAAGGAGCTACGCGATCGGCGCGCCGGGCTCGACGTCCGGCTCCACCCGGAGCAGCTTCACAGTCCCGTCGGGCTCCATGGCCCCCAGCACGAGGAACTCACTCTTGAACCCGGCTATCCGTCTGGGCCCCAGATTGATCGCCCCTACAACAAGCCGCCCCATCAGTTCGTCATAGCTGTAGGTGGTGACCTGCGCGCTCGTCTTCATGACACCAACGACCGGCCCGAAGTCGACCGCCAGTTTTAGAGAGGGCTTGCGAGCCTGTGGGAAATCTTCGACCTCCACAATGCGGCCCACCCGCATATCCACGGCGAAGAATCGATCCGCACCGATGTCCTCCTTGAGCGGCAAGCGGTCGGGGGCATAAGGGCGTTCGGCAGTTCCCATGACTCGTAACCTATCGAATATGCCGGAGCTTCCAGAAGTCGAATCGGTGCGTCGCCAGCTCGACCCGGAGTTGAGCGGGCGCCGGGTGCTCGACGTGTGGGTGGACCCGCACCCGATGGTCCCTCGGCAATTTCAGCGGGTCGAGGAGTTGAGGGGCCGGAAGATCTCCTTCGTGGGCCGGCGCGGCAAATTCTTGATATCGCCGTTGGACCGAGGGCTCGAGTTGGTGATGCACCTCGGGATGACGGGGGTGTTTCGCTTCGACGTGAGCGATCCGTACACGCGGGCAAGCCTCACTCTCGACAACGGGCGCCGGTTGATCTTCAAAGACGTCCGTCGCTTTGGGCGAATTGCGGTGGTGGACGCCGGTCGTTACGACACCATTCCGACTCTGGTTCACCTGGGCCCCGAACCCCTTTCCCAGGAGTTCGATCCCGCGCGCTTCAGCCTCGATCTGACCCGCACCAATGCTCCCGTCAAGCCGTTCTTGCTCAGTCAGAGGCCTGTCGCCGGTGTGGGCAACATTTATGCGGACGAAGCGCTCTGGGTGGCTTGCATCCACCCAGGCTCCCGGCGTGTGGGCCCGAAGAGGGCTCAACTTCTCCACACGGCGATCAGGGAAGTGCTCAGCGCGGCAATCGACCGTGAAGGCACCACCTTCAGCGACTATCGGATGGTCAACGGAGCAAGCGGGCGTAACGCAAGTTTTCTTTTCGCATATGGTCGAGGTGGAGAACCATGTCCCCGTTGCAGCAATCCGCTCAGAAAGACAGTGCTGGGTGGACGTGGAACAACCTACTGCCCACGCTGCCAGCGTTATTAGAGAGAGCAGATATGCAAGGTTCGATACTGGGGCATCCGGTTAGGCGAATCGAGGATCCGCGCCTCATGACCGGCGCCGCCAAGTACACCGAAGACGTGTTTGTAAAGGGCGCGCTTCACGCCGTTTTCGTCCGTTCATTCATGGCCCATGCTCGCATCGGTGATATCGACTGCGAATCGGCTGCAGGGTTGCCGGGAGTCGTAGGCGTCTACAGAGCTGTTGATCTCGACCTCGCCCCCGAGAATTCAGATGAGGTCCCGGACGTCTTTGCCCGTCCAATGCTGGCGACCGACACGGTGCGTTTCGTCGGCGAGCCCATAGCGGTCGTGGTGGCCGGCACCCTCGCGGAGGCAATGGATGCTGCAGCGCTTGTCATGGTCGACTATGTCCCTCTCCCGGTGGTGGTCGATCCGGAAAAGGCCGTCGCCCAGGATGCGCCTTTATTGTTTCCCCAGTACGGGAGCAACGTTGCGGTGAAGCGCAGCTTCACCACCAGGGCGCCCAAGGAAAGAGAGCCCGACGTCGTGGTGACGGGCCGCTTTGTGAATCAACGCCTCGCCGCTGTTCCCATGGAGACCAACGGCGCCCTTGCCGTTCCCGATTCAGACTCGGGGGGTCTGAAGATGTGGCTTCCCTGCCAGGCGCCGCACTGGATGTCGCGGGAGATCTCAAAGGCGTTGGATCTCGAAGAGGAGCAGGTTCACGTCGTCGCGCCGGCGGTTGGTGGCGGGTTCGGCGCGAAGATCGCAACCTATCCTGAGCAGATCGTCGTTGCAGCCATAGCACATCGCCTTGGACGGCCGGTTCGGTATGTCGAAGCACGAAGCGAGAGCATGGTCGCAATGACCCAGGGGCGCGGGCAGGTGCAGCATGTCCGACTGGGTGCAACCAAGGAAGGAATAATCACCGATCTCGAGGTGCGAAACATCGCCGACCAGGGCGCTTATCCCGGCGAGGGGTCGTCCCTCTCCATTTTGACCAGGCAGATGGCCTCGGGGGTCTACCGGATTCCCTACATCCATTACGAAACCTTATGTGTGGCTACGAACACCACACCCACTTTTGCCTATCGCGGGGCAGGCCGTCCGGAGGCGGCTGCATTGATCGAGCGCGCGATGGACTTGCTTGCCCAGGAGCTCCTTATGGATCCGGTCGAGCTGAGGCGAAGGAACTTCATCCCCAAAGGGGCGTTTCCCTACAAGACAGCATCACGCGCCCGGTACGACAGCGGGGACTACCAAGCCTCACTCGACAAAGCGCTGGAGATGGCGGGTTATGAAAAGCTCCGCAAGCAGCAGCAGGAGCAGCGCGCCGCCGATGATGTCAAGCAACTCGGCATCGGCCTGAGCTGCTATGTCGAGCTCACTGGATTCGGCGCAGACTCGAGCACTGTAGAGGTCCACGAGGATGGCAGCGCAACTGCGACAACCGGCACATCACCCCATGGTCAGGGACACGAGACGGCGTGGGCTCAGCTCGTATCGGCAGAACTGAACATCCCACACGATCGAATCCGGGTGGTGCATTCCGACACCCGCCTCACGGCAAAGGGTGACGGGACGATGGGCTCTCGTTCGCTCCAGATCGGGGGCAGTGCAGTTCACGGTGCCAGCGAAGGCGTACTGGCGAAAGCGAAACTGCTTGCGTCCCATCTGTTCGAGGTGAGCGTCGAAGACATCGTGCAGTACGAGGACGGCCGTTTCGGAATTGCCGGGGTGCCGGATTCGCTTGTCGGATGGGGAGAGCTTGCCTCGATCGCTTCGGATCCAGCTCGATTGCCCGAAGGAATGGCCCCCGGACTGTCGGCCGGCGATAAGTTCGGCTACGACGACGACACCATGAGCTATCCGTTCGGCGCCCATATAGCGGTAGTCGAGGTCGACACCGAGACGGGTCGGGCGGAACTGCTGCGACACATAGCGGTCGATGATTGTGGACGCATTCTCAATCCGATGTTGGTCGAGGGGCAGGTACATGGAGGAGTCGCGCAAGGTGTAGCGCAGGCGCTGTTCGAGGAGGTGGTGTATGACCAGGACGGCAATCCGCTCACCGCCAACCTCGCTTCTTACGAAATGCCAACGGCGGCAGAGCTCATCAATTTCGAGACCGCTCACACCGAAACACCGTCTCCGTTGAATCCGCTGGGCGCCAAAGGGATCGGCGAGTCGGGAACGATCGGTTCGACTCCGGCGGTTCAGAATGCGGTGGTCGACGCGCTGAGCCACCTCGGCGTTCGCCATATCGACATGCCGCTCAAGCCGGAGCGCGTGTGGAGGGCGATCCGTGAGTCCCGAAACTGACTATTCGGGGGTCACGTAGGCGGCCGTGAGCCCTCCGTCCACCAGGAAGGTGGTCCCGGTTACGTAGGAAGAGTCATCGCTCGCCAGGAAGAGGGCTCCGGCGACTATCTCCTCCGGGCGCGCCATCCGCCCCATCGGCACATGGACCAGTCGCCTCTGAGCGGCCTTTTCGTCGCTTTCGAACAGGCGCTGCAGTAGGGGGGTCTCGACTGGGCCCGGACAGAGCGCGTTCACGCGCACCCCTTCCTTCGCAAACTCTACCGCCAGCTCCCGGCTCATCGACAACACCGCCCCCTTCGACGCGGTGTATGAGATCTGTGACGTCGCTGCACCCATCAGAGCCACAAAAGACGCCACGTTGATCACAGAGCCGCCGCTGCGCTCGAGAAGATAGGGGATCCCGAACTTGCAGCACAAATAGACCCCTTTGGTGTTGACATCCTGGACCCTTTGCCAGGAATTTGGCTCGGTCTCGAGAATCGAGGCGTCATCCTCGGGCATGATGCCGGCGTTGTTGTAGAGGACGTCTATTTGCCCGTAACGTTCGGCGGTCTTGCCATACATCGCCTGAACGCTGGCCGGATCGGCGACGTCGACCTTGAAGAAGAAGGCCTCTCCGGTCTCGGCGTCGGCCTCGGCGGCGCTCTTCTGACCGGCCTCCTCGTTCATGTCGGCAACGCAGACGCGCGCACCCTCACGAGAGAAGCGAAGAGCCGCCTCGCGGCCCATCCCGCCGCCGGCGCCGGTGATAACGCAGACCTTGCCGTCGAGTCGCCCCATCATGCCTCCGTTGACATATAGACGTTCTTGATCTCACTGTAGCCATCGAGCGCATGCATCCCGAGCTCCCGCCCAAACCCGGACTGCTTGAAACCCCCGAACGGTGTGGAGACTCTGACCGAGGTGTTCGAGTTGATCGAGATGACTCCGGAGTTGATGCGTCGGGTCACCCGGAGTGCCTTGGCGCCGTCCCTGCTCCAGACCGATCCTGAGAGACCGTAAGGGGTGTCATTCGCCAGCTCGATTGCTTCGGCTTCGTCATGGAACGGGATTACGGCCACAACCGGCCCGAACACCTCTTCGCGCGCAACCCTGTCGTCGTTGGACACTGGAGCCAGGATGGTCGGGGGAAACCAGTAGCCGCGCCCTGACGGCGCCTCGCCCTGCCAGGCGGCCTCGCCGTCGACGTAGGAGGCGACCGTATCTCGCTGCTGTGCCGAAACCAAAGGCCCCATCTGGGTGCTCTCACTGTCGGGGTCGCCGACCGTTATCTCTTTCGTTGCGTTGATCAACCGGTCGACGAAGGAGTCGAACACGGAGGCCTCCACCAAGATTCGGCTGCGCGCACAACAGTCTTGGCCGGCGTTGCCGAAGACCGCCATCGGAGCGGAGCCGGCGGCTCTGTCGAGGTCCGCATCGGCGAAAACCACGTTCGCAGATTTGCCCCCCAGCTCGAGCGTCACCCGTTTGATTGTTCCTGCCGCTCCCTTCATGATGCTTCGGCCTACCTCGGTTGAGCCCGTAAAGGCAATTTTGGCGACGTCGGGATGCTCGACCAGCGCTTTCCCGATCACCCTTCCGGGGCCGACCACGACGTTCAGGACTCCCTCGGGGATTCCCGCTTCGAGTGCCAGGTCGGCCAGGCGCATGGCGGTGAGGGGCGTGATCTCCGCCGGTTTGAGCACGACCGTGTTTCCGCAAGCAAGTGCCGGCCCCAGCTTCCAGCTAGCGATGTTCATCGGGAAGTTCCACGGTGTAATCAGGCCGACTACCCCAAGGGGTTCCCGGAAAGTGAAATCGACCCCACCTTCAACCGGGATCGTTTCGCCGTAGTGCTTGTCGATTGCGCCCGCATAGAAGTGAAAGACGTCCGCCACCATCGCCACCTCATCGCGCGAGTCCGAGATGGGCTTGCCCACGTTGCGCGTCTCCAGCCGGGCAAGGTCCTCGGCATCGTCTTCGATCAACCCGGCAAGCCGTCGCAGCAGCCGCGCCCGATCCGAGATGGAAACGTCCCTCCACCGAGGCCATGCCGTCCTGGCGGCCGACACCGCAGCGTCGAGCTCCTCGGGACCGGCCATCTCGAGCTCCTCGATCGTCTCTTCCGTCGCGGGGTTTATGACGCTTTTCAATTCGACTCTCTCCTTGATCTAAAGGCCGTCGCCTCCTGAACGAGGCAGTCGAGAAGGGCTCGGTTGGTGCTTTCCTCCGGGTGCCACAGCACCCCGACGGCAAAGTGCCGCCCGGTAGCCTCCAACCCCTCGACCGTGCCATCTTCGGCCCACGCGGTTGCACGAAGGCCCCCTCCTATCCGGCCCGGCGCCTGATGATGATGCGATGGGACATTTGCCTGGGCGCCCAGGGTGTCTCCAAGAAAGCTGCCGGGCTCGAGCCTCACATCGTGACAGTGGAACGTGCCCCGCTCGATCCTGTGGTTGTCGGTCCCAACTTGGTGGGGGAGATGCTGTATCAGATCGCCCCCGCGCACGACGTTCAGCAGCTGCATTCCCCTGCAGATTCCCAGGAGGGGAAACTCCTGTTCCAATGCAAGCTCCAGGAGCGCGAGTTCGGCGCGATCGCGCTCTTCTCGGACACCGGTGGTCTCGGAGTCGGGCTCCGCTCCATACGCGCCGGGACCGATGTCGTTACCCCCTATGACGACGAGGCCGTCGATGGCGTCCATTGCCTCTGGAGCGGGTTTGCCGGTGGAGGGCAGGATCACCGGTTGGCCGCCCGCCTCTTCCGCGGCGTTGACGTAGGACGCGGGCACCAGCACAGCCTCTTTGTCCCACGATCCCCATCGGGCCCTCTGGACATAAGAGGTGAGGCCAATCAGGGGCCGGGCGTCTACCGTCATGGCGATCCGTTCGCCGGGGCTAGGGGCCTTGTCACGCCGAACGACTCCCGAAACCCTGAAATCACGCCCATTACGCTTTCCCTCCGTCACTACGACCATAGACGGCATCGTCTCAAAGCCCCACTCCTTGACCCTGTCACTGTCAAGGTTTACCTTCTCATCTCGGGCCGGGGGCCGGCATGGCCCCCGGAGGAAAGGGGGAGTGTTGGGCGACGAAAGACGGCCAAGTCTACGCAAGAAGAGCATCACCTATCGCGACGCCGAGGAAGGGTATTTCGAGAATCGCCAACTGAAGCGGGTGGCCAGCGTGCTGTCGCTGTGGGCTCTTGGCGTTGGGGCGGTCATCTCCGGGGACTTCTTCGGCTGGAACTTTGGCCTCGACGCGGGCGGCTTCGGCGGGCTGCTGATCGCCACCATAGTCATTACGGTCATGTACCTGGGACTGTGCTACAGCATTGCGGAGATGTCTCCGGCCTTGCCCCACACGGGAGGGGCCTATTCGTTCGGTCGTTCAGTCATGGGGCCGTGGGGAGGATTCATCACCGGGCTGGGGGAGAACATGGAGTACATCCTCACACCCGCCGTCATCGTCGTCGGAATTGGCGGGTATATGGATGCCATAGCTACGGACCTGATCGGGTTGAGCCTCCCGCTGCCGCTGTGGTGGGGGCTGTTCTACCTCGTTTTTGTGGGGCTCAACATCGCCGGAGCGGAGGCGAGCTTCAAATTCACCGTCGCCATCACGTTCGTCGCCCTCGGCATCCTCGTGGTCTTCTGGGTCGGCGCCATCCCCAACTTCGACCTCGAGCTCGCTCTCAACATCGAACCCGACCCGGGAGGCTCGAGGTGGTTGCCCCACGGGATTGGCGGAATCTTCCCTGCCCTGCCGTTCGCGATATGGTTCTATCTCGCCATCGAGGAGCTTCCGCTTGCGGCCGAGGAGTCCCACGACCCCAAGCGAGACATGCCCAAAGGCATCCTGTTGGGTCTGCTCACGCTCGCGATCGCGGCTTTTCTAACTCTCTTTCTCAACTCTGGCGTTGACGGTGGATCGGCGGAGGTCGGTACGTCACTCGAACCACTTTTCCTCGGTTTCCAGGCGATCTTCGGTGGAGTGGGAGGCTCCCTCCTGGCGCTGATTGCCGTGGCGGGACTGGTCGCGAGCTTCCATACGATCATCTACGCCTACGGGCGCAACATCTACTCGCTCTCGAGGGCAGGCTACTTTCCCCACTGGCTTTCGCCTACGCACAGCACCCGGAGGACACCGCACGTCGCCCTTATAGTCGGGGCGCTCATCGGATACGCAGCGGCCTACGTCATCTACCGTTTTGGAGGCTCGAAGGTTGGTGCGGCTCTTCTGTATATGGCGGTGTTCGGAGCGGTGATCTCATACTTCATGCAAATGGTTTCGTTCGTGCTGATGCGTAAGAATCTTCCCAACATCGAGCGGCCTTACAAGAGCGTCATGGGTGTTCCGGGAGCTGTCGTTGCCGCCGCAATTGCGTTGATCTCGCTCATCTCCTTGTTCGGCAATGCCGACTACCGTCCCGGTGTCGTGGGAGCGCTCCTCTGGTTCGCCGCAGGTCTTATCTACTTCGCCCTGCACGGACGTCACCGGCTTGTGCTCTCTCCGGAGGAGGAGTTCGCAGTCTCCAAGGGTGAACGGGGGCATCCGGAGCTCGGTGACTTCGGCCGCCTGGAAGCGGAGGATCGGCGCATCGAACGGGATGCGCCGCGTGGCTGAAGGGAGTTGAGCCGTGGCCGGTAAAGTCGATGTCCAGACACTCGAAGGGATGATCCACTCGGGCGAGATCGACACAGTCGTGTGTGTCTTTCCCGATATGCAGGGACGCTTCATGGGCAAGCGGGTCACGGGCCATTACTTCCTGGACGACGTCCTAGGGTCCGAGGGCATGCACGCTTGTCTCTACCTGGTGACCGTCGACATGGAGATGGAGCCCCTCCCCGGCTACAAGTACGCCAACTGGGATACCGGTTACGGCGACTTCAAGATGGCGCCGGATCTGGCGACTTTGAGGGTGGTCCCCTGGTTGGACAAGACCGCGCTCGTGATCTGCGATGTCCTCTCGGAAGAAGGGGACGAGCCCGTAGAGGTCACCCCTCGCCAGATTCTCAGACGCCAGATCGAGCGAGCGGAGGCCAAGGGATATCGTTTCATGGCGGCGTCCGAGCTCGAGTTCTATTTATTCAAGGATTCGTTCGACGATCTCCGGGCTCGCAGCTATCAGGAACCAAACCCGCACTCGCTCTACATTCAGGACTATCACATCCTTCAGACGACCAAGGATGAGTGGATCATCCGCCAAATAAGAAATGGCATGGACGAAGCCGGCGTGCCGGTCGAGTTCTCCAAGGGCGAATTCGGCGCAGGTCAGAATGAGATCAACTTCCGTTACGCGGATGTTCTCGAGGTCGCCGACCGACACTCGATCTACAAGAACGGCGCGAAGGAAATCGCCGCTCTGAACGGTGTCTCCCTCACCTTCATGGCTAAGTACAAGATGGAGGAAGCGGGTTCCTCGTGTCATCTGCATTCGAGCCTGTGGAATCAGGACGGGTCGAAGTCATTGATGTGGGACGACTCGGATCCCGACCACTTGTCGGAGACTTTCCGCCATTACCTGGGTGGCTTGATGTCGACCACACGGGAGATGGCCTGGATGTTCGCCCCTTCGGTGAACTCCTACAAGCGTTATCAGGCCGAGTCGTGGGCCCCGACGGCGATCGCACTCGGCAAGGACAACCGCACCTGCGGCTACAGGCTGGTAGGTGAGCACGAGTCGTTCCGCATCGAGTCGAGAATCCCCGGCGCGGATGCGAATCCCTACCTTGCCTTCGCCGCCACATTGGCGGGCGGCCTTCACGGCCTGGAGAACAAGATCGAAGCTCCTTCTGTTTTCGAAGGCAACGCGTATGAAGCAACCGACATAGAGCGCGTCCCCACCTCTCTCCATGAGGCTATCGACGCCTTCGAGGCCAGCGAAGTGGCCCGCGAAGCCTTCGGTGATCTGGTCTTCGGGCATCTCCTGAACACCGCCGTGCAGGAGCAGAAGATCTTCGACAACAACGTGGTCACCGACTGGGAGCTCATGCGCTATTTCGAGCGAATCTGAGCCGACCCCTAAACTCGGGCGGTGAAGCCGATCCTATGCATACGTAATCAAGCCGATGCACCTCTCGGCATCGCCGCCGACGTCTTTGCCTCGGCCGGCGCGCCATACCGATATCTCGACGCCTGGAAGGCGGCCGACTGGCCCCGGGTCGGGGATGTCTCTGCGGTCGTGGTGCTGGGCGGCGGGATGAACGCGCTGCAGTTCGACGAGCACCCCTGGTTGCGAGACGTTTACGGTTTCGTCGACAGGGTGTTGGAGCGAGAGTTGCCCATACTCGGCGTATGCCTCGGAGCTCAGATTCTGGCCCGCGCCCTGGGGGCGGAGGTACGGCCGTCTCCCGTGCGCGAGGTCGGGTTTCATCCCATTGTCGCAACCGACGATGGGCGAGCCGACCCCGTGCTCGACTCATTCGCTTCGGGAATACGCGTCTTTCACTGGCACGAGGACGCATTCGAGCTGCCGGACGGCGCCAGGCTCTTGTATTCGAGCTTCGCCGTTCCCTATCAGGCTTTTCGTTACGGTGACCGCGTGTACGCCACCCAATTCCACTTCGAGGTGACGTCACAGATCATCGCGGGTTGGTGTGCCGATACCGACCCGCAGGAAATGGAGAAGCACTGGGGGGTGAACCCCAGGGACCTGCTAGACGAGGCGGCGCGTCATCTGCCCCGCCAGCAGGAGGCGGGACGCCGCACGATGATCTCATTCGTGGAACTGATTCGGTCGCTCAACCTTGAGGTAGGGGTGAAGCCCTAGCGGCACCTCTTGAGCGCGGTCTGGCCCGGCCCGCACTTGTCCGGGTCTAGCAGCGCCCCCAGCTTGGCGCCGTCGACCACCCTTCTCCCGTCAACCGGCTCCGCAAGCGTCGCCTTGGCCTTTTTCAGCTGCGCCATCTCGGGGCAGGCAACGTCTTCTTTCCCGGGAACTCGTCCCTCGAGCAAGGTGACTATGACCACCCGGGGACCGACCTGGACCTCAATACGGTCGAGAACGTGGCAGGGCTCGACTCCACTCCACCATTTCAGCCACAGGCTCCTATCGTCCTCGGCCAGCCTGACCTCGTCCCACTCGACGGGATGAACGTCGGCCATTCCCGGCCGGGGCGAAACAACCCCTCCCCCACCTCCGTTGCCGATACCCGTCACCGGAGTGCCGGTGACGGGCCCATCCGGTCCTGACCCCCCGCTTCCGGAGCCCGAAGCGCCCCCATTCGGCGCGCCGCAACCACCCAGGGCCAGCGCTAGAGCCAGCAAACCTGCACCCGTTCTCACCCGTGCGTTCGTTTTGGCCAACATGATCTCTTTGACGGATCCGGAGGAGCGAAAGGTTGCACGCATCCTGCCGATTCTCCTTCTTCTGCGGGGACTCCTGCGGGTCTTCGGCGGGGACCGATTAGCCCTTGACGACTCCCACGGGTCGAAGGCGCGCCACCGTCTTTGTGAGCCCCGCCCCCTCGCAGACCGCCACCACGTCGGAGACATCCTTGTAGGCGTACGGGGCTTCCTCGGACAGCAGCTTCGAGCTCGATCCTGCCAGCAGAATCCCCTCGGAGCTCAACTGCTCTCTCAGCGTATGTCCGTCCATTACCTTTCGCGCTTTCGTGCGACTCATCAGACGTCCTGCGCCGTGACACGCCGAGCTGAACGAACGCTCCCTGGCCCCCTCCAGACCGGCCAACACATATGACGCGGTACCCATGCTGCCCGGAACCATCACCGGTTGTCCAAATCGTGCGTACCGTTCCGGGAGCTCCGGATGATTCGGACCGAAGGCACGCGTTGCGCCCTTTCGATGCACGCACAGTTCGCGTGGGCGCCCGTCAACCTCATATGTCTCGATTTTGGCGAGGTTGTGGGAGATGTCGTAGACCGTGGCCATCCCCATATCGCGAGCCCCGGCGCCCAGCACTTGTTCGAACGCAGCGCGCGCCCCGTCGGCAAGGACATGGCGGTTGGCCCTTGCGAAGTTCCCGCCAGCGTCCATTGCGCCGAGATACCTCTGGGCAAGATCGTGTTCCACGGGCAAACATGCGAGCTGCCGGTCAGGAAGAACGATACCCAGCTCGCCCATGACACGGTCGAAGACCTTGATGTAGTCGGTGCATGCCTGATGCCCCACACCGCGCGAGCCGGAATGGATCATCACGCAGACCTGCCCCTCCCATAGGCGCATCGCGTCCGCGGCGGGCGCGTCGAGAATCTGCTCGACCACCTGTACCTCTAGAAAGTGGTTGCCGGCGCCGAGGCTTCCGAGCTGTGCCCCCCCTCGTTCCTTAGCGCGATCGGACACGAATGCGGGGCGTGCGCCGGCGAGGGTGCCGGAATCCTCGGTCATCTCGGCGTCCTCCTCCCACCCCACACCGTGGGCCAACGGGAATTTCACTCCCTCCTGGAGCACCTGGTCCATCTCCTGAGGGCTGCATTGCAGCCGGCCCTTGCCGCCGACCCCGCGCGGAACCATGCGGCCGAGCGACGTGACGAGATCAGGCAGCCGTGTGCGGATGTCGTTCCACGGCAGCTCGCTCCGGAGCAGCCGGACGCCGCAACCGATGTCGAAGCCGACACCGCCCGGGGAGATTGCGCCGCCGCAGGAAATGTCTGTGGCGGCGACGCCTCCGATGGGAAAACCGTATCCCCAGTGGAGGTCGGGCATCGTATAGGAAGCGCCGACGATCCCCGGAAGGGTAGCCACATTGGCAACTTGCTCTATGGAGTGGTCTTCGGCCGCCTTATGGAACAGCGCATCCGACGCGAAGATACGGCCGGGAACCCGCATGCCGTCGACATGACCAATTGGGATCTCCCACTCGAACTCCCCAACCTTTCTCGGCCCCGACGAGCTAGACATCGATGTAGACCTCTGCCATCCAGCCGGTGGGGGTGGGCGCCACCTGCAACCGGTGATAGGTGATCGCTTTCACGGCGGTCCCTTCCGGCTGCTCGCCTGCTCGTGGCTCGAGCCAGAATCGGCCGGCTGCGGTCCAACCTCCTGCCTCGGCCTCGTCCGGCTCGCTCACCGCTTCTGCCTGAACGTACGTCAGAGACCTCTCTTTGACATCCGCTAGATAGACGATCTCACCCAGCCAGTCGACCAGCAGGCCCCCGAGGTCTCTAGCCTCCAGGTCGATCTCGATCTGCTCTTCGTGCCCACGGCTTTCTCGCTCCGGTGGAGAGGCCGGGTGCCAGATACCTATGATCTCCGCAAGCCCTCGACTTGCTTGCTCGAACAGCTCCTCCAGGCTTGCGCCCTGCGCCCTGATCCCTACATCTGCGGTGTGGTCGAGGATCTCGAAGCTTCCCATAGCCTTCAGGCTCACACATTCCTGGGCGTCGGACTCTGCTTCTGGGCCTTTGCGAGTATGTTGCCGGGTAAGGTGCGCCGTGACAGTGCTTCTTGGTAGGTTACTTCCGTTGGATCCAGGGGAAGGCTTTCAGAGGTTGCTGCCGGGGCGCAGCTCCTCTTCGATTCGGAAGGAAGGTGGGAGTGGTATGAGCGGAAGCTTGGCCAGTACCTCGGCAACAGGGGGAAGCGATCTCTTGACCGAGAAAGGCAAAACTTCGATTGCCGACTCGGTGGTGACGAAGATTGCGGGTATGGCGGCCCGTGAAGTCTCGGGCGTACACAACATGGGCACCGGCGGATCACGGGCGATCGGCGGATTCGTCGAGAAGCTGCCCATGGGTGGGAACCAGCCGAGCCCCTCTCAGGGGGTCAGGGTGGAGGTCGGCGAGCGCCAGGCCGCTGTGGATGTCGATGTCGTGACCGAGTACGGCGTCTCGATCGTCGACGTCGCACAGGCGGTCCGGGACAACATCATCCAGCGCGTCGAAGCCATGACCGGGCTCCAGGTCACCGAGGTAAACGTATCGGTCGATGATGTTTTCATAGAGCAGCCAGAAGAGCCGGCGCCTCCTCCTCCCGAGCCACGAGTCCAGTAACGGTCATGCCTGCCGACGCCGAGGTCATTGCCACTGTGGTTGCTGCATGCCCCTCGGTCGCTCGTCTCTATCCCGGCCGCGTCGCCGAGGTGGCTACATATCTGCCCGGGAGGCGCGTCGAAGGCGTCCGGCTTGCCGAGGATCAGCTCGAAGTGCACGTGGTGGCGGCGTGGGACGTGCCTCTGCCGCACGTTGCCGACGAGGTTCGCGGTGCTGCGGCGCCGGTGGCTGGGGGACTTCCCGTGGCCGTTTACATCGACGACGTCGACATCCCCCCGGCGCTTCTCGGCGCCGACGAACCTCCCGAGGAAACACTGCCGGATCCTGTTGGGCAAGAGGCTCTTGCGCCGGCGAGCATGCCGTTGCCGGGAGACACACTTCCCGGCGATCCGATCCCGGATCCACTTGCACCAGATCCGGTGACCTCTGAAATCCAGGACGATTTGCTGCTGGCCGAGCCGGGAGCTGCGCCCTCGGTCGAGGGAGATCCCGCAGCAGACGTGCTTCCGGGGGAGATTCTGCCCGATGATCCCGTGCTCGAAGACGAGGTTCCCGGCGACGTGATACCAGGGGAGCCGGTGACGCCCCCGGCGAGCTCCCAGCCTCCGAAGAAGAAGCGAACCTCCAAGAAGAGGGGCACCGGGGGGCCGGCTTGAAGGTGCAATCACCGCGCTCTCCCCTGGGAGTGCGTGCGGGCGCCAGCCAGGACGAGCTCAAGGACGCCTGGCGACGGTTTGCCTTCACGCATCATCCCGACAGGGGGGGACACCCCGATTTCTTCAAAGCAGGTGCAGAGGAGTATCGCCGCCTTTCGGGAAAAAGTTCCCGTCTCGGCGGTTCAGAGGTCGTCTTCCATCACAGGCCCCGGGGCATGCAGGTACCGGTTGTGTGGTGCCGCAAACAATGGAGCGCCCGGAGACGGCCAAGGAGAGTGATCTGACGTGGAGGGAGGAAATCGATGAAGCCGACGGTTGCCGGACTTTTCGTGGGTCTGATCCTGGGACTCGCTTTGGTGCTGGTGGGTTTCGGCGAGATGCTCGTTGTAGCGCTCTTTGGCGCAGCGGGTTTCGTCGTCATGAAGGTTGTCGAGGGTGAGCTCGATGTGTCGCAGTACATCAGCGGCGGGTCAAACAGGCGATGAGTCGGCGCGGGGATTCCGATCCCGATGAGTTCGAGACCAAGGAATTCGAGATTGCGGACGATTCGCCGGCCGAGGGCGATGCTCCCGCCGGCGCGGGTGACGATTCGTCTCGGCTAGAAGAGATTCCGGTGGTTGACGAGTCTTCGATCCGGGACGATCCCCTAGGCGAGACCGCAGCGGCGGCATGGGCAGCAGGCGCGACTCCTCCTCCGGACACGATCCCAGGTGATCAAGCCGAGCGCAGGGTGGGCGGCGACCAAGAAGTGGGCGGAGACCAAGAAG
>Ga0136621_1000445_pt1 | contig 16460 bp, 22 predicted proteins | sample AntDryUQ445A2306_FD_104673 | JGI IMG/M metagenome (GOLD analysis project Ga0136621, IMG submission 104673) | Polar desert sand microbial communities from Dry Valleys, Antarctica - metaG UQ445A (23.06) | ecosystem: Environmental > Terrestrial > Soil > Desert | place: Antarctica: Dry Valley...
CACGAGCCAGGACTGGAGCGGCGTTCCTGACCAGGAGCTCGGCACGCGAGTCAGCAAGATCACCAGGTGGGGCTAGTTCGTACCGAGACGGCTCGCCTGTCAGCAAGGGCGTCAGGATAGGCAGCTGAACTGAATATGGCGGGCCAGGCGCCAGGCGGCGCCTGGCCCGCCCTGCTCGCCCGCTAGGTCAGCCGGTCGCGCGCCTCCTCGAGCTTGCGTAGATCGGCGATCGCCGTACTCGCCGCCAGCACGACGACCAGGCCGGCCGCGGCCCAGGCAATCGCGCTCGCCAGCCCGCTCGGCAGGACGAGCTCGACCAGCCGGCGCAGCACGAGCCGGTAGAGCAGCACGGTCAGCGCTGCCATCACCGCCACGTAGAGCAGCGAGGCAAGGCTGTAGCCGAGCTCGAGCCAGTGCCCGCGGGCAGTGCGAAGCGGCGCCCGCACGAGCCGCGAAGAGGCCGTGCGCAGCCAACCAAGCGCCTCGGCACGCAGGTTGGGGCGCTCGAGCAGGTCGCTCAGCACGTGGTAGCCGTCGAATTCCATCAGCGGGTTCAGATTCAGCAGCACGCCGAGGTAGAGCGGAAGCGTCAGGCTCCAGAGCGCCGCCACGACGCTGTCGCCCGCGACGAAGAGCGCGCAGAGGCTGAGCGCGCCGGCGGTGACGAGGTCTGCGGCCGGCCCGGCCAGGCTGACCGCGATCCGCTGCGCGCGCGTGCCCAGCCACATGTCCGAGGTGTCGACGAAGGCGATCGGCCCGAACCAGTACCAGCCGACGCCCGAGCGCTGCACCCGGCGGCCGAAGGCGAGCGTGGCGAAGGCGTGGCCGGCCTCGTGGATCGCGACCGAGACGACAAGGCCGAGGTAGCTGAAGAGCAAGAGACGGCCGTGTGCGTGCGAGAGCGTGTGCGCTGCCTGCTGCCCGACGACGACGAATGCGACCAGGCCGGCGAGCGAGAGCGCGAGCATCGCGACGAGGCCGGCGCGCGTGAAGAGCAGGCGCACGCCGCCGCGGTAGAGCGCCGTCAGCACCCGCTCGATGCCGGGGATGCCGACCTCCCACTCCATCAGCCGGCGCGCGCGGCGCAGGCTGCGAGACCAGCGCGAGAGCCCGGGCTCGGCGGGCGCCGCGTCCGGGTTCACTGAGCTCACGTCGAGAAAGCCGCCACGGGCGAGCCCGCCGATCAGGTCGGCGATGAACTGGGGCGCGAACTGGCCGAAGGCCTGCAGATACTCGAGCGTCAGCCGGCGCAGGTTTTGCTCGCCGTCGAGGCGCTCCCAGAGGAAGCGCCCGCGCTCGGAGAGGCGGTAGTAGGTGCCGAGGCGCGGGTTCTTCAGCACCGTCCACTCGTCGCCGGCCGCGGAGACGCTCGCGTGCAGCTCGATCCCGCTCGCGCGGCGGGGAAACTCGCGCAGGCGAACAAGCTGCACGAGCTCGCGGCTGACGTGCTCGTGACGGCGCGATGCCTGCAGGAGCGCCTCGCCCGCGAGTTCGTCCACGCGCACGGCCTCGAGTGCGCGCACGGAGGCGTTGCGCGGCGCACCAGTGAGCAGGCTGGCCTCGCCGAAGAGCGCGCCCGGGCGGAGCTGGTCGACCCGCTCCTCCCTCCCCTCGCGGGTCACGAACACCTCGACGGTGCCGCAGTGCAGCATGTAACAACTGCTGCCCGGCTCGCCCTCGCGGATGATCAGCTCGCCGGGCTCGACTTGGCGCGAGCTGACCTGGGCGGCGAGCGCCTCGCGCTGCTTCGCGTCGAGCGACGCGAAGGCGGCGACCTGCTCGATGAAGCGACCCTTCAAGATCCGCTCGGCATGGCGCGCGAGCGCGTCCTTGGTCGGTTCGTAGCGGGAGATGACCTCGCGAAAGGAGTCCGCGTCGAGCGCGAGCAGGTGCAGCTCGCTGAGCGCCGTGACGGTTGCCTGCCGCTCGCCGGAGTCGAGCACGAGCGCAAGCTCGCCGAAGTGATCTCCGGGGCCGAGACCGGCGAGCGGTCGCAGGCCGCCTTCGCGCTCGATCGAGATCTCCGCTCTGCCCGAGACGACGAGAAAGCAGCAGTCGCCGCGATCGCCCTCGCGAACGACGATGCCGCCCGGCGGCAAGTGGCGCTCGGCGAGCCTCGGCGCGAGCTCAGCGAGGACGTCGCCTGGTAGGTCGTCGAAACCGGGCAGCGCCCGAAGCAGGCGTACGCGCTCCTCCGTTCTGACGGGGCCGGGGTCGCGCGACCGGCGGCGGCGGGCCGCGCGCGTGAGCAAGCGTGGGCCAGTCACCGTTACGGATCGTACGACGCTGCCTCAGCGAGCGTGCGGTCGGGCCGATCTCGCCGAATGGCGTCTGCTCTCGCAGAGGCCCGACCCGGACAGACTCGTGTTTTCGAGCGGCGCCGGGGCACAGTGGAGCGCGGGCGAGGTGCACTGGCTCGCTCTCCATTTTGGTGGAGAGGACGCCACGCCCCCTTGAACTGGCAACGAAACTCGTCCCGCGCGCCCGCTAGCCGGCACGGCAAAACGGCGACCGGGGGCCCGGTCTCGGTCGTCGCCGGGCGCTCCGTCGATCCTGTGGGGTGCGTTAATTTGGTTCCGCCTGCTAATCGGCTCGTTGCGAGCGACCGACTTGGGGTTTGGCACCCCACAGGGGTTTGCTCGCGAGCCATCGGTCACATGCCAGCGTCTTTAGGGAGTGACCTTTTCGACTCACTTCTTCGGGTGCGCTTCTTTCACATAGATCGTCTCCGCTCCGGCTACCGCTTGCGTGAAGTCGATAAGGTTTTCGTCTTTCGCACCTCGCTCGATCGACACCTCGACCTCAGAGGGGGTGATGCTTGGGTCGAGCGCTGTACGCAGCTGCGCGTCGAAACGATGCGTCTCGTAGTCGTTCACGCGGCCGTAGGGTCCCCGCTTCGCCTCGACGATGAGTAGAACCACGTCCTCCTTCTCGTCGTACTTCCGCACGGTGCTCGCGACACTGTCCGGCAGCACGAATCGGGCCCGTGGCTCGAATGTGGGCGCTGAGGCGCCTGGATCTCCGAAGGCGACATGCACGACTGCCGTGCCAAGAATGATGAGGAAACCGCCCAAGAGCGCATCGAACCAGGCGCCTCGGCTACGCAGGACGACGGTCAGCACGATCACCCCGATAGCAACGCGCAGCCAGATCCACTGCTCACCGTGATGGGGCAGCAGCAGAAGGAGGGCCACGCCGATGCTCGTCGCGGCAAGTTCAAGGCCCTTCTTCATCGAATCCTCGTGATGAGATCGACGTTGTCGGCTGCGCGTTGTCGATCGGACTTTGTTTGCGCTTGATCGCGACTCTGCTCGAGCGCAGCGATCGCGCGCTCCCAGTAGTTGGGTCCATCTATGGTGCTTGCCAGTGCTGCCCAGGCACAACCGAGGTTGTTGAGCTGGTCCGGGGTCGCGCTGACGCCCTGGAGGGCCCGTATGACCGCTCCGTATTGTCCTGCCTGGAGCAGAGGCAAGGTCAAGGCGTCGTTTGCGGCCCGAATTCCTCTTAGCTTCGGCGGCGGAAACGGCGGGGGCGACGCGGGCGGCTGACCGGGGGGCTCAAAAGAATCAGCCTCGGTGCGCGACCGTTTAGCTCGCGCTCGCCGCGCCGGCTCGAACGTTATTTGATCGATGCTCTGCGAGGCGGCTTCGCGAATGCGATCGGCGACGCTACTCTTAATTTTGCCGAGCATGGTTAGTCTGCGACCTCCTTCGGCAGTTCGACGATGACCGTCTGCGGCCAGTCGGTCGATGTGACGCTCCACCGGTACACGTTTGAGCTGCTCGTGAGAGGCGTGACTCCTTCCCCGTGCAACGTCGGAGACTTGTTGATCGCGGAAAACCGCCTCACCTCGATGATCGCTTCGGCAGCCCCTGCCGCCGGAGCTATCGTCACCTCGTGTCCGACGCCGGGCAGATACGTCACCGCAGCACTCGTCGCTGCAGGTGTGACCTGCAGTGTCCACAACGGCAGGTCGTAATCGAGCGTAATCGAGCCGGCGGGAGGTAATGAAACGACCTCCCAAAGGATCTCAGCTGGAACTCCAGGATCCACCGTTGCCGCCGCGCTAGCGCCTCCCGGCTCATCGCACTCTGGCAGCTCCGCACCCACCGCGCGTGCACGCGGCTCGACGACATAGAGGTCAGCATCGACCGGATCGCCACCAGCCTCTGTGCGAGTTACTGAGATCACGTGGTTAATGGAGCGCAAGCTCACAGGCGCAGGTATGTCCGGCTCCAACGGCCCATCGGCGATCGCGTCCGTGAAGAACGTCGCCGTCACGTTCGACGACGACTTCAGCAGGGGGCCGCGCGCCTTTGGCGCGTCGAAGATCTCGGATCTGTCACCTGGCTCGCGTCCCGCGAAGAGGAAGTCAGAAAGGTCGGCCAATAGGAGGTTCTCGTCATCGGCTCCCGTCGTGGTGCGTAGGCCCATCGCCTTTTCCAAATCCGAACGGTGAAAGTCGAAAAGCACCTCGATCGCGGTACCCCAGGATCGAGCCTTCTCGGCCATGACGCGGTACGCAAGGAGCGCAAGGGCGAAGGGGATGAGAGAGAGGAGGACATTGTTCCAGTCGTTGCCAAGCGAAAAGACTGCCACTGCTTCGAAGGCGAAGACGAGCAGCACGAACGTTAGGTTGCCAAGAAGATTGAGAGCGACTTTTTCGTCGTTGGCGGCGGTTAGCGCATGGGAGTCTGATTTTGCTGCGGACTGCATTTGCGGCCAGACAGCAGCCAGTTCAACGCCGTATCGCGCGGCGACCACCGCCTGCGAAGCGCTGAGCGAATTTCCAATCCCCGTCGCCTGAACATCGGCTTTCGGGGGATAGCGGGTAAGAAATAGCAGAGTAGCGAGAGACCCAGTCGACGCGGCGCTCTCCGCTCGATCCCACTTTTTCAACTGCCGCTTCATGAGCAGGTGGTGCGCGAACGACCCGCGCCACGTCCGCCCAGCCAGAGCGTCAAGGATAAGAGTGCTGGCGTGGAGCAGCAGATAGCCGAGCGAGAGGACAAGGGCGCCCGCGACGACCGCCTTCCAGGTGTCGTCGATGCCTCCGAACGCGGTGGCGATGCGCCATTTGTCCTCCTTGGCCGTCGGGTAAATGAAGCCTAAATTCAGAAGAACGAGAAGCGCCGCTGGCAGGAGGCCCGCAGGCTGGAGGAGCTTCTTCAGGCTTTCCTCGACGGTGCCGTAGAAAAGCGTGGCGACGGCTCCCATGCGAGCAATCCAACTTTATGCACGGCGCAGAAGCAAGAGTTACGGCCGCATAGCGTCGGCCCCTCGCGCGGCCCTCGCCCCGTAGGGCATCAGCGCATCAAGCGCCACCGCGTCCGTGGACGTAACGCCGTCGGAGCCAAGCCGGCCGGTGAGTAATAACCCCGCTTCTCTCGCGAACCTTTCTCCGTTCAGAAGGGGGACGCGAGTCCACCGATGTGCGCGACTCGCACGGACGCGACCTGCCGGGTCGGTATTCCCGCCTGTCGCAGCCGCGCGAGGAAGTCATCGTCCAGATCCTCGACCGGCTCGTCCGCGACGAGCTCGTGACCGGGAAGACCGTCCCGCAGACCGACCGGCCCGACAAGATCGTCTACCGCCTGACCAAGAAGGGACGCGGCGGGCTCGAGCGCTGGCTCGGCCAGCCGTTCGTCCGCCAGAGCGGCTACCGCGACGACTTCTTCCTCAAGCTGCTCGCCGCCTCGCGGCTCGGTGAGGAGCCCTTACGCGACACGCTGAGGGTGCAGCGGGAGGCGAGCCTGGCGGAGCTGGCCTCGCTGAACGAGCCTCCGCGGCGGCGACCGGCCGCCGCTGGTAGCCTGGTCGAGGCGGCGCTACTGCACGCCCAGGCGAACCTGCGCCTGGTCGAGCTAGCGGAAAAACAGCTCCCGGAGCTCATCGACACAGTCGAAGGGAGCAAGGCCCAGCCCGCGGCTGCCCGTAAGGGCCGGTCCGCGGCGTAACAGTTAGAGCCACGGCGCCAGCCGTGGCTCAAGAGTGCCGACGTGCCGCGGGGGAGGCGTCAGCAGGGGCTCAACGCGTGCTCGGAACGCCGGCGCTCTTCGCGACTGCCTACGGGAACCTCGGCTCCTCGATCTACTACGCCCTCGGGCCCGTCGCCGGATCGCGCTCGGGTCAACCAGGCGAGGCCGCTGACCCAGTAATCGTCTGCGCGCGCATCTCCAAGCGCCCGCCGGAGGGAGAGGTAGCGCTCGTCGAACGCCCGTATCTCGTCGCTCTCGATCGCGAGCGCGCGGATCCCATGATCGCGGGCGATGCCGTACATCTGGTCGGCCTCAGCGACAGACACGTAGCTCACGGCAGCCGCGAGCGGATCATCATCGTCGTAACGCCGCTCCACGAACTCCTGCTCGACAAGCACCACCGCCTCGTCAGACTGCCGCGAGGTGCGGTCGAGGATGACGAGCCACGCTGAACGCCGCCACGCCTCCTTCCAGCGCCTGAAGGCCTCGGCTCTCAAAGATCACAACCGCCGGCTCTGCCTCCTGGAGCCCGCTCGGAAGCTCTTCGGCCGTCGCAATGACGTCGCTACGGATGTCCTTGTCGCGCGGGCTCGCGAACCTCCTCGCCCTCAGAAGCTGCTGGGGCGGGCGGCCGTCAGTCGCGAAGACGTCGCCGTTGCAGATCTCCGGCCCGAGCTGGCTGATCTTGCCGATGATCAGGCAGCTCAGCCCCAGTCCCAGCACCGCGACGTTATGCGCGTCACCCGTTGGCCGTGTCTTCGGAGGCGCGACCGCGAACATGCGGAACTCGCTGTGGGCGGTTTTCGGCTTGCCCTGCGCCCGGGAACCACCGACGCCCTACGGACGTGCAGGCGCATTACGCGCGTGGTGCCGATCACCGCGGGCGACCCACGCCAGGCCGTGCGGCGCGGGATACTGCCCTGTGCGTGGATGAGACGGCGTTCGTTCTCATAACGCTCGGCGTACCGGCCTTCGCGTGGGTCGCGCTCGCCCGAAGCGACGTAGACGATGGTGACAAGTGGGGGCCGATCGCGGCCGTAGTGATCTGGGGGGCGTTGGCATGGCTTCTCGGGAGCAAGGTGCTCGACGAGGTCAAAGTGCCGTTCGGTGCTCAGGAGTACGTGTCAAGTCCGAGCTCACCGGAGGAGTTGGCAGCCGTTGTCGTGGCGCTGTACTTCCTTGGCTTTGGCCTGCTCAAAGTGGCAATTGCCATCGCGCTCGGCGTCGGGGCTGGTTTGTACGCGGCGCACGGGCAACGCCGCCCATAGCGGCGCCGTGGACTTCGCGGCTACCTCGACGGTCTCGTCAGAAAGCGCGGCCAGCAGGACGTCGAGTTCACGATCGTGGGCTACGGCTTTCACAAGGAACGTCGAGCGGCGAACCCGTCCGGTTGGCGCCGCACGTTCAGCTGACCTGCGAGCCGAAGATGTCGCTGAGTAGCCGGTTGGCCCGCTCAAGCCGCACGTCGATCCTCTCGAAGCGCTCGCGGATCGCCACCAGTTCGGTGAGGATCGCGGCGAGGAACTCCAGCTCGTCTACCCGCTCCTCGTCCACCGCCGTATCGTGGACCGCGGCTCGGTCTCGTTCAAGGGCGATCGAGTGGCGTTCGCGCCGGCCGCGTTGCCGGCGAGACGAGGCGGGCGCTGCAACTGGTCATCGAGTACGACCCCGAGCCGCCCTACGACGGTTCGCTTGAGGCCGATCCCGCGACCGCGCAGCGCGCTAGCGACATCGTCGCGCGCGGCATCGCGCAGCCCGTCGACCGGTAGCGCATCTTCCAGGCCGGTCATTCGGGCCGAGAACGAAGCGCCGGTGACCGCCTCTCTGCCGGAAGGGCGGTCATCGGAGAGCGCGCGGGCGGGCGCTCGTCGCCTGAGCTTGAGCGTCTTCGCGATCCTGGCTCTCATTGGATCGAGAGCGCCGGCAATGGTGCAGCAGGGTCACGTGCTCAAGCCCGCTGACGGGCTCCGACTGCTGCCAAACAAGACAACACCACGTGCGGCGTAGCGGCTGCGGCCCGCCCGGCCGTGCTCATCGCGGTGCGTGTGCGCGTCAGCGACGTTCTGCGATCAGGAACGCGCGCCCCGGCTTCCCTTTACCGCCGCGGCGTGCGGTCGTATAGTCGCCTGCAGTGAGCCACTTCCGCGTTCTTTCGATCGATGGGGGTGGCATCCGAGGCATCATTCCGGTGTCGGTGCTCGCAGCGATTGAGAAGCGTTGCCAGCGTCCGATAGCCAGCCTGTTCGACCTCATCGTCGGGACATCGACCGGGGGCATCCTCGCTCTCGGCCTGACTGCGCCCGGGCAGAACGCACAGCCGCGAAACGACGCCGCTTCCCTCCTCACCCTCTACGGCTCGCACGGAGACGTGATCTTCCCCGGTGGCGGATCGTCAACTTGGAAGCAACGCATCTTTGGAACGAATGACCTCCGCGAATGGAAGAGGCCCGATCGAGTCTTGAACCGCGGCGCTCAGAAGGCCGGTGCGCCCTTCGGTGGCAATCCGATGTACGCGGGAGGTGCCCGTTACTTTGGCAGCGGGCTTGAGGAGACGCTCGACGCGCAGATCGGCGAGACGCTGATCTCAAGCGCGCTCACGCGCGTCCTCGTGACCAGCTACGACATGGCTTACGGGGAGCCCGTCCTCTTCTCGAGTTTCAACTGGCCGCCCGGCGCGGTGGTCGGCACGCCAATGCGGATCGCGGCCAGAGCGACTTCGGCCGGCCCGACATTCTTCGAGCCAGTCGAACTCACGGTCGGAGACCGGCGCCGCGTTCTCGTTGACGGCGGCGTTGCCGCGAACGATCCGTCGCTGATCGCCCACGCTCTCGGCGGCGTTCTCGCGACCGAGGCCGGCAAGCCGCTGTTTCTGCTGTCTCTTGGAACGGGCGTGCGCAACCCAGCGCAACCGAAGACGCTGAGTCAGGTCAAGGCCGCAAACTGGCTCGAGCAGGCGCGCAACGTGTTTGAGGCGGCGATGAGCGGCTCAGGTGAGATCGCGGAGTTCGTTCTGCCAACCCTGATGAACCTTCCCGACATGCCGGTTCGATACATCCGCCTGCAAACGGTTGTCGGCCAGTGCTCGTTCGCGATGGATGATTCATCACCCGCGAACACGCAGTGTCTGGCGGCGCTCGCCAACCAAATGGTGGTGCAAGAAAGCGAGAAGATCGAGTACGCATCGGCCCTAATCCTGCAAGGATGACGCCGGTGAGGCGAAAGGCGGTCCTTCGCGCGCGAGGTCTTCAATGGCGAGCCCGACGACCTCGTTCGTCGGCATAAGTCCAGCACAGCAGCAGCAGGGCTCGTCACCTGTCGCATCCGTGCGGACATTCCGAGTATTTCCGAGACCCGACCGTGAGAGCTGAATTGAGCGGCCTCTAAGAACTCGCACCGAAATGAAGGGACCCGTTCGCTGAAGACGAACGCCGTCGGTACCTGTCGTCAAGCTTGGAGGGGTACCGATGGCTGTTGCGCCCTGGATCGTGTCGGACGAGTTGTGGTCTCGGATCGAGCCGCTGCTGCCCAAGGTCGAGCGGCGCTTCCGCTATCCCGGCCGCAAGCGGCTGCCTGACCGGCAGGCGCTGCAGGGGATCCTGTTTGTGCTCCTACACCGGAATCGCGTGGCGGCATCTGCCGGCCGAGCTGGGCTTCGGGGGAGGCTCGACCTGTCACCGACGCATGGATGAGTGGCAGCGGGCCGGTGTCTGGGAGCGACTACACGAGGTCTTGCTTGCAGAGTTACGAGCTTGCGGCGAGATCGAGTGGTCGCGAGCGGTCGCGGATTCCAGCCACGTACAGGCGAAAAAGGGGCTCCGCGACGGGCCCGAGCCCGGTTGATCGAGCCAGAAACGGTTCAAAGCACCACCTTCTCGTAGACGCGACCGGAATCCCGCTCGCCTGGACGCTCACCGGCGGCAACCCGCAACGACGTCACCCAACTGATCCCGCTCCTCGAACGCATCCCGCCGGTGCGCGGCAAGGTCGGTCGTCCCCGCCGACGACCCGACCGCCTCAGCGCCGATCGCGGCTACGACCACGACAAGTACCGGCGCGAGCTGCGCGCCCGCCGGATCAAGCCCGAGATCGCCCGCCGCCAGACCGAGCACGGGTCCGGCCTCGGCCGTGTCCGCTGGATCGTCGAGCGCACCTTCGCCTGGCTCCACCACTACAAACGACTGCTCGTCCGCTACGACCGCCGCCACGACATGCACGAAGCCTTCCTCGCCTCGCCTGCTGCCTCGTCTGCCTCAGAAGGCTGCAGCCGTCATTCTGAGACGAGTTCTGACATGGAGCAAAAGGTCAAGGGGTGAGGATCGGTTGGGTGGTTGTCCTCTCGGCCTGGAGCAGCGGAGCGTCCGGAGCAGCGACGGTGGATCAGACTGACATTCGCCGGTCGTGCCGCGAGACGTCAAGGTGCGTCGCGCGTACCGCACGCGAGAGGCCCAGTCGTCTCGTGCCGGAGAGAAGATGTCGACAACTACGGCGCCCGCCTCGCCCCCGGTGACTGTGTGAGGCGTATTGGCGGGAATGCGCCAGACCCCGTCCGGCTCCACGGTGCACGTCTCGTTGCCCACGCGGAAGACCACCGATCCCTCGATCACCATGCCGAGCTGCTCATTGGCGTGTCGGTGCTCGGGTAGCTCGGCGCCTGGCTCGATTTCCACGATCGCCAACTTCAGACGCGCGCCGTGGACAGCGCGGGCGAGATAGCCGTCCGCAAGCCGCTGCGGCGGGATCGACTGCAGATCGTCGAACGCGCTCATCGCCTACTCCGCAATGGCCACGAAGGCATCCACGATGATCGGTACGTTGAGCGGGGAGGGGCCCTGTCCGGGTGTGGAGCGGGCGTGGCGTCCGGCGTCACCCCAGATCTCGACGATCAAGTCGCTGAAGCCGTTCACGACCTTCGCGTTGTCGTGGAAGCCCGGCGCTGCGTGCACGTAGCCGACTGCCCGCAGCCATCGCGTCACGCGGTCGAGGTCGCCGAGTGCGTGCTTGAGCGAAGCAAGAATCGAAAGACCAGTCAGGCGCGCGGCGTGATAGCCGTCCTCGAGCGTCAGATCTCCGCCGACCGCTCCGTGAACGAGCACCGTAGACCCATCGATCGGCGCATGCCCAGCGACGAAGGCGACCCCGGCGTGCACCGTGACCAGCTCGAAGTTCCCGGGAGGATCCATGGGAGCGGGCAAGACGAGCCCCAGCTTCTGAAGCCGCTCCTCGATTCGGTCCATCGTCCGACTCTACGACCGGGTGTCCTTTCGACGCAAGGTCGCGCTCTCAGGCGGCGGTGAGACTCGGCGGGTCTGTCCGGCTAGGGGCATTGATCAGCCTGCGCCCTCGTCCGTAGCGGCAAGGGAGATTCCGCGTTCCCTCAGAGTGACCTTTGCCGGGACGTGTCTTGCCGAGCGTCCCCGAAAGATCCTGCAAATCGGGTCTTACGCGACCCCTCCATGCTGCTCTACGACGGCGTGCCTAGCCAGACAACACACTTACTCATTTGCAGGTATTTCAAGCCCTCTTCCGGACTCGAACCGAAGACCCCCTCCTAACCATTTCGGCTCCGTTGCAACTGGATGCCACTGGTGGCAACGGTTTCGGCTTGTTTCTGCCGTTTTCGAGCTGATCGCATCTGCCAGCGATTGCCACTGGTTGCGCCCGCTAGGCTCCACAAACGCTCCATCCTCACGGCGCGAATCGCCGGTCGATAAGAGGGATTGCGGTGCCGTCGGGCTCGTCGTTCTCGGCTGAGCGCCTTCCTGTAGAGAGGGGGTCAAACGGTGTGACCCGTCGTCGAGTGAGTCCTGAACGGCGGAAGAGAGGATCAGTCAGCCAGCCTCTCGACCTGGCCATCGTCGCCAACTGTGTAGACGTCGATTCGCAGAATGTCCCGGACTCGTCTCGGGACCCGTAGGGCGGCCGCTTCCGCACCGGTCGGGATCACGACCGCAAACCTCGTGTTGGGGTCGCCGACTTGCTCGGCAGGCATTCGCCTCAGCAACTGCCGTAGAGCGTGTCCAGTCCCGCGCCCGGGCCACTCTTCGTTCGGCCCTTGACCTCGGCGTAGATGGTTTCGTCGCCTCGGTGGGCCACCACGTCCACGAACTCCTTCTCGGTTTCCGTTTCCCATCCTTGAGCCGCAAGCCACCGGCAGAAGGCCGGCACGACTACATCGCGCTCGTGCCACTCGACTTCAGGCGGCCAGAACGCCATGCGGCGGAATCTACAACCGGTGCTGAGCACGAGGTCACGCCCGGATGTGGCCGGAGGGTTCGAGCACAACGACGCCGGTCTCGTTGGCTATTGCCCCAGGCGGCGTCGGCACCGATGAAGATCACGCGCGGACCGGAGCCGCTCGCAAGCGGGCCAGCGGTCTCCCTCACGTCGGCACCATCAGTCGGATTGCCCGATCGGCCATCGGGCGAGGCGATGGTGTGACCCAACCAACACGGTCCCCGTCAAAACCAGTCCGGCTCAGAGCATCCGCGACCGTTTGGCTTGCTTCTACCACTTTCACCCGTCGCATCCGAGCGTCCATTCGGCTCGTCGCCCAGCTCGATGGGATGCAGCGACAGTCTCGGCGGATGATGGACTCCCAAGACAACCGCAATCACGACCTGCGGCCCTGACGTGGCTGCCGCCGCTTAACATCTGCGGATGGCCGATCAGCGATTCGACCGCGCGATCATGGCGCTGCACCGCTTCGAGGACTCGGTGGCGAGCGTTGACGCCGCGACTTCGGCGGCGTCTATCGGTGTTCGCAGGCCCCTACGCTGCGGCCGCTCAAGTTCGTCCGGGTCGACGACGCCAAGCTCGGTATCGACGCTACCGTCGCCGGAGGACGGGCGGCCGCGAAGCAGCAGAGCTTGACTGCGATCGTCGTCGACGTCAGCTTCGGGTTGAACACGAACGCGAAATTCGAGGGCGCCGACGGCAGCGGAAAGGAATGGATACGCGTACCGCGCGGCACCTATGTCGTCGACCGCAAGCCGCCGACGCCCGCGCATCAGTGCAGCGGATCTCTCTTGACGAGTTCATCGCCACGCGCCGCTCCTTCTTCGCGGCGACGTCGCTCTACGACGCGGCGCAGATCAACGAGGAACAGGAGGCGACGCGGGTTGTTGCGGGTGCGATGCCGACGCAGCAGTGGGGCGTGCGAGCCGGCGACGAACTCGTATCGGTGGGCGAGATCTACTTCATCGACGCCGCAGCGCAGTTGGAGTCGGTTGTCAGCGTTGCCGAGTTGGGAGGGGAAGGGCTTCGGCACCGCCGTCACCGCCGCACGCGCCGACAAAGCCGTCGCGCAGGGGGCGGAACTCGTCTTCGCCCAGATCGAGGCCGACAACGAGCGCTCTGTCAAGACTCACGAGCGGATCGGCCTCATCCGCGTCGGTTCGCGGCAGGTATTCGTGCTCGAATGAGCGCTTCGCGGAGCCCGCAGACCTTCGGACATGGTGTCGGCCTCTATGGCCGCGGCAAGGTCAAGCCGCACCGATCCGGGTCACTTCGGGGTGCAACTCACTGTGATCGACGCGCTCGCCGGCGAGTCCGACGAGCGCGAGAAGCAGCGCCGTTCCAACAACGTAGGGATCGGGACGAGGGCCACTCGGTGTCGCTCGGATGGTGATGTCGCCGTTCCCGGTTTCGAGGAACTGCTCGAGAGCGAGGGGGTTCGGATGTGCCGCTGAGTTGGAGTCGAAGCGGTAGGCGAGGGCATAGATCATTTCTGCCTCCCCGACCTCGGCTCGCGTCTTCATCGGCGGCATCCGCGTCGGTTGTTTCACTTGAGCGCTCGGAGCCGTGCGCGGTAGCCGGGAAGGCGCTTCGCTCGTGCCGTCGTCTGATCGAGGACGCGTCGCAGCTCACGCACGTTGGCACGAGTAAGTAGTCCGAACGACTGTCCTGGTGCGAGCGAGCTGACAGCTTCGCCGCGACGGCGTGCGCGACGCCGAGAGGCACGCTCGAGGATCGCGACCTCCTCGTGGTGGTTCAGGCGCGTCCGAACTTCGTCGAGCATCCAGACGATGCCGGCAAGCTCTGGATCTCTGTTGACCCAAGCTGAGCACAGACTCGGTGATGCCGCGCAGCAGTATCGCAGCGCCGAAGGCGTCACCTGTGTCGGCGATTCTCGTAGGCGCGCAGGAGTAGGTGCCGTGCACGGGCGACGAGCGCGAGAGTCGCGAGGTCAGTTGGCCCGAGACCGGGCGGGACGACCAGGTTCTCATAGCCTCGCGTCAGCTTGAGGAGTTCGAAGCCCAGGCTACGCCCTTGAGCGGCCGCAGCCGAGTGATCAAAGCTCTCCACGGTCACTCCACCCATTCGGCTCCCTATACCGACCGAAACACTTAGTCCGGAGGGCGATCGCCTGGTGGGTCCGTTCGCATCGCGGATTTGACCTCGACTAGCCGCGCGTCTAGTGAGGCGAGAGTACGCTCGAGCCCAGTGCGGGTCGGTTTGGTGAGCGCTACCCGCTGACGCCCGACAAGAGCTTCCTGAACGCCGAGCGCCAGTAGCTTCTTGTCAGGTTCGGTCGATGCCGGATCGATTAGACGCTGGAACTTGAGCTGATCGGAGTCCGCGATCAACGACTCCATGCCTTTGACGGATTTCTTCCCGCTCGCCGTTGCGAGGTCAATCAAGTGAGGCTCGACCAGTGGGCCGAACTTGTCGACGTACCGTAGGCGCTGCCTCGCTCCCTCGCGGTCACTGTCGAGCAGCGCAACGAACGGTCGTGACCAACCAATGTAGAGCTGGATAGGCTGGTCGAGGTTACCCGCACCACCACCTGGCATGAGCGAGAGCCGCTCACTAGTGCCGGTTGCCTGCAGGACGTCTTGGAAGTACTTCAACGCATAGAAATCGGTCTTGCCCTCGACCATGATCGCATCGGGTATCAGCTCAATCTGAGCCGGTACGTAATCAAGAACATCGAGAATCGGCTGGAAGTAGTGCCATTGATCAGGGTGGCTTGCTGCAAACTGGCGATAGGGCGTGACTTCGATGTCCGTCCGTCGCGCCGTGAAATCCGCCGAGACGTTCTTTGGGTCAAGCCCCTTGTTCCTGACGACAAAGGTCGTCCCCAGCCAAGCCGGCTCGATCAGGTGTTGGCTGTGCGTCGTATAGATAACGACGGCTTGCTTCGATAGATCGCCGATGCTGGACAAGAGTGCGGCCTGCGCGGTCGAGTGGAGGTTCGAGGCAGGCTCGTCGAAGAGGAACAGCATGCCTTCACTACTGCCTTTGCGCCGACCGCGGTAGGTCGTGACTAGCGAGTAGACGAAGAACCATCTAAATCCGAGGGATCGGTCGCGCACGGCGAACGGGCCATCGGCATCCTCAAGTCTGAAGCGAATCCAGAGTGGGGGCGGAAGCGCCTCGCCATTCTCGTCGGTCGCGTCCGTTTCGTCCGCTCCGATCTCAATGCGAACCTGCTTGTCAGAGATCGGCCTCTTCTTAAAGATCCTGTTCCAGGATGAGATGACATTGTCTGTCACCGTCCTACTTGCCTCCAGGAGAACAGCTTCGAGGCTGTTCTTGTCGCCTTCACTAGATGATCGAGCGCGATCTATGACATGCTTCCGCAGGTTCAGTTCCTTTGGAAGCGAGCTGAGAACATCTTGAAAGAGATGACGAAAGAATCGATTAGATTCTGACTCATCTTCAGAGTCCTCGAGATAGATCTTGTCCGGGAAGTCAAAGAGAAAGTTCGGGAAGAGCCAGATAGATGGCAGTTGCTTCCGAACGAAGGCTGATAGCTCTTGCCAGTTACTACGGTCACCGTCCCACGAAAGATCTCGCAGCACACGGCCCTTCTTCGTCTTGCCCTTGCCATCCAGACCTCTCCAGAGGCTCGTGCGTCGAATGAACCGCGAATCCTGAAACACATGCCGATCCGTGATCACGAGGTCGCGTCCAAGGGACTCGAGTCGATAACCCTTGAGAGCTCGCATGTGCTCGCGTGCCGCGGCGAAGTCGTTTTCGTCGAGCTCGACCCCGCATGAGATCTCGACCTCACCCGTGAAATTCGTGCGCTCCGCAATTGGGATCAAGCGGTGCGGAGCGGGTGGATCCCATCCCAAGAGCTGCTTCGGACTGACCTCGTCCTCAGTCGTACCCTGGAAGTGATCGATCGCCTCGAGGACGGTGGTCTTTCCGCTTTCGTTCAGGCCGACGAGCGTGTAGACGCGTGCTGCCGACTTCTGAGGCGAAAGCTCGACCCGAGCGTGCCGAATCCCTTTGAAGTTACGGAACTCGAAGAATGTGTAACGCAGTAGCCCAGCTCCCAATCGCTCGCTTTCACTGAAGTCTAAGGCGGGGGGACGACGCCCGCTCGTGCTTCCACCCTGCTGCCGCGGGAGTCCGGAGCGGATCGCGTCGTGGCTGTGATTCCTCGATCGTTGTCGATCGAGGAGGTTCGTCGTGGCGCAGCAAGGTCAGGTCTTTTCGATGAAGTCGAACGGGCCGGGCGGGACGCCGCTATGG
>Ga0136621_1000446_pt1 | contig 16450 bp, 15 predicted proteins | sample AntDryUQ445A2306_FD_104673 | JGI IMG/M metagenome (GOLD analysis project Ga0136621, IMG submission 104673) | Polar desert sand microbial communities from Dry Valleys, Antarctica - metaG UQ445A (23.06) | ecosystem: Environmental > Terrestrial > Soil > Desert | place: Antarctica: Dry Valley...
AAACGGGGCGAACATGGCCCCGTGAGCGATGAAAAACGGGCTTAACGGCCGCGTCTCCGTCTGCAATCGATTCGTATACACGCTGTACAACCATTTTTGATACTTGTTCAGAGGTTCCTTAACTCCTGATCCTTCTCGCGTGTCTCGCGTGCCTTCTGAATTGAAGCTTCAGCAGCCTCAGCGGATTTCTTCATCCACTTAAAGTAGAGGCGTTTGTTTTGATTCGTTCCAGTTCCGTCCCTGTATGCCAAAGCTAGGTTATGCAGTGCAGTGGGAAGGTCTTCAAAGGCCATCTCTCGTTCTTTCGTTTCTTTTGCTGCTCTCTCGGCAGACGTCACAGCTTTCCTGGTCCACTCGAAGAACTCGCGTTCATTTACAGTCGTACCTTTTCCGTTCCCATAGGCGTCCGCAAGTCTAAGCATTGCTCCGGGCTCACCGAGGTTTGCTATCTTCTTGGTCCATTCAAAATACAGCAACAGATTCCGATCCGTTCCGATACCCTCTTCATAAGCCGCCGCTAAATGATACATAGCTTCGCGATGATTCTTTTCTGCGGCCTTTTTGATCCACTCGAAGAACTGCTTGTCATCTTTCTCGGTGCCCTTGCCGTCGTTGTAAGCTAAGGCCAAGTTGAATATAGCTTCTGAATCCTCGCTGGCTTCTGCTGCTTTTTTCATCCATTCAAAGAAAAGACGAGTATTTGGATCTACACCCTCGCCGTCCGCATAAGCCCAGGCGACATCGAGCATACCGTCCTGATAACCAGCCAGTGCTGCTTTCCTCATCCACGCGAAAAACTGCTCAGCATCTTTATTGACACCTTCGCCGCTCTTGTAAACTAGGGCCAAGTCATACATTGCCCGAATGTTTCCGCGCTCAGCCAAAGCGCGCTTCCTAACGAGTTGGTTTGCAACCATTGATTTTGATGCTCTTGAGGTCATATAAACAGCGAGATAATCCATCTTCGCGGTAGGCTTATTGTACGGCAAGATTCCAATTCGACAATTCATTAAACGTCCGTTGGCGAACCACAGTCTTGACTCAAACGAAAAGCGAGGCTTAGCATAATTGGCCGTGATTTCTTTGCCGGCGGCATCCGCTACGCGCTTGACGCATGAACGGATCGCTTTGTTGTTCAGCCCGCGTAGATGGGTCGAGCGCAGCGATACCCATCGCAATCACCAGCCTTGAAAGGTGTCGGCCTGCGGCCGACGGGTTGGTGGTTACGCCGCAAACAACGCGGCTAACGCCCCCTACATCTAAGTCGTCGAATTAAAGGGGCCGTGGTCGAGTTGAAATTTGTGAAGTGTTTTGAATATCCGCTTAGGGGTCGATAAGCGACCACTCGAATCGGAAAGTCATTCAACGTCGCGGCGGGTGCTTAAGATCATGCCTCCCTTTAGAGTAATGCCGGAAGATCACGCGCCCTTGTGGCGCGACTTAACCATGTCCGCGTACTTGCGCTCAAGGCGACCGAGCACTTCCTCTGCGGGTTTCCCTTTGCCGCTGGCAAGCCCCTTTTTTACTTCGTGCGGAGTGCCTCCAGGCGTGGCCTCGCGCCGCTGTTGCTCTTCTTCGAGCAAGCGGAGTCCGTTACGAACGACTTCACTCGCGCTAGCGTAGCGCCGCCTTCAACTTGTTGTTTTATGAATTGCTCGAAATGATCACCTACGGCATAACTGGAGGGCATGGCTAGGCTCCTCGGAGAATTAATTTTGATTAGCTATTATTATCAATATTTGATATTGCGGACAAGAGGCATTACCGTACCTGTTTAGTGGTAACAATGGTAACAACCACTGCGGGCGCCGAGGCGCGACAACTACTGCTGCGTGACTATCAAGGAGTCTTGTCTACGCTTTCCGTGGCGGTTAGCGGTTATCCCTTCGGCTCGGTCGTCCCCTACTGCCTCGATCGGCAGGGGCGCCCCATCATCCTCATCAGCCGCATCGCCCAGCATACCAAGAACATCCTTGCCGATCCCAAGGTGTCGCTCATTGCCATCGAGCGCGGCGTCGACGACATCCAGACCGCCGGGCGTCTGACCCTGCTCGCCGACGCGGCCCGCATCCCGCCCGAGGACGAAGACACGCTCGAGCGCTACTACTGCTATTTCCCGCAGTCGCGCGACTACCACAAGACCCACGACTTCGACTTCCATCGCCTCGAACCGGTGCGCGCCCGTTACATCGGCGGCTTCGGCGATATCCACTGGCTGGAACCGGAACAACTGCTCCTCCCCAACCCCTTCACCGACGAGGAAGAACTCGGTATGCTCCGGCACATGAATGAGGACCACACCGAGGCGATGCAGCGCTATTGCCTTAATGCCGGCGTTGCCCTGCCCGAGGCCGTCACGCCGGTGATGACCGGGATAGACGCGGAGGGCTTTCACCTACGCTTGGGTGCGCGCATCGTCCGCTTCGAGTTTCCCTCGCCGGTGCAAAGCCCTATGGAAGTACACCAAGCCCTGGTGGCGATGGCGCGAGCGTAAGTGACCTCTGCGAACGAACAAACGGGTTTGGACTGCTGTCATCGCACATGTCCGCCACCACAAGACTTCCTACGACAAGCTGCTCGCAGAAGGTTGTGATCGGCACGAAGCCCGCCGGCAGGTCGAGATTCAAGTTCGTTCTGTCCTCGCTGCCTGGCAGCGGTCCTGACCCGTGTGCAAGAACCAGAAGAATCCATTCGCGAGCTCAGCGGTCTTGTTCGACGGTCACTTTCCGGCCTGCTCACGCTTCATACTCTTGAACCGCGTCGAGGCGCACGGTGCCGTCATCCCCGAAGGCGAGCGTGATGAGGTTGGGCCGGCAGCAGACCGCGCAGTCCTCGGTGAAGGTCTGGCGGCTTCCCCCGCTCGGGTCCACCAAAACGTCGTTGTCCTCGCCGCAGAATGCGCAACTGTACGTCACGGTGCTCATTCTACACGCATCATGTCCTGCAAGAAGGCAAGCGCAATGCGATGAGCAGCGGATCCGAGTCCGAAAAATCCGCACAACAAAGGGGCTCACGTCTTAAGCCGGTATCCGGTATTGAAGATCCACCACACGGCGCCTAGACATAGGGCAAGGAACCCGAGCGTTACTGTCACGCTTACACCGACGCTCACGTCGGCGATCTCGTAGAAGCTCCAGCGGAAACCGCTGATCAAATAGACGACAGGATTAACCATCGTTACGGTCTGCCAAAACGGGGGCAGCATGTTCACGGAGTAGAAGGTACCGCCGAGGAAGGTCAGCGGGATGATGACAAGCAAGGGCACGACCTGCAGCTTCTCAAAGCCATCGGCCCAAATGCCGATGATGAACCCAAGGAGGCTGAACGTGACCGCCGTCAACACGAGGAAGCTGAGCATCCATACGGGATGAGCGATGCGCAGGGGCACAAACAAACCCGCGGTTGCCAGTATGATCAAACCCAAAACAACGGACTTGGTGGCTGCTGCGCCGACATAGCCAAGTATAATCTCGAAAGGGGAGACGGGTGCCGACAGAAGCTCGTAGATCGTGCCCGTAAACCGGGGGAAGTAGATCCCGAATGAGGCATTGGCGATGCTCTGCGTTAGCAGCGAAAGCATGATCAGTCCTGGTACGATAAATGCCCCATAACTCACCCCGTCGATCTCGGCGATGCGCGAGCCAATGGCGGCTCCGAAAACCACGAAATACAGTGAAGTCGAAATCACCGGAGAGACGATGCTTTGCATCAAGGTGCGCCAAGTGCGCGCCATCTCGAACAAGTAGATCGCTCGGACCGCCCGAAAGTTCATTTTGATTTTCTCACCAGATCGACGAAGATGTCCTCAAGCGAGCTCTGCGTCGTGTTGAGGTCGGTGAATACGATCCCTGCCGTGCTCAGGTCCTTTAAGAGCGCGCTGATGCCGGTGCGCTCGGCCCGCGTATCGTAGGTATACATCAGCTCGCTGCCGTCTGCATTGACTTCCAGGCCATAGACCGCGAGATTCGGAGGAATGCCAGTGAGCCGGTTGTGCAGCTGGAGCACGAGCTGCTTTTTGCCGAGCTTGCGCATCAGCTCGTCTTTCCGTTCGACCAGGATGATCTCACCCTTTGCGATCACCCCGATCCGATCAGCCATCTCTTCGGCTTCTTCGATATAGTGGGTGGTCAAGATGATTGTCACGCCGGACGCGCGGAGCGTTCGCACGACCTGCCACATGTCCTTGCGCAGCTCGACATCGACGCCGGCCGTTGGCTCATCAAGGAACAGAATCTGCGGCTCGTGCGAGAGGGCCTTCGCAATCAAGAGCCGGCGCTTCATCCCGCCGGACAGGGTCATAACCTTGCTGTCTTTCTTGTCCCACAAGGACAGATCCTTGAGCACCTTCTCGATGTAGCCGGGGTTCGCCGGCTTGCCAAACAATCCCCGGCTGAATGTGACGGTCGCCCAAACGGTCTCGAACGCGTCCGTCGTCAGTTCCTGAGGAACCAGACCGATCATCGAGCGGACCGTTCGGTACGCGGCGACAATGTCGTGACCATCGACCGAGACCGCGCCCTCGCTTGGATTCACGATGCCGCAGATGATGCTGATCAGTGTCGTCTTGCCGGCGCCGTTTGGACCGAGCAGGGCGAAAATCTCGGCGCGGCGAATGTCCAGGTTGATGCTCTTCAGAGCCTGGAATCCGGAGGCATAGGTTTTGGAAAGATTGGAGACGGAGATGATGGGTGCCACGCCGGTGATTGTAGCATCGGCTCGCCGAATTCGGTGCACGCTGTAGCGCAGGGCTGCGCAGCCAACGCCCTGACGGTGGCGAAGCGCCGGCGCGGGGCTGGCGATGGCCCAATCCACGCCCGCATGCTGGTGAAAACGCCGATCCTCGGCCTGGATCACACAGACCCCGACCAGTGGTTCATGAGCCGCCCCGCTCGCGACGGCGCCCCGGGCTGGGTGATGTGCTGTAATGAGTCTGCATGTTTGCGAACAGGTTGTGCAGCTATTCGCCGATGATTTTCACCAGCACGCGCTTCTTGCGGCGACCATCGAACTCCTCATAAAATATCTGTTCCCAGGGACCCAGATCGAGCCGGCCGCTCGTTATCGCTACCACAACCTCGCGACCCATGATTTGCCGCTTCATGTGCGCATCGGCGTTGTCTTCACCCGTGTCGTTATGGCGATACTGATTGACCGGCGCATGTGGTGCAAGCTTCTCTAGCCAGGCTTGGTAGTCATGATGCAAGCCACGTTCATCGTCGTTGATAAACACACTCGCGGTGATATGCATCGCGTTGACGAGAACCAATCCCTCTTGGACGCGACTTTCCACGACGCACTGCTCCACGTCCGGCGTGAGGTTCATAAATCCGACCCGAGTCAGAATATTGAACCAGAGTTCTTTACGGTAGCTTTTCATAACGGTCGCGGACAAAAGAATTTCCGCTTCGCGCTTGGCCTCGCCATCTAACCCGTCCAGCCGAGGCCCGAGGCGATGCAGTTGATCGACAGGAGTAAGGGCACGAGCTCCCGGCGGCGCTCTCTCTCGGATTTCTTGGCGCCGCGGAACTGCTGAATCAAGCGCACTTGTTCGTGGCCGACTTGGTCGATGATCGCTAGCCTTCGCGCGAGCCGTCGGCGAAAGCGGGGGAAGCGGACACAGAGATCCCGCGCGCCGCTCACGCGATGTACCATCGCGACAGTGCGCTCGTACTCCTCCTTGACCATGCCATAGATCTCCTCGCGCACCTCCGCTCTCGGAACAAGTTCGGCGTATTCACGGGCGATGGTTAAGTTCACTTGCGGGAGGGTCTTTTCAACCTCATCGATGATGAGCCGGAACAGCCGCGCGTGGTGGAACATGCGCTTTAACAGCGCTTGGCCTTCGGCGCCGCGCACCTCGAGAAAATTCTTGATGCCGCTTCCGACCCCGTACCATCCGGGGATCATATGGCGATTCTGCGTCCAGGCGAATACCCACGGAATGGCGCGCAGCTCATTCAAGGTCTTAGCGCCGAAGCGCCGCGCGGGACGCGAGCCGATGTTCAAGAGCACCAACTCATCGACGGGGCTTGCAGCGTGGTAGTAATCCACGAGTCCTGGATGCTCGGCCAGGCGCCGGTAGGCGGCGTAAGCCGCCCCCGACAGGGCCTCCATGGCTTCATCCGCCTCGGCGTCGGGTTGCAGCTCCCGCTCGTGCTCGGATTTGAGCGTATGTTCCAGCACGCTCGATGCGAGCAGCTCCATTTGATATAAGGCCGTGCCGCGGTTCGCGTACTTGAAGGAAACCACCTCACCCTGTTCAGTCACCCGCATGCGTCCGTCGATAGAGCCGGGCGGTTGCGCCGCGATAGCATGCCCGGTCGGGATACCCCCCCGGCTCACCGAACCCCCGCGGCCATGAAAGAACGAGATCGCGATCCCCGCCTCGGCGCCGATCCGGGTCAGCCGGGATTGGGCCCGGCTCAGCTCCCAGTTGGAGGTAAAAAAACCGCCGTCCTTGTTGGAATCGGAATACCCGATCATCACCTCTTGCACCCCGCCCTGCGCCCGGACCGAGCGCCGTACCACCGGCGTTGCCAGCAGTTCTTTCATGATCCCCGGCGCGCGCTTGAGATCCTCGATGGTCTCGAACAAGGGCACAATGGGCAGCGTGCAGTTCTCCACGCCCTCGGGATCGGCAAACAATCCGGCGTATTTCGCAAGCAGATAGACGCCCAGGATATCCGCCACCGAGCGCGTCATGCTTAAGATCACATGACCGAACGCATCGCGATCCACTTCCCGCCGCAGCAACGGCACCATGCGCAGCATGCCGAGCGTCGCTACGGCTTGTTCATCGAGGCCATCGAGTCGGGCCGGATCGCCGAGCGGCCGGGCTAGCTCATCGTGAAGCCACTGATTCCAGGGCGCCGATCCGATCTCGGGCGGCTCGGCGCCGCCGTGCCGAGGTTGCCACAGCGCCGACAGCTCCTTGGTCGTCACGGTCGAATTCTCGCGTAGATCCAAGCGCACCGTCCGGAACCGGAACACCTCAACCTCCCGCCTGAGCGGACGCACGAGGCTCGTCGCCAAGCTCTCGCAATGAGCGTCCACGAGCGCGCGTTCCATGGTTTTGAGATCGTCGATGAGATCGTCCGCGCTGACGTAACGGGGATAGCCGGTCCCGATGGCGGGCGCCGCCAGCGTGGCTTCGAGCTTACGCAGCATGCAGGCGGCGAATTGCCGGAACACCTCGCCCGGGTTGCGGCGCGTGATCACCGCTTGGTCCTCAAACTGCGCTAACATCGTCTTCAAGGCGGCTTCGAAATAACGCGGAACCGGGACGGCATGAGCGGCGATGCTCAGGACCCGCGCCAGATGACTCAAGCGGCTCCGGTAGCGGTGGAGACTTGCCCGGCGGTTGCTGAGCAAAGTGTCGCGGGTCACTTCGTTGGTGACGAAGGGATTGCCGTCGCGGTCGCCCCCGATCCACGATCCGAATTTAAGAAACGCCGGGAGCCTCAAGCCCGCGCCTCGGTAGTGCTGATCGAGCGCCCGTTCCAGTTTCTCCATCAGCTCCGGCACGCGCTCGAACAATACCTCATCGAAAAAGTGCAGTCCCCATGCGACCTCTTGGGCCACGGTGGGCTTTTCGAGCCGCAGCTCGCCGGTCAACCACAGGAGCTCGATTTCGTTGCGCAGCTTTCCGATCCGATTCTCGCGCTCCCGAGGGGTCCAGCGCGGCGTTTCCAACTCCACCAGCAAGAGATAAATCCGCCGATGGATCTCAAGCACAGTGACGCGTTTCGCCTCCGTGGGATGGGCGGTGAGCACGGGCTGAATACGCGCCCGCTCCAAGACCGTCTGAATGACACCCGGCGCGATCCCGGCGCGTTGTGCCTCCGCGAGAACGAACGCGAACGTACCCGGAACATGCTCCGCCCCGCGCTCGGCTTCCATCTGACGCAAGCGGCGCATCGTAGCGTTCTGTTCCACGAGCGTGACGAGTTGGAACCAGATCCCCCAGGCCTGTAGCGTTCGCAGCAGAAGCTCGGGCGTACTATGCGAGAGCGTCGCGCGCCCTCGCAACACGGCTTCCACCTCCAGGTGGCGCGTGCGCACGACCTCGCACAAGAGATCGAAAAGAAGATCGAGGAGCTCTTGGGCGTAGGCGGCCCCAGCCCCCTCTCCGATCTTATTTCGCTTGCGTGTTTGGCGGAGTTTCTCGCTCACGCCACGCGGTCACGCGGTGGCTCCCCGGCGAAGAAGGCCTCGAGGTTTTCCAGCACCCGCATCCCCATGGCGACCCGGGTCTCGCGAGTCGCGCTCCCGAGGTGCGGGAACAGAACGACGTTTTCCATGGTGAGCAATTCTTCGGTGACACGCGGTTCACTTTCGTACACGTCGAGGCCGGCCCCAGCGATGACCCCGCTTTTTAAGGCTGCTACCAACGCCTGTTCATCGACGACATCACCGCGGGCGGTGTTAATCAAGAACGCCGTAGGTTTCATCCGTTTCAAGCGCCCGGCATTGATGAGGTGGCGTGTCTCCTGTCCACCCGGACAGTGGATCGAGACGAAATCCGCCTGCTCGATGACTTCCTCGACGGAAGCGCACGCTTGCGCCTTCACCGCCTCCGTGGCCTCCTTAGGCGGCGAGTAGGGATCATGGAAGAGGATCTTCATCCCGAAGCCGTGGTGCGCGCGAGTGGCGACGGCCCGGGCGATGCGCCCGAAACCGATCAATCCGAGTGTCTTTCCAGTGATCTTGCTCGCGATCATGTGCGTCGGCCGCCAGCCGGTCCAGGCTCTCGTCCGCACGTGGCGCTCGCCCTCACCGGCGCGGCGCGCGATCATGCAGAGCAAGGTCATCGCGAGATCGGCGGTGCAATCGGTTAGCACCTCCGGCGTATTCGTCACCACCAGGCCCCGCCCCTTGGCGGCCGCGATATCGATATGGTTAAAACCGACGCCGAAGTTACCGAGGATCTTGGTTTTGAGGGGCTCGGCGCTTAGTACCTCGGCCGTGATCTTATCCGACACCGTCGGCAGGAGCGCGTCCGCGCCGCGCAGCGCGTCTTGAAGCTCAGCGCCCGTCATGGGTCTGTCGTCGGCATTCAATTTGACGTCGTAGAGCTGCTGGAGCCGCGCTTCGACCTCCGCCGGCCAGCGACGCGTCACAATGACTTTTGGTTTGCTCATGTCAAACCCCTTCCTAGCTTACCTACTTGAGCACCTGCGCCATCGTCGTACCGAGATCGGCCGGGCTCGGGGCTACGGTCACGCCGCATTCCTGGAGGATCTCGCCCTTTTCCGCCGCGCTCTCGCCGAAGGCCGAGATGATAGCGCCGGCGTGCCCCATGCGGCGGCCCTTTGGCGCGGTCAGTCCGGCGATGTACCCTACCACCGGCTTCTGCATATTCTCCTTCACGAAATGAGCGGCCTCGGCTTCTTGCGGACCGCCGATCTCGCCGATCATCATAATGGCCTTGGTCTCGGGGTCGTCCTGGAAGAGCTCCAAGATGTCCTTGAAGGAACTGCCGTTGATGGGATCGCCGCCGATCCCGACGCTCGTGGTGACACCGATCCCCAGGGCCTTCATCTGCGAGGCGGCCTCGTAACCGAGCGTTCCCGAGCGCCCCACGATACCCACAACGCCTCTTATATAGATATGCCCCGGCATGATCCCCATCATGGCTTTGCCCGGGCTAATGGTCCCGGCGCAGTTGGGACCCGTTAAGCGCATGCGGTTCTCCGCCTTGTAGCGGCGCATGTAACGCTTCACCCGGATCATGTCCTGGGCCGGGATCCCATCGGTGATCGCGACGCAATAACGGATCCCCGCATCGGCCGCCTCCATGATCGAATCGGCGGCGAAGGGCGCCGGCACGAAGATGATGCTCGCCTGCGCGCCGGTAACGTCCACCGCTTCCTTGACCGTGTTGAAAACCGGCCGGCCGAGGTGCGTAGCGCCCCCCTTGCCGGGCGTCACGCCCCCGACCACGTGGGTGCCGTATTCCATCATTTCCTTGGCATGGAAGGTCCCGATCTGGCCGGTAAATCCCTGGACGATGACCGGTGTTTTTTCGTCGATTAGAATGCTCATGTAATTCTTCCGCGTTAGGCCTTCCCGGTCGCTTGCTTCCAGGCGGCGACAGCTTTGTCGGCCGCATCCGCTAAGGTCTCCGCCATGATGATCGGCAGGCTGCTGTCTTTCAATATCTTACGGCCTTCCTCGACATTGGTGCCGGATAGGCGCACTACGAGCGGGATCTTCAATTCGGTCTTCTTAACCGCCTGGACCACCCCCTCGGCCACCCAGTCACAGCGATTGATGCCGGCGAAGATATTGACCAGGATCGCTTGCACCTTGTCATCGGAGAGCACCAGATTAAAGGCCTTGGCGGTCCGCTCCGGGGACGCGCCGCCGCCGATGTCCAGGAAATTCGCGGGCTCGCCCCCGGCGTGCTTGATCATGTCCATGGTCGCCATCGCGAGGCCCGCCCCGTTGATGATGCAGCCGATGTTTCCATCGAGCCCAACGTAGCTCAAGCCCCGGTCCGCGGCCGCCATCTCGCGAGGATCTTCTTGCGATTTGTCGCGTAGCTCGGAGATACTGGCGTGCCGGAACAGCGCGCTGTCGTCGAAGGCCATCTTGGCATCAAGCGCGAGCAGGCGCCCATCCTTCGTCACCACCAAGGGATTGATCTCCGTCATCGTGGCGTCGAGGTCCCGAAACGCACGGTAACAGCCTTGAATGGTCGTCACCGCCTGGCTAACCATCGCCGCCGGCAGCCCCAGCCCGAACGCGATCTCCCGGCATTGAAAGTCCTGCATGCCGACCGCGGGCTCCACCGATTGGCGCAGGATCGACTGCGGTGTCTTGACCGCGATCTCTTCGATTTCCATGCCGCCTTCGCCGGAGGCCACGACCATCACGCGCTCCGACTGGCGGTCGAGCACGAAACCGAGATAAATCTCGCGTTCGATGCCGGTCGCCGCCTCGATGTATAAGCGATGGACCACTTTCCCGCGCGGACCGGTCTGGTGGGTCACCAGGCGCTTGCCGAGCAGATCGTCTGCGACCTCCCAGATGTCATGGTCATTGGAGCAGACCTTGATGCCGCCTGCCTTGCCGCGCGCCCCGGAGTGGATCTGGGCTTTGACCACCCATTTCTCACCGCCGATTTCTTTCGCGCGGTAGACGGCCTGCTCGGGGCTGTAGGCTAGCCCTCCGGCGGGGATCGCGACCCCAAAGTCCTTCAGGATCTCTTTCGCTTGATATTCATGAATGTCCATCGGAACCTCGCTACTTCTTCTTCGCCTTGGCCGTGGGTTTAGCCCGCTGGCGGGCTTGGATAGCCTTGTCGATATTGACGATGTTCTCCGCCATGCGCGCGGAGGCGGCGTCGATCATCCTGCCATCGAGCTCCGCGGCGCCCTTACCCGCCTTCGCCGCTTCCTTCAAGGCTACCAAGATGCGCTTGGCGCGCGTGACCTCCTTCGCGGGCGGTGACATCACCTCATTAGCAAGTGCGATCTGACTCGGATGGATCGCCCACTTGCCTTCATAGCCGAGCGCCGCGGCGCGCCGCGCCCCGAGCCTGTACCCTTCGGGATCGTTGAAATCCCCGAAGGGGCCATCGATCGCCCGCAGCCCATAAGCCCGGCAGGCGACCACCATACGCGACAAGGCCGCGTGCCATTGATCGCCCGGATAATCGGGATTCAGTCCCCCGATGTTGACGGTACGCGCGCGGCAACTGGCCGCGTAATCCGCCACCCCGAAGTGCAAGGCCTCAAGCCGCCGGCAGCACGCCGCGATGGCCTCGACATTGGCCATGCCGAGCGCCGTCTCGATCAGCGCCTCGAGGCCGATGCGGTGCTTGATTCCTTTGGCGATCTCGATCTGCGTGACCATCGCGTCCACCATGTAGATGTCCGCCGGTACGCCGGCCTTGGGGATCAGGATCGTATCGAGCTTGTGTCCAGCCTGCTCGACGATATCAACGACATCACGGTACATGTAATGGGTGTCGATACCGTTGATGCGTACCGAAATGGTCTTACCGCTCCAGTCGATATCGTTGAGCGCGGCAATGATATTTTTTCGCGCCCGCTCCTTATCATCGGGCGCGACCGCGTCCTCGACATCGAGAAAAACAAAGTCCGCCTCGCTTTGGGCCGCCTTCTCGATCATGCCCGGGTTCGAGCCCGGTACCGCAAGCTCGCTGCGCTGCACGCGCTGGCGCGCGGGTTCATATCGCGTGTGACTCATATTATCCCCTTGCCCTCGTGTCCTAGATATTACCGGGAATCAGAAACCGGGTACTACTTCATCGGCTTCAGGCTCTTGATGTCCTTGGCGGTCTTGCGCAAGTACTCCTGGGCCGCCGCGACCCCGCTGCCGAGCTGGATCGGGATCCCAAGGTCCTTCATTGCCATCTCGGCGCCGGTGATCGGCGTGAGGACCATGAGCTCGTTGAGATCGCCCAGATGACCGATGCGGAACGCCTTACCCGCAATCTTGGCGAGACTCACGCTCAGCGCCAGGTTGAATCGCCGGTTCGCGTGGCGGACCACTTCGTTGCCGTCGAACCCCGCGGGCACGTAGATGGCGCTCACGGTATCGGAATGCCACTTGGGTTCCTTCGCCACCAGCTTGAGACCCCACGCCGCGACCGCCCGGCGCACCGCCTCGGCCATGCGATGATGGCGTGCGAACACTTTGTTCAAGCCTTCTTCGAGCAGCATGTCCACGGACGCCCGCAGGCCGCGCAACATGATCATCGCCGGCGTGTAGGGGAAGAAGCCGTTGGCGTTGGCCTTGATCATGTCCTCGATGTCGAAGAAACAGCGCGGGCACTTGGCGCTGAGCCTCGCCTTCAAGGCTTTCTCGCTGAAACAGAGGATGGCCAGGCCGGTCGGCAACATGAAGCCCTTCTGAGATCCGGAAATAGCCACGTCCACGCCCCATTCGTCCATGCGGAAATCGAAGCTCGCAATCGAACTGACCCCATCGACGATGAGCAGGGCCGGGTGCTTCGCCTCATCCAGCGCCTTGCGCACGGCGGCCACGTCGCTGGTGACACCGGTCGCGGTCTCGTTATGGGTGGCGAGCACCGCCTTGATCTTGTAGTTTTTGTCCTTCTTGAGAATGTCGGCGTATTTCTCCACCGGCACGCCTTCGCCCCAATCGACCTCGAGCGCCTGTACATCCATCTTTTGCCGCTGGCAGAGATCGATGAAGAGATTACTGAAATGGCCAAAGCCCGAGGCCAGCACCTTGTCACCGGGGGACAAGGTATTGGTGATCGCGGCCTCCCATCCACCGGTGCCCGAGGCCGGGAAAATAAACACCTGACCGTCCTTGGTTTTAAAGATCTTCTTGAGATCCCGAAAGAGCGGGAGCGTGAAATTTGGGAAGTCGAACGCCCGCATGTCTTCTTGCGAGATATGCATGGCATTCAGGATCCGCTCCGGGACATTGGTCGGTCCAGGGATAAACAAGAAACTACGTCCGGCCATCGTGGTGGGTCCTCCGCCGAGAATAGACAAGAATTCTAAATTGTTTTTTAACCGCCGCCGGCTTGAAGAGGCGGGCGGTTATTGGAGATTGAGTTCGGTGCCAATCTAACATGCGCAAACTTCCCTGCGCAACCCGCGCGTGCCGCTCCGCCATGCGCCCGCCACGATGTTGCACGCACCGATTTCTAATATTCGGAAACCGGCGTGAGACGAAATCAATTTTACTTCGCGGGCGGGGTATGAACCCCGCCCTTGACCAAAGGGGAGAGCTGCGCCTCTCCCCTTTGGAAACCCCATCGCTAAGGTCCCCGCGGCAAGACCGCGGGGAATAGATTTAAAGTTGCGCCAGCCCGCGATCCAGATCGCGGATCAAATCCGCGCTTTCCTCGATCCCCACCGAGATGCGGATTAAGCCTTCGCCGATCCCCGCCTGGATGCGCTCTTCGGGCGTCAAGCGGCTGTGGGTCGTGGTCGCCGGGTGGGTGATCGTGCTCTTGGTATCGCCGAGGTTGGCCGTAATGGAAAACACGCGCGTCGTGTCGATCAGGCGCCAGGCCGGTTCGCGGCCGCCGCGCACCACAAACGAAACAATTCCACCGAACCCGCTCTGCTGGCGGCGCGCGAGATCATGCTGCGGATGGGACGGCAGGCCCGGATAATAGACGCGCTCGACCGCGGGATGCCGCTCCAAGGCTTCGGCCAGCCGCAGCGCATTATCGCTATGGGCGCGCATGCGGATGCTCAAGGTCTCCAAGCCTTTCAGGAACACCCAGGCATTGAACGGACTCATCGTGGGGCCGGCGGTACGGAGGAAATTGAAAATGCCCTCCCCCACCAAGGCTTCCGGACCGATGACCGCACCGCCGATGCAGCGGCCCTGGCCGTCGATGTACTTGGTCGCCGAATGAATCACGAGATCCGCGCCGTACTCGAAGGGCCGCTGTAAGGCCGGGGTGCAGAAGCAGTTATCGACAATCAAGAGTAACCCCTTTTCGTGTGCGAGCGCGGCCAGGCGGGCGAGATCGGCGATCTCGGTCAGCGGGTTCGAGGGCGTTTCCAAGAACAGGAAGCGGGTCTCGGATCGAATTGCGGCCTGCCAAGCCGCGTAGTCCGTGAGCGGTACGAAGCTCGTCATGATCCCGAACTTGACCAGGATGTTATTGAACAAGCCGACCGTGGTGCCGAAGATGCTGTGCGAGGAGACGATGTGATCGCCGGCCTTGAGCAGCGCCATACAGGTTGCGAGGATTGCGCTCATGCCGGACGAGGTCGCGATACAGCGTTCCCCGCCTTCGAGGGCAGCGAGGCGCCTTTCGAAAACCCGGACGGTCGGATTCGTAAACCGGGAATAGATGTTGCCGCATTCCTGTCCGCCGAAACGGGCTGCGGCTTGAGCCGCGTTATCGAATACAAAGCTGGAGCTGGCGATGATGGGCTCGCTTTGCTCCCCTTCGGAGGTGCGGACCTGTCCGCCCCTGACGGCCCGCGTATCGAATCCCCAATCGTCGCTGTCCAAGGTCGTGCCGTCCCCAAAGTAAAATAGTGTTCGCCTGCCGGGCATGTACCCCCGCAGGCGACCAAAGACCAAAGGGGGAGTTGCACTACTCCCCTTTGGAAATCCCAATGCTAAAGCGCCCGCCGCAATCGGCGGGGTATTACACAACAAAAAACCCGCGATAGCTTGCGCTAAAGCAGGTTGGATCGCTTTAGCCAAATTTGTAAAGCGCCTGCAAGCTGACATCAAATCGGCGCTACGGTTAGCCTAGGAGATCAGCCTCCCGGTGTCAAGCCAGGGTAAACTTGTGCTGCCAAAAATCTCATGAGTTCGGGGTCACAGCAAAAACTGCTCGACGTATGGTAGGAGTTTTTACCTCGGCCCAAGTGTAGCCGCCGGATGACGTCGCGGACCCGATCGAGCAGCCTGGGTTGGCCTCGAGCCGGGGCCGGATTCTGATACCTGTCCATGCCGTGTCCTTACGGTGCGGGGCGCGCGCCCTTGAACACCTTCCTTGTCAAGGCCTTTCCGAGCCTTGCCGAAGCCCCCGCCGCAACATAATACGGCGCCGACACGGCCCGCCTCAACCCCTATGATCTCGCAGCCTATCGCGGGGCAAGACCGGGACGATGCCGGTGCTAAGTACTTGATGCGGCGCGTGCTAGACTCTGTGAATGCGGCTCCCGCCGTCCACCAGGACGGCGGATCGGCCTTCCACATCATGTTAGCGCTATGGACATCCCGCGCAAAATGAGAATCCCCGAATGGGAGTTCCGTGTTGTCTTCGGTCGGACCAAGATCGAATACGATCAGGACAAGGAATACTCAAACCGAGAGAAGCACACCTATTCCCTAGAGAGTACAGTCTCTCTCCTGAAGCGTATTGTTTTCCCCTTCGGCGAAACGGTGCCACACGTGACGAGCGACGGCTTCTTAGAGGAAGGGGAGGTCCGGCACATGCACATGAGCGTGGACGATTGTGGAAAGGTAGTACTCATGGTTACTACGATGCGCCCCGATGAATCCATAAGGGTAATCTCGTTCCGCCGTGCCAGTTCTTCGGAGCGTGAGCAGTTCTTTCAGATCACTGGCTACCGTGAAGAGGCATAGCGCTAACTATGCGTTCAAGGGGACGGCCGGGAGAGGCTTGGAATGAAACAAACACTGTCGGCCGGCGGCCGCTTAACGCGGCGTTAGACGGTCTGACGCCTTGCTAATGAACGAGATTCGCCAGCGAATCCAGCCAGCGTAGCGTGCGCCATGCGCACGAAACGAGAAAGTGGATTTCAATCGTGCGCGCGGCGCACGCTACGCTGGCTGCTCTATCCGACACTTGTAGTTTCGTCGATACCGACGTATGTAGAGCTATGGAACCTCTGAACAAGTATCAAAAATGGTTGTACAGCGTGTATACGAATCGATTGCAGACGGAGACGCGGCCGTTAAGCCCGTTTTTCATCGCTCACGGGGCCATGTTCGCCCCGTTTGG
>Ga0136621_1000447_pt1 | contig 16434 bp, 17 predicted proteins | sample AntDryUQ445A2306_FD_104673 | JGI IMG/M metagenome (GOLD analysis project Ga0136621, IMG submission 104673) | Polar desert sand microbial communities from Dry Valleys, Antarctica - metaG UQ445A (23.06) | ecosystem: Environmental > Terrestrial > Soil > Desert | place: Antarctica: Dry Valley...
CTACGGGCCGGGCCGAGGCGTACGGACCTCACGTAACCCTCGTCTCCGGGAGGTCCGATGAGATTTCTCTCCGCCGCTGTCGTATCGCTCGCACTCTTCGTCGTCGCCGGCAGCTCGATCGCCGGCGAGAGGCGCGCCGAAGCTCCGAGGCACCACGTCGCGGCGCTCGCCGCGCTTTTCCAGGACAACCCCTTCCTCGGCGGGCAGGTCGCGCCTCGTATGTACCGCTGGGTGAACCGTGACGTCTCCATGTTCGTGCAGTTCGACCGCCCGCGGCCGCCCGACGCACACGCTCTCCGGTACATCGGCATCGGCCTCAAGGGGACGTTCTGCGCCGAGTCCCAGCCCGGTGGCGCGAACGCGGGCTTCACGCACTACCACCGCGTCACCGCACCCCTCTACGCGCAGGGTCACGGCGGTCCTGCCGGTACGAACACCGGCTACTGGCTGCTGTGGGTGGCGGTCGACCAGTTCGACACCACGGGCGGCCGAGTCGTCCCAGGCGTCGACTACGCCTTCTCGCCCACGCCGCCACCGACCTGTGGCGCCGATCCTCCACGCGCGGAGTTCGACGCGCCCGGCTCCCGCTCGCTGACGCGTACGGACATCCGCCAGCTGGCGGCATTCTTCCACGACAACCCGTTCCGCGGTGGGCAAGCCCCACCCCGGTTCTACCGCTGGGTGAACGGTGACGTGCTCATCTGGCTCCAATTCGACAACGCGAACCTCGCGAAGGCGAAGAGTCTCCGCTACGTGGGGATCGCGAAGCGCGGCACATTCTGCAAGGCGGATCAGGGCCACTCGGACTTCACGTACTTCCATCGATTGACCGCGAAGACGTACGCGAAGGGACGCGGCGGGAAAGCCGGTGAGCGCGGCTTCTGGCACCTGGCCGTGGCCGTCAACACGGCCCGGGTGCGAGGGGTCCAGGTCTCGCCCGGCGTCGACCGACGCTTCCTGCGGACCTCTGCGGGTGACTGCCCAAAAGCCCCGAACCTCCCGGGGAGGTAGCGGCCGAGGTCAGGACCGTGCACGCCCCGGGGAGTGCCGATGCGCCGTTCGCGTTCTCTCCGCGCGAGGTCACCGTGCGAGCCGCATCTACAGTGCGCTGGATCAACGACGACGGCGTGTTCCACACCATCACGTCCACCGGGTCGCTCGGCGTCCGGCGTCCGAACAGACTCTTCAACGGCACCATCGCTACGAGGGGCAGCGAGTTCCGGTTCACGTTCACGCGACCGGGAACGTACCACTACTACTGTCAGCCGCACTCCGAGTTCATGGTCGGAACCGTCCGCGTCACCGAGTGAAGGAAGAGGGTTGAGCGGATGCAGAGCCGGTCCTCCTCTCCGCTCGAGAGCGACGCCGTCCTCGCCGCGCGTGTCGCCGTCCACGAGGCGGAGGCGTGGGGGCTGCTGTACGATCGCTACGCGCCGTCCGTCTTCGCACTCGCGGCCCATACGCTGGGCCGAGCGCACGCGGAAGAGCTCGTCCAGGACGTGTTCCTCCGCCTCTGGCGGACTGCGCCGCAGTTCGATCCCGATCGCGGCGCCTTTCGGACGTGGTTCTTGACCGGCGTCCGAAACCGGATCTGGGACGAGCTTCGAAGCCGTAGCCGCGAAGAACGTCTGCTCGTTGCCGGCGAGGTGGAGCAGTTGCTGAGCGAGGCGGCGGACCCGGGCGTGGACGTCGAAGAGCTCGTCTACCGACGGGAGCGCGGACGCGCCGTCTTGCGTGCCCTCCAGTGTCTCCCTGCCGAGCAGCGGCGCGTGCTCGTACTCGCATACTTTGGCGGAGGGTTGAGCCATGCGGCAATCGCCGAGCACCTCGGCCTGCCTCTAGGCACGGTGAAAAAGAGAACGCGTCTCGGATTGCAGAAGCTGCGGGCGCTGCTGGGTGACGAACGGACCGAGGGACATCAGCCCGTCCACTCCCTCGGAGAAGGAGGAAAGGCTGCCTATGAGCTGTGACATGATCCGTGAGCTGCTCGAGGACTACGTCCTCGGTGAGCTCAGCCCGCACGACCGCCGGCGGGTCGAGGAGCACCTGGGAGAATGCGCGGCGTGCCGGATGCTCGCCGGAGAGTACGAGAACGCGCTGCAGAGCCTCTCCGAGGCCCTTGCAGTGGTCTCTCCCCTAACGCTTCCTTCGAACCTGAAGACGAGCCTGCTCGCACGGATCGAGCACGAGACCGCGGCCGCCGCGCGCCCGGAGCGAGCCCGTGCGCCGTGGTTCGGGCTGAAAAGGGCGGGCGTACTCGTCGGGACGGTTTTGCTCGTGCTCTCGATCGCGTCCACTGTCGCCTTTGCAGTCACGCTGGAGCGCCAAAGAGATTTGCGCGGAAGACTCGCCGAGTTCGTCGAAGACCAGGAGCTCGTTCTCGAGCTGACCGACGGCCGTGGACGTCGGAAGCTGTCCCTGCGGGCGCCCGATCCCGACTCGCGCGCCTACGGGAAGGTCTTCACGCACCCGCACCTTCGCGAGGTGCTCGTCATGGCGAACCGCCTTCCGCGGCCGAAGGCCCGCCTCGGCTACCAGGTTTGGGTGACAAGCGACCGGAAGACGTGGCTGGTCGGGGCCCTCGAGCTCAACCAGAAAGGGTTCGGCGCCTTCATTTTCACCGGCGATCGGTTGGGGCCGACGTACGACGACGTACGGGTTGTTCTCCAGCCAAAAGGCAGCAAGACGCCTCCCGGCGAGCGGGCGCCCGAGTACCTCCGGGCAAGCCGACGCGAGTAGGCGGCGCCGGTTCAGGCAGCGCTGGAAATGATTCAGCGATACTGGCCGGCACGGGCCGGGGTGGCGAAATTGGTCATACGCGCCTGACTTAAAATCAGGTGTCCCTCCACGGGGCGTGCGGGTTCGAGTCCCGCCCCCGGCACTCGAGAGGCGTACTTGGAAACGATGCTCGCGGCTCCCTAGGCCCCAGCCCCAGCGTCCGCCTCTCGCACGGTGAGCGCCAGCTTGCCGCGAACGTGGCCTGCTTCGAGCAGCTCGTGCGCCCGCGCGGCCTGGTCTAAGGGCAGTACCTCCTGGAGGTGCACGGAAAGGCTGCCGCCGTCCACGAGCTGCGCGAGCTCGGCGAGTTCGCCGCCGTCCGGCCGCACGAAGATATAGAGCGGCCGGATCCCGCGCACGCGAAACTCCTCGCCGGAGGGCGGCTGCACGATCGAAAGGATGCGACCCCCGTCGCGGAGTGTCTCCACGCTGCGACTCAGCGTCTCGCCGCCGACGAGGTCGAGCACGGCGTCGACTCCCCGGGGATGGAGGTCCCGCACCGCGGTCACGACGTCGGTCCGGCCGTAGTCGATCGCCTCCTCGGCGCCCAAGCCCCGGAGGTAGTCATGGTTGCCGGCACCGGCCGTGCCGATGACCCGAGCGCGGAGCCGCACCGCGAGCTGCACGGCGTAGCTGCCGACACCTCCCGCGGCGGCCTGCACTAGCAAGGTCTCGCCCTCCCTCAGCTCCAGCCGCCGAAGGGCCTGGAGCGCGGTGAGCCCGGCAAGCGGGAGAGCGGCCGCCTCGGGCCAGGCGAGCGAGGCCGGCCGGGGCGCCGCGAACCCCTCCGGCACGGTCACGTACTCGGCGTAGGCGCCCTCGCCGACGAAGTGCTTGCGGCAGTAGGCGATCACCTCGTCGCCGGGCGCAAACCGCGTGACCGCCGGCCCGACACGCTCGACGACACCCGCGGCGTCCCACCCCGGAACGACGGGGAAGACGTGGGGCCAGGCGGGCTCGAGCCTGCCCTCGCGGAGCTTGCAGTCGACGGGATTCACTCCGGCCGCGACAACGCGGATGAGCATGACATCCGCCCCCACCTTCGGCTCCGGTACATCGAGTAGCTCGAGCTGCTCCCTGCCGCCGAACTCGTGGATGCCGACCGCGCGCAATGGAGCCTCCTTCGCCGAAGGGACACGAACAGGCGCCCGGGCGTCGACAGCGCCCGGGCGCGATTCCGGACTAGATCTTGCCGCGCCTGCGCCACTTCGCGTAGATCGTCTCGAAGCGGCGATGGTAGTCCCGGGCGGCGTCGGCCGGACTCTTGTCCCCCCGTGCGACCTCGGCGAACATCTGCGGGATCAGGTACGTGTCGAAGATCTCCCCGATCGCCGCGTTCGTGAAGCCGGGGTAGCCGACGTTGTACGTGTACTTGTCGGAGATCGTCTTCAGCACCTTGTACTTGCCCTTGGGAATCGCCACCGGGTCCCGTTCGAGACGCCGGTCAATGTTCGTGACCGTGGTGGGGAAGGACGGGAAGTTGTAGAAGCGGCTGTTCTCGAACGCGCCGATGTAGGTCAGCTCGAGGTCGGCCAGGAACTTCGTCGCCCCCTTCTTGTTCCGGGCGAACTTCCAGACCATGTACGTGTGCATGACGTGCTCCAGGCCGAGCCGGCCGTTCGGCCCCTTCGGGATCGGCAACAGCGAGATCTTCTTGGCCAGGTCGGGGTTCTGGCCCTCGGCCGTCCTCGTGATCGAGATCGCGTTCATCGCGAGGGACAGCCGTCCCGAGGTCATGCCGACGTTGTTCGACGACGCCGTCCAGGCGAAGATCTCGTTGCTCATCCCGCGCCGGAAGAGCTCACGCGCGAACGTCAGCGCTCGCCGTGTTCCCTTCGAGTTCAAGGCGACCTTGTGCTTCTGGTTCTGGATGAACCCGCCGAAGCACATCATCAGAGACATCAACGCCATGTTCGAGTCGATCTCGTTCGACATCCCGATGCCGATCGGATGACCCATCGAACGTAGCCGGGGGGCCGCCTTCAGCACGTTGTCCCAGGTCGTCGGCTTGAGCCCGACCTCGCCCCAGAAGTCGGTCCGGTAGTTGATCGGGTCGGGCGCGTAGTTGTCCGGGAATCCGAAGTACTTCTTCGTCTTCGGGTTGTAGGTGCTCCGGTAGGCGACGGACTTCATCTTGCCACGCTTCTTGGAGACCGTCTCGACGATCTCCTTGTGGTTGATTACCTGGTCCTCGTACTGGGGCAGAGGTGCCAGCGTGGCGACCATGTCGTGACCACTCTGCGCCGCGGCCTCGGCGGCCACGCGGGCAGACAGCTCCGCCTGGCTGATGTGGTCGACGATCACTTCCGTGTCGTTCTTGCGGCCCCACACCTTGACGTAGGTGTTGTCGAACCAGCGGTCGAAGGCCGGCACGAAATGGCTCCATTGCAGGATCCGCAAGGTCTCCTTCAGCTCCTTGTGGCGAAACCGGGGAACGCCTGCGACCGCAGAGCGGGCGCCCACGCTGCCGTAGACGAGGACGATGGCGCCGGTCGCCGCCTTTCGTAAGAGCTCTCGCCTCGTCAGCTCGTCGGAAATCTTGGTGATGTCGACCCTCGGTCGGTCGTCGGTCACCGGGTACCACCTCCTCTTGCCTCCAGGGGCCTGGGGCGAATGCCGATGCTCACCGAAAGGCCCCACCGGTGAAGCCGGCAATGAAACGGTTGAGGAACACGTTGTAGAGAAGCGCGAGCGGGATGCTGGGGATCAGCGTTGCGGCCATCAGGCCCTGCCAGAAGAAGACGTCGCCTCGAATCAGCTCCGTGAAGACACCGGTCGAGATCGTCTTCTCTGACGACGTCGAGATGAACGTGAGCGAGTAGACGAACTCGTTCACGACCAGCGAGAACGAGAAGATCACGACGGTCAGGATGCCGGGCAACGAGATCGGGAAGACGACGCGCAGAAGGGTCGTGAGGCGCGAGGCGCCGTCGACGCGCGCGGCGTCCTCGAGCTCGCGCGGAATCGTCTTGAAGAATCCCATCAGCAGCCAGGTCGAGAAGGGCACAGTGAAGGACGGGTAGACGAGAATCAGTGACGTGAGCTTGTCCTGGAGCCCGAGCTCCGAGATCACGCGCGAGAGCGGCAGGAAGAGCAGCGTGGGCGGTACGAGATAGGTCAGAAAGATGCCGACGCCGACGCTCTGCCCCCAGCCGCCCGAGAGCCGCGCGAGGGCGTAGCCGGCGGGCAGCGAGAACACCAGGGTGATCACGACGACGATGGCGCCCACGAACGCAGTGTTCTCGAGCCAGTCGAGGTACTGGGTGTCCGTGAACAGGAAGGTGAAATTCCTGCTGGTCGGCGACCCCTGCGTGAAGCTGAAGGGGATGTTCTCGACGTTGTAGAGGTCGCCGTCGGTTTTGAAGGCCGTCCAGAGCATCCAGTAAAACGGAAAAGCGAGCACGATCGCAAACGGGCCGACAACCAGATAGGAGCCGAGCTTCTCGCGGAGGCTCGTCGAAGCCACGCTAGGAGACCTCCGACCGGCGGGCGAAGCGGAGCATGAGGATGGCGACGGCCGCGAGCACGGGCAGGAGATAGAGCGAGATCGCGGCGCCCTCGCCCAACGAGCCGGCGTTGATGCCGGTCTGGTACGACCACGTGGTCAGCATCTGCGTCGAGTTGAACGGGCCGCCGCGCGTGAGGATGTAGACGACGGTCATGTCGGCGGCCGTGAAGACGATCCCGAAGAGCAGGGCCACGGTCGCGATCGGCAGCTGCAGCGGCAGCGTCACGTACCAGAATTTCTTGAGCCCGGTCGCTCCGTCGACCTTGGCGGCGTCGTCGACCTCCTTCGGGATCGAGGCGAGACCCGCGAGGAAGATGACTGTTGCGAACGGGATCACCCGCCAGGCGTGCACAGAGATGACCGCCCCCAGCGCGAGAGTGGGGTCGCCGAGCCACTGCGGCGGGTCGAACGGCTCGATCGTCCAGGGCGTGATCGCGTTGACGATCTTGTAAGGGAGGAGCTCGCCTCCGCCGGGCAGGATGTCGTGGACGAGCGTCCAGTTGACGACGCTGAAGAGCGAGTCGTAGATCCAGAGCCAGGCGACGGCGCCGAGGGGGATCGGTGCAGCCCACGGGAGCAGGATCAGGAAGCGCAGAATCCATTTGCCCCGGAAGGGGCGGATGAGAGCATGCGCCAGGAGCCCGGCGGCAATCAGGACGATCACCTGGGAAGCGACGGTGAACAGCACCGTGTTCCAGAGGGCCTTCCGAAAGACCGGGTTGTCCCACGCGTTGAGGTAGTTGTCGAACCCGACCCAATCGCCGGTCAGGGACCCCGCGGTCGCGTCGCTGAAGCTCAGATAGACCGCGAGCAGGAGTGGCCCGGCGATCAGGACTGCGATGAAGAGACAGGCGGGCGCGATCAGGACGGGGGCGAGAAATCGGCGCTCCTCCAGGAACGCGCGACGGCGCCGGCGCGGTCTCGCGGCGGTGGCTGCCTCCATCCCCGGAGCGATACTAGCGCTCCCTCCGACGCGACACGCTGGCTTCGAGCGCGCTTGCGGAGTAAGGTGACGCCGGGAACCGTGGCCGAGATCGCGCTCGAGCAGCTAACGAAGGTCTACCCCGATGGCACCCGGGCGGTGAAGTCGCTCGACCTCGAGATCCGCGATGGCGAGTTCGTCGTCTTCGTCGGCCCCTCCGGCTGCGGCAAGACCTCTGCGCTGCGCATGGTCGCCGGGCTCGAGGAGGTGACCGAGGGCACCGTGCGGATCGGCGGCGAGGTCGTCAACGACCTCCCTCCCAAGGACCGGGACATCGCGATGATCTTCCAGAACTACGCCCTGTACCCGCACATGTCGGCCTTCGACAACATGGCCTTCGGGTTGAAGCTGCGGAAGGTCGAGAAGCCGGAACGAGGGCGCCGGGTCGGCGGAGCAGCCCGGACGCTCGGTCTCGCCGAGGTTCTGCGCAAGAAGCCCCGTACGCTCTCGGGCGGGCAGAGGCAACGTGTTGCCATGGGCCGTGCGATCGTGCGTGAGCCCCAGGCTTTCCTGATGGACGAGCCGCTCTCCAACCTCGACGCGAAGCTGCGGGTGGAGATGCGTGCCGAGATCGCGCGCCTGCAGCGCGACCTCGACGTGACGACGATCTACGTGACCCACGACCAGGTCGAGGCGATGACGCTCGGCGACCGGGTTGCCGTGATGCGCGACGGCGTCCTACAGCAGGTCGATATCCCTCAGCGCCTCTACGACCTGCCGGTGAACCTCTTCGTCGCGGAGTTCATCGGCTCGCCGGCGATGAACCTCGTAGGCGCCAATCTCACGCGGGCGGACGGGGCGTTCCAGGCCGAGTTCGGCGACCATCGGCTGCGAGTCGAGGACGAGGTGCTCGCGCGCAGACCTGCGCTCTCGCGCTTCGAGGGGCGCGCCCTCATCTTGGGGATCCGGCCGGAGGACCTGGACGATGCCGCTCTGGTCGGCGAGGTGCCTGAGGGTCGACGGCTCTCTGCCGTCGTCGACATCCGCGAGGACATGGGCTCGGACATCTTCGTCCACTTCGCCGTCGGAGGCCGCCCCGTTCGCGGCGAGGACGTCAAGGCCGCCGTCGGGGCCGAGGCGATCGAGGCGAGCGAGGCACACACGCGGGAGAAAGGGAGCGTGTTCGTGGCGCGCGTCGACCGCGAGAGCGGCGCGCGGGAGGGCGAGACCATCGAGCTCGCTGTCGATCCCGTGCGGCTGCACTTCTTCGACCCCGAGAGCGGCCGCGCCATCTACGACGACTAGATGGCTAACGCGTCTGCGGAAAGCCCAGGTCGACCTTGCTCGTCGCCGGATCGGGCCATCGGCTCGTGACCACCTTGCCTCGGGTGTAGAAGTTGATCCCCTCCGGCCCGTACATGTGCGTGTCGCCGAAGAGCGAGTCCTTCCAGCCGCCGAACGAGTAGTACGCGACGGGCACCGGGATCGGCACGTTGATGCCGACCATGCCGGCCTGTACCTCGAACTGGAACTGGCGCGCCACGCCGCCGTCGCGCGTGAAGATCGCCGTCCCGTTCCCGTAGGAGTTCTCGTTCACGAGCCGGAGCGCCTCGTCGTACGTCTCGACCCGGGCGACGCCGAGCACGGGCCCGAAGATCTCCTCCATGTAGCACTCCATCCCGGGCGTCACGTTGTCTAGGAGCGAGGCGCCGAGGAAGAAGCCGTCACCCTCGAGTGCGAGCTCGCGGCCGTCCGCGACGACAGACGCGCCTTCCTCCCGGCCCTTCTCGATGAACGAGGCGACCCGGTCGCGGTGCTCGCGCGTGATCAGCGGGCCCATCTCGACGTCGGGCTCGAGGCCGTTCCCGACCTTGATCTTCGGGAGCCGCTCCTTGATCGCCGCGACGAGCGGCTCGGCGGCATCGCCGACCGCGACGACGACCGAGATCGCCATGCATCGCTCCCCGGCGGAGCCGTACCCCGCGCTGACGGCGGCATCCGCCGCCATCTCGATGTCCGCATCGGGCAGCACGATCATGTGGTTCTTCGCGCCCGCAAGCGCCTGGACGCGCTTCCCGTGGCTCGTTCCCGTTGCATAGATGTAGCGCGCGATCGGCGTGGAGCCGACGAAGCTGACCGCGTCCACGTCGGGGTGCTCGAGCAACGCGTCGACGGCCACCTTGTCGCCGTGCACGACGTTGAAGACGCCGTCCGGGACCCCCGCCTCGGCGAGCAGCTCGGCCAGATAGAGCGACGCCGACGGATCTTTCTCCGACGGCTTCAGCACGAAGGTGTTCCCGCAGGCGATCGCCGGGCCGAACATCCACATCGGCACCATCGCGGGGAAGTTGAACGGCGTGATCCCGGCGACCACACCGACCGGCTGGCGGATCGAGTACACGTCGATCCCGGTCGAGGCCTGCTCGGTGAAGTCGCCCTTCAGAAGCGTCGGTATCCCGCACGCGAACTCGATGATCTCGAGTCCGCGAGCGACCTCGCCGAGCGCGTCCGAGAGCACCTTGCCGTGCTCGGCGGTCAGGATGCGCGCGATGTCCTCGCGGTGCTCGTCGAAGAGCGCGCGGGTCCGGAAGAGGATCTCGGAGCGGCGTGAGAGCGAGGTTGCGCGCCAGGCGGGGAAGGCCGCCCTGGCCGTCGCGACGGCCCGGTCGACCTCCTCGGCGCTCGCGAAGTCGACGGCGCCGGTCTGGCGGCCAGTGGCCGGGTTGTAGACGGGTCCGCTGCGCCCGGACTCACCCGGGGCGAGTGCGCCCCCGATCCAGTGGTTGATGCGCGCGATTTGCTCGCTGCGCTCGGCGGGCGGGGTTGCAAGCTCGGTCATCGGATCCTCCTTACGGGATAGGGGGAGGGTACCGAGGATCGCGATAGGATCGCAGCGCGGGGACACTCGGAAGGAGACGTGATGGTCACGGTCAGCGCAGATCCGAAGGTGGGTCAACAGGTTGTCGCGGACGACAAGCAGTACGTCCTCCACTCGTGGTCGGTGCAGAACGCGCTCAGCCCGCTCGCCGTCGCGGGCGCGGAGGGGTGCTACTTCTGGGATTACGAGGGCAAGCGCTACCTCGACTTCGCCTCCCAGCTGATCAACGTCTCGATCGGCCACCAGCATCCGAAGGTCGTCGCCGCGATCAAGGAGCAGGCCGACCGGCTCTGCACGATCGGACCGCCGATCGCGAACGACAAGCGCTCGGAGCTGGCGCGCCTCCTGGCGGAGGTGACACCGGGCAACCTGGCGATGTCGTTCTTCACGAACGGCGGCGCCGAGGCGAACGAGAACGCGATCAAGGTGGCGCGCTGGTACACAGGCCGGCACAAGGTGATCGCCCGCTACCGCTCCTACCACGGCGCGACCGCGGGCGCGATGACGCTGACGGGCGACCCTCGCCGCTGGCCGGCCGAGCCCGGGATCCCGGGTGTCGTGCGCCTGCTCGACCCCTACACCTACCGCTGCCCCGCCGGCCACCCGGATCCATGCCCGGTCTGCACGGGCGCCCCGCACCTGGAGGAGATCCTCCAGTACGAGAGCCCGGACACGGTCGCCGCCGTCATCCTCGAGACGGTGACCGGAACGAACGGGATCATCGTCCCGCCCGACGGTTACCTCCAGTCCATTCGCGAGGTCTGCGACCGGCACGGCATCGTGCTGATCTGCGACGAGGTGATGGCGGGCTTCGGCCGCACGGGCCGCTGGTTCGCGTGCGAGCACTGGGACGTTGTGCCCGACATTCTCACCGTTGCGAAAGGGATCAACTCGGGCTACGTCCCGCTCGGGGCGATGGTGATCTCGCAGCCGATCGCCGAGTGGGTCGGGGACAAGCTGTTCTCAGGCGGGCTCACCTACAGCGGGCATCCGCTTGCCTGCGCCGCGGGCGTCGCCTCGATCGAGGCGTTCCGCGAGGAAGGGATCGTCGAGAACGCCGCCGCCATGGGTGACTACCTCGCGCAGGAGCTGCCGAGGCTCGTCGAGCGCCATCCGTCGGTCGGCGAGGTGCGTGGCCTCGGCCTCTTCTGGGGCCTCGAGCTCGTTCGCAGCCGTGAGACGCGCGAGCCGCTCGTCCCCTTCAACGCGAGTGGGGAGGCGGCGGCACCGATCGCCCGCATTACGAAGGCCGCAATGGAGCAGGGGCTCTACCCATTCATCCACTGGAACGTGCTCGCGATTGCCCCGCCGCTCACGATCACGCGCGAGGAGCTGGACGAGGGGCTCGCGGTGATCGACGAGCTGCTCGCGATCGCGGACGGCTACGCGAGCTGAGCCAGGCCATCACCAACGCGTAGAGGACGTTCTGAAGCTTGTGGCTCTGAGCCACAAGCCTGGGTGAAGCGTCCTCGCGGGGTGCGGCTGGACGAGGGGCTCGCGGTGATCGACGAGCTGCTCGGCGATCACGGACAGCTACGCGAGCTGAGCCGGGCCATCACCAACCCGTTCTGAAGTTTGTGGCTCTGAGCCACAAACTTGAGAGCAGAGGCCCCTTACTGGGCACGTCCTCACCTCCCGTGCAAATTCGAGAGCTCGGCTACTCCGAGATCTCCTGGACGACCTGGCCGGTCTGCCTGTCGTCGCCCTCCTGGGCGACATCGGCCTGGGCGATGATGCCGACGAGCCGGCCGTCCTCCTCGACGACCGGGAGCCGGCGCACCTGGTGCTCGGCCATCAACCGGACGGCCTCCTCGAAATCCTGCTGTGGGTCGATTGTGACGAGATCGGTCGAGGCGACATCGCGCACGCTCGTCGAGCCGGGATCTCTTCCCTCGGCGACGACGCGGACGGCGACGTCACGATCGGTGAGCGTGCCGACCAGACGCCCGCCCTCGACGACCGGGGCGATTCCGACGTTCTCGTCGCGCATCAACCGGGCCGCGTCGACGACCATCTGAGCGGCCTCGACCGTGCGGGGGTTCTGCGTCATCACGTCCTGAACGCTGCGAGCCATGGATCCTCCTCTTGTCGCGGGCCTTTCGCGAGTCTCAGTGCTACCCGCCCCGGACGCGGAGCAAACGGCAAGAATGGGGCGGTGCGACCGGAACACGCGGCGGGCCGGATCCGAGAGCTCGCCCTTTCCTTCCCCGAGACCTACGAGGACGAGCCCTGGGGGCACCCGGTCTTCAAGGTCGCCGACAACCGGATGTTCGCGTCGATGGCACTCGCCGACGCGGCGGTCTCGCTGACGGTCAAGCTGACGCCGAAGGAGCGTGAGCTGGCGCAGCTCCTCCCGTACGTCGAGCGAGCGCGCTACGTCGGCCGCTACGGCTGGGTGACGGCGAGCGTCACCGACGAGGACTCCCTCGAGGCCGCGCTCGAGTGGCTGCGCGAGAGCTACTGGTTGCGTGCGCCGGTGGAGCTACGAGCCGCCGTGGAGGAAGGGTGAATCATGTGGGCCCTGGCGTACGAGGGCGTCTGACGACGGTTCGCGCGGCAACAGCGGCCGACGCCGACCTGCTCGCCGCATGGCATGGGGACCCCGATGTCGCGCGTTTCTGGGGCGGTCGCACCTACACCCGCGACGAGCTGCTCGAGCGCTTGAGCCGAGCGGACGTCGACGCCTTTCTCGTCGAAGAGGACGGGCGAGCGATCGGCTACCTGCAGGCCTGGCGCGATACGCCCGCGAGCGGCGGGCTCGACATGTTCCTCGTCCCGGACGCACGCGGCCGCGGCCTTGGCCCGGACGCCGCCCGCGCGCTTGCCTCTCATCTCGTTAACGAGCATGGATGGGAGCGCCTGACCGTCGATCCCGAGTTCGGAAACCAGAGGGCGGTTCGCGCCTGGCGGCGAGCCGGCTTCCGCGAGGTTCGCGAGTGCCCGCCCGACGAGGAGCACCCACACCCGTGGGTGCTGATGGAGTTTGCCGGTTAGAGGCCCGACGAGGCGCCTGGCGAAGACGACCTAGGCCGCGCGCTTCTCGCTAATCGGCGCCGGGATCGTCCTCCGCGCTACCCGTCTCTTCCTCAGGATCCGGGATCGGGCTGCCGCCGAGCTCCTCGTTGCGGTCGTCCTCGCGAGGATGCGGCTGGGCGGAAGTATCCTCTTCGTTCATGAAGGTGATCCTGCCCGATTCCTCGGAACTCGAACTTCCCGACGGCGCGACCGGGCTCGATGCCGCCCGCGCCATCGGTCCGAAGCTCGCCGAGCAGGCGGTGCTCCTGCGGTCGAACGGGGCCATCCAGGACCTGCGCCTTCCGCTCGAAGACGGTCGGCAGATCCAGATCCTGACGACCCGGAACGCCGAGGACCCGGACGCTCTCCGGGTGCTCCGGCACTCCACAGCGCATCTGCTTGCCGAGGCTGTCCGGCGTCTCTATCCAGGCGTCAAGATCGCGATCGGGCCACCGATCGAGCAGGGGTTCTACTACGACTTCGAGTTCCCGGAGCCAATCAACGAGGACGACCTCGAGCGCATCGAGGAGGAGATGCGCCGCGAGCTCGCAGAAGGCCGCACCTGGGAGCGTCGCGAGGTCTCCGGCGAGGAAGCGAAGCGCTTTTTTGCCGAGCAGGGGGAGGACTACAAGGTCGAGCTCGTCGACACGGCCGAGGGGCCCATCTCCCTCTACTCCCAGGAGGGGTTCACCGATCTCTGCAAGGGCCCGCACCTGCAGGACTCGAAGCCGATCAAGGCGGTCAAGCTGACCGGCCTCGCTGGCGCGTACTGGCGCGGCGACGAGCACAGCACCCAGCTGACCCGGATCTACGGCACGGCTTTCTACTCGCAGGCCGACCTCGACGCCCACCTCGAGCGGATCGAGGAGGCCAAGCGCCGCGATCACCGCCGGCTCGGGCCACAGCTCGACCTCTTCCACTTCTCGGAGCGCTCGCCGGCATCGCCGCTCTGGCACCCCAAGGGAATGGCGCTCTGGAACGAGCTGGAGCGGCTCCGCAGGCGCGAGAACGCGAAGCGTGGCTACCAGGACGTCAGGACGCCCATCATCTACGACGCCGAGACCTTCTGGACCTCGGGACACTTCCCGAAGTACGAGGATTTGATGTTCAAGCTGGACGTCGAAGGGCGGCCGTGGGCGATGAAGTCCATGAACTGTCCGGGCCACATGCTGCTCTTCGGCAGCCGCCCCCGCTCCTACCGCGAGCTGCCGCTTCGGCTGGCGGAGCCGACGCCGCTCCATCGTGACGAGCTGGCGGGGACGCTGCACGGCCTCCTGCGCGTGCGCATCGTCACCCAGGACGACGCGCATATCTTCTGCACGGAGGATCAGATCCAGGACGAGATCGCCGGGGTCGTCGACTATGCGCGCCACCTCTACGGCCTCTTCGGCATGTCCGCGAGCGCCGAGCTCGCCACGCGCCCGGAGCAAAAGCTCGGCACCGACGAGCAGTGGGACCGCAACGAGGCCGCGCTCGAGGAGGCGCTGAAGCTCAATGACATTCCGTACATCGTCGCCCCCGGTGAGGGCGCGTTCTACGGCCCGAAGATCGACCTCCACATGGACGACGCACTCGGGCGCAAGTGGCAGATGGGCACGATTCAGCTCGACTCGCAGATGCCGTCCCGCTTCGACCTGGCTTACGTGGGGCCCGACAACCGGGAGCATTCTCTCTACGTGATCCACCGGGCGCTCTATGGCTCGTTCGAGCGCTTCATCGGCATCCTGATCGAGCACTACGCCGGCGCGTTTCCCGCCTGGCTTGCGCCCGTGCAGGTGCGTCTCGTCCCGGTCGGCGAAGTGCATCGGGTTGCTGCGGGCCAGATTCGGAAGCGGCTCGCCGAGCTGGGGTTGCGGGTCGAGGTGGACGAGCGCGACGAGACGGTGGGCAAGCGCATTCGCGACTCGGAGCTCGACAAGATTCCCTACACGGTCGTCTACGGCGATCGCGAGTCCGACGAGTCGCTGGCGGTGCGTGAGCATGGTGGAGGGCAGTCCACGAAGAGCGCCGAGCAGCTCGCGGACGAGGTGCTAAGCTCTTATCCTGCAAAGTAGGGGCGGATCCGTTCCTCACCTGCCGGGCCGGAGCGCCCGAGCGGGTTCAAGGGAGTCGCGACACCGGATCCTCGCCGCTGCTTGCAGCGGTTTTTGTCGTTTGAAGAAGGAGGAAGCGGTAGCTTGGTGACAACCCTTTGAGGCCACGACGGCACGTCGAGCCAGTCCGCCCGGCCCCACAGGCCCGAATCAACGACGCGATCCGCGCTCCGCGCGTGCGTCTCGTCGACGAGGACGGCAAGCAGGTCGGGATCACGCAGACCCAGGAGGCGCTTGCGTACGCCCAGTCGAAGGACCTCGACCTCGTCGAGGTTGCCTCCCAGGCCGACCCGCCGGTGGCGCGGGTAATGGATTACGGGAAGTACCGCTACGAGCTGGAGCAAAAGGCGAAGCTCGCCCGGAAGCACCAGTCCCAGATTCACGTCAAGGAGATCAAGCTCAGACCGAAGATCGGTAACCACGACTATGAGACCAAGAAGGGCCATGTCGTGCGCTTTCTCAGCCAGCGCGCGAAGGTCAAGGTCACGATCATGTTCAGGGGGCGCGAGACATCCCACCCCGAGCGCGGACGAGACCTGCTGATGCGTCTGGCGGAGGACGTCAAGGAGATCGGTCAGGTGGAGTCGCCGCCGCTCCTCGACGGGCGCAACATGGTGATGGTGCTCGGCCCAACCAAAAACGCGGGAGTTGCAAGAGACGATGCCAAAGCAGAAGACAAAGAGCGCGGCGAAGAAACGGTTCAAGATCAGCGGAACGGGCAAGGTGCTGCGCCGCCGGGCGATGCAGAGCCATCTGCTCGAGAAGAAGTCGCCCAAGCGTAAGCGCGCGTTCAGGCAGGATGTGTCGCTTGCCCCAGGCGACGCCAAGGTCGTCAAGAAGCTCCTGGGCCGAGGTTAGAGGCCATGCCACGAGTCAAGCGATCGGCCCACGGCCGCAAGAAGCGCCGGAAGGTGCTCGAGCAGGCTCGAGGGTACTGGGGTATCAAGAAGTCGTCCTACAAGTACGCCAAGGAGCAGGTCGAGCACTCGCTCACCTACGCGTACCGCGACCGCAAGAACAAGAAGCGTACGTTCCGACGGCTCTGGATCATCCGTATCAACGCCGCGGCGCGGGCCAACGGGCTCTCCTACAACCAGTTCGTGGCCGGCTGTCGCATGGCAGGGGTCGAGCTCGACCGCAAGGTGCTCGCGGACCTGGCCGTGAGCGATCCCGCCGCCTTCGGGGCGATCGCCGGGCAGGCGAAGGCCGCGCTCGAAGCCTGAGACCGGCGGCGCAGAAG
>Ga0136621_1000448_pt1 | contig 16396 bp, 14 predicted proteins | sample AntDryUQ445A2306_FD_104673 | JGI IMG/M metagenome (GOLD analysis project Ga0136621, IMG submission 104673) | Polar desert sand microbial communities from Dry Valleys, Antarctica - metaG UQ445A (23.06) | ecosystem: Environmental > Terrestrial > Soil > Desert | place: Antarctica: Dry Valley...
ACCCTGACGTCCTTCATCCGCGCGAACACCTGGTCGATCTTGCTGACGCCCTCCGCGAGCGTTTTCTCGGTCCGAAACACCGCGCAGTCGGCCTGCATAGTGCGTTGCATCTCCTCGCGGACGGCGGCGGTCGGGCTGTTGCCGTCGGCCTGGCGAAAGCGGTCGAGCCGGGTCAGCGCGAGCTCGCCGGCGTCCTTGGGGAGCTCCCTCTTCAAGGCTTCGGGCTTGACCACTTCGGCCAGCCGCAAGCCCGCGGCGCGGCCGAACACCACCAAGTCAATCAGACTGTTGGAGCCCAGGCGGTTGGCGCCGTGGACGCTGACACAGGCCGCCTCGCCGACCGCGAACAGCCCCGGCACGACGGCCTCGGGATCGCCGTCGCGCAAGGTTACGACCTCGCCGTGATAATTGGTCGGGATTCCGCCCATCGTATAGTGGACCGTGGGCGCGACCGGGATCGGCTGGCGGGTCAGGTCGACGCCAGTGAAGGTCATCGCCGTCTCGGTGATCCCGGGCAACCGCTCGGCCAAAATCTTCGGGTCGATATGGTCGAGGTGAAGGAACATATGATCCTTGTGCTCGCCGACTCCGCGGCCCTCGCGGATCTCCATCGCCATCGAGCGTGAGACGACGTCGCGCGACGCGAGGTCCTTGGCCGACGGCGCGTAGCGCTCCATGAAGCGCTCCCCCTCGCTATTGGTGAGGTAGCCTCCCTCACCGCGCGCGCCTTCGGTGATCAGGACGCCAACGCCATAAACCCCGGTCGGGTGGAACTGAACGAACTCCATGTCCTGCAGCGGCAAGCCCGCTCGCAGCACCATCGCGTTGCCGTCGCCGGTGCAGGTGTGGGCCGAGGTCGAGGTATAATAGATGCGCCCGTAGCCGCCGGTCGCGAGCACCACCGCTTGCGCGTTGAAACGATGCATCGAGCCGTCGTCGAGGCACAGCGCAACCACGCCGCTGCACGCTCCATCGACCATGATCAGGTCAATCGCGAAATATTCGATGAAGAAGTCGGCGTCATATTTGAGGCTCTGCTGGTAGAGCGTGTGCAGCATTGCGTGGCCGGTGCGGTCGGCGGCGGCGCAGGTGCGCTGGGCGGCCGGACCCTCGCCCATGTTCTGGGTCATCCCGCCGAATGCGCGCTGGTAGATTCGCCCGTCGGCGGTGCGGCTGAACGGCAGCCCCATATGCTCGAGCTCGTAGACCGCGGCCGGCGCCTCGCGGCACAGATATTCGATCGCGTCCTGGTCGCCAAGCCAGTCCGAGCCCTTGACGGTGTCGTACATGTGCCAGGTCCAATGGTCCGGCCCCATGTTGCCGAGGCTCGCGGCGATCCCGCCCTGGGCGGCGACGGTATGGCTGCGGGTCGGGAACACCTTGGTGACGCAGGCGGTCTTCAACCCCTTCTCGGCCGCCCCCATCGTCGCTCGAAGTCCGGCCCCGCCGGCGCCGATCACGACCACGTCATAGACATGGTCGATAATCTTGTAGGCGCTCAAGCCGCGCCACCGAAGGCAATACGGCCCAATGCGAACAGCGCCAGCGACGCAGCCCCTACCGCGAGGAACAGCAGCAATGCGTTGAGCGCGAAGCGGTTGCCCTCGTCGTGCACATAGTCATCGACCACGACCTTCAGTCCATCGAGCGCGTGGACAAAAGCGGTGATGACGAACAGCGCCATCGGCACCGCGCCGCTCGGGGCGGAGAGCCATTCGGAGAGCGTCCGCTGGTCGAGCGAAGGCAGGAGCAGCAAGGACGCGATCAGCCACGCGCCGAGCAGCAGAAGCGCCGCGCTGATGACCCGCTCGGCAAGCCAATGCTCGCCGCCATAACGCGCGGAACCCAGTCCCTCGACCTTGCCCAGCGGGGTCGCGCTTTCGCCGAGGCTCATAGCAGCCCTCCCAGAACCGGCACCCAGATCGCCAGCGTCAGGACCAGCGAGCCGGCCAGGGTCAGCATCGCGAAGCGCTTGTTGGTCTCGAGCTCGAACCCAGCCCCGCTGTCCATCACCAGATGGCGAATGCCCGACAGCAGATGCTGGAAGAACGCCCAGGTCAGGCCGACCAGGACCACGAGGCCGATCGGGTGCGCCGCCGCCCTGGTGAACTCGGCGTAGGCGTCGGTGCCGTCGGCGATCGCCGTCAGCCACCAGACCAATAATGCAAGCCCTGCGGTCGCCAGCGCCGCGCCGGTCATTCGGTGCACGATCGAGACCAGCATATGCGGTCCCCAGCGCCAGATCGTCAAATGGGGGGATAAAGGTCGGGTAGGTTCGGTGGCCATTCAGCGGGGCCTTTCTGAAAACTCGGCTTGACCGGCCGCAGAATGGGGCTGCGCCGGCCGAGGCCCGCTTACGGCTCCACCCGTGCCGAGGCAAGATTCGCCGGGAATTCCCGGTGTCCCCTAACCCGGCCTTAACCATTGCGGGGGCAAACAGCAGCCACGGATCGCGGTGCAAGCGACAGGACGGAGACCCATTGATGAGCGGCGACATTGGACATCTGCAGCGCCTGACCAACGACCAGGTGACGTCGCGGATCGCCTCCTACGGCGAGGACGGCCTCTTCGAGGCAGCCTTGCGCCGGCTGTGGGACGACGCCGGCACGATCATCGAGCAGGCGGCCAGCAATCATTTCGGCGAGGATGTCGGCAGCCTCGGTCGCGACCATTTCACCAAGCCGGTCGACGAGGCGTGGGTCCGGTCGGTCGCCGAGCAAGGACTGAAGATGTTCGCCGGCAAGCGCAGCGTTCCCGAATTCATCGCCGCCCGCGCCCGCATGGTGAAGGAAGTCATCCGCGGCTTCGATGAGTGCTTCAAGGGCCGTACCGACGAGCGCATCGAGGCGCTCGACACATTCTACCGGGTCCTCAGCTTCAGCGAGGACATCATCCTCGCCCAGATCGCGCTGCTCGAGGCCAATGACGCAGCCGACCAGCGCGGCCGCCAGAGCGAGCAGTTCGAGCGCCGCGTCGCCGACCTGGTTCGCAACAGCACCGAGCAATCGAAAGCGCTGACCGACCGCACCCGGGCGACCGCCGCCTCGGCTCGCGGGATGCTCGGCAAGACCAGCGAGGTCGCCGCTGCCGCTGAACAGTCTGCGGTGGCGATGCGCGAGGCCGCGCAGACCGCGGCCGGCTTGATCCGGGCGATCGAGGACGCGCGGACCGAAGTCGAGACCGCGGCGGGCGTCGCGGTCCGTGCCGGCGGCCAGGCCGAGGAAGCGGTCAAGGTCAGCCAGGCGCTGTCGTCGCACGTCGAAGCCATCGAATCGATCTTCAGCCTGATCCGAGACATCGCCGGCCAGACCAACCTGCTCGCCCTCAACGCCACCATCGAGGCGGCGCGCGCCGGCGATGCCGGCCGCGGCTTCGCAGTCGTCGCCCAGGAAGTGAAGAGCCTCGCCTCGCAAACCGCCCGGGCGACCGACGACATCACCAACAAGATCACCGCCATCCAGCAGGCGACCCGACAGACGGTCGAGGCCAACAGCTCGATCCAGGGCACGGTCGAGGAGGTCCAGACCTCCGCCGACCGCATCCGCGAGGCGATGGAGCTCCAGGCGCAGACGGTGACGATGATCACCGCTGCTGTCGATGAAACCGCGCTCGCGGCCGATTCGATGAGCTCGACCATCGCCGCGATCCGCACCGACACCGAGAATGTCGCCAAGGACATCGACCAGGTCGAACACGGCTTCGGCCGCTTCAGCGAGCAGATCGCCGACTTCAAGTCGACCACCAAGGAGTTCGTCAGCGGCATCGCCGCCTGACCTTTCCTCACCGTCACGCCACCGCTAGGCGGGGGCATGAACATCCTCGTCACCGGAGCGAGCCGCGGCATCGGCGCGGCCGCATTCTCATTGCTCCGGTCCACCGGCCACCAGGTCGCGGGCCACTCGACGCGCGGTAGCGGCGAGCTGATCGCCGCCGACCTCGCCGATCCCGACGCCCCGCGCGCGCTGTGGAACGCGGCGCTCGAGAGTCTCGGCGGCCGCATCGACGCGCTGGTCAACAACGCCGGCATCTATGAAGCCGTCGCCGACGACGCCCCCGACGGCGAATGGCACGCCGCCTGGGCGCGTACCCTGACCATCAACCTGCAGGCACCGGCCGACCTTTGCCGCCTCGCCATCGGGCATTTCCGCGAGACGGGCGGCGGCCGCATCGTCAACATTGCCAGCCGCGCGGCCTACCGCGGCGATTCGCCGCAACACTGGCATTATGCGGCGTCGAAATCCGCGCTGATCGGCATGACCAAGACCATCGCCCGAGGTTATGCGGCCGAGCAGATCCTCGCCTTCGCCGTCTGCCCCGGGTTCACGGTGTCGGAGATGACCACCGAATACCTCGAAGGCCGCGGCGGCGCGGCGATCATCGCCGACATCCCGTTGGGCCGCGTCGCCACCACCGACGAAGTGGCCGAGGCGATCCGCTGGCTGGCGGTCGATGCGCCGGCGGCGGCGACCGGCACCGTGATCGACGTCAACGGCGCCAGCTACGTCCGGTGAGCTGGCGCGCCACCCTGCCGTGCACGCGCGTGCAGGCGGAAGCGCTGCCCGATGCTCATGAACTGCTGCCGTTCGCCGACGCGCAGCCGGTGCTCGTCGCCGACGAGCCCGACCCCGCCAGGCCCAACGAATGGCTGCTCCACGCATATTTCGACCATGAGCCGTCGGCCGAAGTGCTGGCCACGCTCGCCCGCCTCGGCTGCGGCGCGGCGAAGGTCGAACAGCTCGGCGAGGACGATTGGGTGACCATGAGCCAGTCGGGGCTGCAGCCGATCCGCGCCGGCCGCTTCTTCGTCCACACGCCGACCCACCGCCGAGCGGCGCCGACCGACAGCCTATCGTTCGAGATCGACGCCAGCCTCGCCTTCGGCACCGGCCAGCATGCGACCACCGCGGGCTGCCTCGAAGCGCTCGACCAGCTCGAGCGCGATGGTCAGCGCTTCACCAATATCGCCGACATCGGCACCGGCACCGGCCTGCTCGCCTTCGCCGCGCTGGCGCTGTGGCCGGAGGCGCGCTGCATCGCCACCGACATCGACGCCCAAGCGATCGACGTCGCGCGCGACAATGCGGCGATCAACGGGGTCAAGCTCGGCCACGGCGCCGGCGAAGTCTTGCTCGCGGTCGCGGACGGCACGGACTCTCCAATGCTCGCCGCGCGCGCGCCGTTCGACCTGATCGTCGCCAACATATTGGCCGGACCGCTGATCGAGCTCGCGCCGGGCTTTGCCGCCGCGCTCGCCCCCAGCGGCAGCGTCATCCTGGCCGGCCTGCTCGACACCCAGGCCGACGCGGTGAGCGCCGCTTATGAAGCGCAGGGCGTCAGCCTCGTTGACTGCCGATCGGGCGAGTGGCCGGTTCTGACGCTGGCGGCACATTGCTCGAAAGCCCCAGCTGGCTCAGCATGAACGCGTAATATTCGGCGATCGAGCGGTAGCGCTGGAAGCGCCCGGACTTACCGCCGTGACCCGCCTCCATGTTGACCCGGAACAGCAAGGGGTTGCGGTCGGTCTTGGTCGCCCGCAGCCGCGCCACCCACTTCGCCGGCTCGTAATATTGGACCTGGCTGTCCCACAGGCCGGTGCCGACGAAGATCGCCGGATAGGCCTGGGCGCGAACGTTGTCGTACGGCGAATAGGACAGCATGTAGTCGTAATATTGCTGCTCGGCCGGATTGCCCCATTCGTCATATTCGTTGGTGGTCAGCGGGATCGAAGAGTCGAGCATCGTCGTCACGACGTCGACGAACGGCACCTGCGAGACGATCACGCGATAATCCTCCGGGGCCATGTTGACCACCGCACCCATCAGCAGTCCGCCGGCGCTGCCGCCCATCGCCGCGACGCGGTCCTTGGCCGCATAGCCCTGGGCCGTCAGATAGCGAGTGACGTCGATGAAGTCGGTGAAGCTGTTCTTCTTGTTGAGCAAATGCCCCTGGTCGTACCAGGCGCGGCCCATCTCCTGGCCGCCGCGGACGTGGGCGATCGCATAGACCATGCCGCGGTCGAGCAGGCTGGGGACGGTAGGCGACCATGCCGGGTCGCTCGACAGGCCGTAGCTGCCGTACCCGTATTGAAGCATCGCCGCGGTGCCGTCGCGCTTGAAGCCCTTGCGATAGACCAGGGACACCGGGACCTTGGCGCCGTCGCGCGCCGTGGCCCACACCCGCTCGGTGACATAATTGGCCGGATCGTAATTGGGCGACGGGGTCCGCTTGAGGACCGTTCGCGCGCCGGTTCGCGCATCGACCTCGTAGGTGATCTTCGGCGTCGTCAGCGAATCGTAGGTGTAGCGAAGCTTGGTCGCCGCGACTTCGCGATTGTCGCCCAGGCCCATCGCATAGGCCGGCTCATCGGAACCGACGAAGCTACTCTTGCCACCGTTGGCGAGCAGCCGCAGCCGCTTGTTGCCGGCCGACCGCTCCTCGATGGCGATGAAGCTGTTGAACGGCTGGAAATTCTCGATGAACACCTTGGGATCGTGCGGCACCAGGTCGGTCCATGCGCTGCGGCTTCCAGCCGCGGCGGCGTCCCTGACCGTCATCAGTTTGTAGTTGGGCGACTCCCAGTTGGTGCGGATCACCCAATGGTCGCCGACATGGTCGGCGCTGTAGCGAAACTCACGCTCGCGCGGCGCCACGACGGTGAATTCGGCGGGCCGCGCGGCGTTGCTGCAGCGCTGCTCGTTGCTGACCGTGCTTTCGAGGAAGATGCAGATGAACTTGTCGTCGCTGGTGCGGCCGACACCCATGTAGAAACTGTCGTCCTTCTCCTCGTAGACCAAGCGGTCGGCCGATGCCGGCGTGCCGAGCACATGCGCCTTGACGCGCTTGCTGAGCAGGGTCACCGGGTCCTTCTCGACATAATAGAGCGTGCGGTTGTCGTCGGCCCAGACGAGGTTCGGCTCGACGTTCTCGACCACGTCGGGCAGCGCCTTGCCGGTCGCGAGGTCCTTGACCTTCATCTTGTACTGCCGCCGCCCGACGACATCCTCGGCATAAGCGAGCAGCCGGTTGTCCTGGCTGACGCTATAATCGCTGACAGCGAAGAAACCGTGGCCCTTGGCCATCGCCGGCTGGTCGAGCATCACCTGCTCGGGCGCCGTCATGCTGCCCTTGCGGCGGGCAACCACCGGATAATCGGCGCCGACATCGAAGCGCGTGTAGTAATAATAGCCGCGCTCGCGCACCGGGACGCTCGAATCGTCCTGTTTTATGCGCCCGACGATCTCCGAATAGAGCTTGTCCTGGAGCGGCTTCAATGCCGCCAGCTGACCGTCGGCATAAGCGTTCTCGGCGTTCAGATACGCCAGCATTTCCGTCTGCTTGCGGGTGTCGTCGCGAAGCCAGTAATATTCGTCGTTGCGGTTGGCGGGGCCCTTCACCACGAACGGCTTTTTCGCCACGACCGGAGGCGCGAGCGGCGCTGCAGCCTGCGGCGCCTGCGCCTGCGCCAGGACGGGAATGGCGGCAAGCGCCAACAGCATCGTGAATCGTGTCATGGTCACTCCCCAGAGAATCCGTGCCGCTTGCAATGAGTTGAAGGCGACAGCAAGCCCTAGCTCGCATCGGCGACGATCCTTGCCCATTCCTCCTCGCCGATCACCCGCACTCCGAGCTCCGCCGCTTTCTTGAGCTTGGAACCGGCGCCCGGGCCGGCGACCACCAGGTCGGTTTTGGCGCTGACCGATCCTGCCGATCGCGCGCCCAACCGTTCGGCCTGCGCCTTGGCCTCGTCGCGGCTCATCGTCTCGAGGCTCCCGGTGAAGACGATGGTTTTGCCGCTCCACTCGGTCTCGCGGGCATCGTTGACGAACGGTTTCGGCCGGACTTCCGAGAGCAAGTCGTCGAGCACCTCGCGGTTGTGCGGCTCGTGGAAGAAATCGACCAACGCTTCGGCGACGACCGGGCCGACGCCTTCGACCGCCGACAGCTCGACCTGGGCATTGTCGCCGGTGGCCGCTTCCCGCAGCGCTTCGATGGTGCCGAACGCGCGCATCAAATCCTTGGCGGTGACAATGCCGACGTGGCGGATGCCGAGAGCGAACAGGAACCGGGCCGGATCGGGCTCGCGCCGCGCGTCCGTCGAGGCGAGCAGATTGTCGACCGACTTTTCTTTCCAGCCCTCGCGCTGCAGCAGCTCGGCGCGATGCCGGTGCAGGCGGAAGATATCGGCCGGCGAATGGAGCCAGCCAAGCTCGACGAACTCGACGATGGTCTTTTCGCCGAGGCCGTCGATGTCGAGCGCGCCGCGGCTGACGAAATGCTTGAGCCGCTCGATGCGCTGGGCCGGGCAGACCAGGCCGCCGGTGCAGCGGACATCGACCTCCCCCTCGGTCGCGACCGCTTCGCTGCCGCATTCGGTGCAATGGTCCGGGAAGACGTAGGGCTCGCCCGGCTCGTCGCGGGTGAGGTTCTCAATGACTTGCGGAATGACGTCGCCGGCGCGCTGGATCCGCACCCGGTCGCCGACCCGAAGGCCGAGCCGAGCGATCTCGTCGCGGTTGTGGAGCGTGACGTTGGCGACGATCACCCCGCCGACGCCGACCGGGGTCAACCGCCCGACGGGCGTCAGCTTGCCGGTGCGGCCGACCTGGATGTCGATCGCTTCGAGCGTCGTTTCCGCCTTTTCAGCGGGGAACTTGTGAGCGAGCGCCCACCGCGGCGATCGAGCCACCTGGCCAAGCCGCTCCTGCCAGTCGATCCGGTCGACCTTGTAAACGACTCCGTCGATGTCGAACGGCAGGTCGGCGCGCGCTTTCTCGATCGCGCGGTAGTGGGCCAGCATTTCGTCGAGCGTCCGGCACGGCACCAGCAGCTCGGCGACCGGGATTCCGAACGCTTCGATGCGCTTCATCGCCTCGAACTGGGTGTCAGCCAGCCGCTCCGACAGTTCGCCCCAGCCGTGAGCGAGAAACCTGAGCGGTCGCGCCGCGGTGATCGCCGGGTCCTTCTGCCGAAGCGACCCTGCTGCCGCATTGCGCGGGTTGGCGAAAATCTTGCCGCCCGCCGCTTGCTGCCGCTCGTTCAAGGCGGCGAAATCCTCCTTCGACATGTACACCTCACCGCGCACCTCGAGGATTTCGGGCGAGCCTTCGATGCGTTGCGGAATGTCGCCGATCGTCCGCGCATTGGGCGTGACGTCCTCGCCGACCGTGCCGTCGCCGCGCGTCGCAGCAAGCACCAGTTCGCTCCGCTCGTAACGCAGCGAGCAGCTCAGCCCGTCGATCTTGGGCTCGGCGGTCATTGCAACCAGCTCGTCGAGGCCAAGCGATAGAAAACGGCGGATGCGCGCGACGAACTCTTCGACTGACTCCGTTGAAAAACCATTCTCGAGGCTCAGCATCGGCCGCGCGTGGGCGACTTTGGCCAGCGCCGAAGTCGGTGCCGCACCGAGCCGCTTCGACGGTGAATCGGAGCGCACGAGCTGCGGGAAGCGCGTTTCGAGCGCCGCATTCTCCCGCACCAGCGCGTCATATTCGGCATCGCCGACCTCGGGGTCATCGCGATCGTGATAGAGCCGGTCGTGGCGCGCGATTTCCTGCGCCAGCCAGGCCAGCCGGTCGGCGGCTTCGGCTTCGGTCAGCTTGGCCGCCATGTCAGCCGAACAGTTCCTCGAGGAAGTTGATCAGCGATGTCCACGACCGCTCGGCGGCGAGCTCATTGTAGCGGACACCGGGGATCGTGCCCGTCATGCCGGGATTGGTGAAGCCGTGGGCGACGTGGCCGTAGGCGTGGATCTGCCAGTCGGCGCCGGCCTCGGTCAGCTCGTTACCGAGCGCGACCACTGATTCGGGCGGCGCCATCGGATCGTCCCAGCCGTGGAACACCAGCACCTTCGCCTTGATCGGCTGGGGCTGGATGCCGGGCGGGTCGAGCAGGCCGTGGAAGCTGGCGACGCCGGCAACGTCGGCGCCGCTCCGGGCGAGGTCGAGCGCGCACTGGCCGCCAAAGCAATAGCCGATCGCGACGATCCGGTCGGACTCGACGGCATCGAGTTCGCGGACGCATTCGAGCACGGCAAGAAGGCGCTTTCGGAGGCTCGCGCGGTCGCCGCGTAAGCGCTTCAATTCATTAGACATTATCTCGCGCGGCGAGCGGTGGAATTGCTTCCCGAAGAGGTCGGCGACGAAGCCGGTGTAGCCGAGGTGGACGAGTTGGCGAGCGAAACCGAGCTCGAGGTCGGACACGCCCATGACGGTCGGGAAGATGATGACGCCCGGGCGGCGCGCGCTGTCCCGCCGCGCCACCAGCACGCCTTCGAGGTCCTCGTCACCGAACCGCAGCGCAACTGGCGTTTCGCGAGTCATTCGAGCTCCTTGGCCATCTGGGCGAGCCTGGCGACACTGTTCATGTTGCGCCCCGTGCCCTTGGCGGCGGCGGGAATGCGCAGCTTTGAGCGGCCGAGCAAGGTCCCGCAATAATCGACGTAGATCTCGCGCTTGCCGAGCGCCAGACGCTCGCCGTCATGGCCCTTGGCCTGGTCGAGCGCACCCTTGGGCGGCGGCTCGGAAAGGAATGTGACGAGCACACGCCTGCCCGGCGCATCGGGGAACGGATTGGCGCTTGCGGCCGCGGCCATCTCGGCGGCGGTCCGGACCATCACTCCGACCGGCTTGCCCATGTGCCCGGCGAGCGCTTTTTCGAGCATTTCCCGGACTTTCGCTTCGCTCTTGTCGCTGGTGAAGACCAAATTGCCGCTGGCGATGAAGGTCCGTGGGCTGCCCAATTCGAGCTCCTCCGCGATCCGCTTCAGCTCGGTCATCGGCAGCTTGCCGGTCCCGCCGACATTCACCGCCCGGAGCAACGCCACAAAAGCAGTCACGCCGCTTCCAGCAGCTTCGCAGCCTGCGCGCGGGCTTCGTCGGTGACCGCCGAACCCGACAGCATCCGGGCGATCTCCTCGCGCCGCTCGGCTTCGTCGAGGCGATGGACACTTGTCCGGGTGCCGTCCGGCCCGTGGCTTTTTTCGATCCGGTAATGGTGAGTCGCCCGCGCCGCGACTTGTGGGCTGTGGGTCACGACCAGCACCTGCGAATCGCGCGCCAGCCGGGCAAGGCGTTCCCCGATCGCGCTTGCGACCGCTCCGCCGACGCCGCGGTCGATTTCGTCGAAGATCATCGTCGACGCACTGCCCGCCTCGGCCAAGGCGACCTTCAAGGCCAGGATGAAGCGCGACAGCTCGCCGCCGCTGGCGATCCGGGTCAGCGGGCCGAACGGCGCGCCGGGGTTGGTCGAAACTTCGAACTCGATCCGGTCGTTGCCCGACGGCCCGGCATCCGCCGGAGCGAAAGCGGTGCGGAAGCGGGCCGAATCCAGCTTCAATGGCGCAAGTTCGGCCGCGACCGCAGCATCCAGATCGTTCGCCACGGCACGGCGCCGGGCGCTCAGCGCTTCAGCTTCGAGAGAATAGGCCTCGCGGGCCGCCGCCAGCTCGGCATCCAGTCGGAAGATGCGCTCGCCCCCCTCGACTATCAGCGTCAGCTGCGAACGCATCTGCTCGCCGAGCGCGGCCAGGCCGTCCGCCTCGACGCGGTGTTTGCGGGCCAGCGCGCGGATCTCGAACAGCCGCGCTTCGGCTGCTTCGAGCCGCGCCGGATCGAACGCCAGCGCATCCGCCGCCCGGGCGATCTTGTCCTCGCCTTCGCAGGCCTCGATCAGCGCCCGGTCGAGCGCCGCCAGCGCCTCGGCGAGCAGCGGGTGATCGGCCGCCCCGCGCTCGATCCGCCGCGCCGCCAAACGCAGCTGCGCAAGCGCGCCTTCCGAGCCGCCGAGCAATTCGTCCAGCCCGGCCAGCGCCTCGCCGGCCTTGACGCCGGCCTGGATCGCCGCGCGCTCCTCGGCGAGCCTGGTCTCCTCCCCGGCTTGAGGCGCGAGGGCTTCGATCTCGGCGGACGAATGAGTGAGCCAGTCGCGGTCGCGTTCGGCGGCGGCCGCGGCGGCGCGCGCCTCGCCGAGCTCGCGCTCGAGCCGAATCACCTTTGCCCAGGCTGCCGCGACCGCGCCGGTGTCGATCCTTCCGAAGGCGTCGAGCAGCTGCCGATGGCCCTTGGGATTGAGCAGGCCGCGGTCGTCGTGCTGGCCGTGGATCTCGACGCTGAGGGCGGCAATGTCGCGCAGCACCGCGCCCGAAACCGGGGTGCCGCCGGCGAAGGCGCGGCTGCCACCGTCGGCCTTGAGCGTCCTCCGCAGGACCAACGGCTCGCCCGCCTCGCACTCCATGCCGTGCTCGGCGAGCAGCAAGTGGACCGCGTGGCCGCGGGGCATATCCAGCTCGGCGGAGACGGAAGCGCCGTCCTGGCCGTTGCGGACCAGGCCGGCATCAGCGCGCGTGCCGAGTGCCAGGCCGAGCGCGTCGAGCAGAATCGATTTGCCAGCCCCGGTTTCGCCGGTCAGCACGCCGAGGCCGGGCTCGAACTCCAGCTCCAGCCGCTCGACCAGCACGACGTCACGAATGGCGAGCTGCCTCAGCATCGGGGTCCAGACCCTCCTGCCGGCGCCCGCGCTGCCCGGCTCAGCCTTTAATGCCCTTCGGCTCTTTGAAATAGATCAGCCGATAGGCGCGATGATACCAGACGCTGTTGGGATAGTTCGCGCCCAGGACGACCGCGGCTTTTCGAGCCTCGACCGGGATACCCAGCGCCAGATAGCATTCCACGAGACGGTGCAGCGCTTCGGGCGCGTGGCTGGTGGTCTGGTATTTGTCGACCACAGTGCGGAACCGGTTGGTCGCGGCGAGCCAATTGCCGGACCTTTGGTAGAAGCGACCGATCTCCATCTCCTTGCCGCCGAGGTGATCGTTGATCAGGTCGAGCTTGAGCCGGGCGTCGGCGGCGTAGCGGCTCTCGGGATAGCGCCGGACGAGCTCGCCGAACGCATCGGCCGCCTGCTGCGTGATGCGCTGGTCGCGGGTCACGTCCTCCATCTGCTGGTAATGGCTCATCGCCACCAGATAATGTGCGTAAGGCGCTTCCTTGTTGCCCGGATGGATGGTCAGGAAGCGCCGCGACGAGCTGATCGCCTCGGGATATTTGCGCGCCAGATAGTAGCTGAAGGCGCTCATCAGCTGCGCCCGCCGGGCCCACACCGAATAAGGGTGCTGGCGCTCGACTTCATCGAACAGCTTGGCCGATTCCTCGTAGAGGCCCTGGTCCATCTTCCGCTTCGCAAGCGCGTAGAGCGTGTTGACGTCGCGGGCGATATAAGCGGTATCGCCGGCGCCGCTCTTGTTGCCGGCGCATCCGGCGACTGGAAGGACGAGCGCGCAGGCGATCAGCGCCGCGGCGCTACGGTTCAATCTGGACATGGCAACCTCATTAGCGTGGCCCCGGGCCGAGGCCAAGCAGCGACATGGACGGGCGAATCTTGGGTTTTGCTGAACGGAGTCAGGCTTCCTGGCCCCCGGGGACGTTTCTCTCGTCGACCTGCAGGAAGCTGTCGGGCTTGAGCCCCAGCCAGACCAGCATCGGCGCCGAGATATAGATCGATGAATAGGTGCCGATGAAGGTGCCGAGCAGGATCGCCAGGGTCAGGCCGAAGATGACGTCGGGACCGAAGATCAACAGCATCGCCAGCGCCAGCATGATCGACAGCGAGGTGACGATGGTCCGCGACAGCGTCTCGTTCAGCGACAGGTTGAGGAGCGGGATGATGCCCATCTTGCGGAATTTGCGCAGATTTTCGCGGATCCGGTCGTAGATCACCACCGTGTCGTTGAGCGAATAGCCGACGATCGCGAGGAACGCCGCGACGATGTTGAGGTCGACCTGGAGCTGGGTGACGGCGAAGAAGCCGAAGATCATGCTGACGTCGTGGAACAGGGTGACCAGCGCCCCGACCCCGAATTGCCATTCGAAGCGGAACCAGATGTAGACCGCGATCCCGAGCATCGCCAGCGTGATGGCCAGCGCGCCGTCGAGCGCAAGCTCCTCGCTGACCTTGCCCGACACCGTCTCGACCGCATCGACGCGCGCGCCGGCATAGCTCTGCTCGATCATCCCGCGGACCCGCGACGCGGCGCGATTGGCGGCCGCCTCGCCGCCCTCGGGCTTGGGCAGCCGGATCTGGTAGGTGGTCGGGCCGCCCGATTCCTGGATGGCGGCATCGCCGACGCCGAGGCTGGAGACCCGGCTGCGCAGCTGGTCGACGTCGATCGGTTGCGCGAAGGTGGTGCGGATCATCTGGCCGCCGACGAAGTCGACTCCAAGGTTGAGCCCGAGCACGCCGACCATCGTCAGGCTCGCCACGGTGGCGATGATCGACAGGATCAGCGCCACGTTGCGCCAGGCCATGAAGTCCAAGTTGGTGTTGTCGGGGACGAGCTTCAGGAGCTTCATTGCATCAGCCTCAGATGTGCAGCACGCGCGGCCGCTTGCGCTTGATCCAGATCGCAACCAGCATTCGCGAGAAATTGACGGCGGTGAACACCGAGGTGACGATGCCGATCATCAGCACCACCGCGAAACCTTGGATCGGGCCGGACCCGAAGTAATACATCAGCGCCGCCGCGATGACGTTGGTGATGTTGGCGTCGAAGATCGCGGTCGAGGCTTCGCGATAACCGGTTTCGATCGCATCGAGGATCTTGCGGCCGCGCCGTTGCTCCTCCCGGATGCGCTCGTTGATCAGCACGTTGGCGTCGACCGCGGCGCCGATGGTGAGGACGAAACCGGCGATACCCGGCAGCGTCAGCGCCGAGCCGAAGATCGCCAAGATGCCGAGGATCATCAGCGCGTTCACCACTAGCCCGGCGGTCGCGTAGACTCCGAAGCGCCCGTAGGTGACGAGCATGAAGAGGATCACCGCGAGCGTCGCGACGATGCTGGCAATGGTGCCCTTCTGGATCGAATCCTTGCCAAGCTCGGGACCGACGGTGCGCTCCTCGATCACGTTCAACTTGACCGGCAGCTTGCCCGACGCGAGCGAGATGGCGAGCTGGTTGGCGGTCTCGACAGTGAAATTACCGCTGATTTGCGCTTGCCCGCCGAGGATCGGCTCGTTGATGTTCGGAGCCGACAGGATCTTCTCGTCAAGGATGATCGCGAACGGCTTGTTGACATTCTCCTGAGTGACCCGGCCGAACCGCCGCGCGCCGCTGGTGTTGAACTTGATCGAAACCACCGGCTGGCCGTCCTGGTCGAAGTCCTGGCGCGCGTCGACCAGCTGGTCGCCCGACACCATCACCCGGCGTCTGACCGCCATCGCGCCGGTGCCGTCGGCGAGCGGCAGCACCTGGCTGCCGGCCGGCGCCCGCCCCTCGAGCACTTGCTGCGGGTCGGCGGTGAGATCGACCAGCTTGAATTCGAGCCGCGCGGTCTGGCCGATCAGCCTCTTCAATGCTTCGGGGTCCTCGACCCCCGGAACCTGGACCAGTATCCGGCGCAGGCCCTGGTTGATGACGGTGACTTCCTTGGTGCCTTGCGGGTCGATGCGGCGCCGCACCACGTCGCGCGCGACGGTCATCGCGTCCTTCAGCGCCCTCGCCGATCCCGACGGGGTCGGGGTCAGCATGATCCGCGTCGAATCGACGACGGTGACTTCCCAGTCGCGGTTACCAGTCAGCCCAACCGGCTGGGTCAGCGTCCGCAGCTTCTCGACCGCCGCGTCGACCTTGGTCGAGTCGCGGACCATGAACGTCAGCCGCCCGCCGGTGGTGGAAATGTCGCCGACCTCGATCCGCGGCTGGGCCCTCCGAAGCTCGGTCGTGACCGAGTCCTCCATCGCCGCCAGCCGCTGCTTGGAAGCGTCGGCGGAATCGGCTTCGAGCAGCAGCTGGCTGCCGCCCGAGAGGTCGAGGCCAAGGCTGATCTTGGCGCTCGGCAGCCAGCCCGGCCAGCGCTCGGCCAGCGCAGTGCCGGCGATGAGGCTTGGAATCGCGAAAAAGATGCCGGCTGCGACGGTCAGCGAGACCGCCCAGATTTTCCACCGGGGGAAGTCGAGCATCAGTCGTTGGCCGGCTTCGTGTTCGGGCGGACGACGTGGCTCAAGGTCGCCTTGACGACTCGAACCTTCACGTTCTGGCCGATCTCGACCTCGACGTCTTCGTCCATCACCTTGGTGACCCGGCCGCGAATGCCGCCGCCGGTGATCACTTCATCGCCCTTCTTGACCGCGGCGATGGTCGCCGCATGTTCCTTCATCCGCTTTTGCTGCGGGCGGATCATCAGCAGGTAAAAGATCACGAAGATCAGCAGCCACGGCAGGATTCCAACGAGGATCGCGGACGGGCCGTTCGCCGACGCGGCGGTCATCAGCAGGGGGGTTGGGGTGGACATAAGCGAAAGATGTCTTTCCATTGGGGAGGATGGTCGGGGCGACTGGATTCGAACCAGCGACCCCCACACCCCCAGTGTGATGCGCTACCAGGCTGCGCTACGCCCCGACCAGT
>Ga0136621_1000449_pt1 | contig 16393 bp, 19 predicted proteins | sample AntDryUQ445A2306_FD_104673 | JGI IMG/M metagenome (GOLD analysis project Ga0136621, IMG submission 104673) | Polar desert sand microbial communities from Dry Valleys, Antarctica - metaG UQ445A (23.06) | ecosystem: Environmental > Terrestrial > Soil > Desert | place: Antarctica: Dry Valley...
CGAATCGAGGAGTACTTGCGCGAGCGCGGCTTCTTCACGCCGGGTGCCGAGGAGCTGGAGGCGAGCCTGTACCTCGGCTACGGCCTGTCGGACTGCCTGCGACGGAGCCCGGCGCCGGCGCCGCCCGAGCCGTGTCGGCTGCCGCTCGCCGCGGTGGTTGTCCGGGACGTGGCTCAGGGACAGTCCCACGGACACGCCCGGTTCGGACACTGGGAGCGAACGTGGGCTGCCGACGAATACGCGGCTGCCATCGAGGCGGTCCGGACGTCGATCGCGCGCGGCGATGTCTACCAGGTCAATCTCGTCCAGCACCTGTCGGCGCCGTTCGCGGGGGATCCCCGAGCGCTTGCGCCCCTGCTGGCGCCGTTTCGTCCCGTCAGCCCGTTCTTCGCAGGTGACAGCTGGACGATCGTCTCCGCCTCGCCCGAGCTCTTCCTCGGCCGGCGCGGCCGGCGCGTCCGAACGATGCCGATCAAGGGCACGCGGCCGCTCGGCGAGCACGTGGAAGGCGAGAAAGACGAGGCCGAGCACGTGATGATCGTCGATCTCGAGCGCAACGACCTCTCGCGGGTCTGCGAGCCCGGCTCCGTGCGCTGGCCGCAGCTGATGGTCGAGCGCGAGCTGGCCGGTGTGACGCACCTCATCTCGACGGTCGAAGGGGTGTTGCGCGAGGATGTTGGACTCGCCGAGCTGCTCGCGGCGACGTTCCCCGGTGGCTCCGTGACCGGGGCGCCGAAGATCGCTGCGCTCGACGAGATCGCTCAGCTGGAGCCGGTCGGGCGTGGCGCGTCGATGGGAGCGCTCGGGACCGTGCGCGGGGACGGCGACCTGGAGCTCGCCCTGACGATCCGCACCTTCGCGGTCGCCGACGGCCGGATTCACTTCTGGGTCGGCGGCGGGATCGTCTGGGACTCCGACCCGGATGCCGAGATCGAGGAGTCGTGGCTGAAGGCGCGTCCGCTGCTCGAGGCGCTCCGGGCGCCCTTGGAGGCGCAGGTTTGACCACCGCCACTCTCGCCGTCGCCGTAGGAGGCCGGGGTGTCGTCGACCCGTCTGAGCCCGTGCTTCGCGCCGACGACGAGGCGCTTCTCCGCGGCCGGGCCGCGTTCGAGACGCTCCGGGTGTACTCTGGCCGGCCGTTCCGCTTGGCGGAGCACCTCGAGCGCTTGGCTGGGTCCGCCGACCGCATCGGGCTGCCGGCCGTGAACCGGCTCGAGCTCGAGGATCTTGCCGCGCAAGCACTCGAGGCATCGGGCGCGCCCGATGCGGTGCTGCGCCTCTTCTGGACGCCGACACCGACGTCACTTGCTCTCGTCAGCGAGCTGCCCGATCATCTCGAAGCACTGCGTACGCGCGGGCAGCGCCTGATCTCGCTGCGCGGCGTGCGAGCCGACGAGCCGTGGCTCCTGCCGGGGGTCAAGTCCACGAGTTACGCGGTCAATATGGCCGCGGAGGCCGAGGCGAAGCGAGGCGGAGCGGACGACGCCGTCTTCGTCGACAGCGTGGGAACCGTGCTCGAGGGCCCGACGACGAACGTCTGGTGGCGTCGCGGTGAGACCCTGCTGACGCCGGCGCTCGAGCTCGGAATCCTCGCCGGTGTCACGCGGGCCGTCGTGATCGAGCTTGCGGGCTCGCTCGGGTACGAGGTTGCCGAGGGCGTGTATCCGCTCTCGCGACTGTCGGAGGCCGAGGAGGCTTTCACGACCTCCTCGGTTCGGGAGGTGATGCCGGTGGTCGAGCTGGACGAGGCCGGGCTGGGGCGTGGACCGGCGGCCGACGAGCTCCAGGCGGCGTTGCGTCGAGAGGCTACGCTGCCACTGTGAGCACCGTGAGCACCGTGAGCAAGATCCGTCTCGGGGGCATGGCCCTCTCAAACGGCGTCGTCGTTCATGGCCCGAGCGCGTGGGCCGCCGCGGTTCGCACCGAGACGGGTGAGATCAAGGTAGCCTCCGCGCGCAAGAGGGTGCTCGCGCCGCGCGTGCAGCAGCCGTTCCTACGCGGGCCGTTGCGCCTGTTGGAAGGCTTCGCCTTCCTGCCGGAGCTCCGACGCCGCCTGCCGGAAGCGCGGCTGCCGTTCGAGCGCCCGGCGGTGTTGGCGGCGACCGCGGCGAGCGCGGTGACGGTGCAGATCGTCCGGCGCACCCCCAACCTTGGGGAGGCGGCTAGAGAGCTGGTGGCGGGCGTGCTCTCGCTCGCTCCGGCGCTGATGGCGCTGCGGGGCGGTGAGCTCGCGTCCTACCACGGCGCCGAGCACGTCACGATCGGGACGTATGAGCACGACGAGCCGCGGGAGAGGGAGCACGAGCGCTGCGGTTCGCACCTGATCGGCCCGCTGCTGGCCGCCTCAGGAGCCGCGAACGCCCTCGCTGCTCGTGCCCCGCAGCACCTGCGGGGGCCAGCGCGCATCGCAGGCTCCGTCGGCGCTATCAGTGCCGCCGTAGAGGTGTTCGGCTGGATGACACGCAACCCGAGGCACCCCCTCGCTCGCGCGCTCGCGCGGCCCGGGCACGAGCTGCAGCACCGTCTGGCTACGGCCGATCCCTCGCCGGAGCAGCTCGCCGTCGCGGAGGCGGCGCTGGCGGCCTGCCTGGAGCTCGAGAATGGCGACTCGCCAGAGCACTGAGCGTCTCGACCCGGATGTCTTCGAGCTTCCGGTCGAGAAGATGCGCGAGGGCTACTACACCGACGCCTACTTCAACCACACTCGCGCGACGCTCCTTGCCGACGGCCGTCACCCACGGGTCGTGATGCAGGTCTTCCAGCGCCAGCCGGCGATGCTCGGCGGCATCGACGAGGCGATCGCTGTCCTCAAGCTGTGCTCCCACGACTGGGACGCCCTCACCGTCCACGCGCTCCACGACGGTGATCGCATCGCTCCGTGGGAGACCGTGCTGACGATCGAAGGCGACTACACCCTCTTCGCCCACCTCGAGACCGTCTACCTCGGCGTCCTCACGCGACGCACGCTGATCACGACGAACGTTGCTCGCGTGGTCGAGGCCGCGAACGGCAAGCCCATCATCTTCATGCCCGCGCGGCACGATCACCATCGCGTGCAGACCGGCGACGGATATGCGGCATACGTGGCGGGAGCGATGGTCGGCGCTCCGATCGGCGTCACCTCGGATGCGCAGGCGTCCTGGTGGGGCGGGCGTGGTGTGGGCACGGTGCCGCACGCGCTGATCGCGTCCTACGGCGGGAACACGGTGCTCGCGGCGACGAAGTTCGCGGAGTGGGCGGGCGACGACATGAACATCGTCGTGCTCGTCGACTTCGAGAACGATTCCGTCCGAACCGCGCTGGAAGTCGCTCGGGCGCTCGGCCCGAAGCTGTGGGGCGTGCGGCTCGACACGTCCAGCCAGCTCGTCGACCGCTCGCTCTGGCCGGAGCTGGGGGACTTCGACCCGCGCGGCGTGAACGAGAGACTCGCCCGCAAGGTGCGCGACGCTCTCGACCAAGACGGCTTCGAGCAGGTCCGGATCGTCGCCTCCGGCGGCTTCACGGTCGAGAAGATCCAGTCGTTCGAGGCGAAGGGCGTGCCGGTGGACGCCTACGGCCTCGGCTCTTCGCTGATCCGCGGGGAAAACGACTTCACGGGCGACGTCGTGATGACGGATGGCCGCCCCTCCGCGAAGGTCGGGCGCCGCTACCGCCCCAACCCTCGCCTCGAGCTCGTCACCTGAACATCGACGTTCATCCGGTGACGCCCGAGCGTTGGCTGGACATGGTCGAGCTGTTCGAGCGGCGTGGGCCGAGGGGCGGCTCGAAGCTGACGCCAGCCTACGGGTGCTGGTGCATGTACTGGCGGGATAGAACGCTTCCGCACGGCGAGCCGAAGAAGAAGGCGATGCAGGCCCTCGTGCAGAAGGGAAGGGAGCCCGGGCTTCTCGCCTACGGCGCGGGCGTCCCCGTGGGCTGGGTCTCCGTGGCGCCGCGCGCTGAGTTCCCGCACATCCTCCGCTCGCCGCAGTACCGGCCGCGCGACGAGGGCGGTGGTTCATCCGTGTGGTCGGTCGTCTGCTTTGCGATCGATCCTGACCAACGGAGGCACGGGCTCGCGGCCGTGCTGCTCGACGCCGCTGTCGCTCACGCCTTCGTCCGCGGGGCGACGTCCATCGAGGCGTACCCGCACAACTCGAGCCGAACCGACTACATGGGCTACGTCGAGCTCTACCGGCGCGCAGGTTTCGCGTCCATGCGTGACGCGAACAGGCGGTCGGTCGTCCGGCTCGAGCCGACTTAAGTTGCTGACAGCAACTAAGTCTCGGTGACCGTCTCGCCGATCACCCCGGGCCACTCGGACATGGGATCTGTCGAGCGCACGAGGTGGGCGCCGGAGTCCGCGAACCGTGCGAAGGCGGCATCCGCCTCGTCGGAGTAGTCGACGGCGCCCGGCACGACGACCGACGAGGTGCAGTCCTCCAGGAGGTAGACCTTCTCCTCCAGGTGACGGTCTCGCACGGTCGGGTCGTCGAGCAGGTCTTGGATCGTCCAAGCGACGCAGTGGCTCTTCGCCTGGCCGCCGATCATCACGGCGTCGTAGTGGAGCAACTCCTCGATCAGCGGCTGGTTGCGATGTCCGAGCGGATCGCCCTCCTGATCTTCCTCGACCTCGGGACCGAGCATCGAGTAGTGCTCCGTGAGCGGGTTATCCCCCTTCGGCTGATAGCCAGCGGCGACGTAGCGTGCGATCGAGTGGAAGAAGATCGCCTCCTCGACGGCCGAGACGAGCGCGTAGCCGATCCCACCCCGCATCGCGTGGAACGGCCAGATCATGAGGTTGTACTTGCCGCCCTGCTCGAGTGTGCGTGTGTAGTAGCGCAGGTGCTCGTCGGCGTAAGCCGGATCGAGACCGAGCCCGTCCGCCGCGTCCGGGTTCATGCGCCAGCGGCCTGCGGTCACGTCGTCGGCGCTTACGGTCGTGAACGGCTCCGGATGATTGCCTGCATCGTCCACGAGCAGCACGGGGTGGAAGATCTGCAGCGCCCCGTGAGTGTCGAGCGTCGGGAAGACCTGGGTGATCGAGCCGAGGTTCCGGTAGACGAACTCGCAGAGCCGGAGCGAGTCGTCGAGCGCCCCCTGCCCCGAGCGGCCGGCGACAAAGAGCTCGAAACCGGGAGTGCAGAACGTGTTCTGGACGTCGACGAGGACGAGAGCGACTCGGAAGCGATCTTGTGCAGCCGGCTGGAGCGCGTGCGCCTCACGCCAACGCGCGGCGTCCTCGAATCGGCCGGCGTAGTCCACGCGCCAGACCTCGCCGACGAGTCCCGGATTCCAGTGCGGGGGCAACGGGAGCGGTGCGGGCACGCCGATTAGTCTAGGCGGCCATGATTTCGCCTCCGCTCGTCCAGCGGGCGCTCGTCCTCGCCGAGGAGCAGCGCTTCGAGCGCTCGTGCATCGCCGAGGTGGGTCAGCTTCTCCACGTGCTCGCGAGCTCGCGCGGCTGCAGGCGGGTTGCAGAGATTGGGACCGGCTGCGGCGTCGGTACCGCCTGGCTCGCGTCCAGTCTGCCGCCCGGCGTACCGCTCTTCACGGTTGAGTTGGACGACGAGCGCGCCGCTGCGGTCGCCGAGCTCTTTCAGGACGACGGGGACGTTCACGTGCTCGCCGGAGACTGGCGCGAGCTGCTGCCGCCGCAGGCGCCTTTCGATCTCGTCTTCTTCGATGCGGCGAAGCAGCTCCGCCCGCGGGAGGACGGCGAGCTCGTCGTCGGGCTGCTCGCGCCCGGCGGCCTCGCGCTGCTGGACGACCTGACGCCGGCCCGCCCGGCGCCCGACCCCATACGCGAGTTCTGGCTTGGGCACCCGCAGCTCGCGGCCGTCGAGCTGCTGACGACCCCGACCACGGCGGCGATCCTCGCCGCTCGGCGATAGACGCTAGTAGCATCGGGCGCAGTGCGCGCCCGCGGCATCCATCATCTCGGCGTCGCCGTACACGACCTGGAGAAGGCGTTGGAAGCCTATGAGGGGCTCCTCGGCGCAGAGCTCGAGCATCGCGACACCGTCCCCGACCAGGGAGTCGAGGCGGCCGCGGTTCTGATCGGGTCCGGGCGGGTCGAGCTGCTGGCATCCTTGGGAGTGGAGACCCCGGTCGGGAGGTTCCTCGCCAAGCGTGGCCCCGGAATGCACCACGTCGCCTACGAGGTCGATGACGTGGAGGTGGCCCTGAACGAGCTCTCCGCCGCAGGTGCCGAGCTGATCGATGAGGAGCCGAGGCAGGGTCTCTTCGGCCTGCAGGTCGCATTCGTTCATCCCGACGCGCTTCACGGCGTCCTCTCGGAGGTGGTTTGCGTTGGTTGAAGCATCAGACTCAATCCGGGTCGAGCTCGCCTTCGACGGGGGGCAGATCATGAGCGCGATCGTGACCGCGCAGGGAGCCGACGAGCTCGAACGGCAGCTCGCGGCGAACGCCGGAGGCACGTACGGGCTCGACGCGAGCGACGGCCGCTACACGGTCGTGCTGCAGCGAATCGTCTACGTGAAGCGCTACGCACGTGAGTCTCGCGTCGGGTTCGGCATCTGACGGCCCGGGCACGATTCCAGGCATGACCGAGACTGCGCAGAAGAGCACGTCCGCGACCGACGTACGTAGGCTCGTCGGGCGCGCTCAGGCGGGCGAGCGGGAGGCGCTCGAGGAGCTGTACTTGATCCACTTCGATCGGATCTACAGCTACCTGCACCTCACCGTCGGGAATCGGCACGACGCCGAAGACCTGACGACGCAGACGTTCCTGCGGATGCTCGAGTCGATCGGCAAGTTCCGCTTTCAATCGGCCCCGTTCTCTGCCTGGCTCTTTCGCATCGCGCACAACCTGTCGATGGATCACTTCCGGGCGAATCGCAGATGGCAGCCGGAGGAGGAGGTGCCGGAGGTTCCCGGCTCGGAAGAGCGCTCTGCTGAGGATGAGGCGTTTCAGTCGATTGGCCGGAGGTCGATGCTGGAGTTGATCGAAGGCCTCTCGCACGAGCAGCAGCAGGTGCTGACGCTCAAGTTCGTCTTCAACTTCTCGAACGGCGACGCGGCCACGATCCTCGAGAAGACAGAGGGTGCCGTCAAGAGCCTGCAGCATCGCGCGCTCGTCTCGCTCCACAAACAGGTCACGCCGTCGTCTGACGACGACGGTTAGATGGCGCTCGAGGTTGGGATCGTCGGGCTCCCGGGCTCCGGGAAGACGACGCTCTTCACCGCGCTCACCCGAACCGGCGGCGGGGGCTTCGGCAAGGAGAACGTCGGCATGGCGTCGATCGCGGACGAGCGACTGGGGCGGCTGGCGCAGCTCGTGGGCGCTCGTAAGGTGACGCCGGCGACGATTCGCGTGGTCGACGTGCCGGGTACCGGGCCGGCGCTCCTCGGCGGGCTGCGCCAGGTCGACGCGATCCTGGCGGTCGCGGATGGCTTCTCGGCCGACGCCGATCCCGCCCGTGATCTCGAGACGCTCGAGCTCGAGCTGCTTGTCGCAGACCGGGATCACGTCGAGCGGCGACTCGAGCGGGTCGAGAAGCAGGCCAAGTCGGGAGATCCCGGACTGCGCAGGGAGGTGGAGGTGTTGACTGAGTTGCTCGTCCACCTGGAGTCCGGCAAGACGTTGCGCGACTTCCCAGGCGAGCTGCCCCCGGAGCTCGAGCCGTTGACAACGAAACCGTTGATCGCGGTCGAGAACGGCGGCGGAGGCATCGACCTGCAGCTGGAGGCGGAGCTCGCCGAGCTCCCGGACGAGGAGGCCGCCGCTTTCCGCGACGGCCCCTCGGCGCTCGACGAGATCGTGCGCCGGCTCACCGGCGCGCTCGGCCTGATCACGTTCTTCACGGTGGCCGAGCAAGAGACGCGAGCCTGGACGCTGCGCCTGGGTCAGACCGCGCTCGAGGCGGCCGGCACGATCCACTCCGACATCGCGCGCGGCTTCATCCGCTGCGAGACGATCACCTGGAGCGACTTGCTCGACGCCGGGACGCACGCGGAGGCTTCCAGGCGCGGCACCCAGCGGCTCGAGGGCAAGACCTACGTCGTTCAGGACGGCGACGTCCTGAACGTCCGCTTCAACGTCTAAGGGATCGCGGCCACGTTCGAGATCTGCGAGATGCATGGTATGAATATATTGATGAGAGTCGATATGAACGATCTGACGCTGGCTCCCGCCCCCATCGCCTGTTGCGCACCGATCGCCACGCCCGCGCTGTCGGACACGGAGGCGCAGGCAACCGCGAAGCTCTTCAGGGCGCTCGGCGATCCCACTCGTGTGCGGCTGCTGAACATCCTGTCGGGAACGGACGAGGTCTGCGTCTGCGAGCTGACCGATCCGCTCGGCATCTCGCAGCCGACCGTCAGCCATCACCTGAAGACGCTCACCGACGCCGGCCTCCTCGTGCGAGAGCAGCGGGGCAAATGGGCCTACTTCTCGATCAGTCCGGAGGCGGCGGCACGGCTCGCCGGTCTCGCCGATCTCACCAGGAAAGGATGCTGCTGATGACCACGACTGCCGACGAGTTGCGTGAAGAGGTGCGCCGCCGCTATGCGGAGGCCGCGCTGGCCGCCGACGCCGGTGGCTGCGGCTGTACCGACAGCGGCGGTTGTTGCGGCAACGTCTCGTGCGATGGCGAAGAGGCCGCGTTCGGCGAGGCTCTCTACGACGTGAAGCAGCGCCAGGAGCTCCCGGACGCCGCCGTCCTCGCGAGCCTCGGCTGCGGCAATCCCACCGCCGTCGCGGAGTTGCGCGAAGGCGAGACCGTGCTGGATCTCGGCTCCGGCGGCGGCATCGACGTGCTTCTCTCAGCGCGGCGGGTAGGCCCGACCGGTCTCGCCTATGGCCTCGACATGACGGATGAGATGCTCGCGCTCGCGCAGCGGAACGCAAGGGAGGCGGGTGTCGCGAACGCCGTCTTTCTCAAGGGCGTGATCGAGGCGATCCCGCTTCCGGCTGAGTCCGTCGACGTCGTGATCTCGAACTGTGTGGTCAATCTCTCCGTCGACAAGCCCGCCGTACTGGCTGAGATCGCGCGCGTTCTGAGGCCTGGCGGGCGGATTGGCATCAGCGACGTCGTCGCCGAGGACCGGCTCAGCTCGGCGGATCGCGCCGAGCGCGGCAGCTACGTCGGCTGCATTGCCGGAGCGCTCTCTCACGGCGAGTACGTTGCCGGGCTCGAGGCCGCTGGGCTCCAGGAGATCAGCGTCACCTTCACGCATCAGGCCGCCGACGGGCTTCACGGCGCGATCGTGAAGGCGGCGAAGCCGGCGTGATCCAGCCGCTCCTGCCGCACCACTGGGACGACGTCGCTCGCATCTATGCCGAGGGGATCGCGACCCGACTGGCGACCTTCGAGACGGACGTGCCGACGTGGGAGGCTTGGGATCGCTCCCACCTCGAGCAACATCGGTTCGTCGCGACCCGAGACGGCGTCGTCGTCGGCTGGGGTGCGCTGGCGCCCGTTTCGGACCGTTGTGTCTACGGCGGCGTCGCGGAGAACAGCGTGTACGTGAGCGAGGGCGCCCGCGGGCAGGGAATCGGGCAGGCGCTCCTCGACGCGCTCGTCACCTCGGCCGAGCAGGCGGGGATCTGGACAATCCAGACCGGTGTCTTCCCCGAGAACGCTGCGAGTGTCCGTCTGCACGAGAGCGTCGGCTTCCGAGTCGTCGGTCGCCGCGAGCGTCTCGGCAAGCTCGACGGCGTCTGGCGGGACGTGCTCCTCCTCGAGCGCCGGAGTCCCACGGTCAACTAGCCGGCCGTGATCAGAGCGGTGCCTACGAGCACGGCCGCCGCACCTGCCAGCTGAACCCCGGCCAGGCGCTCCCCGAGCAGAACGGCCGCGAGGGCGACGGTGATTGCCGGATAGAGGGAGGTCAGCACCGAGACGACGCTCACCAGGCCGCGCGTCGTCGCCAGCGCGAAGAGAACGTTGGCGGCGGTGTCGCAGATGCCCACGGCGATCACCGCCGGCAAGAGACCTCGCGCGGGCAGTATCGCGATCCCGATCACGAGGATCACCACAAGCGAGAGCGACGACGAGGTCAGCCTTGCCGTCAGTACGGCCCACGGAACGCTCTCGTGCGCGGCGATGTCGAGGAAGACGAAGTAGAGTCCGAACCCGAGCGCGGCGAGCAGCGCGAGTCCGACGCCTGCGGAGAGACTCTCGCCGAGGCCTCCGGGACTGCGCGACACCGCGGCCAGCCCGACCAAGGCGATGGCGGCACCGAGAACCTGGAGCGCGGAGGGGCGCTCGCCCTGTGCGATTCCGACTCCGAAAGGGATGGCCGCCGACACGCCCGAGATCGGCGCCACGACCCCCATCGCGCCAATCGCCATCCCTCGGTAGAGCGCGGCCAACCCCACCGCCCCGCAGAGCCCCGCCGCGATTGCCGCGAGCGAGGCCCACCTGTCGAGGAATGGCTCGCGAGCCAGGGCGGCCCAGACGCCGACCGCCGCCGCTCCCGCGATCTGGGAGAGCGCGAGCACGGTGAGCACGTGCACTCGGCGGGCGCTCAGCCCGCCGAGGAAGTCCCCGATGCCATAGGAAACCGCGGCGCCGAGCGCGAGCGCGATCGCGAGCACGGGTGTGGGTCAGTCGCCGACCGGACGTGTGGCGGCGACGGCGTCGAGCTGGTTCGCGTGGTAGAGAACTGCGGCCTCGGCCGTCCGTGCGGCGTTCCGGTCGTGGTGGCCGGCGACGGCGTGCAGGAGCTCCGCCCGGACCTCAGCATGGAGCGCCACCGCTCGCTCCTCGATCAGACGCAGCCCCAGGTGGACATGGCCGAGGAGCCGCCCCTCCTCCGTCGGCCGGAAGGTCGGCGGGCCACGAAGCTCGCGGATCCGGCCGACGTCGTGCAGGAGCGCGGCGGCGAGCAGCAGGTCGGATCGGAGCCGCGGGTGGAGTTGTGCGGTCTCACGTGCCAGGGTCGCGACGCCGACGGTGTGCTCCAGCAGTCCGCCGGCGTAGGAGTGATGGCTCTCGGCCGCCGGGAGAGACCGCAGCGCGGCACGGATCGCGGCGTCGTCCAAGAAGCCGGCGACGACAATCGACAGCCCGGCGTGCGAGATCTCTTCGCCGAGGAACTCGAGGAAGCCGTCGAGCTCGTCCGCGTCACGCCGCAGGCCGGGCGTGAGCTCAGCCGGGTCCGCCTCCGCCGTCTCGACCGACCGCACCTCGAGCTGCAGGCGCTCGCCGAAGCGGGAGACGCGTCCGAGCACGCGCACGGCGTCGCCTTCGGCGAAGCGCGCGTCGAGCAGCTCGACGTCGTTCCAGACGCGCGCGTCGATCCGTCCTGTCGCGTCGACGAGCTCGAGCGAGAGATACGGGGCGCCCTTCTTCGTCCGCAGCCGCTGCTTGCGTGCGACCGCGTAGACGCCTTCGATGACGCGATCCTCCGTCAGCTCCGCGATGCTGCTCACGAGCGGAGTGTAGGCCGCCGAGCCGTTGGTAGGCTCGCGTCGATGGCGGTGGTCACGCCCTTCCGCGCGCTGCGCTACGACGAGGGAACGGCCGGGCCGCTCGAGACGCTGGTCGCACCGCCCTACGACGTGATCGGGGACGAAGAGCGCGCGGAACTGATGAAGCGAAGCCGGTGGAACGTCGTGCAGCTGACGCTGCCGGACTCCGAGGCGCAGGCGGCCCGAACGCTCGAGCAGTGGCGTGCGGGAGGCATCCTCGTCGAGGAGCCGCCGGCGGTCTGGGCTCTGTCGCAGGAGTATGTCGGGCCGGACGGAATCGCCCGCCGGCGGGACGGAGTCGTGGCGTCGCTCGAGGTCGAGCCCTACGAGACGAAGACGGTTCTGCCGCACGAGCGAACGAACCGGGGCCCGCTCGAGGGGCGGCTGCGCCTGCTGCGCGCCACCCGCACGCAGCTCGAGCCGATCTTCCTACTCTACGACGGGCCTCCGCCCGTGGGCACTCCCGAGCGCGAACCCGACCTGGAGGTCGAGGGCGCGAAGCTCTGGCGCCTCGACGACCCCGCGCTCGTGCGGGCGTTCGACGACAAACAGCTGCTGATCGCGGACGGCCACCACCGCTACGAGACGGCTGTGGCCTTCCACGAGGAGGAAGGGACGTCGGAGGCCGCGCAGATGCTCGTGGCGCTCGTCTCGACCGAGGACGAGGGTCTGGAGATCTTCCCGACACACCGGCTGTTCGCGGCGCAGCAGCGACTCGAGGGCGAGCGCGAGCAGGTCGAGGATCCGCTGGCCGCCCTCACACGCCTTGACGGCGGTCGACCCGCGGTCGTCGAGGTGACACCTGACGGCGCCGCGATCGTCCGCGGCGCGCCGGGACTGCTCGACGTGCAGCTCGTCGACACACTCGGCACCGGCGGCATCTCGTACACGCCCGACGCGGCGGAGGCGCTGCGTCGCGTGCGGAACGGCGAGGTCGCCACCGCATACCTGCTGCGCCCCCTCCGGATCGAGGACGTCTTTGCGGCCGCCCGGCGCGGCGAGGTGCTGCCGCAGAAAACGACGTACTTCTACCCGAAGCTGATCTCCGGCCTGCTTCTGCAGCCGCTGTGAGCCCCTGGCTCGAGGTCTGCCGCGATGCGGTGACCGACATCGAGCGCGTGTTGACGGATCTGCCGACCCGGGTGGAGCGGGAGCCGATCGCGAAGTTGGGCGAGGGAGGAGACGACACGACTGCGATCGACGCCGCCGCGGAAGCCGTCGTCGTGGCGCGGCTCGCGCGGCTCGACGAGAGCTTCACGCTGATCTCGGAGGAGCTCGGGGAGGCGACATTCGGCGACGGCAGGCCTTGGCGCGTCGTGCTCGATCCGATCGACGGCTCGCTGAACGCGAAGCGCGGCATCCCCTTCTTCTCGCTTTCGCTCGCGGTGGCGAACGGGCAGACGATGGGGGACGTCGTCTTCGGCTACGTCTTCGACTTCGGCTCAGGGGAGGAGTGGACGGCCACGCGGGGGGCGGGTGCGCAGCTGAACGGGACGCCTCTCGGCGGCGTCAGGCCGAAGGACGAGATCGAGATCCTCTCCTTCGAGGCGACGACGACCGCCGAGGTCTCCGACAAGGCCGCCGCGGTCACGAGCGTCGCGCACCGGCTGCGGATCATGGGCTCGCTCGCGATCTCCCTCTGTCACCTCGCTGCCGGGCGCGTCGACGGCGTGTGCTCGCTGAAGCCGGCGCGTTCTGTCGACATCGCGGCCGCTCAGCTTCTGGTGCGGGAGGTCGGGCTCGCGATCGACCTCTTCGAGGCGCCCCCCTTCGAGGCTGCGCCGCTCGACCTCGAGGGACGTTCACGCGTCGTGGCGGCAGGGACGCCGGAACTCTGCTCCCTCCTCGCCGCGGCCCTCGAGTAGCTCAGCCGCCGCGGGCGTCGAGCTCGGCGACGAGGCGCTTGAGCGCGACGAGGCGGTAGCTCTCCTCGATCCAGTCGCACAGGACGTCGAGCGGCAGCCCGGCCACCGGCACCGTCACCCAGCCCGCGCGACCGAGTCCGTAGCCGGTCGGCTGGGCGCCGTCGATCGAGAGCGCGTGATCGCGCGCCTCGTCGAGCTTGAGAGTGATCGTGCCGGTATCGGCCTGAGCGTCGCCGAGAAAGACGAAGATCTTGCCGCGCACCTTCGCGACCCGATCTCCCCACGGGAAATCCTCCGCCGTTTCCGGGAGGCCGAGCGCGAACGCGCGCAGCTCGGTCCGGAGGTCGGGCATGGCGGAGACGATACGGGGAACCCTTCCGCCGTGAACGTCCGCATAGGCTGCTCAGGTTGGAACTACGCGCACTGGCGAAACGGTGTCTTCTACCCGCCTCGCTGCCCGTCTCGACTCTGGCTCGACTACTACGCCCGCTTCTTCGAGACCGTTGAGGTGAACGCGACCTTCTACCGCCTGCCGACCGCCAAAGCGGTGCAGGGATGGGTCGACCAGTCGCCCGACAACTTCCTCTTCACGGTGAAGATGAGTCGCTACGTCACCCACATCAAGCGGCTGCGCGACCTGACCCCGAGCATGGAGCTCTTCTACGGCCGGCTCGAGCCCCTCGTTCGCTCGCCGAAGCTCGGGCCGGTGCTCTGGCAGCTTCCCCCGACCTTCAGGCGCGACGACGAGCGGTTGGCGTCGGCGCTCGCGCAACTCCCGCCCGGTCGCCACTGCTTCGAGTTCCGTCACGAGAGCTGGTTCGCCGACGACGTGATGCAGCTCTTGCGTCAGCACGGCGTTGCCCTCGTCATCGGCGACCGCCCGGAGGTGCACGCCTTCCAGACGCACGAGCTGACCGCGGACTGGACGTTCGTCCGCTTCCACGCCGGCTCGCGCGGCAACTACTCGGAGAACGAGCTGCGCGAGTGGGCGGAGCGCCTGCGCGCGTGGCCCGTGTGCGAGGCGTTCGTCTACTTCAACAACGACTGGGAGGGTTTTGCGATCCGGAATGCCTTGAGGCTCAAGGAACTGGTGGAGGCTATCCTTCCTGCATGACCGTTGATCGCGACGCAGTCTTGAAGGCGCTAGAGAACGTCATCGACCCCGAGCTCCGCAAGCCGGTCACGGAGCTCGACATGGTGCGCGACGTCCAGCTCGACGGAGGCAACGTCGTCGTTACGATCGCGCTCACCGTCGCCGGCTGTCCGCTCCGCTCGTCGTTCCAGGATCAGGTCGCCGAGCACGTCGGCTCGCTTGCCGGGGTCGCGCGCGTCGAGCTCCGCTTCGACGTGATGAGCTCCGAGGAGAAGACGGCGCTGACCACGAAGCTGCGGGGCGGCCGGCCCGCGAAGTCGATCTCGCTCGACCCGTCGACGCGCGTGATCGCCGTCGCGAGCGGCAAGGGCGGTGTGGGCAAGTCGTCGCTCACCGTCAACCTCGCCGCAGCGCTGGACGCGTTCGGCCAGCGCGTGGGTCTCATTGACGCCGACGTCTACGGCCACTCGATCCCGCACATGCTCGGGATCGACCAGCGGCCGATCGTTGTCGACAAGATGATCGTGCCGCCGGTGCGCGGGAGTCTGAAGTTCATCTCGATCGGCAATTTCCTCGACGAGAACGGGCCTGTGATGTGGCGCGGCCCGATGCTGCATCGGGCCCTCGAGCAGTTCCTCTCCGATGTTCATTGGGGCGAGCTGGACACGATGGTCGTGGACATGCCTCCGGGGACAGGGGACATGGCGATCTCGCTTGGCCAGCTGCTACCGCGGGCGGAGGTGCTCGTCGTCACGACCCCGCAACCGCTCGCGCAGGTGGTGGCCGCCCGCGCGGCGATGATGGCGCAGAAGACGGGTCAGAAGCTGCTCGGCGTTGTCGAGAACATGAGCGGTGCCGCGTTCGGCAGCGGTGGCGGGGCGAGGCTCGCGGAGGAGCTCGGCGTGCCGCTCCTGGGGACGATTCCGCTCGACCACGCCCTGCGCGAGGCCGGGGACGCCGGCACGCCTGTGGTCGAGTCAGAGCCCGATTCGGAGGTCGCGCGGGCGATCTTCTCAGTGGCGGAGGCGGTCGCCGCCGCTCGGCCTGCGGCGATCCGCAAGCCCCTCACCGTGCTTTGCTAGCTAGGCCTCGACTGGAGCCTGGCGAAGATGGTGGATTACGAAGACGATGACTCCTAGCAGCGAGCCAAGAAGGAGCGCGAGCAGCAGGAATCCATAGACACCCTGGGGGCGCTCGATGGCAGGAAGCTCTGGGAGTCCGCTGCTCACCGGGCTCAGCCCGCCCAGCACGCCGCCGGCATCCCGTGAGCCACGGCCGTTCTGACTGGACCCTCGGGCCTCACGGGCCTCACCGGAGGACGTAACGCCGGTCTCATCCGAGACCTCGCGTGCTGCGAAGAAGGCCGCGCCCGGAAAGCCGAGGATCTGGCTTGCCAAGCCGGACGGAGGTGTGGAAGCCAGCGTCGCCCGGGATGAGCACTTCGGCCGGGGTGCTGTCGGCTTGGAGGACTTGCGAGCAACGACCGTGATGTACGAGCGGGCGAGATCCTTCGTGCGCCCCTTCTCCTGTGTCGTGAGCATGTAGGTCCCCGGCTCGAGCGGCCGGTTCCGGATCGTGCCGTCGAAGGCGAAGAGGTTCAGACCCTTGTGTCCGGCGATCCGGATGCGGCCGGCCAGCTCACAGCCCGGGCCCGGCCCACGAACGGCGAGAACGAGTCGCGCCGACCTGGAGAGCTGGAAGCTGAGAATCGTCGTGGTCAGCGACGCGCCACGGTTGCGGATCCGTGTGTAGGAGCGTTCGAAGCCCCGAAGGCGTAGGCGCGAGCCGGTGCGACGCGCGGATGATGCCGACCCTTGCGGCGGCGATGCGGTACCCGACACCGCGCTGCTGGATGAAGTGGGTCCGAGGTACAGCTGCGACGGTGATGAACTCGAGGCGGAGCCGAATGCTGAGCCCGAGACGGAGCCGAATATGGGCGCTGCGTATACAGGAGCCCTGCTGCCGGGAGCGGGGGCCGTGCCCTTGCTGGGGGCAGGCGCCGGCTGGGTGACGGCA